>OBXZ01000133.1_pt1 | contig 101195 bp, 80 predicted proteins | sample 1538171 | NCBI WGS metagenome assembly OBXZ01 (sample SAMEA2580161, study PRJEB22360) | human gut metagenome | biome: human gut; feature: human-associated habitat; material: faeces | place: Denmark | collected 2008/2010
GCATTATTTCCGAACACACGAAAACAAAAAAAGTTGAACAACCGCCAGCCATAATAAACCAAGAAGCAATAAAGGTGCTGCCCGTAAAGAAAGACCGAGCCCACAAGACAAATCCGTTGAGAATGCCGCTCGAAAACCACTGACGATACCTAATGGTCGGTATCAAAAAGATCAACATCCAAAACAGATAGAGACGAAGATTTCGGGAAACATATTTTTCAATATGTAGAACGCGCTCCTCAAGACCGCTTAAGTTCTTATGATGATTAAAGAAAAAATAAGATGTCATTAAGAAGAATAGAGGAACGGCGGCTCTGAGTATTGGGCGAAAATAAACCGCATAAGCATCAAAGGGGCGCACGTGAATCGCAACCACAAAAATGCTTAATACAAATTTGGCAGCATCAACTGAATCGTAATTATGGCGGGTCGTCGTCGCCATTCCCGCATCACCCCATCTATTCACCGGACAGCCCCAAGCAAAGAGGAGCGACAGCCGGCCCTCATAGCATTCGATTTGCAATAATCCTATAATAACCAACGTTTGGACGTCTGCTCAAACGTTCATCATTGCATGTCCCGCCGGTCGAGAGAACCCGTATGCCAAACGTCTCTGTCATCATGTCCACCTATAAAGAAGATCCTGCTCTGGTCGAATCTTCTCTCGATTCGATACTCAATCAAACCTATCGCGATTTTGAACTTCTGGTTGTTATTGATTGCCCGGAAAATCATGCAGTACGGGCACTTCTAAACAAAAAACAACAGGAGGACTCGAGGATTACGGTGATTCAAAACCAGGAAAATCTTGGTCTCGTTGCTTCTCTCAATCGAGCACTCGACATGGCAAAAGGGCAGTATATTTGTCGCATGGACGCAGACGATATTTCCATGCCAAACCGCATCAAAACGCAACTTACCTTTCTAACAGAACACGATCTTGACCTCATTGGTGGGCGCATGACCGTTGTCGACGAGGACGGCAACGACTTATACGACATTCCTCAGCCACCCGTGAATCCCGAATCAGTAGCTCGCGCATTGCGTTGGAACAATTGCGTCCCGCATCCAACTTGGTTTGGCAAAAAAACGCTGTTCCAACAATCTTATCGAACGATTCCACTTTGCGAGGACTATGACTTTTTACTGCGGGCCTCTCTATCAGGAGCAAGGATAGCGAACTGCGACAGCATCGTCCTTAAATACCGCATGACTGCCGGCAGTATTTCTCGCACATCGCTTTATAGACAGTTTCTCTACCAGCGATATATCACCAAAGCTTATAGGCGCCACGAAGTCGCCAACCCTCGAGAAGCTAAGCAATACGTGAATTCGAGCTATTCAGAAAGCAAAGCGACACGTTACGAACAAGCCAATAACACTTTTAATGGTTTGCTGAACTCTCTAAGCGAACGAAACATTTTGCGGTCGATTGCATATTCGTTTAGGCTTCTCTTTTGCTCAGCAAGTTATCTAAATAAGATCGTGAGATTAGCTCTCGTATCAATGAATTAACAAGGCCAATTCTCGCCATACGGTAATTATTGGCCCCAACATTAGAAGGAACGTATGGACATCACGAACGACCAGTTGCAGCAGCTCAAGAGAATCGAACTCGCGATGCTCGATGAATTTGTCCGCATTTGCGATGCAAATGGAATCGACTATTTTCTCTCGGGCGGAACTTGTTTGGGCGCCGCACGCCATAAGGGATTTATTCCATGGGACGACGACATTGATGTTGGCATGCTCCGCGAAGACTACGACCGCTTTGCACAAGCCTGTAAAACCGAACTGAGCGATGGCTTTATATTCCAAGACATGAACACCGAGCCTAATTGCGGCCTTGTTTTTGGCAAGATCCGCAAAAAAGGAACGGTGTATTCAGAAACCTACTCTTCTCATATCGCCATGTCACAGGGCGTATGGATTGATATTTTCCCCTATGATCGAGTTTCGAACGATTCGACCGAACGCATTAAACAATATCGTAAGGTTTCGTTCCTCAAGAACCTATATATCGTCAAATGTGGATATAAGTTTCCTCAAAATAAGGGCGGAATACAAAAGGCTGCCTATTATGTGGCAAAGGCCTTGTGTCTCCTCATTCCCCAACACTGGATTATCAGTAAAATTGACAAAGCAATGCGTACTTACGATCAAGACGACTCGTGCCACTATGCTATGCCATTTGGCGGAGCTTACAGTATTGAAGTTGAGACCGAGGAACTCGCAAGACTGCATGACCTTGCCCTCATTGAGTTTGCTGGCAAGCAATACAAAACGTTTGCCGACTGGGATGGCTATCTAACAAAGCATTACGGCAACTATATGCAGCTCCCGCCCAAAGAAAAGCGTCGAGCGGGAGTGCACTACGTAAAAGAGCTCAAATTGTCACAGGATTAATAGACGTTTAGAAGCATCTTGCCTTTAAACATAATGTTTTCAAGCGGAAACGGTTGCGCAAAAGCTGGATTAAACATCATACCTAAACGCTTCACAATGCTATGACGTCCATCAACGAAGCAAGATACGAGTTCTTTGTCCTCAGAACTCATGCTGTCGGCATAGCCATCAAGCAAAAGCGACGCTGCTTCAGTAAGGCCATGCTCGGAGGGCGACAGAAGCGAGCTAGCAATAATCTTTATACGCTTGCCGCTCAAACTGTTTAGCCCACGCTCGCCAACCTGATTTTGGCCCGAGATGCGGCGCTTAATGTAAGCATGCTCAAGATCGGGAACTTGAGCATTAAGCACTCTAGCGACTAAGTGAACCCAGCCATCATGAATACGAGGCCAATCCGGCGGCACATAACGTTGAAGGACAGACGCAAAAGCCGAATTGAACACCATCGTGCATCCGGACGCCCAATTTACAGTCAGTAACAACCCTAAAGAGTTTGCATGCGAAGCAAAGGCGCCGTATTCTCTAGACCCGCCATTTAGGTGCTCATCAACATTGCACACGTCACTGTAATACAGGCGAGGGCCCTCGCCAGCTGAACTAATTGCCTCAATTGCCTTTCCAAGCTTATTGGGCATCCAATAGTCATCTTGATCTGAGAACGCAAAAAAGTCGAAGGACGTTGCATCAGCACAGTAAAGCATGTCCATAAAGTTTCGAGCGAGACCCTTGTTTTTCTCATTGACGCCAAATTGAACATTAGGCATATCTTGGGCATAACGGCTGCAAATCGACGGCGTACTATCACTCGAGCCGTCATCCGATATCAAGAGCGTGACATTCACGCCTTCTTGAGCAAGGATGCTATCAATTTGTTCAGCAACATACTTCTCACCGTTATAAGTGGCCATCATCACAAGGACGGACGGCTTTCGCGCTATCTCGTTAGTCATGAACGCTCCAGCAATCAATCATGGCACGGTACATATCAGAAAGCGAATCGTTGGGCTCCCAGCCCAACGCCTTGAGCTTAGATGAATCGAGCATGAGGTCAGAGGCCTTCCTGAACGTCGCCTCGCGCTCGGGGTCAAACTCTCTGCGGACCTGCGTACCCTCAGCGCCAAACTGGTCAAGAACCAGCTGCGCCATTTCCCTAATGCTGCAATACGCATCCTCGTTAACAGCGTTATACGCTTCACCCGATTGACCATTAACCAATGCAATCAAAATAGCGCGCACAGAGTCATCGACCGAAAGGTAACCGTTGCGCTTAAGGCCATCACTTAACAAGACGATGTCCTTGCCGTCAATGGCATGACGACCGAAATCGGCAAACACTCGCATGTCGTCGTGATGGACACCCTCGCCAAACGTCTGAGCCAAACGCATAACAACCGAAGGGACACCGTGCTCAGTGGCATACGAAGCACACAGGCACTCGACAAGACGTTTGGCCTCGGGATAGCTGTTGCGAACGACCATGGGGTCCAGTTTACCAAGGTTATCCTCAGTAGCCACACCTTCGACCTCGCCGTAAACCTCCATAGTAGAGAGGAACAGCACCTTCTTCGCATCTACAGAGCAAGCGTACCTCAGTACAGCCTCCCCACCATGAACAATCTGCATAATCGTCGTGGCGGGAGTCTCGAGGAAGCTCTTGCTTGATGTTCCGCAGGCAGCATGGACTACATAATCCACGTGCTCGGAACCCATAAGCTCATCGCCAAGCGACCATTCCAGAACAGAAACGTCACTTCGGTCGCCAAACAGAGCCTGCGCTTTTTTATTATTTCGAACGGGCAGAACCACGTTGATGCCGGCATCAACGTGATCGTTTCTAGAGAGCAGAGTCCTCACAACCTGCGAACCAATTAACCCCGTTGATCCTGTCACCAAAACGGTCTTACCGTCCAGCTCAGCCCAGGGAAGATCGACCTCGGCGGCAATCTTCGCAGCTCGATCAAACAAATACTCATCTACAGCGGCCATAGCTGCTCCATTTCCTTGTAGTCAACAAACCCCTTAAACGCAAAGAAATCGCGCTGCGTGGTCACCTTAATATTGTCCGCAGGTCCCTCAACCGTATGGGCCTTGTGGCCATAATGAGCCATAAGCGAGATTGAATCGATGAAATCATGTCTGCCCTCCTTGCGTGCGCGGAGGTGCTCGGCATAAATATCATTAAACTTGAAGCCCTGGGGAGCACGCGCGAGCTTGCAACGCGAACGGTCGACGACACGTTCTACCACGCCATTCTCCTCCTCGATAATCGTTTCAGGCGAAGAGGCAACCGTTGCGGTAGAACCATACTGGGAAACGGAATCGATGCACGCAGAGATAGTCTGCTCATCAATAAGTGGCCGAACGCCGTCGTGAATCAAAACAATAGAATCCTTATCCGTTACGCCAAGCCGTTTAAGCTCAGAAAGACCATTAAAGATGGAATCCTGACCCGTCTTGCCACCTGGAACAATCGACAAGACCTTGGAGTAATGAGCGTCCTCGACAATTTCGCGCATATGGTCCATACCTGAGGCAACACAAACGACAACGACACCTGCAACCATAGGATGCTTTTCAAAATGGTCGATGGTATGAGCGATAATAGACTTTCCGCCCAACTCCAAAAACTGCTTGGGAACTTTAGCGCCACGCATACGTGACCCAACGCCACCAGCAAAAATTACCGCATAGCACTTTAAATCATTGCATGCCATTAGTTATAGCCTTTCAAATATCATCGGGAAAATAAGTAGCACAGACCGACAGCGGTCGTATTTACATAATTTTAGTCTCCAGACAGGAGATTGGTCACATAAGCAAAAGAAGCGCATTCTTTGCAAGAAGTGATTCGACCCATATTCAAACCCATAAACCCCAACATGCAACGCGAGAGGACAGAAGCCTCACTCCTCAAATAAATCCATACGCAATTGAATCACAATGACACTATATAAGGCATCAGTGACGCAATTATGATGCTGGTAGAATTAAAGGTACTGCCTGTAATTAGCTCTTCTTATTATGTAAATCGACCTTACAAGAACTCATCACAACTAGAATCGAATCAAATAAGTATTATTTAATTTATAAACAGTTCGCATGACCTAAGCAGAGAGACGATAATGAAAGTTGTGCATGTTTCTTCTTCTGGAAAACTCGATGGGGGAGCTGAACTATGCCTTGTCGACCTTATTAAGTATGAAATTGAGAACGGAATCAACCCTTACGTTCTCCTTCCCTATAAGGGCGAATTACAGGAAAAGCTAAATTCAATGGGAGTCGAGACCGACATCATTCATTATTTACCTTGGCGGCATCATCGCTCAGAACCAAAACTAAAATCCTCAGCTATTTTCCTGATTAAGATCGTCATTAATTTAATTCAAGAAGTACATATCTATCATTTTCTCCGGAAGCATAAAGTTGATTTAGTCCACATAAATACAACTGCCGTATATGCAGGGTCCATTTCTGCTCACATTCTCAATATTCCACTTATATGGCACTTGCGCGAATTCAACGGCCAACCAACCTCTTATGACTTCTATTGCAAGAGTTTTTCTTATTGGCTGCTTTCTAACGCAAGCAAGTGCATAGCAGTCTCTAAAGTAATAGATAACTTTTATTCAGAGCATCTGAACAACTCAATTGTTATTTACGATTCAATGGAGGAACCTAGGCACGAGCGACAAAGCGACTTGTTTTCTACAGATATAACAAGAATAATCCTTATCGGAAACAAAAAGCCCGACAAGGGACAAATGGACGCAATAAAGGCCTTGTCTCAATTAAGAGATCTTCCAATTCATTTAACATTAATTGGCAAAGACCTGGACGAAGCCTATGTTGCCGAAATGCACGACTATACTCAGAAACATTCCCTAGCTAATCTACTTACAGACAATTCATTTGACTCGGAAGCCAAATATAAACTACTCGAATCTGATATTGCATTAAACTGTTCTCGATCAGAGTCATTTGGAAGAACCACCGTTGAGGCACTGATGTCAGGCTGTTTAGTAATTGGGAATAACAACAGCTGCACCGCAGAGCTTCTCGCCAACGGAAGGGGACTTCTCTACGAAGGTTCCGAAGACCTTTCGGTCAAAATTCGCTGGGCAATAAATCATCCGGCAGAATCAAAAGATATAGCAAAAAAAGGTGCAGAGTTTGGAGTCGGCTCCTTTCAGACCGGTAATAAAAATATCGTCAATCTGTTTAAGTCAATGCTTTAGCTCAAACGTGGACGCAATAATTGGTTGCATTGAGCGGCCATTATTTATAATGCAGCATTTAGGCGTAGACTAGGGCATTGTGGCGCCGCTCACAACCCTTGTGCGCCATTCAGCAATTCGATGGTTACCCATCCATCAAAACCAAGAAAGAAATGAGCAATTCTTAACATGCCAATTAGAGAATTACCCAAAGGAGTGAAAATGACCCGAAATAAGATAATGCTCGTCTTCGGCACCCGCCCGGAGGCCATCAAGATGTGCCCGCTTGTCAACGAGCTTAGGGCGCGCAGAGATGAGTTCGAGACCGTCGTGACAGTGACAGGCCAGCACCGCGAGATGCTCGACCAGGTCCTTCGAGTTTTCGACGTGACTCCCGACCACGACCTTGCGATCATGAAGCCGGGCCAGACGCTGTTCGACGTTACGTGCGACGTGCTGGTCAAGCTCAAGGCCGTTCTCGAGGACGAGAGGCCCGACGTCGTTCTGGTTCACGGCGACACCACGACCAGCTTCGCCGCTGCGCTCGCATGCTTCTACCTGCAGATCCCCGTGGGGCATGTCGAGGCCGGCCTGCGCACGCACGACATCTACAGCCCCTGGCCGGAGGAGTTCAACCGCCAGGCGGTCGACATCGTGAGCGAGTACTATTTCGCCCCCACGGAGGCGAGCAAGCAGAACCTGCTCGGTGAGGGCAAGCCTGAGTCCAGGATCTGGGTCACCGGCAACACCGGAATCGACGCGCTTCGCACCACCGTGCGCGAGGGCTATACTCATCCCGAGCTCGAGTGGGCTGAGGGCTCCCGCCTCATCCTCATCACGGCCCACCGCCGCGAGAACCTTGGCGAGCCCATGCACCGCATGTTCCGCGCCATCCGCCGCGTGATGGAGGAGCACCCCGACACCAAGGCGATCTACCCCATCCACATGAACCCGCTCGTCCGCAAGGCGGCGCACGAGGAGCTCGACGGCTTCGACCGTCTGCACATCATCGACCCGCTCGAGGTGCTCGACTTCCATAACTTCATGGCCGCGAGCCACCTCATCCTCACCGACTCGGGCGGCATCCAGGAGGAGGCGCCTAGCCTGGGCAAGCCGGTGCTCGTCATGCGCGACACCACCGAGCGCCCAGAGGGCGTGGCCGCCGGCACACTGAAGCTCGTCGGCACCGAAGAGGATGTTATCTACCGTGAGTTCAGCCGCCTACTCTCCGATCAGGCCGAGTACGAGGCCATGAGTCATGCGTCGAATCCCTACGGCGACGGGCATGCGAGCGAGCGCATCGCGGGCGTTCTAGGACTTCAATAGCGGTCGGACGTAAATATGATTGGTCAATTAGTGCGATCCACATGCTTGCATATGCTCTATTGTGGCATCCCATCTCTGCCAGCTTTATGAACTGCCCACTGCATGGATTTTAAATATCGGCGTTCAAGTTTTTCTCATGATATCGGGAGGGCTTTATAGATTGGCGCCCTGATTTCAGCGACATCCGAAACTGGGACTCCAAATCGAGTAAGGCGAGCATATTGAGCAGAGAATCCGCGTCCTTAACACTGCTGAATGGGTGTTTGCACTTGAGAACTTCGGATCGCTGGGCAGGTCGCCCGCAAATACAGCGCACACGACCTGCCCATGGTCAACGATTAGCTACTCGACAAACTTCATTCGAAGTTCAGACCGATACTAATGGAGCAGACGAATGCAAAAAACACTACGGCCCATATCGGCGCTGGTGCTCAGGCGCAATAACGGCAGTGTCATATCGCATATTCAACAGTGCTCAAGCGAGCAAATACCCAGCCTCGCGATTTGTGGACGCCACAATCAAGATGCCTATCTAGTAAAAGCACGCTTAGTCATAGAACTTAAGAGTTGTTTCATATATAAATATGATTCTGTTTTCCTGAACACAATCCAAAAATAAAAATTTATCGCCGCGACAGCAATTACCAATCTAATTACAAAACCCAACAGCGAATCTGGAATATATGAAAACAAGATATGAAGCCCGATTGCGGGCATAAGCGAAACAAAAAACCAACCTAAATAGCATTTAAAATAATCAACACAACTACAGTGGAATAAATATTTGTACAAAACAACGCCCTCACGCCAAGCACTTGTAAAGAGCGTGCTAAGAAAAGTGCCGATGAAAACGCCAGCAATACCAACATGAATGACGGCATAGACGGAAATAACTAGATTCAAAACAGCCTGAATTAAAGGTCTGATTTTATCTTTAACAAACAAGCCAGAAGCATTTACGAACCCAACGTTAATAATTCTTGAAGAATTCCAGAAAAAATGCAGGGAAAGAATCGTAACGACAGCCTGATCCAATAAGTATTTATCCCCGATCCAAATCTTAATAAAAGGATTAATCAACAGATAAAAACACAAAGCGCAAAATGACGCAGCCCAGATATTAATAAATCGAAGACGTTGATACAACTTAAGTTTTTCAGAATCCCCCGCATCTATCAAGGCATTTCCAATTGTCGGAACAAAGCTACCGAAAACCTTATTTAAAAACAAATCTAATGCAGATGAAATCAGCTGATAATTTGAATATAAACCGACTGTCCCCACGCCAATAAAAGAAGAGAGAATAATGCTGTCAGTGCTGTTTAGAACAACTCCTCCGATTTTGTGACACATTAATGCGCCAGTCTCTTTAAAAATGCGAATCTTATTAGCGTTGCTAAGCCTTGCATCCCTGAACGCAATAATGTCTGGATATTGCCTAGCGCTATAGCAAGACAGGCCAAAGTTGTAAACAAGGGAAATTAAAATTCCAGCAGTAAGAACAAAAGTGTAATTTGCAGTAGCTATCAGTAATAAAATTTTAATTACATTTAAACATATATTATAGATAGAGTTAGCGGCGGAAATTACATAACCCTTTTGATCGGCATTGAGTAGCGATTGCCTGTAGACGCACAGGTAACTCGTTACACTTTGAAATACGAAAAGCCAATAGATTACGCTAAGATTTACATCATCCGGAATATTACCGGGATCAGCGATAACAGAATCGATAAACGGAAAAAAACAAGCTCCAAGAAGCAGAGTAATTAAAGCAATTGCTCGGTAGACACTTTTATAGAAATTGAGCAGCTTTGCGCATTCCTCATCATCGCATTCTTTAATTGGCTTATACATATTAAATGCAATAACCGAGCCGATACCAAGCTCGGTCAGGGAAAACACCTGCAATATGTTTGTAAATAGCGCCGATATTCCCAAATAGTTGGCATTCAGTACATACAAAAATACTGTTCGAAATATAAACGCACCAACATAAGATGCGAGTTGTTCACCCACCCCAGTCAATGAGGCGAGGAGAGCATTTTTGATTCTAGAATTTTTGTTTGCCATCTATATAAACTCATCCTTTATTTCTTCTGAAAACCTTGCGATGGATGACCTTTAAATAATGCTTCATCAGTTCCACATTGTGATACCTATTCAGAATCCTTTTTTGCATCTTAACGAGGCCTGGATTACGCTGAAAGAGAAAGGATGCACCGGTCTTGGTTAACTCAACGATAGCGGATTCCATTTTCCTTAAATTGCTGACATTCATTGAGAGAGATCCGCTAGCCTGCCCAAAATGCATAGCAAGAGAGCTATCCGAACCCCAAACTCTTTTATTGTCATATGGATGGGGTGGGACAAAAGTTGACAACCCGTATTGCAAGGCCTTAGCAGAAAGAGTCATGTCTTCCGCTGCAACTTTATACTGTTGCAATTGCTCGGTATTTTCGAACATATAATCAAGGGCTCTTCTTGGAAGGAACCAAGAGTGACCAACGAAATCAACTTCCATTAGCTGCTCGTTGGGTTCAGCCCAACCGACTCGATAGTATGAACGCTTGTCAATCGGATAACCACTTGAATTCTCGAGCACTATTCCAATCGTGCCGTAAATTCCCTCGTGTTGCATCATTTCAAAATGACAGCTTTCCAGCCAACAATCCCCTGGAATAGTATCATCGTCAAAGAGGCATACATATTTTGATTTGCATTCTCTTGCATAATCAAATCGGCCCCAAACTCCCCTATTGCATTTCGCAATGCAGCAATCATCAAATGACGACAAAAACTCATCATTCAAATCAATGGAGTAGAAACCGTCAATGGCGTCCTTGAAAAGCCTGATCTCACGTGGCCTTAATGTCTGCTTATCAATTGCCGCTAATTGTTCAGTCAGCGATTCTGGTTTCTTATATGTAGTCAAAACAACGGACACATCAAAATCCGCTGTATTCGGGTCAAACATCCAACAGTTTCGTTTTGAATAAACAGTGCCCGGCTTTGAATATGGCCTAGTGTCCGATCCATGAATATAAATATCAATTGAAGAACCAAAATCAATGTAACAGTTATTAGGATTGTGTTTGTAAAGCTCCGCAATTATCGGTTCAGCCATAGGACCCGCCGAAACAACATAAAGCAAATTGTCTCGGCTTCCATATTCAGAAATAATTCTAGATACTATCGATCCACATTCCTCTTCCCAGCAGGAAATACAGTCATCCCCCACCGCGTAATACTTCAGAACATTCAAATTACCAATTCGATTATTTTTTCCAGCATGATTTGCAATCACAATTGCATCTCGAGTTAATGTCAGAAAATCAGACTTGAATGTCTGGTAATTCGAATTCACAAACAAGTTAGCAAAGGTAATTTGCTTACTGGCAATTCGAGTTGAATACCAGTAATATGCAGGTCTATCACAGCACGGACATGATATCCCGTAATACACGTTGTCGTCAGTGAAATTAAGACTCTCTCGGAGCGCAACAGCCAAAGGAGACTCTCCCTCGGAAGACCAGCCTTCCTGCGCTACAACCTTTTCGCCGGTCATAATGGCACGTTCGCCATCCCCATAGCGCAATACCGTTATGTTGTCTCCATTAACAATTCTGGAAAATATCTTTTTATACTCGTTTTGAAGAAAAATCTTATCCATGACGAAACCAATTCACTATCAATTAGTCACCTATAACGGCTTTGACGATTGCATTTAAACTCTCGCCGTATCCAGTTCCAGGAACAGCCCATCGCCCGTTAAGGTCAGTTGTCTTCGGGGCACAACCCCTAGAGACAAAACGAAAACGAGGGTCAACACACGGATTATTCAACGGTTCAGTCGAAGCATACGCCTTCAAATGCTGGACTTGGGCTCTAAGACCTTCCTTAACGTTTGCGAAAGTATAGCCAGGATGTCCGTGACCAGTTGCTCCAATACCACCGAAATTGCATTGGTCTGCTTTTACCAAATTGCCAAATTTGAGATACCCAGTCTCTTTCATCACCTGAGCATATAAGACCTCGGGACAAACCCCTTCAGACACAGCTTCTTCATAGAGGATCTTGCAGAACTCTTTAACCGTAGCAGCCCCTTTATTTTTATAAACAGAGACCGGGTAAGCCTGCTCCCCTACAGTTCTTGCATAATGAGCCGAAGCATCTTCATATGAAGAAAAAGCGGGGGACATGATATAGCCTTCAAAGCTCGTCATGCTTGACCCATCCCGTCCTTCTTTTAATCCATACTTTAGGAAATGAGTATAGTAAGCCTTCAAATCATTACCGAAAGCCTTGCGAAGATCAATATAGCGAGTTTTATAGCCATAAACATCGAACGCCTCGTTGCCGCGGCGGCCCTCGGCCATGCCACACCTGACGAAGTGGCGAAGGATCGCCGCGTCGTCAACAAGAGCGCCGCACTCGCTCTTCTTCGTATATGCGGAGAGCACATCCGGGCTGCTGGCGATATAGTAGCTGAAATCGTAGACCGGGGCGTAGTTCACGCCGTCGAGGGACGTGCGGGCGGCCTCCAGCGAGTCGCAGCCGTTGGCATGGCGTCCCTCGGCCCTGCCGTAACGCAGGTAGTGCCCGTAGAGCTTGGCGGTGTCGGTGCCATAGGCGGAGCGGAGGTCGGGGTACTCGTTGTAGTAGCTGCGGACGTCGAACGCCTCGTTGCCGCGGCGGCCCTCGGCCATGCCATACCTGACGAAGTGGCGAAGGACCGCCGCGTCGTCAACAAGAGCGCCGCACTCGCTCTTCTTCGTATATGCGGAGAGCACATCCGGGCTGCTGGCGATATAGTAGCTGAAATCGTAGACCGGGGCGTAGTTCACGCCGTCGAGGGACGTGCGGGCGGCCTCCAGCGAGTCGCAGCCGTTGGCATGGCGTCCCTCGGCCCTGCCGTAACGCAGGTAGTGCCCGTAGAGCTTGGCGGTGTCGGTGCCATAGGCGGAGCGGAGGTCGGGGTACTCGTTGTAGTAGCTGCGGACGTCGAACGCCTCGTTGCCGCGGCGGCCCTCGGCCATGCCATACCTGACGAAGTGGCGCAAGGCCGCATTGTCGTCAACCATGATTACGCCCGCGCCAGTCGTTTTAATAAAGGCCTTCTTAAGATCGCTGTTGTGATCAAGATAGAACTTGAAATCATAAACAGGAGAATAATCGATACCAGCAATAGTGACGACAGCCTCTTTTAGCGAAGAAGTTCCCGTACCATGTCTTCCCTCGCTTTTACCCCACTTCATATAGTGAATATAGTATTTAGAAATATTAGTCCCGTACGCGGCCCTCAGGTCGGGATACTCGTTGTAGTAGCTCTGGACGTCGAACGCCTCGTTGCCTCGGCGGCCCTCCGCCATGCCATAGTTAATAAAATGCTGGAGGGCCTTGTCCTTATCGTTGTTGGCCCATTTAGCGACATCAGGATTATTCTTTAGGTAATAGTCAGCATCAAATACAGCGGAGTAATCCATCCAACTAGAACGCGGGAACTGAGCAATAATCGCATCGGCGTCAGCTTCCCCCAGACGCTTGCAGCCAGCATCGCTAAAGTATTTCCAAACGTCACCCGAGTTAGAAATAAAGCCATGCTCGATCAAGATGCCAGGAATCCCCTGCTCGCGAGCACAGCGAACAACGGCAAATTCGTCACCAACCGTCATCTGAAACACGCCACGATAGGTCAAGCCAAGCGCAGACAAATTATTCATCACTTTTTGGGCAAGCTCGACGGAGGCTTTCGTATAGCTCGTGCCATTGGCCGTAGGCGCGTAAACCTCAGCACCATGCGCCGCAGAACTACCAGAGTTAATATGAAAACTCACAAAAGCTTGTGCACCTTGCTTTACGCATCGCTGAACGCGATACAGAAAATCGTTGCTGCCATAAGAACCACTTTGCCCTCGAGACATCACGACCTTAAAACCATATCGCTCCAGCTTGGCCTTACAGGCAACAGCAATCTTCCAAGTAAGATCCGCCTCGCTCTTCCCATTACCTTGGGCGCCGGGATCAACGCCGCCATGACCAGGATCAAGAGCAATAACATACGAACCGTTCACAGCAGTATCGGCAAGAGAGAGAGATTGCTCCCCATTTGAGGCGGTAAGTGCGTCGCCAATCGTGGCAGCCTGAATCGCATTGCCAGAATCATCTGAATAATAAACAGACGAATTAGCACTGCCTTCGGCTAGGCCATCGTCCACAGCGGCATTCGCATCAATGTCGAACGCATATCCACATTGCATCAAATCGACACTGTGCTCCGTGGCATCGCCCTGCAGATGATAGGAGATCGAAATCAAATCATATCCGCACTCGGCATAATCCTTACCGAACTGAAATGCAGCAGCATTGCCACTGACGGCCGTCGCACTAACAGAAAGGGAGTGCCCAGTTGTGGATTCCAATTTAAGAGTCGCATCTGTGAGTGCATCAGAATCGTTAGGGGTGGCAAATGCAATCACCTGGTCCACACCGACTGGAAGCTGCGGATAGGCGATATAGAGATACTGATACGAATCGGTTAAAACGTCGCCGCTCCCATCCGCTACAACGGAAGGGTCATTTTCTTCTGCGACAAGATTGTCAGAGTCGTCCTGATTCTTATTGGAGGGCGAGGAGGCGGGGTCGTTAGTCGAGTTTGAATTGCTCTCAGAATCCGCGACTTCAGCAGTTGAATCCTGCTGTACAGGTTCACCATTGATTGCATAAGCAGTAGCAACCGGCCCAATCAATGGATTAAGTCCAATAACTAACGCTGCAACGGATACAACAAGCAGTTGCAGGTGACGTTTCATGCCAACCCCCATTAAATACAAGTTCAAATGATGCGCATAAATTATATTACAGGCGAAACCCAAGAAAGCTGTTTGCGCCAAGTCCCCATTCCATTCTGGCCAGCGAAGAACCTAAAGGCGCTAAATGTATCGACCCAGAAATCGAAGTCAGCGTCATAGGGACAAAATTCAGCCTAATAATTCATCGCGAGCCAAATCGCAAAATCTACGATAGCGGTCTCTAGAAAATCGCCCAACAACCGCTTTTTTAACATGGCATTAGAATTGAATACAGGATATTCCCCGTTAGCGTGAACTCTTAAAAGGGCTACCTTATCAAGCTTTCAATCAGTTTTACAGTCTTCATATACGAATGCGGGCGATCAAACTGCTCCTCTGCGATTTTACGAGCGGCCTCCCCCATCTGCTTGCGGTGCCATTCGTCTTCGACGAGGGCGGTAACCGCAGCGGCAAGCTTGTCGGGGCTTCCGGGTCGCACGTTAACGCCAAACCCGTCTGACTCGACCTTTGCGCGGAACTCAGCACTCATGCTGGTGTTGACCATGGGTTTGCCCGCCGCCAGATAGTCGCCGATCTTGGTGACGATACTCTGGGCGGCTTTTTCGACCAGCGAGTTTACCGTGATATCAGACCTGCTGAGCCATGCAGCCATCTTGTCATAGGGCAGGTACCCATGAAAGGTCACACCAGCGCCCGTCGATTGAACGACGGCCTTAAGGTTGTCACGTTCGGCTCCATCACCCAGAATCTGAAGCTTGACCTCGGGATGGGTCTTCTGAACCATCCCGATTGCTTTAACAAGAGTCTCCAGGTCGTAGCAAGCGCTCAAGGTGCCGGCATAAGAGACCCAGATCTCTCCCGCCGGTTTATCAATCAAAACGGCGTTCTTGGCCACACCGGCATCAAACTCGGCAAGCTGATTGCCGACGTACACGACTTCATTGGGAATACCCGAACGTGCATCGCGCACACCACGGTCGCGGTACTCCTGCGACGTACCCACAATGGCATCGGCCAGCTGATACGTCGCCTTAGCCTGCTTGTAAAACGGAGCAAAGAAGATGTCCGAAAGGACCGGAACATCCAGAGCAACGCGGAAAGCCTCGGGCCACAGGTCATTAACATCGACAACAAATGGAATGCCGTACTTATGGGCACATTTGCCGATCTCACGCGCAACATCGTTAGGCGGAATCTGGCAGTAGACCAAATCGTACGCATGGTGTTCATCAAAAAACTTAACAACACGTTTTGAAACCACATGGTGGGCCCAAATACGCTGGGGACACATGTTCTTAGGGTAGACAGGCTCTTCAATAAAATGCACAGTAAAGGGATGCATGCTCAGATCGAGGTGCATAATATCTCGCTGCTGCTTATCCCAATGTTGAAAGCCACTGGTAATAAAATCAACGTCGTAGCCCTGCTCACACAGTAGCGTGGCAAGGTAGACGTAACGCGTTGCGCCTTTGACCTCGTGTCCCAGCTTAGCATCTTGCGTATAGATAGCAATGTGTCCCTTAGAAGGCATGCAGCTCCTTTGCATGTAAAATCTACGAACGCTCAGCAGAGCGTCGTTTTAAGGATAGCCCAACGCGAGAAAGCGCAAAACCCAAGCCGGCGGTCTTTAGGGTATATCCAAATTCCCTGATTTGCGATATACGGTAAGCTAGAACGCCAGACCCGCCTACGGATTCACCAGTCAGCTGCGAAAACGCCTGCTTTAGATGCGGGCTCACAGTATCCATAGCACGCACTATTGCCGGATCCATACGGCGGAATGTCTTCTTAAGAAGCACGCAGACATCTCGCTGCTCGAGGCCACCGTTCGCAAGGGCAAGACCAGCATGACGAAATCCCACCGTGTAAAGGGCGCGCCATATTCCCCTATCCGTAACGCCAAGTCGTTCGAGCACGTCGGCCATGTCATTCCAACGCGTTAAGGCAAGGGCGCTGTTAACGCTGGCAGACGATGCCGTGGGCAAATCCTCACGATAACAATACCAAGCCTCATCGGTGTAAGCGATGGTCTTTGCCTGGGCAAGCGTCTCGATAAGAAAGGGATTGTCAACCCAGCCAGCACCTGGGACTTCTTTAAAGCAGATGCCATGCCCAACAAGGAAACTCTTCTTATAGAGTGCGCTCCAAATAGAAGGATGCTTTTGAATCAAGATGGGGGCATCGGCAAGAACAAAAGGCTGGCGCCCCGGCTTAACCCGATGGTAGTAATGGCAGTGGTAAAGATGTTCCCTTGGAGTGTCCGCCATATAGACACGCCAGTATGAGGATTTAACCACGTCGGGATAATCCTGCTTGCAAGCCAGCTGATACAAAGCGGAAAACATGCCGGGTTTAAGGTAATCATCGGGCTCAACAACGGCAACGTATTCGCCCCGCGCCTCGTTAAAACCCCTGTTAACGGTTGCGCCATAGCCTTGGTTTGCTTTATCAATCACCCGAACGCGAGCGTCCCCTGTCGCATGGGCCTCCATAATGGCAAGCGAGCCATCCGTCGAGCCATCGTTGAGCACGATGATCTCGAGCTCCTTCATCGGATCGGCTTCAATAGAGCTGAGACACTGATCGAGAAACTTCTCGGCGTTGTAGCATGGAACCACAACGCTAACGCTCATATCGCTCGTAGACAATCGACACCCCCATAGAACGTTGGATATACCAGTATTTATCCCAGTCGCCAGCACGACCAGACCGTTAGCGATCCGTTCTATAGTAGCGAGAAGCAAACAGAATGGGAAACAGATGCAGCCCGGTTATCGCCTGCCCCTACAGCCGCTGGCACACCGCTGCCACATGACACCCGTCAAACCCGAATCCCCAGCGCATGCGGCCCACACCGGGTCGCGGTACGCGAATCTTGTCGATGCCGTCGCGCTCTATGTCGAGCAGCGCCTGAACGGCCAGCAGCTCTAGGCCCAGCGCGTCCACACCGGAGTCAAACATCATATTGACCGTTATCAGCGGGCGCTCGTCGAGCATGCCGATCGTGTCTGCCACGTCAAACACGGTGCCCGTAGGAAATACCTGGATGTCCCAACGATCCGCGCCACGCTTTCGCCTCGAGGCAGGATTGGCATAGCCCGGCAAGCCAAAGCAGAGCCCCTGCAAGAGCAGGTGATATGGCAGCTGCGCATCTGGGTTGTTCGCACCGATTCCCGCATCTCCCAGGATGCGTTCTAACGCCCGCTTCACCGCATCCTCGTCCCCACGGCACAACCCGTCTCGAAACGCATCGGCGTCTCGAACGTCCTCGGCAGCACGCTCAAACCAATCAATAATCACCAGACGAAAGGCCTGGCGAAGCTCGTTATTGGGCAACCGCAGAGCACGGAGACGACCACCATGCTCCGGCTCCTCAATCAAATCCGTCGTCAGGAAACCGGACAGATACAGCGCCGTCCACAGGCCATCATCAGGCGAGGCCTCTGGCCCCGCAGCGCCCAAACCAAGCGAGACCTCAACGCATCCATGAGCCTCGAGCAAATCGAACAAGACCGAAAGGCGGTCGAGATTCCACCCGGCAACTACCCTACTCAGGCAATCGGCATACCCATACAGATCGGCTCGCACAGGCGCTGTGCAGCCTCGGTCCAGAAAACCGATCACACGCGTCGGACTCAAGCAATAGGCCCTGCCAAACCGATATCCCTCGAGCCATTCACGCGCATCATCCAGGTATTCCTCGCGTCCAGCATGACTCAACAGGGCCTCAACCTCGGCATCCGAAAAGCCGAACCAACGGTCGCACCACGTCGAAAGGGGCGTCGAAAGACGATACGAGCAGCTGCGCGAAGAAAGCGCCGCCTCGGCAGGGTTAGGACGCTCCCCCATCAGACACGTCAACCGTAGCGAATGGCCCGTGGTGGCAATGGCGTCGAACAGCACGCGATCGAGCAGCTCCGCCGGATCGGCGCCGGAAGCGTCCCTCGCGCCCGCACGGCCCAACCACGCCGCGTCGTACCCATCAACGAGCAATACAACCTGCTCATCGCAGGCAATCTCCAACAGCTCGATGAGCACACCAAGCGCCGAGTCAACCTCGGCCTCGCTCGCCACGCCACGCGCAACACGTTCGATGTGACGCACCTTATCTCGTGCTAAATCCGGAGCCTCCAAGAGCGCCAACAAGCGAGCGCACTCGTCCGAAAGAGTATCGCGAACAACATCGGCAACAGCGGCGCCGCGCCTCGCGGCGCCAGAAAAGTCCAGCGATATCACTGGATAGCACGCATACTCATTCCGATAGCGCCCGCCATCCGCACCCCAAATCAGAGTATCGACAAACGAGCTCCGACCGGCGCGACCGACTGCGGGACGCTCCAGAAAAGCCTTGAGCATCGACAAGTTCATGCTCTTGCCAAAACCCTCAGGTCGGCAGCACACCATAACGGACGCATCGCAATCCAGCATATCGGCAATAAACATGGTCTTGTCGACCAGCGTGCAGCAACCAAGAGCCTCCGCATAGTCGTACATGCCGATGGGCAAAACCACATCGTCGGTACAGCCGATTAGACGCACGCCAAAGTCGGCAGCACAACCATTATTTGCCTGTTCAGACATCGCAACGTTCCCCTTAAATCGCAGCATGATGCCAATTGTAATGACCGCCTCGCACGTACTGATGTCGGTACACAAACATATCGGGCAACGGTAGCAACATGGGGTGTGAGGGGGCATAACTAATCGTTGCACAACAAAACGGGGCCCGATGCATTCGCACCGGGCCCCGTCCCAACTCTTTAGCTATCTGACAACCGAGGGGCTACTCCTCAGAACCGTCCTCACCAGCAGTCTTATTCTGCTGATCGAGCTTATGCTTGCCACTCACAATAGACGTGGCACCCAGCGTGGCCAAGCTTGCACTGGCAAGGCTCGCCATAACGATGAGGTCGCCCGTCTTGGGCATGTTACCGCCCGAAGACTTGGTCGTGGTCGTGGTGGTCACCGTTTTAGAGCCATTTTGCTCCTGGTTCTGGTTGTCGGTCTTGCCCTTTTCCTCGTCCTTCTTCTGAGCGGACTTCTCGCCCTTTTCCTCAGAGCTAGTACTCTTATCGGACTCGGTCTTCTCGGAATCATCGTCCTTGGAGTCGCCCTTTGCGGCCTCGGCCTTTTCCGTGGAAGTCTGATCAGAATTGTTCTTGTCAGGAGACAAGCTGCTTGCGCCAGCCATCAGCGAGGAACCAAACGTGTAGCCAAGCTGCACAACGAAAGAGGGCTTCTTGTCCGTCGAAATAACCGGCGCGTCCGGCGCCTTATTCGAGTCGTCCTTGGAAGCACCGGAATCAGAAGCGGCGTCAGAGTTAGAGTCATTGCTAGAACCAGTATCGGCGGAAGAATCGCTCGAGCCAGTGGAAGAGTCAGAGGAACCAGCGTCGGTCGAACCAGAGGCGGCACTGCCCGTATTGCCGGCAGAACTTGAAGACGAATCGCCCGCAGCAGAGCCGTTCGAATCGGAGCCGCTCGAGGAAGAGCCGTCGTTGGTAGTGCCACCAGCAGAGCCATCGCCGTCAGTATCGGTCGAGGGCGCATCCGTATCATTATCGTCGCCCGCACCGTCATCGGTACCAGGCGTCGGTGCGGCGGGAGCAGCAGGCGCCATGCTCGGACCAGGCGCCGGCGTGGGCTCGGGCTGCACGGGCTCCACAGGCGTTGCCGCGGAAGCCTCGTCCTCGGCGATATAGACGAGGCAATCCTTGAGCTCATTGCGGTAGCGGTTCTTCCAGCCCTCGTGGTACTGGGGCTGGCTTGCATACTTGGTCGCCACATTATTGACCACGCTGTTGGAAAGCGCCGTCACAAACTCGCGGTCGGTCATACTGTTAGAAAGGTTTGCCCAGCGGAAAAAGTCCTGGCAGCCACCGGTGCCGCACATATTGGTGATACTCCACACCATACCCTTGACGCAGTCGGCACGGCCGGAAATGTCAATACCAAGGGCGCTCTTGAGCCACGCCTCGGTCACCGCATAGTACGAGTTATACGCATACGCATCCTGTAGAGCCGAAAACTCAGCAGGGTCGGCGTTATAAGCACCCTGGAAGGCCTCCTGCGCAATACGGCCCAGCTCGGTGAGCTGGCCGTTCGCATACATGGGGTTGTTCACGTTGGAAATCTCGCTGCCGCGATCGATCGCAGCCTTAAGCATGCCGTACTTAACAGAATCGTAGTTGTAGACCTGCTTCATAAACGGAACGAGCGACCAACGACGGTCGAACTGGTAATAACCAAGCGCGTTGTAGCCGTCGCCATACGAAAAGCCCTGGTTATAGTTGCCGTGGCTCTCATATTTGGTGAAGTACTTCATCTCGGCGGTCACGTTGACAAACGAAACACCCTGAACCGACCTCAGCACGCCCGAGAAGGACTGCTGGGTGTAAAGGCCCTTATCGATATCGGTGGCATCCGAGGCAACACCCGGCGTGGGCTCCTCGGCAACAGCAGTCACAGGCGCGGCAACGGCGCCAAACGAAAGCGCCAGCGTCAGGCCCGCGACAATCGCGGAATGCTTGGGCTGCATAAAATCCTCCCTGCATTGGTGTAGTTAAAGTTCAGTTTGCAAAGATAAAAATAAGTATTGCAGCTCGCCCGTTGTTACACAACAACCCCTCGGTAAACGGCAACAACCCTCCGCGAAATCTTAAGGAATTAAACAAACTGGTCGTCGGGAGCCAGCAGAAGCTCGCCGTAACGCTCCATCAACCCGTCCCTCAACTGGCAGAAAGCGGGGATATAGGCGTTCAAGATGCGCTGAATCAAATCTTGAGCGAGCTTATTGTCATAGATATGGACATTCGTATTGCGGTCTCTGAGCATATCTAACCAGGCCGCCTCATCAATAAAGTCGTAGAATCGGTAGGCCTCCTTCAAGATGGCACGAGGAGACCCCGACGCGGCAAGCGTAGCACCCTCATACTCGAGCAGACGCTTAAGGAGCTTCCAGCTCAGTTCAAATTGAAGATTGAACTTATTAATCAATCCACTCTGAACAAAATCATTGTTGAGATCCTGATTGGGCGCATCCTCAAGATTCGCCAAGGCGCTGGCAAAGTTCTCATATTTTTTCATACAGAATCACACCATCCCTGGCAATTTCATCGAGCAATTGCTGCGATAAGGACTCGTCGAGATTGACGACATCTACATCCAAAAGAGTATCAAGACACTCCTCGATCAAATATGAGAAACGGCCGAAATCCCGGCAACCTGCTACGGCGATGTCAATATCGCTCTTGGGCAAATTGTCGCCTCGAGCACGAGAACCAAACAGCACGACCTTCTCGGCGTCACATTCCCGAGCAAAAACTTCGATTTGCTTGTACACTTTGTCGAGAGATGCCATTTGCACCCCTACAGCTTAATGTCAAAGTTGATCTCGGGGACGGCGGCTAGGTCGGCCAACGTCACACCGTCGACGTACTTTTCGATTACGTCGTCCAGACCGCGCCAGAACTTGACGGTCGAGCAAAGATCGCTGCGAGTGCAGCTGTTGTCGATGCCATCGCACGCCACCGGAGCCGTGCTGCCCTCGACGGCACGCAGGATGTCGCCGGCACGCACCTCGGCGGGGTCCTTGGCCATCATGTAGCCGCCACCCTTGCCGCGCACGCTCTTAAGCAGGCCCGCCTTCATGAGCGGACGGACCAGCTGCTCCAAATACTTTTGCGAGATATGCTCGCGGTCGGCGACCTCGCGCAGGGCGATTTTGCCCTCGACGTCACCAAGCGCTGCGATATAGATCATCAGCCGGAGGGCATAGCGGCCCTTAGAAGAAATGAGCATACCTACCCTCTCATCGTTGCCGGGACAAAATACCAGGCTTGTTTGTCCCAAATCTTATGCACGCGGGGCAAACAAGCCTGATTATTATGTCCCACATCTAAAAAGTCGAGTGGATTAGTCGGGTTTTCCCTTGACTAACGCCGAACCCATAGTAACTTTATTCCGAGAAGATTCCTAGGGTTTAGTACACCTATGAGTACACCATATACAGAGAGGGACAGCATGAGCGCAAATCCGCTGCTTTCCATCGAAGGTCTGACTGCCTCCGTGGACGAGAAGACCATCCTACACAACGTCAACCTCAACGTCGCCGCCGGCGAGACCCACGTGCTGATGGGACCCAACGGCGCCGGCAAGTCCACCCTCGGCCACCTGGTCATGGGCGACCCCGTCTATACCGTCAACAACGGCCGCATCGTCTTTGACGGCCAGGACATCACCGAGCTCACCACCGACAAGCGTTCGCGCGCCGGCCTGTTCCTGAGCTTCCAGGCCCCGGTCGAGATCCCGGGCGTGCCGCTGTCGAGCTTTTTGCGCGCCAGCATCGCCGGCCGCCCCGGCCTGGAGATGAAGGGCAAGGAGTTCCGCCGTCGCGTCAAGGAGCTCGCGGCCGAGCTCAACATGGACACTGCCTACCTCAACCGCGAGCTGGGCGTGGGCTTCTCGGGCGGCGAGAAAAAGAAGGTCGAGATGCTCCAGCTTCTGCTGCTGCAGCCCAAGCTCGCCATCCTCGACGAGACCGACTCCGGCCTGGACGTCGACGCCCTGTCCACCGTCAGCCATGGTATGGACGCCTACCGCAAGAGCTGCGACGGCTCCATGCTCATCATCACGCACAACACGCGCATCCTGGAGCACCTGGATGTCGACCGCGTCCACGTTATGGTCAAGGGCCACATCGTGCGCGAGGACGACGCCTCGCTGATCCCCTGGATCGACAAGAACGGTTTTGAGACCTTCGAGCGCGAGGCCGCCGAGCAGCGCGTCCAGGCCGAGGCCGCCGCTGCCGAGCAGCAGGCGTAAAGGGGCGACGCAATGACCAAGAACCGCACCGAGGTCGCGGACATCGACCGCAGCCTCTACGACTTCACCTATGGCGAGGAGGGATTCGAGCGCCTCGACGCCGGCATCACGCCCGACATCGTGCGCGAGATCAGCGCCAAGAAGGACGAGCCGCAGTGGATGCTCGACCTGCGCTTAAAGTCCCTCGAGATCTTCAACCGCTTCCCCGACCCGACGTGGGGCCCCTCCATCGAGGGCCTGGACATGGACAACATCGTCACCTACGTCAAACCCAACACCGACCAAAAGCACGACTGGGAGTCGGTGCCCGACGACATCAAGAGCACCTTTGAGCGCCTGGGCATCCCCGAGGCCGAACGTAGCTACCTGGCGGGCGTCGGCGCGCAGTACGACTCCGAGCTCGTCTACCACAACATGCAGGACACGGCTTCCAAGATGGGTATCGTCTACTCCGGCATCGAGGAGGCCCTGCACGATCCGCAGTGGGAGCCGCTCATCCACGAGAAGTTTATGACGCTCATCCCGCCCACCGACCACAAGTTTGCGGCCCTGCACGGTGCCGTGTGGTCGGGCGGCTCGTTTGTCTACGTGCCCAAGGGCACCAAGCTCGATTTTCCGCTGCAGAGCTACTTCCGCCTCAACGCCAAGGGCGCCGGCCAGTTTGAGCACACGCTCATCATCGTCGAGGACGATGCCGACCTACACTTTATTGAGGGCTGCTCCGCGCCCAAGTACAACGTGGCCAACCTCCACGCAGGCGCTGTCGAGCTGTTTGTGGGCAAGCGCGCGCATCTGCGCTACTCGACTATCGAGAACTGGTCCAAGAACATGTACAACCTCAACACCAAACGTGCGCGCGTGGACGAGGACGGCGATATCGAGTGGATCAGCGGCTCCTTCGGCAGCCATGTGGGTTATCTCTACCCCATGAGCGTGCTCAACGGCCGTCGCGCCCGCTCGAGCTTTACCGGCATTACCTTTGCCGGCGCCGGCCAGAACCTCGATACCGGCTGCAAGGTCGTGCTCAACGCGCCCGACACCTCTGCGACCGTCGAGACCAAGGGTATCTCCAAGAGCGGCGGTATCCAGACCTTCCGCAGCTCCATCGTGGCCACGCCTAAGGCCGAAGGTTCCAAGGCAACCGTGAGCTGCCAGTCGCTGATGCTCGACGACCAAAGCCGCTCCGATACCATCCCCGCCATGGACATCCGCGCCAAGAATGTCGACATCGGCCACGAGGCCACCATCGGCCGCATCGGCGACGATAAGGTGTTCTACCTGATGAGCCGCGGCATCTCGGAGGAAGAGGCCCGCACCATGATCGTCAACGGCTTTGCCAACCCGGTCTCCAAGGAGTTGCCGCTGGAGTACGCCGTCGAGATGAACAACCTGATCAAGCTCGAGATGGAAGGAGCGATCGGATAATGAAACAGGAAACCAACACCGCTGCCACCACGCTCGAGCAGGTTAATGCGATGCCTGCCGCCACTTGGGGTTGGCTGCGTATGAACCAGACCAAGCTTGAGCTTTCGGACGAGCTTGCCGCCGCTCCCGCCGAGGCCGTTGAGATCGAGGGGCTGGACGAGCAGTTTGCCGGCTCGGCCGACGCCTTCGACGCCGCCATGGATGCCATGGCCGAGCGCTTCCCCGAGCGCCGCGCCTCCGCCCCCGGCGACGCCGCCGATCGTGCCCGCATCACGCCCGAGACCGAGCTCGACGTGCCCGCCACCTCTGTCTACCAGGCCGGCGCCATCAAGCTCGAGGAGGAGCTCTCCCCTGCCGAGGCCTTCGAGACCGGCATGGGTGAGGCCGCCTATACCTACCTGGCCGAGCACGCCACCAAGCACATCGTCATCGATGTGCCCGCGTACCAGCACGCCACGGCCACTGTGCGCGTGAATGGCGTCGACGCAGCCGCTGCGATTGCCGCCATCGACGTCGTCGCCCGTCCGCAGGCAACGCTCGACCTCGCTCTAGCCCTAGACTCCCCCGTCAACGGCCAAGGCGTCGTGGGCTCCGTGCTGCGGGTGTGCGCTCACGAGTACGCCACTGTCAACGTAACCTGCACGCAGACGCTCGATGACAGCTGGATCGCGCTCGACGACACCGGTCTGTTCCTGGACGAGGGCGCGCGCGTCAACGTGCAGCACACCGTCCTGGGTGCCGGTGCCAGCGCCACCGGCCTTGCCGGCGACCTGCTGGGCGACACCGCCAAGGTGACCATCGATACCGATTACCTGGGTGCCCGCGAACAAGTTCGCGACTTTAACTACGAGCTGCGCCACCGCGGCCGCAAGACCGAGTGCGAGATCGACGCCAACGGCGTGCTGACCGGTACGTCCAAGAAGGTCTACCGCGGCACCATCGACCTCGTGCACGGCTGCAAGGGTGCCGTCGGCACCGAGCGCGAAACCGTGCTCTTGGCCAACAAGGGCGTCGACAACAAGACCGTTCCCGTCATCCTCTGCGACGAGGACGACGTCGCCGGCAACCACGGCGCCACCATCGGTCACGTCCGTGACGAGCAGCTGTTCTATCTCGCCTGCCGCGGCCTTGACCAAAACGCCGCCGAGGACCTGTTCATCCGCGCCAAGCTGGAGGACGCCGCGCTTTCCGCCACTGACGAGCGCACCCGCGCTGCCGTCGTCCGCTTGGGCAATAACCTGATCGACAACTTTGAGGAGGAGCTCGCATGATCGACACCGAGCACGTTAAATGCGACACCTGTACCGCACCGGAGCCTATGGAGCTCGACGCCAGCGACGAGGCCTCGCGCGGCTGGCCTACCGTCGACATCGAGACCAACCCCTACAAGGCGCAGTTCCCGCTGTTCCAGCAGCACCCCGAGATCGCCTTCCTCGATAGCGCCGCCACCGCGCAGCGTCCCGCCTGCGTGCTCGACGCCGAGCGCGACTTCTACCGGCGCATGAACGCCAACCCCCTGCGTGGCCTGTACTCGCTGTCCGTCGAGGCCACCGAGGCCATCGCGAAGGTGCGCCAGCAGATCGCCGACCTCATCGGCGCCCCCCAGGCCAACGAGGTCGTCTTCACCCGCAACACGAGCGAGTCGCTCAACCTGGTCGCCAAGAGCTTTGCGCCCACGGTCCTCGAGCCGGGCGACGAGGTCGTCATCACCATCATGGAGCACCACTCTAACCTGATCCCGTGGCAGCAGGTCTGCCGCGAGACCGGCGCCAAGCTCGTCTACCTCTACCCCACCAAGACCGGTCAGCTCACGACCGAGGAGGTTCTGTCCAAGGTGGGCCCCAAGACCAAGATCTTGGCTGTGGGTCAGGTCTCTAACGTCCTGGGCGTCGAGAACCCGGTCAAGAATCTCGGCAAGCTCGTGCACAAGTACGGCGGCTATCTGGTCGTCGACGGCGCGCAGTCGCTGCCGCACATGCCGGTCGATGTGGCCGATCTGGGCGCCGACTTCTTTGCCTTTAGCGCGCACAAGGCCATGGGCCCCATGGGCATCGGCGTGCTGTGGGGCAAGATGGACCTGCTCAACGCCATGCCGCCCATGCTCACCGGCGGCGAGATGATCGACTCGGTCACCGAGCAGGACGCCGTCTGGGCGCCCGTCCCCGAGAAATTCGAGGCCGGCACGCAGGACGCCGCCGGCATCTTCGCCACGGGCGCGGCGCTTGACTACCTGGTCAACACGGTAGGCTACGAAAACATCCAGACCCGTGAGAAGGCACTCGTCCACTACCTGATGGGCGAGCTCATGCAGCTCGACTTTGTCCAGATCATCGGCTCCATCTATTGGGACAACCACCACGGCGTCGTCAGCTTTAACGTCAAGGGCATCCACCCGCACGATGTCGCGAGCATCATGGACATGGACGGCGTTTGCATCCGCGCCGGTCACCACTGCGCGCAGCCTCTGCTCACCTGGCTGGGCGTCGAGAACCTTGCCTGCTGCCGCGCCAGCGTGGCCTTCTACAACGACAAGGCCGATATCGACAAGTTCATCGCCGGCCTGCATCACGTTTGGAGCACGTTCAATGGGTAATCTGTACACCTCTACCACGTTTATGGAGCACAACTCGCACCCCGACTACAAGTACGAGATGGATGCCCCCACGCACGAGCACGACGGCATCAACCCCAGCTGCGGCGATGAACTCACCTTGCAGCTGCGTGTCGAGAACGATGTAATCGAGGAGGCCTCGTTTACCGGGCACGGCTGCGCCATCAGCCAGGCCAGCGCCGACATCATGGCCGACCTCATCACCGGCGAGACGGTCGAGGAGGCTCGTCGTCTGGCAGGGCTTTTCCTCGCCATGATCCGTGGCGAGCAGCTTTCCGAGGAAGACCTGGAAGACCTGGACGAGGCCGCCCAGCTCCAGGACATCTCGCACATGCCCGCCCGCGTCAAATGCGCCGAGTTAGCCTGGCGCACCCTCGACGGCATGCTCGAAGGGTAAACTAGCCAGTAGCGGATGCCCCAGATCAAAGGGTTTGATTGCCGAGCCGCGCAATACGGGCGGCTCGGCTTTTTCATAACGCCTCGGACACACAAAGTTCGCGCGTCCGGCGCTCGCCCTGTCATTTACCGAACAGCCAGCCGCAAACACGGACGTTTTCCACAGTGCCAACGGCTAGCGACAGAGCCACGGGCACCCCAAGCAACGCCCCATGCCCCGTCCTGCTGGGCTCCGGTTCGCTTCGCGCCCGCCACAGACGGGTCCCATAGGGTACGGCGTGCATTTTTGCGAGTTTTCAGCACGCCAAGTTGCGTGTATACGCATTGAAAGCGTTAATCAACGTCTCCAGGCACCCTTTTATATCGTTTTAGAACAAGCATAGTGGTCTCAGGGGTCACAAGCATGCGCTTTGGAGGCACATCGGCAGGCATAAATGGCTTCGGGACCCATATATTTCAAGATTACGGCGGTGCCGACAGCACCACGATGCTGAAAACTCCGCTTTTTGCACGGTGTGGACGGGGGTAGGCGCGGGTAAAACCGGACTGAGCCGTATTTTTATGCAAGACGGCAATCGTTCTATGCATATCAAGAAGTGCAGTCAGCGTATCAAGCATTTAGAACGCAGGTTGCGGCGCATGAACGACCCCAGCCGCGGTGCACAGGCAGCCCTACATCACGTTTCCGCCAGCCCGCATCGCCGTCCCCGTGCGGGTCCGCACAATACGAGAAACCGTACTTTTGCCAATCCCGGTATAGTGCTCAATCTGACGCACCGTAAATCCGGCATCGCGCAATCCAACGATAACGGCATCGCGCCGCGCCGGCGGTGCGGCTTTAACCCCGTGGAGCGGAGCCCCGAGGCTCTTCGCCAACCTGTCGGCAAAGGCGTGGCGTTCCCACTCCGTCTCTTTCATATCGCACAGCACCGGTTCGCCGCCGTCGGGCATCGCTAGCGAATAGGCAATAAAGCCCTCGGCAGAACCAAAAAGTTCAAGTACACAAGAAGGATCGGAAAATCCCCTCGTGACATCGGCCGCGTCGCTGTCGTAAGCGCGCAGATGCTCCGCAAAGCTGCTCCAGGGATAACGCTCGATTAGGCTAATGCCCTCCTCCTGCGGATCGGCGTGTACGGAGCGAATAGCCTCCATCACCTGCCAGTCGGTATCGAGCGAGCGGCGCTCAAAACGCTCACGAAATAGGCAGCCCGCGCGCCCAGCGCGCTTATTGAACCGACGAGCATACGTCAACAGCAGCCGCTGCATAGCAGCGCTCATTTCGTCCTCGTAATCCAAAAGCACCAGATCCACGTAGTCGCTCATGAGACACCAGGCCACAATCGTCACCTGGGCATCGCGGCAGCAGTCGCGCATCAGTTCCAAAAACTCCCACCGGTCCTCGTCGCTCTCAAAGATCAACTGCCCGCCCATACCGCGGGCACAAACATGGTAAAAACCGGTGATCGTTTTCCAAACGCGCTGCATGGCGCTCCCTTCGCCGGGATCTGCTTACCATCCAATACATCACGATTGAAACGTGCCATCAAAACATTCACGCAAAATGGCACCCGTCGACGGTAAAAGGCGGCAATCCGATGGCGAACGGCAATATAGCCACAGGTCAGGCAACGCAGCCTTGCCAAAAGCTTGACCACAACCGAGCCCCTTCAACGGACCGCACAACCACAAACAGTTTAGTTAAATCGTTTCAATTGAAAGTTCCGCGCTTCTCGCTACGAAAACTGAGCCGTTCGCCGAATATTCCGTGCATTTCGCGGTATTATAGGGGCTGCATGTCATGTCCCTTTCGAAGGGTCGCCCGGCAATCGCCAGCCACGACCCCCAGACGGGACGCCAACACGATAGAGAGGAGAGGCATGCAGTACTCACAGGAAGTGGAGAACATGTGCCCCGTTGCCAAGGGTGCATACCACGGCCCCGCACCCATCCCCGAGGAGGGCAAGTGGGTCCAGGCTAAGGAGATTTCCGACATCTCCGGTCTTACGCACGGTGTGGGTTGGTGCGCACCTCAGCAGGGCGCCTGCAAGCTCACGCTGAACGTCAAGGACGGCATCATCGAGGAGGCCCTCGTTGAGACCATCGGCTGCTCGGGCATGACCCACTCTGCCGCCATGGCTTCCGAGATCCTTCCCGGTAAGACCATCCTCGAGGCCCTCAACACCGACCTCGTCTGCGACGCCATCAACGTTGCTATGCGCGAGATCTTCCTGCAGATCGTTTACGGCCGCAGCCAGACCGCGTTCTCCGAGGGCGGCCTGCCCGTGGGCGCCTCCCTCGACGACCTCGGCAAGGGCCTTCGCTCTCAGGTCGGCACCATGTTCGGCACCAAGGCCAAGGGCGCTCGTTACCTCGAGCTCGCTCAGGGCTACGTCACCCGCATGGCTCTCAACGACAAGAACGAGATCATCGCGTTCGAGTTCCTGAACCTCGGTAAGTTCACCGACGCCGTCAAGGCCGGCAAGACCCCCGAGGAGGCCATCGCTGGCGCTATGGGCCACTATGGTCAGTGGGAGAACGCTGCCAAGTACATCGACCCGCGCACCGACGAGGAGACTCACTCCGTCGCCAGCGTGTTCCCGGTTCACGAGTAGAAAGGGAGGGAAATAACTATGACTGTTACGTTCGAAGGTTACGAGCGCCGCGCTGACAAGATCAACAAGTGCCTCGCCGACAACGGCATCGCCTCCCTCGAGGAAGCTCTGCAGATCTGCACCGACAAGGGCTTCAACCCGCGTGAGATCGTCAACAACACCCAGTCCATCGCCTTCCAGAACGCCGAGTGGGCCTACACCCTCGGCTGCGCTCTCGCTGTCAAGCGTGGCGCCAAGACTGCTTCTGAGGCTGCCGCCATCATCGGCGAGGGCATCCAGGCCTTCACCGTTCCCGGCTCCGTCGCCGAGGACCGCAAGGTCGGTCTGGGTCACGGTAACCTGGGCGCCATGCTGCTCTCCGACGACACCGAGTGCTTCGCCTTCCTGGCTGGCCATGAGTCCTTCGCTGCCGCTGAGGGCGCTATCGGCCTGGCTCTGAACGCCAACAAGGCTCGTAAGAAGCCGCTGCGCGTTATCCTCAACGGTCTGGGCAAGGACGCCGCTCAGATCATCGCCCGCATCAACGGCTTCACCTACGTGAAGACCCAGTTCGACTACTTCACGGGCGAGCTCAAGGTCGTCGAGACCATCCCCTACTCCGATGGTCCCCGCGCCGCCGTCAACTGCTACGGCGCCGACGACGTCCGCGAGGGCGTTGCCATCATGTGGCACGAGAACGTCGACATCTCGATCACCGGCAACTCCACCAACCCGACGCGCTTCCAGCACCCCGTCGCTGGCACCTACAAGAAGGAGCGCCTCGAGGCTGGCAAGAAGTACTTCTCCGTCGCTTCTGGTGGCGGCACTGGCCGTACCCTGCACCCGGACAACATGGGCGCCGGCCCTGCCTCTTACGGCATGACCGACACTATGGGCCGTATGCACTCCGACGCCCAGTTCGCCGGTTCTTCCTCCGTGCCTGCGCACGTCGACATGATGGGTCTCATCGGCATGGGCAACAACCCCATGGTCGGTGCCACCGTCGCCTGCGCTGTCGCCGTCGAGGAGGCCCTCAAGGCCTAATCGCGTCAGCGCGATGCTCATGTAGTTGAGCTTTAGAGCCGCTACCCACCCGGGTAGCGGCTCTTTTTTGTCGCCACAAAGCGTTCGAGAGCCGATATATCAGTTCTGATGGAACATGAAGTGTGAGGAGAAGGAGCCGCCAAGCGCCCCTAACGTCCACGTGCCATATTCGCCCTTTGCCGATTTATCCCATCTTTGCGATACCTTTGCCAATCTCCCGTGCGACAATGCGCGAACGAGAAAGGAATCCCATGGAATCAACTGATGTACTGGTAATCGGATCGGGCATCGCTGGCCTTTGCGCCGCCATAGAAGCAGCAAGCGCGGGTGCGACTGTTGCCATCGCAAGCGCCGGCAAGACCATGAGCGGATCGAGCTTCTTCCCGGGCACCTGGGGCCTCGGGCTTATTGGGCCCGTCGACGAAGACGACGAACAGGACCTTATCGACACCATCCAGGCCGTCGGCGGCGGCGTTGCCGACCCCACGCTCGTCCAGACGTTTGTCCACGGTATCCCCCAAGCGATTGACTGGCTCGAACAGGATCTGGGCGTAGAACTCCAGCGCCCGCAAAGCGCCGAGAGCGCCCAACAAAAGCAATTTATCCCCTGTTTTGACCATAAGACGCGCAATTGGCGCGGCCTGACCCGAAAGCCTCTTGAAGACGCGTGTGCGGCCCAGATCAAGTCTCTTGGCATTCGTCTGCTCCCCCGACACGAGCTTATAGACCTTGTTGAAAGCACAACCGAAAAGATTACCGGCGCCGTGCTCTACAACCAAACAGACGAGCGCATCGTGACCTTTACAGCAAAGGCCACCGTCATCGCTGCGGGCGGCACGGGCGGTCTGTTCGAACGCAGCCTCACTTCGGCCGATGTACTCAGCTCCTCGCAGGCCATCGCGCTGGCGCACGGTGCATCGCTTACTAATATAGAGTTCATGCAGATGATGCCCGGTTTCATTGAACCTAAGCGCAACCTGGTCTTTAACGAAAAGACCTGGCGCTACGTCACGTTTGACCAACCGGTCGACATTGCCAACGAAAAGTTAGACGATCTGCTTGAGCAACGCTCAGGATATGGCCCCTTCACTTCGCGCTTAGCTTCCCGCGCCATCGATCTTGCTGTCGATCAAGCGGGTGCCGAAGGTCTGGCGCTCCACTACGACTTCCCGCGAGAGAATGTCCCCGAGTTCGTGCAGACATTTGCCACTTGGCTACAAGACGAGCATGGTATCGCTCCGAGCGACGAGATGCGTGTGGCGATGTATGCCCACGCGGCCAACGGCGGCATCAAGATCGACAGGACCGCGTACACGGGCGTTGAGGGCCTCTACGCCTGTGGCGAGGCAACAGGCGGCATGCACGGCGCCGACCGCATCGGAGGGCTGTCGAGCGCCAATGGCATCGTATTCGGGCGCATTGCGGGCGCATCAGCGGCTCGAGCAGCACTGGACGCTCCCGAGGCTGACGCACCGGTGGATGTCGCCCTCCCCGAGCATGGCATCGCTACAGCAGTCGCCGAGCGCCTAACCCGCTGCCTCAAACACACAATGAGCACCTACTGCATGATCAACAGGACCGAACCAGGCCTATCCGAGGCGCTTCAAGAGCTTGAAAGCCTACAAGACGAGGCGACGTCGCTGCATAATCCGCACGCCTATGACAGCGAAATCGCTGCCCTCGCCCGCTTACAGTCGCAGATTCAGCTGGCAACGGAGATGGTCAAAGCCATGCGCAAACGGACTGAAAGCCTCGGTTCGCACTATCGAGCAGACTGAATCGATTCACACTTTGAGTTTGATCACAATTTCTCAACATGCATCGAGCCCCGTAAGTATGATTCCCCCAAGGAGAACACGCTTACGGGGCTTGAGCTGTGTTTTCCCTAAGGGAATCACGGTGCAGACAGCTCAGCTCCGCGCCCTTTCGGGTTCGACCCAATGTGAGGTCAACGAAAAAAGCGACCAGCCGAAGCCAGTCGCTTTAACATGCTTTGGTGGGCCGTCAGGGGGTCGAACCCTGGACCTTGGGATTAAGAGTCCCCTGCTCTACCAACTGAGCTAACGACCCAAAGCTAAAGTCCGTTATGGCGGACTTTAGAGGAGATATCGTGTGGTGGGCCGTCAGGGGGTCGAACCCTGGACCTTGGGATTAAGAGTCCCCTGCTCTACCAACTGAGCTAACGACCCGATATCAACACGAAGCAAGAACTGGGGTGGGTAAAGGGACTCGAACCCTCGACCTACGGGACCACAACCCGTCGCTCTAGCCAACTGAGCTACACCCACCGTGTCCTGTGCGCTTCGCGCTCGACTATTATTGCAAGGAACGCCATGCGATGCAAGCCCCAATTTTCAAGAATTTTGAAAAGAGTTTTTCGAGCGCGTTTCGAGCAATTCCCACCCTTTTCATAGGAGTAAACTTGCCCCACTGCAAACCCTCGAAAGGACCGTCATGAAAGAACTCTCCAATCGCACGGCAACATTCACCGATTCAGTCATCCGCCGCATGACACGCATCTCCAATAAGTACGACGCCGTCAACCTCTCGCAGGGCTTCCCTGACTTCGATCCCCCGGCGCAGCTGCTCAACAGCCTGAGCGCCATCGCCAGCGACCCCAAGCCGCTCTATCACCAGTACTCCATCACCTGGGGCTCCCAGGCCATGCGCGAGGCGCTCGCTGCCAAGCAGGAGCACTTTATGGGCATGCCGGTCGACCCCAACCAGAACATCGTGGTCACCTGTGGCTCCACCGAGGCCATGATGGCCGCCATGATGACGGTTACGAACCCCGGCGACAAGGTCGTCATCTTCTCGCCGTTCTACGAGAACTACGGCGCCGACACGATCCTTTCGGGTGCCGAGCCCATCTACGTGCCGCTCAACCCGCCCACGTTCGAATTCGATCGCGAGGTCCTCGAGGCGGCCTTCCGTGACAATGATCCCAAGGCCATCGTCCTGTGCAACCCGTCCAACCCCTGCGGCAAGGTCTTTACGCGCGAGGAGCTCACCTTCATCGCCGACCTGTGCAAAAAGTACGACGCCTACTGCATTACCGACGAGGTATACGAGCACATCGTCTACGCGCCCCACGAGCACGTCTATATGGCCACGCTACCCGGCATGTTCGAGCGAACCATCAGCTGCAGCTCGCTGTCTAAGACGTACTCCATCACCGGTTGGCGCCTGGGCTACACCATTGCCCCGGCCGAGATTACCGAGCGTATCAAGAAGGTCCACGACTTTCTCACCGTGGGTGCCGCCGCTCCCCTGCAGGAAGCCGTTGTCACCGCCCTCAACTTCGACGACAGCTATTACCAGGAGGTCCTCGACCTCTACGCCGCCAAGCGCGACCTGTTCTGCCAGGGGCTCGATAGCATCGGTCTTGTGCATAACGTGCCGCAGGGCGCCTACTACGTCATGATGGACATCTCTGAGTTTGGCTATGACAGCGACCTCGAATTCTGCGAGGATCTCGCGTCTAAGGTGGGCGTGGGCGCCGTGCCCGGCTCGAGCTTCTTCCGCGAGCCCGTCAACCATCTGATTCGTTTCCACTTTGCCAAGCGAGACGAGACGCTCAACGCAGCGCTGGAGAACCTCAAGTCGTTACGTGATAAAATCAAGCCGCGCGGGTAAGGACGGCCCAGCAACTAAAGCAACCAAAGAAGCCTCGCACCGCCCGCCGCGTTGCGAGGCTTCTTTTTATAGCGCTTTCTTAAATGGTTTAGAGCCCTATACTTTAGTCACGGAGCAACTCGTCCCAGTGAGAGGAATACTATGGCAGAACAGCAGCTTATCGGAGCGCTCGAGGCCGGCGGCACCAAGATGGTCTGCGCCACGGGCTATGCAGACGGTACGGTCCTGGAGCGCGAGCAGATCGCGACCACGACCCCGCAGGAGACCGTTGAGGCCGTCAATGCATGGTTTGCCGACAAGGGCATCGCCGCGCTGGGCATCGGCGCCTTTGGCCCCACCGCGGTCAACCCCGCCTCGCCCCAATACGGAAAGATCCTGGAGACGCCCAAAACGGCATGGCGCTACTTCGACCTGCTGGGCACCATCCAAAACGAGCTCAATATTCCCTGCGGCTACGACACCGACGTCAACGTTGCCTGCCTGGGCGAGGTCACCTTTGGTTGCGCCCAGGGCCTCACAGACGTGGTCTACCTGACCATCGGCACCGGTGTGGGCGCCGGCGTGCTCTCGGGCGGCCAGCTCGTGCACGGCATGATGCATCCCGAGGCAGGCCACATCCTGGTCACGCGCGACCCGCGCGACACCATTGGCGAGCACAGCGCCTGCCCCTTCCACGACAACTGCCTCGAGGGCCTCATCGCCGGTCCCGGCGTTAAAAAGCGTTGGGATGGCAAGAGCGCCGGAGACATGGCCGATGACCCGGAGGCCATGGACCTGCTCGCAGGCTATCTGGCACAGGCGCTCATGACCTACACGCTGTGCTACGCACCGCAAAAGATTATCATCGGCGGCGGCGTGGCCGACCACACCCCCATCGTGCCGCTCGCCCGCAAAAAGTGCGCCGAGATGCTCAACGGCTATATCGTCACGCCCGAGGTCAACGACATCGATACCTACATTGTCAACAACAGCCTCGAGGGCAAGCAGGGCATCATGGGCTGCCTGGCCCTGGGCGCCCAGGCGCTCCAGTAAAGGGTGCATCAACGGCGCACGGCGTAGCCAAGCTCGCAAAACGCCCGGACAAAACCGTCACGCCCCGCAGAGGCCCTCAAACGAACAAAGCCGCCTAGGACCAAGCAAAACGTCCTAGGCGGCCTTTTTGGTGTAAATCAGCGACCGTAAGAGATATCGGAGCACGACGCCTGTCGTCGCCCCGCAGCAGTCGATCATCACATCGGTAATCATGCCGGCGCGACCGGGCACAAAAAGCTGGATCGTCTCGTCGATAGAGGGAACAAGCAGCAAGAACACCGCCGTGGGCAGCAACACATCAAACGTGCGCCGGCCTTCGAGGTCAAAGGCGTGCGTCGCCAAGATGCCAAGCACCATGTACTCGGTAAAATGAGCGCACTTGCGCACGACGAAGTTGGTCACCCACTCGTATGGAAGCCCCAGGGCCTGCAAAAAGCCGCGAATGGATTCCATGATCGACAGGCTCAACGAACCAGACCCCGTACCGGGAACCAGCGAATTGCCCCAAATGACGAGCACCATGGCGCAGGCGGCAAGCGCCCATTTTCGATCGAGCTTAACCATGAGGCAATTATGCCTCCGCGCGCAGCGGTGTAAAGCTGGCGGTACCGCCCTCGATAACGCTCAGATAGGCACGGCCCGTGCGCTTGACGGCCGCAGACTGTAGACGGTTGATCTCTTCCTCGAGAATCTGATTGACGCGCTCATGGCGACGGTTTTCCATAACGCCGGCAGCGATAGCCTCGGCGCGCTCGATGCCCTCGCGCGAGATACGCGCGGTATCCTCGGGAAGCACGGAGCTGTGGCGGCCGACATAGACGGGAGCAACCGAGACAGGTGAGGCTGTAGGCGTGGGCACCGCCACAGGGGCGGGCTCGGCAGCCTCGGCCATGATCGCCATGGCGGCGGCCCACATGTCCTCGTGGCCCGAATAATCGGCCATGGGGACATCTTCCTCAAGAGAGGCATCGGGGAGACTGTCGGTATCCACGCGATCCTGGGCGTCGATAGACGCAGTGATGGCAGCAGGCTCGTCCAGATCGGAGAGATCCACACCCTTGGCATCGGAAATGATGGGCATGCTGGCGAGCTTGGCGTTGTACGGCGCCGCCTCCGCGGCCTGCATTTGGGCCGAAACGCCCCAAAGCGAGCTTTCGGCAGCTCGGCGAGCGGCAATGGTCTCCTCGTCGACAGCCAGGGGCTCATCGGCAAAGGGGTCGGCGACAGGAGCCGCCTGAGCTGCGCTCTGTTGGCCGGCCGAAGCAGCCGACGCGGCAGAGGCGTACGCAGCCGACGACGCGCCGCTATAGGCGGCATTGTTGGCGGCGTTGGCCACAAGCGCCACGAAGGCTGCGGTACTACCCGCAGGGGCGGCGTGAGAGCCCGAGACGGCGCGTGCGGCAGCGGCAATGTCATCGCGATTGTAAGAACCGGTCTTTCCACCGTTGGTGAGCTCATCGATTGCGACCTGGTAGACATCGCGCGAACGCACGGGATCGCAGCTGACCGGGGAATCGTCATCGAGCATGCTGTCGATCATAGACCAGGCCTCGGCCTCATCCATGGCGTTAGCCGCGCGCGCGATGGTGGGAACGCCATCGTCGGCGAGACGGCGCTGGAACGCACCGGTCAGGCCGGAGAGAAATGCGGAAGAAGGCTGTGCGGCATTGGCCTGATCAGCCGGAGCCGCAGGCTGAGGCGCCGCCCCCTGCTGCTGTGCGGGAATCGAGGCGGTCTTGAACTCGTTGTGGGTCCGGCCAAACTGAGCGGCGCCGCCCACGGCATCGGGCTCAAACAGGCGGCCATCGTGCTCGGCACGATACTCGGAGATGCCCAGCGAGGCTGCGTAGATGCCCACGCCCGCCACCGCACCAACGGCGAAGGGAACCGCGCCCGCGACAACCGTCTCGTTGACCGACGAGAACGGCAACGTCGCGGCATACATCACCACGGGGGCGGCAAGGCCGATCCCGCAGGAAAGTCCGGCAAGGACTGCTCGTTGTGTTGCATCAGAAGAAGCCATGAGCTCTCCCCATCTTCCAGCACCCAAATCGCATCATTTAGTTGGCTGCGCGAGAGAAGATGAAGCGGGACATGCGTCCCAAAGCAACGGTATATAGTTCGTTTCATCTGCGTTTTCCGTCGCGAAGCTTAAAAGTTATTATGCGAAACCGACCCTCCGATTGCAAGCGATGAGGCCGGATTATGGCTCGAAAACTGCTGCTTGTCGGTCATAAGGTCAAAAAATGTTGCCGAGTGGCGCCGTAAAGAAAGGGCCGGGGCATAAACCCCGGCCCGATTGCCCGTTCTTATGGCGATATAGCGTGCGGCTTTTGGTCTAAAACGTCTGCTCGTAGTCGCTGTGCTTTTTGGCCGAACGCACCAGGAACTCCTGGTTGGTGTTGGTGCCCTTAAGACCCTTAATAAACGACGCCGCCGCGCGCTCGGTGTTGTTCATACCGGCGAGAATGCGACGCAGGCCGAAGACAAACGGGCGCATCTGCTCGTCGACCAGCAGGTCCTCGTTGCGCGTACCGGAGGCAACGGGGTCGATGGCCGGGAAGATGCGGCGATCGGCAAGATCGCGGTCGAGCTTGAGCTCCATGTTGCCGGTGCCCTTGAACTCCTCAAAGATGACCTCATCCATCTTGGAGCCGGTGTCGATAAGGGCGGAGGCGAGGATGGTGAGCGAGCCGCCGTTTTCGATATTGCGGGCTGCACCCAGGAAACGCTTGGGCGGATAGAGAGCTGCCGAATCGACGCCGCCCGAAAGGATACGACCCGAGGCGGGTGCCGCCAGGTTGTAGGCGCGGGCAAGACGCGTGATGGAGTCGAGCACCACCACGACATCGCCGCCCAGCTCCACAATGCGCTTGGCGCGTTCGATGACGAGCTCGGCCACGCGGGTGTGGTTCTCGGCAGGCATATCGAAGGTCGAGGCCACGACCTCGCCCTTGATGGAGCGCTGCATATCGGTGACCTCTTCGGGGCGCTCGTCGACGAGTAGGCAGATGAGGTGCACCTCGGGGTTGTTGATCGAGATGGACTGGCAGATCTTCTTAAGGATCGTTGTCTTGCCGGCCTTGGGCGGCGACACGATCAGGCCACGCTGGCCCTTGCCGATCGGTGACACGATATCGATAGCGCGACCGGTAATGGAGTCCTTGCCGTGCTCCATACGCAGCGGCTCGTTGGGATAGACCGGGGTAAGGTCGCCGAACTTGGGGCGGTTGCGGATCTGCTCGGGATCCATGCCGTTAACGGTCGTGATCTTGGCGAGGCCGGCTCGCTTGTCGCCGCCGCGCGAGGGGCGCAGCGAACCCTCGATGACATCGCCCGTGCGCAGGCGTGCGGAGCGGATGAGGTAAGCGGGGACGAAGGCGTCTTCGTTGGACTTCATGTAACCGTGGGCATGGATGATGCCGGAGCCGTCCGGGCGAATCTGCAGGATGCCCTTAATATCGCGGAAGCCCTCGGCCTTCGCGGCGGTCGTGTAGATCTCCTCGACAAGCTCGGCCTTCTTCTTGCCGGTCGTCTCGATCTCGAACTCTTTTGCCTTCTCGCGCAGCTCGGCGACCTTCATGGCCGCAAGCTCCTCGCGCGAAAGCGTGGGCTCGGTGGGGGCGGCGTTGCGCTCCTTGTTGCGCTGCTTGCGGTCGCGCTGACGGCTGCGGCGGTCGTTGTTGCGATCGTCCTTGCGGTCGTTGCGCTCGTCGTTGCGCTTGTGCTGACGGCGGCCGGGACGGACACCCGCTTCGGCCTCGGCGCCCCCGTCAGCCGCGGCTGCGGGCGTATCGGTGCCGGACGGGGCCTCGCCCTCTGCCTTGGCATCGACGTTGGCATGGTTGCTGGGTTCGGCGTCGCCCTGCTGCTCGGCACCCTTGGCCCTCGCGGACTTCTTGCGCGTGCGCTTGGGCTTCTCAGTTGCCGGCTGGTCGACGTTCTCGGCCTCGGAAGCGGCATCGGCGTTTGCCTCGGAGGACTTGTCGTCGACGGGCTTAGCCTCAGCCTTGACCTTCGCCTTCGTCGAGCGCTTTGCCGCGGTGCGACGGCTGCGGCCGGGACGGACATCGGCGGGCTCGGCATCGGCAGATGCGGGAGCCTCGGTGGACGGAGCGTCCTGGACCGGGGCATCGACCGTGGCCGTAGGCTCGGCCGTCACCGCTGCGCCCTGGGCAGCAGCTGCTGCGGCAGCGGCTTTCTCGGCCTCAACATACGCCTTGGGCTTGCGGCCACGACGATGCGGGCGCAGAGCCGGATCAACGACGGGAACCTCGTTGACCTCAGCGTGCACGACGGGCTCAGCGGAGGAAGCGCCCTCCCCTGCCGCAGAACGAGCCGGAGCTTCAGCGACCTCAGGAGTCAGCTGCTCGACGGGCTGCTGCGTCTTGGCTGCCGCACGGCGACGCGTGCGCGGTGCCGTCTTCTCGGCCGACTGTTCGGCAGCAGGAGCCTCGGGGGTGACCGGCGCAGCGAGCTCAGTCAATGCCGCGGCCTCGCGCTCGGCAGCGCGACGGCGGGCACGCACAACCTGGGCCTCGCTAATCTGCGCCAGTGCACGGGCCTGCGCGACCTCATCGGAAATGGGGGCCGAAGCATCGGTGGCAACGGGGCGCTTCGCGCGCGTGGTGCGCGTCGTACGACGCTTGGGCTTTTCGGCATCCTCGCCGTCCGCATCAGGCTTGGCCAAACGACGCGTGCGCTTAGGCTTAGCGGGAGCAGCCTCCTCGCTAGCAACGGGCGTGGTGGGCGCGGCGGCCTTAAGCGCCTCGGGAGCCGAGACCTGCGCCGGCGCGGAAAGCACGGCCTGGTCCGACGTAACCGGTGCAGCGGGAGCCGTTTGCGTCGTCGTTATTTCGTTTTCTTGTTGTTGATCAGACACAGTGTTTGCTCAACTTTCTTTTCAAGCCCTGTGATCACATGCTCCCTGCATAAACCTTCAGGGCGGCTAAACAGTCTAGCTCCGTCAAATACCGACGGACATCATTGATCTGTATAGAGATGATTGCGTTATATACGCAGCGTTAGTGTAACACAACCGCAACCACCTGCAACTTAGTCATCGGGGACGTTCTTAAACGACTAGTCAAAAGGGATGCTCTTTACAAAGTTCCGGCGTACACCATCGCCACATCAAAAGCTGCGGTGAAATAGTTCCCAAATCCCGGCCGGCACCTCTCAAGCAGGAACCATTCCACCGCAACTCATAAGAAGAAGGCAGATCAAGCCTCAAGCATCGAGAAAACGGAACAGCTAAGGGACAAGGGCATCGGCCCCAAGATCGATGTGCCACGAATCGCGCCCATCTACTACGTTTGCCCCCGCACCCCTGACCATACTCACTATTTTTCGAAAGTCGCAGACCTGCTACCTGCGGTTTTAATATTGCGATTTTCGGCGTGGTTCGGGGTACGCACTTAAACGTAGTAGATGCCCCCGATTCTTGGCAGAAGGTATCCCACCGTTCCTCCACGGGACAAAAATGATCCGTTTTCCTCCGTCCCCTAGGGTCATTTTCAAAACTATGGCTGTTTACTACGATGAATCGCTCAACCACGACCACGCCAAAAACCGAAAAAATAAAACCCCAGCTAGATGGCTTGCACTTTTCGGTGAAAAGCCCGTGTGATTGGAATCCCTCGATTCATCGTAGTAAACCGGTATAGTTGCGATTTGGTAGCATTTTCCAGCAAGCCAAATTGTCTCGCTAAACGCAAAAAGCCCGACCTCCGCATGGGAGATCGGGCTTTCGAGGCTCAGTCAAACCAAACCAACGCAGTCAAACGACCAGCGCTTACATCTGCTCGGGGGCAGAAACGCCAACGAGGGTAAGCACCAGGGCGAGCGTCACACGGACGGCGTCGCAGGCGGCCAAACGGGCGCGCGAGAGCTCAGGGTCGACGGGACGGCCCTCGCTCGGAAGGACCTGGCAGGCGGCGTAGAAGCTGTGGAAGTCGCCAGCGAGCTCCTCGGCAAAGTGCGTCAGGCGGAACGGGGCGCGATCGCGAGCGCAGCTACCGATGAGGTCGGTGAGCTCGTTGAGCTTACGCGAAAGGGCAAGTTCGGTCGGGTCGGTCAGCAGCGAGTAATCGACGTTCTCGCCAATAGCCTTCTCGGCGACGGCCTTCATGCCCATCTCGGCGGCCTGCTCGGCGGTAACGTCGGCGGCACGACGCAGGATGGAGCACACGCGAGCGTGAGCGTACTGCACGTAGTACACCGGGTTGGAGTTGTCGCGCTTCTTGACGGCCTCAATGTCGAAGTCGACCATCTGGTTGGAGCTCTTGGAGATGAGCGTGTAGCGGGCGGCGTCAGAGCCGACCTCGTCGACGAGTTCCTGCAGGGTCACCATGGTGCCCTTGCGCTTGGACATACGGACGGGCTTGCCGTTGCGCAGCAGGTTGACGAGCTGGCCCAGCAGAACCTCAAACTTGCCGGGATAGCCAAGAGCGTCACAGACGCAGCGGACGCGCTCGATGTAGCCGTGGTGGTCGGCGCCCCAGATGTCGATGACGTGGTCGACGCGCTGGAACTTATCCCAGTGATAGGCAACGTCGGAGGCGAAGTAGGTGTACTCGCCATCGGACTTGATCAGGACGCGGTCCTTGTCGTCGCCCAGGTCGGTGGAGCGGAACCACAGGGCACCGTCCTTGGTGTAGAGGTAGCCCATCTTGTCGAGCTTCTCAAAAGCGCGGTCGACGGCGGAGGTGCCGGCGGTCTCGCCCTCGGTGTCCTTCACGTACAGAGAGCGCTCGGAGAACCAACGATCGAAGTCGCAGTTAACGGCGTGGCAAAGGTCGCGCATGTTGTCGACCATCTTTACGTAGCCGCGCTCGCGGAAGCTCTCCATGCGCTCCTGCGGATCGGCGTTGACCCACTTATCGCCGTCGGTGCGCCAGAACTCGGCAGCCTCGTCGATGATGTAGTCGCCGCCGTAGGAGTCCTTGCCCAGAGTCTCGGCAAAGTTGTCCTGATACGGATGGGTCTCGGGATGCTCGTCGCTCTCGTCGGCAACAAAGGCGTCGCGGTCGGCGATCAGAAGCTTGTGAGCCTCGTCGATATCCACGCCCTGCTTGGCGATGATGTCGGCAAGCTGCATATAGCGCGTGCTGATGGAGTTACCGAAGGTGTTCATCTGAGAGCCGTGGTCGTTGATGTAGAACTCACGCTGGATGTCGTAACCGGCGTGGTCCATCACACGACAAAGGGAGTCGCCCAGAGCGGCCCAGCGACCATGACCGATGTGCATGGGGCCGACGGGGTTAGCGGAGACGAACTCGACCTGGGTCTTCAGGCCGCCACCGACGTTGGACTTAGCGAAGTCCATACCCTTCTCGCGGGCCTCGCCAAAGATGGCGTTCTTGACGGCGACGGAGAGGTAGAAGTTGATGAAGCCAGGACCGGCGATCTCGACCTTCTCGATTGCGGGGTCCTCGGGCATATGGGCGACGACGGCCTCGGCGATCTTGCGCGGGGCGCAGTGAGCCAGCTTGGCGGACTTCAGGGCCATGGTGGAGGTCCACTCGCCATGAGAAGTATCAGCCGGTCGCTCGATAGCGCAATCGTCAAGTTCAAATGCGGAAAGGTCGCCGGCCTCCTGGGCCGCAGCAAGCGCAGCGCGTACCAGCTCTTCAATCTTCTCGGGCATAGATCCTCCTTGTGTTAAAGCCCCCGAGCTCTTGATCACTCGTAGGGCAAAAGCCAGAGTTTGTAGCACTCTATCACAAGCGGTAACTACTGTCGCAGGGTAAAGCTAATAGATATTGCATATGCACAAAAATGACTACCGCTTGTATGGAGTCACTCAAAGATGCCGGTCTGCCTGCAGATTATGCAGGCGTTGAAAATGCATAAAGGTGTGAATGAGCTGCGTCTGTTATCGAATACTCTTACCTATCGGAGTTGTGTGCTTTTCCTGCATAAAGTGATGGTTTGCGCACGTCAGCGTGGTATTCTTAACATACGTAAATTCGTATAAGTTGGAGGTAGCATGTTCTCAATCGGTCAACACGTCATTCATCCGGGTCAGGGAGTCTGCACCGTCGTCGGCTTTAGGGACGACACACCGCAGCCCATGTTGTTGCTCGAGACCAAACAGGGACATGCGCAGACGATTCTCATGTACCCCGTGGCGCAGGCCGACCGTCTGCATGCCGCTATCTCCCAGCAAGATGCAGAGCACCTGCTGAGCCACTACGATGAGCTGGAGTGCGACACCTTTACCGAGCGCAATAGCTCGCTCGAGGAGACGCACTTTAAGCAGCAGCTCAAGCTGGGCGCGCCCGAGACGGTTCGCGTGGCAAAAACCATGATGCACCGTATTCGCCAGGCCGAGGAAGCAGATAAAAAGCCCAGCTCCTACTACATGCGCGTACTCAAGGAAGCCAAGCGCCGCTCCATCGAGGAGTTCGCCGTGGCCCTGGGCGTCACCGAAGAGGCCGCCGAAGCCCGCCTAGCCCAAGCCGCCCTCAACTAACCTGCCCACGCCAAAACCACCACAAAGGGGACAGGCACCTTTGTGGTGGTTTTTTCGTTCTAGTCGTTCTAGTAGTATTCATTCTTAGCGATACCTACGAACACAAGGAGTCTTTTATGGCAGAGCTGCTTTCCGCCGGAATCACCCGCGACCGTGCGTTCGAATTGCTCAACGAGCACAACAAAGACCCGTTCCATATCACCCACGGCGAAACGGTCGAGGGCACCATGCGCTACTTTGCGCGCGAGTTCGACCCCGAGAACGAGGAGTTTTGGGGCATCGTCGGCCTGCTACACGACCTGGATTGGGAGGAACATGAGGACGACCCCATGAACCACACTATCTATGCGGCCGAGATTCTTGAGGGCGAGGGCGCATCGCCTGAGCTCATCCGCGCCATCCAGACGCACACGTCCGATTTCAACTCTTCGCTGCCCAAGCCCGAGCTACAGATGGAAAAGATCCTGTTTGCCTGCGACGAGCTCACCGGCCTGATCGGTGCTGCCGTGATCATGCGTCCGAGCAAGAGCGTCATGGACTTTACGACTAAGTCGCTCAAGAAAAAGTTCAAGGACAAGCGCTTTGCCGCCGGCTGCTCACGCGATGTGATTTCGCAGGGCGCCGAGATGCTGGGTTGGGAGCTCCCCGAGCTCTTCGACCGCACCATCGCAGCAATGCAGTCCTTCGCCCCCGACCGCGACACCTTCCAGGCCTAACCGCCCACGCCACCTATAACCACCACAAAGGGGACAGGCACCTTTGTGGTGGTTTTTCGTTTGCGACAGGAGGGAGACTAGCCCGCTTTGCGGATCGACCACTCCCCCACGCCCGTCAAGCGCTGGATCTGGCGGATGGAAAGGCCCGCGCCTCGCATTGCGGCAAGCACCTCGTTGCGTTTAGTCTTGTTGAGGGATTTGACATCGGAGAGCCCACTCAAGCCGAGCGAGCGGACCAGCGCCGTCCCTACATCTAAGGCCTCATCTTCATCGATACGTCCACCCGATGGCGGACGAACGACTGTCCCATTCGATGCATCCATAAAGGCCTTATAGTCGCGCACACGGGGAAAGGCAAGACGAACGAGCGCCAAATCGACCGTTGCGATTTTTGGATCGCGTTCAACATAATCTAGGTGGCTGCTCCATCGATACGCGCCGTATGGACAAACCCCGGCCTTTTGCGGATTGAAATGAACATATCGAATAGCGTCGAGAAGGTATTCCTCACTCGAAATAGGGGCGCTTGAAAACCTATCCTGAAAAACATGGCCAACATGTCCGTGGCGACGGTTATACCAAGTTGCGTAGCAAGACATGACAAGATGCATGGCATCGCTCACGTTGTCGCCAGGATCGCTCATGACAAGATGAACGTGGTTGCCCATCAGGCACCAAGCAATTAATGTAATGTTGAATCTCGTTATCGAGGTCCGGACAAGCGACAGTAGCCGCCTTCTGTCCTTATCATCTTCAAACAGAAGTTGCTTGCCGTTGCCTCTCATCGTAATGTGATACAGGCCAATCTGTGATTTCTGCCGCGGTTTTCTCGACATGGGCATCTCCTTGCTCTCATGCCAAAAATAACCCCGAGCCGCACGCAAAGCGGTGAGAATCTACTCGCCGATTAAACCGTCCACCTGCCGAAATGTTAGCTATTGCATGGCGGAAATATGCTTAGATACCGTTAGACAACGAACGAGCGACCAACAAGCCAAAACCACCACGAAGGTGCCTGTCCCCTTTGTGGTGGTTTTTCGTTTGCGAGAGGTTTAGGGGCGAACCTGGCCGGTGCCGCGGAGCTTGTATTTGTAGGTGGTGAGGGCCTCGGCGGCGAAGGGGCCGCGGGCATGGAGCTTTTGGGTCGAGATGCCTATCTCGGCGCCCAGTCCAAACTCGCCGCCGTCGGTGAAGCGCGTGCTGGCGTTGGCATACACGGCCGAGGCATCGATCTCATCCAAGAAGCGCTCGCAGGCATCGGCGTCCTCGGCGATGATGGCCTCGGAGTGCCTGGTACCGTAGCGGTTGATGTGCGCGATGGCCTCATCCTCGTTCGCCACGACCTTCACGCTCATCTCGAGCGCCAGATACTCGCGGCCCCAGTCTTCCTCGGTCGCGGCCACGTAGTCGTCGCCCTCGGCAAGACCGGCATCGGCGCATGCGGCGCACGTGGCCTCGTCGCCGTGAATGAGCACGCCATGGTCGTGCAGTACGGCCACGGCCGCGGGCAAAAACGCGTCGGCCACGGCGCGGTCCACAAGCAGCGACTCGGCGGCATTGCACACGCCTACGCGCTGCGTCTTGGCATTAACGATAATGTTGAGCGCCTTGTCAAAGTCGGCGGATTCATGCACGTAGATGTGGCAGTTGCCCGTGCCCGTCTCGATCACCGGTACGAGCGACTCGCGCACACAGCGCTGAATGAGACCCGCACCGCCACGCGGGATGAGCACATCGACGATGCCGCGGAGCTTCATGAGCTCGCCGGTGGCCTCGCGGTCGGTAGACTCGATCATCGACACGGCCGCGCGCGGGAAACCCTGGGCCTCAAGCGCATCGGCCAGTAGTTCGGCAATCATGGCGCAAGAGTGATACGCCAGCGAACCGCCGCGCAGGATGCAGGCGTTGCCGGTGCGGATGCAGATGCCCGCGGCGTCGGCCGTCACGTTGGGGCGCGCCTCATACACCATGGCAACCAGACCCAGCGGCACACTCACGCGGGTCAGGTCCACACCGCTTGCAAGCACGCGGTGATCGAGCACGCGGCCGACGGGATCGGGCAACTCAGCGAGCTTCTCCAGGCCGGCGGCCATGCCCTCAACGCGCTCGGGCGTCAGCAGCAGGCGGTCGAGCAGTCCGGCCGAGGTGCCTGCATCGCGCGCGGCAGACATATCGAGCTCGTTGGCGGCAATAATGCAATCGATACCATCGCGCAGCGCCGCGGCCATGGCGCGCACGGCCTCCTGGCGCTGGGCATCGCTCGCCGTGGCAAGCGCGGCAGAAGCGGCCTTGGCCTCGACGGCAAGATCGTGGACATACGTGGCTATATCGACCGACATGGACGGCCCTTTCTCTTAGATGTTTGCCAACCATGGTAGCCGATTTGCACGCATCCTCGCCGACGGCGGTAGAATTGGTCAACCCGAAACACCACAACGAATGGAAGCATTACATGGCGCTCATCACTTCGTACCACGTCCCCGGCCTGTATGTCGAGGACCACAGCATCGATGTTCCCCTCGACTGGCGCGGCCTTGAGCCAATGCTTTTGGCCGTCGGCAGCACCATGCGCCGCGGCGCCATGCCGGCGCCCATCGCCGGCGCGCCCGAGAGCATCAAACTCTTCTACCGCGTGGTTTGCGCGCCCGACCGTATCAACGACGACCTGCCGCTGTTGCTCTTTTTGCAGGGCGGCCCCGGCGGCGAGAGCCCGCGTCCGCTGTCGCCCACCAGCGATGGCTGGATCGAGGAAGCCGTCAAGCACTTCCGCGTCGTCCTGCCCGACCAGCGCGGCACCGGACGCAGCAGCTGTGTAGACGGGCGCACGATTGCCGCACTGGGCGAGTGCGCGCCGGCAGCCGGCTCCGATGCCGCACGCTCGCAGGCGGACTTCCTCAAGCGTCACCTCGCCAGCTCCATCGTGCGCGATTTTGAGTACCTGCGCCTGGTGGGCTTTGGCGGCAAGCCCTGGGTCACACTCGGGCAGAGCTACGGCGGCTTTTTGACGCTGAGCTATCTGTCGCTCTTCCCCGAGGGCGTGGCGGCAAGCTTTACCTGCGGCGGCATTCCGCACGTGCCGGCGAGCGCCAGCGAGGTCTACGCACACACCTTCCCGCGCATGGCAGCCAAGACGCAGCAGTACTACGACCGCTACCCCGCCGATGTCGAGCGCGTGGCGGCGCTGGCCGATGCGATCGAGGAGCAAAAGCCCGCACTGCCCGACGGCTCGCCGATGACGGTCGAGCGCCTGCAGCTCATGGGAAGCGACTTTGGCATGAAGCCGAGCTTTGAGCGCATGCACTGGATTATCGACCATGCTTTTGTTGACGGCGACGGCACGCTGAGCTGCGGCGCCTCGGTATCCGATAGCTTTTTGATGCGCGCCTTCGAGCGCACCAACACGCGCACAAACCCGCTGTACTGGACGCTGCAGGAGTTCATCTACGCCGACGGCGACACCATGCCCATTCGCTGGGCCGCGGCAGAAGAGAAGGCACACCGTGCCGAGTTCGACACCCTCGCGCGCCCGCTCATGTTTACCGGCGAGGCCATGTTCCCATGGATGTTTGAGCAGATGCCCGAACTTAAGCCCTTCAAGCCCGCGATGGATCTGCTGATGGAAGACACGAGCTGGGACAAGATCTACGACCCGCAGCGCCTAGCATGCAACGAGGTACCACTCCAGGCCGCCGTGTACTTCGATGACATGTACGTGGACTCGGGCATGCAGCTCGACACGCTCAGCCGCGTAGGCAACTCGCATGCCTGGGTGACGAACGAGTTTGAGCACGATGGCCTGCACGGCAGCGTGGTGTTCAAGCACCTCTTCGACGAAGCCCTCAACCGCGGAGACCTGCGCCGGATCTTCTAGCAAAGGAGTGTCCCAAAGTGCCGGCACAAAAGGAACGTCCCCAAATGCCGGACAAGTACCGGCAATGACGATGCCGCAGGTAGAGGACGGAAAGCGAAAACGCCCCTAAGCGAGCAAGGTGACGTGAAAGAGGAGGGCATTGACCTTTTGGTCATGCCCGACGATTGAACGTCAGATTGCCGCTTAGGGGCGTTTGCAGCGTCAATTGGTTAGGCGAAGACGATTAAATTATCTCGATGGATCGCGGGCTTCTCTGCCAGGTTTGCGAGCAGGCGGTTGCTGGCGATCTGGTCCTGGCGGCGGCCGGCGGCAAGCTCCAGCACGTCCGAATCGGCCTCGGCGATACCGCGCGCGACAACCATACCGCTCGGGTCGCATACGTCGAGCACATCGCCCTCGGCAAACTCGCCATCGACCTCACGAATACCAACCGCAAGCAGGGACGACCCGTGGCCGACCAGAGCTTTCGCGGCACCGTCATCAACCGTCACCGAGCCGTGGGCCTTGTCGCCCAGCGCGATCCACAGCTTGCGGGGCGCAATATCCAGGCGCTCAGCCGGCGGGTCGAACAGCGTGCCCACGCTCTCGCCGCGGGCAAGGCGCACGAGCGCATCGGGCTCCTCGCCCGAGCAAATCACGCTCTGAATGCCGGCCGTCATCAAAATGCGGCTCGCGCGAATCTTGGTGATCATGCCGCCCGTACCCACCGAGGTCGAAGAATCGCCCGCCGAGGCAATGATCTTGGCATCGATCTTATGCACGACCGGGACAAACTCGGCCGTCGGGTCCTCGTGCGGATTGGCGGTGTAGAGGCCGTCGATGTCGGAAAGCGTCACGCACAGGTCGGCGGAAACCAGGCAGCTCACGAGCGCCGCCAGCGTGTCGTTGTCGCCGAACTTGATCTCGTCGACGGTAACGGTGTCGTTCTCGTTGACGACCGGCACCACGCCCAGCTCCACCAGACGCAGCAGGGCGTCGCGCGCATGCAGATAGGACGTGCGACGCGCCGTGTCGTGACGTGTGAGCAGCACGAGCGAGGTGAGCAGATCACGTGCATGGAACTCCTCGTCGTAGGCCGACGAAATGATGCACTGACCGGCCGAGGCGCAGGCCTGCAGGCTCGGCAGGTCACCGACCGGTTTGCGGTCGAAGCCCAGCACGGGATAGCCACAGGCGATGGCGCCCGAACTCACCACGACCAGACGCCAGCCGAGCTTGCGCAGGACAGCAGCCTGATCGGCCAGCCCGCCGATAAAGGCGCGGTTAACCTTGCCATCGGCGCCCACCACCGTGGACGAGCCGATCTTTACCACCATCGTTTTATAAGAAGTCGTCATACGTCAAACCAATCGAATGCTGAGCGAGCGAGCGAACGGGTGAGCGAGAATATAATCCGCTTTCCTCCGTCGCATGCGGATCATTTTGCCCAGGGGAAAGCCGATGCCGCGGCCATGTTCTTGCGCACGAGCTCGTCGCGAACCTGGGCCAGGCCCTGTTCCATACCCACCACGTAGGTCTGCGGATACAGGAAGCGCTTAAAAGCCGCGTCCAGATGGTCGAGCGCCCAAGCACAGCGCTCGCGCGCATCCTCGATGCTCTCACGCGGAGCCACCGCACTGCCATCGCGCACGACCGGCACCAGCAGCTCGCGATACTCAAGCTCCGACACATCGGTCACCAGGGCGGCATCGTTCACGGCCACGAGGGTATTGCCGCGCGCGGCGCCCTCCCCCGCCAGATGGTCCTCGTCATAGATCATGTCGCAGACCGGGCCGCCAAAGCCGTCGTAATAGCGGCGCACACGCTGCACGCCCGGAATCGTGCGCTTATAGGGCTGCTCGGAGAGCTTCACCACCGGCGTCCACGGTTCCGCATCGCTCGCACGACGGGCGGAAAGCTTGTACACGCCGCCCAGCGCCGGCTGATCGTAGCAAGTCGCGAGCTTGGTGCCCACGCCAAAGCTATCGATGGGCGCGCCCTGGTCGAGCAGCGACTGAATCGTGTACTCGTCCAGGTCGTTGGACACCGAGATCCCCACATAAGGCAGGCCCTCGGCATCGAAACGACCGCGGACATACTTGGAGAGCTTGGCCAGGTCGCCCGAGTCAATGCGGATAGCCGACAGGCGCTCGCCCGCCGCCTCCATCTCCTTGGCAACCGTAATGGCATGCTCGCAGCCCTCGCGCACGTCGTAGGTATCGATGAGCAACGTGCAATTCTTGGGGCTCGACTTGGCAAAGGCGCGGAAGGCCTCGAGTTCGGAGTCAAAGCTCATCACCCAGCTGTGCGCGTGGGTGCCAAAGACGGGGATGCCGTAACGGCGCCCGGCAAGCACGTTAGACGTGGACGAGCAGCCGGCAACATAGCTCGCGCGGGCGACGGCCAGACCGCCATCGGGGCCCTGGGCGCGGCGCAGGCCAAACTCGGCGACGGGACGGCCATCCGCCGCCAACACCACGCGTGCCGTCTTGGTGGCGACGAGCGTCTGGAAGCCGACGATGTTGAGCAGCGCCGTCTCGAGCAGCTGGCACTCCAGCGCCGGACCGGTGACGCGCACCATGGGCTCGCGCGGAAAAACAAGCTCGCCCTCGGGCACGGCGTCAATGTTCACGTGCGCGCGGAAGTTGCGCAGGTAGTCGAGGAATGCGGGTTTAAACATCGCACCGCCGGCGGGAGCCTGAAGCGAGGCGAGGTACTCGATATCCTCGGGCGTAAAGCGCAGATTCTCGACGAGCTCGGGGAGCTCGGCGGTGCCGCACATGACGGCGTACGCGCTGCCAAACGGATGGTCACGGTAAAACGCCGTAAAACAACCTTGCTCATTGGCTTTACCGCTCTCCCAAAGGCCCTGGGCCATAGTGAGCTCGTACAGATCGGTGAGCATTGCGATGTCGGTGGGATACGAGATGTCGGTCAAAGCCATGGGGCGACCTTTCGAATACGTTGTACAGACGTTGACGGTTGGACGAGGCGGACGTGCGGGCATGGAGCCCGGCGCGAACAGGTTAGTGCAGGCCCATGCTGCCGGTGATCGTGTAGACCATAAAGACGATAAACGCGATGAGGGCGAGCACGATGATGATTTTTTGAGCCGGAGCCATGCCGGGGATCTCGCCCTCGGCCGTAGGCTCCTTGGAGGTGACCATGCGCTGGGCAAAGGTCATCTCGTCACGACTCGGCTTGGGCTCGGCGGGCTTGGGATGAGCCACCTTTTTAGGTTGAGGTTTGGGTGCGGCAGGCGCAGGCTTCGCGGCGGCGGACTTGGGTGCGGGCATGGGCTTGCGCTCGGATGCGGCATTCGCGGCGGCCTCCTCGGCCTTTGCGCGCTCGGCACGCAGGGCAGCCAGCTCCTCACGCTCGCGACGAGCCTCTTCCTGAGCCTCGCGGCGGGCCTTCTCGGCGCGGAGCTCTTCCAACTCGGCGCGCTCCTCGTCAGACAATGGTTGGGACTCAAGCTCGGCCATGGTACCGCCCTTTCTTTTTAAAAAAAGCCGCCGACACAATGTCAGCGGCTTATCAAATCCAAGGGTGGAGACGAAGGGAGTCGAACCCTCGGCCTCTGCCATGCGACGGCAGCGCTCTCCCAACTGAGCTACGTCCCCAGGACAAGTTGATATTTTACCTACGGCTCGCCAACTGTCAACGCCCAATACCCAGTCTTTTTGGGACGAAGCCATTTTGACTACTTTTCGAGCAGACAATCCTCTCGATGATTTTTCTGGGACGGGGATTAAAAAATCATTGTGAACCGAATGATTTTTAATCCCCGTCCCAGAAAAATCATCGGTGAACGCGCTACTTTGCGCTGGTGAGGACACCGGTGGTGTCGAAGGCCGGGGTAAAGCTCTCGTCTACCGCGCCGCCCTCTTGCCAGAACATCGTCGTAAAACCCAGGTCATCGGCATGGTCGAGCACCTGCTCGTACTCCTCGCGCGTCACAGCACGCGCCAGGTCGCCGCCCTGCTCGCGCATGAGCGCATTGGGCGTGTACTGGTTCATGACCGAAATCGGCACATCGCCCACCGTCTGCCACACCAGGTCCAGCACGCGACACGAATCGTCTGCATGTCCCGGCAGTACCAGATGGCGCACGATCATGCCGCGCTTCATGAGCCCGTCCTCGTCCACCAGCTCTCCCCCGCGGCGCTCAATCTCGCGCGCCATTTGCGCTAAGCCCGACACGGCCACGCGCGGGTAGTCCTGAATATGAGACAGTGACTGCGCAAGCGCCGCATCGGCATATTTAAAGTCGGTAAGCCACACATCGACCAGATCGCCGAGCGCCGACACGGCACTCGCACGCTCATAACCGCTCGTGTTGTAGACGATTGGGATGGCCAGCCCGCGCGCCCGTGCCGCGGCAATCGCAGCAGGCAGCAGGTGCGCGTAGTGTGTCGCCGTCACCAGATTAATATTGTTCGCACCCTGGTCCTGCAGCTCCAACATAATCTCGACCAGACGCTCGGGCGAAATCTCAAGCCCAAAATTGCCCGTCGAGATCTCGTAGTTCTGACAATAGACGCATTTGAGCGAGCAGCCGCTAAAGAAGATTGTGCCCGAACCGGCCTCGCCCGAGATAGGCGGCTCCTCCCACATATGAAGCGCGGCGCGGGCCACCTTGAGCGTGTCATTAGCACCGCATACGCCGTGCGCGCCCTCATCGCGCGCCGCACCGCAGCGGCGCGGACACAAATGGCAGGCGGGCGAAAAAAGTTCGGTCAACGACGTCGGCATAAAAACATGCTCCAAAACAACGATTCAGCAGCTCAAACGCAAAAGGGCCAACCGCACAGACGGCTCGAGCCCAAGGCGCCGTAATCGTCCGACACGATTTTTGTAATGTCAAGACTGGAATCCACAAAGTGCCGCTTTATGATGTAGGTATTCCGCCCCCCGCGGAGCAACTGGGTGAACCGTCGCGTTTATTTAGGGAGCCCACACAGTCGTACCTAGTACAGGTATCCTTCGTTGTTAAGGACGCTGGAACAGTCGATGAGGGCACCCACCTGTTTTAGGTGGGTTCATTTTCGTAACGTGGGGGGTGGTTTTCTTTTGCCGAAAATCGCCATTGCAAATCCCGCCATGATTCCCAAAAGGCACCAGGCAGAGCCCCACTATCACTCGAATATCTGGTAAGCGCGTGATTATCGCCCCGTGCAATTCCTCACACCCTCCTTGGTCGAGTATCATGGGTCAGCTATACCCTTTGCGGCATGGCATCCTTTGACCTTTTCCTTCGACGCTTGGCGGTTTATCGATTCATGGCTTCCTCCACGAGCTTCATACCGTACCTTTGCGTGGCGGTCGCGGCTTTTATCACGACCTTCCTTGCGGTGCCCCTGGTCAAGCGCCTGGCAATCAAGCTCGACGCCGTCGATTATCCTTCCAAGCGCCGCATCAACACTAAACCCATCCCGCGCATGGGTGGCACGGCAGTCTTTTTGGGCCTCGTCGTCGCCTGCATTGTTCAGATCCTAGGCACCTGGTACCTGGGCTGGCCGCCCGCTTTGGTGCCCCACCCCCGTCTGCACATCAGCTACCCCATACTTGCGCTTTCTTTTACCGTCATCTTTGCGACCGGCGCGATCGACGACGTCTTCCAGCTCAAGCCCAAGCAAAAGCTCGCCGGCCAGGTCCTCGCCGCGCTCATCGCCTGCGTGGGCGGCCTGCGCATCGGCGTCATCGTCAACCCGTTTGCTCCCGGCGAGATCATGCTCGGCTGGCTCGCCTACCCCATCACTGTGGTCTACCTGGTGGCGTTCACCAACATCATCAACCTTATCGACGGCCTCGACGGTCTGGCCACGGGTATCTGCGGTATCGCGTCGTTCACCATGTTTTCGGTCGCGGTGCTCTCGGGCCGCATCGACGCCGCCGCGCTCTCCATCGCGCTCTTTGGCTCGTGCCTCGCCTTCTTGCGCTATAACTTCAACCCCGCGAGCATCTTCTTGGGCGACTCGGGGTCGCTGCTTCTGGGCTTTGCGCTGGGCTCCATCTCGCTGCTCAACGTGAGCCGCACCGCCGCGCTCACCTCGCTCATCATCCCGCTCATCGTGGCCGGCGTGCCCATCATCGATACGTTTAGCGCCATCGTGCGCCGTAAGCGCGCCCACATTAGCATCGGGCAGGCCGACAAGGGCCACATCCACCACCGCCTCATTCAAGAGGGCTACAACCAAAAGCAGGCCGTACTGCTCATCTACGCCTGGTGCATTATGCTTTCGGCCGGCGCCGCCGCCATCAATCAGGTCGAGGTCCCCATGCGCGTGCTCATCTTTACCGTGCTCGCCATTGGCTCGGCGGCCTTCGCCAAGCACCTGCACCTGTTTGAGCCCGTGCTACGTCACCATTACAACAAGCGCACGCACGAGGACGAGCTGGTAACCCCCGACGACCCCGCTTTTAAGCAGGAGGAGCAAGCAGCCGAGGAACGTAAAGAAGAGCGACACCACAAGCTCTAGGATAAGCTGCCGAGGATGCGCCCAGGCGCCGCTGACCAAGCGCGGCCGGGCCGCACCCAGCGCGCAAGCCGCCTCCCCTCCCGCCCCTCCAATAAACGCGTTATCATCTTGACCCATGAATATACGTTAGGAGCAATCATGCCAAACGAGAACAGCTACGAAGTCGCGCTGCAAAAGAGCAACGCCATTCGCGAGGGCCTGGCCAAGACACCCGAGAAGTTCACCATGCTTACCGGTGACCGCCCCACCGGGCGCCTGCACCTGGGTCATTACTTCGGCACCCTCAAGGGCCGTGTTGAACTGCAGAACATGGGCGCCAAGACCAACGTGCTCATCGCCGACTACCAGGTCATCACCGACCGCGACACCACCGAGCATATCCAGGACAACGTGTACAACATGGTCATGGACTACCTTGCCTGCGGTATCGACCCCGACAAGACCATGATCTACGCGCACTCCGCCGTGCCCGCCGCAAACCAGCTCATGCTGCCGTTCCTGTCGCTGGTGTCCGAGGCCGAGCTGGCGCGCAACCCCACGGTTAAGGCCGAGATGGAGGCCTCGGGCCACGAGCTCACCGGCCTTTTGCTCACCTACCCGGTGCACCAGGCCTGCGACATCCTGTTCTGCAAGGGCAATGTGGTGCCCGTCGGCCGCGACCAGCTGCCGCACATCGAGCTCACCCGCACCATCGCCCGCCGCTTTAACAACCGCTACGGCAAGGTGTTCCCCGAGGTCGACGCGCTGCTGTCCGAGACCCCGCTGCTGCCCGGCCTGGACGGTCGCAAGATGAGCAAGAGCTACGGCAACGCCATCAACATCTCGATGACCGCCGAGGAGACGGCCAAGCGCATCAAGAAGAGCCAGACCGATTCCGAGCGCATGATCACGTTCGATCCCGAGAACCGTCCCGGCGTGTCCGGCCTGCTTTCGACGGCCGCCATCTGCACCGGCCGTTCCGAGGTCGAGATTGCCGAGGAGATTGGCATGGGCGGCTCCGGCCAGCTCAAGAAGTACGTGACCGAGGCCGTCAACGAGTACTTCGCGCCGATCCGCGAGCGTCGCCAGCGCTACGAGAACGATCTGGACTATGTGAAGGACGTGTTGCACGAGGGCAACCGTCGCGCCAACGAGATCGCCGAGCAGACCCTGGCCGAGGTTCGGGACGCCATGGGCATGGTGTACTAGACCGATCTGCTGGCTTGAGCTTTCGATTGCTATAGGGCGGACGCTACGGCGTCCGCCTTTTTTGTTGCCCGACCGGTTCGGCTCCGGCCACCGCACTCCCCCGATAAACAGGAACGGGCCCGCCGGCAGTCAGTTGCCAGCGGGCCCGTTCCCGAAGTACACCGTTGAATCGCACAGAGGGGAGGAATGCGAATCAAACTCAACAGGGCAGGCTTTTTCATCGCCTAATGCCTGCTCCGTTGCTGAATACAATATAGTTCACCGTGGTTTACTTTCTTGCGTCAATATGCGCCGCCACACCTTCTCCATAAGTTAGCCCAGGTAAACCTACAACGGAAAACCACCACAAAGGGGACAGGCACCTTCGTGGTGGTTTTGGCCACGGCAGAACTGTTAGAGTCCAGCTGGCCAGCGACAGGCGGCCAAGTCGACGTGCATGGAATCGGTAAACGCCACGCCCTCCCCCATTAAGAGCTCGCGCTGAGCATCGGGGCCGCCAAAGGCAAAGCCCTCACAGATACGGCCGTCGGCAAACACCACGCGATGACAGGGAATTTGACCAGGGCGTGGGTTGCTATGCAGCGCATACCCCACATAGCGTGCACTTCGCGCGCGACCGGCGAGCAGCGCCACCTGACCGTACGTGGCGACCATCCCCTCGGGGATCTGCTCGACCACCTCATACACCTGCTCAAAAAAGCCCTCAGACGCCATCGCTCGCTCCCTTCTCCGCATTAACAGCATAAAGAAATGATCCCTTGGGGACGGAGGAAAACGGATCATTCGCGGCCTCCGTGCGGTCGATGATCCGTTTTCCTCCGTCCCCAAGGGATCATTTGTTGGCAGGTTGGTTAGTTGGCGGGCTGGAAGAAGGCTACGGCTACGGCACCGGGGCCTACGTGGGTACCGATGGTGGCACCGATGGTGTGAACGGGCAGCTCGCCCTCGGTGTGGCCAGCCCACAGTGCCGCGCTGTCCTCGATATACTTCTTGAGCACCGCATCCGAAAGGCCCGTATAGCCGAGCGCCAGCGGCATGGAAAAGTCGATACCGCCCGCCTTTTCGACCTTTTGGTTCAGCAGGTTGCGGCCGTTCTTGGAACCGCGTGCCTTGCCCAGCTGCACGATCAGGCCGTCCTCGACAGCTACCACAGGCTTTACGTTGAGCAGCGTACCCACGGCGCCGGCAGCAGCAGACAGGCGACCGCCGCGCACCAGGTACTCCAGCGTCTCGAGCAGGCCGATAACCACCACGCGGTCGCGCACGGCCTCGACCGCCGCCGCGATCTGGGCCGCGCTACGGCCCTCGTCCACCAAGCGCAGCGCATACTCAACCAGGATGCGTTCACCCAGGGTGACGTTGTTGCTATCAACCACGTACACATCGCCGCCCGGCGCCTCGGCTAGCGCGGTACGGGCGCTCTGATTGGTGCCCGAGAGCTTAGCGCCCACGGTAATAATCACAGCCTCATCGCCGGCTTCGCGAACCTCGGCGATAGCCTGCGAAAACGCGTACGGGTTGACCTGACCGGTCTTGGGCAGCTCATCGCGCTCCACGAGCATCTCGTAAAAGCGCTGGTGATCGATGTCGATGCCATCCATGAACACATCGGTTCCAAAGGTGACGGACAGCGGCAAAACGGCCAGTGCCGGATGCTCGGCCGGCGACATATCGCTTGCGGAATCGGTAATAATGCGGACGGACATAGCGAATCCTTTCTTGCGCGGACCTCGCGCAGGGAATTTTGACAGCAATGCCCCGGCACGGTATACGCGCTTAAACGGGACGATGCAGTTGTTAATGGGAAGCAAATGCCCAGGCGGCCCTACAGCTCGCGCAAGGTGTTGAGAATCGTACGCAGCGACGCATACATCTGCTCACGCTGCTCCACGCCCATGGCCTTGCCGGTGGTGTCGAGCACTTCACGAATAATACAATCGGCCTCGTTCATGCTCTCGCCGCCCAACGTGGTCAGGCGAACCGGGGCGCGATACTTAACGGCGGCATCGCCCGAATCGTCGACTTCGACGTAGCCGCCCTCCTCCAGATGCGCCAGCGTGCGCGAGACGGCAGCGCGGGTCACGCCAGCCATGCGGGCGAGGTCGGCACCAGTCAGGCCGTCCTTGCTGCGCTCAAGATAGTACAGGCACATGATGTCGGAGCCCTTAAGGCCCAGCCTTGCGCCCTCAGATGTCTTAATGCGCTGGATCTCCTTGTAGAGTCCGCTGATCAGTCCGACAAAGTCCTCGAAACGTGTCTCGTCGCTCTGCTGCATGGGAGACGACCGCCTTTCGCTTGCATAATGCTAACGGGTAAACATCTTAACCGTACCCAGCGGCCGCCAGCACTGCGCGCCCTATTTGTTAACTCATCAACATAAAAACCACCACAAAGGGGACAGGCACCTTTGTGGTGGTTTTGACCGGCGAGTATGATTTGCAGAAGTTGCTACAGCTCCACGCGGGGATTGTCGCGGGTCACAAGCGTCTTAACGACAACCGTCGCCCCCAGATAGCGCTCAAGCAGCTCGGCTAAGCGATCGATGGCGGCCTGACAGTCCCCCATACGCTCGGGCTCTACGCACTCAATCGCCAAAAACGCGTCGGCCGAATCGTCGGATAGAGCCGTTCGAACGCCGTCGCGCCAGTTCCAGCAGCGGCACACGGCGCCCGCATCGTCAATGTAGGCGAGCTCGCCGGGCAGCGTCGGGTCGTCCGCTTCCTCGCCAAGCGGCAGGAACGCATCCCCGCCGTCGGTCACCTTCAAGCGAAGGTCCCCCTCAATCGCATGCAGATCCTCGCCTCCCACGGGCAGTGCATAGGACAGCGACACCGTGTTATAGATATCCACCGCGGGCGTAATGTGGCCCACCGGCTTGCCCTTGAGCACGCGCTTGAGCAGGTTCTCGATTGAACAGCGCGCGCCCTTTTTGGTCTTGAACAGACGATAGGCCTCGCGCCATGCCTTGACCGGTGCGTTCTCGCTGATTGTATCGCTGGTCAGATGACGCTCCGCATCGATATTGGCACGGTCGAGCAGCGCCGCTATCGCGTCCACATCCTCTTGAGGTATCTGGGCCGCGGGCTTCATACCCTCCACGACCACAACACCGACCGCCGCCTGAGGAAACAGCTCCCAAAATGAATCCTCGGCAATAAAGCTCTTCATACGTGCTCCCTTCACGATTCGCGCCCGAGCGAGGGCACCCAAACAAAAAGCGCCCTTACGACGGCCACCTTCAAAGTCCTACGGTGCCGCCACAAGAGCGCTTGCGCTGTCCCCATCCGGAGAAGGGGACGATATGTCAGGCGTATTGTAACCTGAGTCATCCGCGCGAGCAAAACCACCACAAAGGTGCCTGTCCCCTTCGTGGTGGTTTTGGGTCTAAGGCGGCGCTAGCGGCGGAGTCCCAGCAACCCGCGGCCGCGATGACGGGCCTCGGCGGACACCTGGGCGTGCGGGCCGGCGGCTTTGACGGACTCGGGCAGGTGCGAGTACTTCTTCTCGAAGTTCTCCTCAAACATCACCGCCAGGTTGTGCGCAGCCTCGTCGTAGCGCGCGGTACTCTGCCAGTACTGGCGCGGCACCAGGATGCCGTCGGGCACACCGTGGCACGTGGTGGGAATGTCGACGTTAAAGATATCGTCGTGCACGAACTCGCTGTCCTCGATGGTACCGTCGAGGGCGCGGGCCACCAGGGCGCGCGTGTATGCAAGCTCGATTCGATGGCCCACGCCATAACCGCCACCAATCCAGCCGGTGTTGACCAGATAGACGCGGGTGCGTCCGTCGGCGATACGCTCGCCGAGCATCTTGGCATAGACCATGGGATCGAGCGGCATAAACGGCTCGCCAAACAGCGAGGAGAACGTGGGCGTGGGCTCGGTGACGCCGACCTCGGTGCCGGGGATCTTGGCGGTGAAGCCCGTCACAAAGTGATACATGGCGGCATCGGCCGTCAGGCGCGAGATAGGCGGCAGCACGCCAAAGGCATCGCAGGTCAAAAACAGCACGACGCTCGGGGTGGTGCCCATACCCTTGGTCCACGCGTTGGGGATATGCTCGACGGGATAGGCCACGCGCGTGTTGTGCGTGATCGAGACATCATCATAGTTAGGCTTGCGATTCTCATCGAGCACCACGTTTTCGCAGATGGCGCCAAAGCGGACGGCGTTGAAGATCTCGGGCTCATGGAACGCGTCCAGGCCCTCGCACTTGGCATAGCAGCCTCCCTCGATGTTGAAGATGCCCATGTCGGACCAGCCGTGCTCGTCGTCGCCGATCAGCAGGCGCGTGGGGTTGGCCGAAAGCGTGGTCTTGCCCGTGCCGGAAAGGCCAAAGAACACGGCCGTCTCGTGCGTGACGGGATCCATGCTGGCCGAGCAGTGCATGGGTAGCACGTCGTCCTCGACGGGCAGTAGGTAATTCATGACGCTGAAGATGGACTTTTTGATTTCGCCGGAGTAACCGGTGCCGGCAACCAGAATCACGCGCTCCTGGAAGTTAATGACCACGGCGGCGCTGGAGTTGAGGCCCTTAATGGCGGGATCGCACTGGTAGCCCGGCGCGGCGAGCACGCAGAAGTCCGGCTCGCCGGTGCGCGCGATTTCGCGGGCGAGCGGACGGGCGAGCATTTGCTTAATGAACAGCGCCTGGCTGGCACGCTCGCAGGCGACGAGCAGGCGACGCGTATGGTTGCGGTCGGTGCCGGCCATGCCGCGGGTGACGAACACGTCGCGCTCGTTGAGGTAGTCGACAATACCGGCCTTGATGGTCTCGTAGCTCTCGATCGAAAGAGGGCGGTTGACGGCGCCCCAGGCGATCTTGTCGTGAACATCGGGGGTGTCGACGATAAAGCGGTCATTGGGGGAACGGCCGGTGCGCTCCCCCGTCTCGATCACCAGCGCGCCGTTGGATGCCATGCGACCTTCTTCGCGGCGGATAGCGTACTCGACGAGCTCCGCGGCGGGTAGATCGACCAGCAGGCGGGGCTGATTCTCGGCGGGATCTTCGACCAGCGTAATACCAAAGTTGGACAGAACTTCTGCAGGGGTAATACCAGGCATGGGGCCTCCTTTAAAAACGCGACACGTGGACGCGGCGCGCACTTTACTCACGTAAAGCCCGTTGTACCCGATATGCAAAAACGTTTTTGCGGCAACGGCGAAGCGCCCGCCCAACGGTCAAAAATCACAGGCAAGCGGCCTAGCCATTGGGGACGCTCTTGAACAGGCAATAACCAAGGAGTGTCCCCAGATGCCGGCACTTAGGGACGCTCCCAAAGTGTCGGCACATAAGGAGCGTCCCTAAGTGCCAACTACTGAATGGCACCGCCTACAATATTGAACAACCTGTTCAAAAACACGAGCAAACGCCGTCGTGTCTATACTAGAGCGCAGCAATAGAAAGGACTCCGCCTTGAGCATCTCGCCTCTCGATAATATTCGCCGCGCCATCGCCCGCCGCAATGGCGTCGCCGACCCCGCCGTAGCGAGCAGCGACACTGCAAAGGCCCAAGGCGGACGCATCGAGAACGGCCTCTTCCCTGCCTCCCACACGGCCGAGGAGCTCGCACGCATCCAGGAGCTGAGCCAGCGCAACGCCGGCGGGCCCAATAGCGGCCAAGCCACACGTCGCCGGCGCGAGTGCGATCGCGAGCCCGGCCCCGTCCGCCGCATGGTGAACGCCTGGTGGAACCGCCTGCTCGGCGCTGTCTACGGCGGCGGCTTCTCCACGCAGGAAGCCGAATACGAGGAACACGCCACCCGCCGCGACTATCTCTGGAATACCCTGGGCACCGCCGTGTGGGGCTTCGCGTTTCCGCTGCTCACCATCGTGTCCACGCAGCTTGTGGGCGCCGAGGAAGCCGGTAAGTTCTCCATCGCCTTTGTCACCGGCACACTCATCATGATCGCGTGCAACTACGGCGTGCGCAATTTCCAGGTCTCGGACATCGACGAGAAGGCGTCCTTTGCCTCCTACCAGCTCAACCGCTGGCTTTGCGGAGCATTCGCGCTGGCCTGCGGCCTTGCATACAGCAGTGCCCGCGGCTACGACGCGCAGATGGCAACGATCGGCCTGGGCGTCTACCTGTATAAGGTGATCGACGGCGTGGCGGACGTGTACGAGGGCCGCCTGCAGCAGGCCGATAAACTCTACCTGGCCGGCATGAGCCAAACGCTGCGCTCCGTCGGCGTCATCGCGGTCTTTAGCGTGGCGCTGTTCCTTACGCGCAGCATGCCCATCGCGGCCATGGCCATGGGTGTCACCGCCATCGTCTCGCTCGTGCTGGTCACCGCGCCGCTGGCCCTGCTCGAAACCGAAAAATCGCGTCGCGTGAGTCTGCGCGAGGTCGGCCACCTGTTTGTCCAGTGCGCCCCGCTCTTTGGCGCACTGTTCCTGTTCAACCTCATCGAGAGCATGCCCAAGTTTGTGATGGAAGGCACGCTGGCCTACAAATATCAGCTGTACTTTAATGCCCTGTTCTTTCCGGCGCAGGCTATTTTGCTGAGCATTGGATTTGTCTATAAACCGCAGCTTTTGCGTCTGTCGAGCATTTGGGCGAACCCGCGCAAACGCCGCCGTTTTGACTTGATTATTATTGCCGTTATGGCGCTGATCGTGGCCATCACCGGCGTATGCGCCGCATTTATGGCCGGCCCCGGCATTCCCCTCATGAGCTTTATGTACGGCCTCAACTTTGAGCGCTACCGCACATTGGCGCTGCTGATGGTTGTCGCTGGCGGCGTAACCGCGGCCATCGATTTTATCTACGCCATTATCACGGTGCTGCGCCACGTTGGAGACGTCACCAAGATCTACCTGATCTGCTTTGCCGTGAGCGTAGTGCTCCCAGTGATCCTAATCAACCTGCTGGGCCTGATGGGTGCCGTCGTGAGCTACCTGGCTATCATGGCCCTACTGCTGGTGCTGTTGATTGTCGAATACGCCCACATTCGCCAACGCATAGAACGCGACCGCAACCCGTACGGCGCCTAATTCGAATCAATTTGAAGAAAAGAAACGTCGATGTTTTGGCACCGACAGCGAGCAGTCTCGAAGTGCCTCAGGTTGGCGCGAAAGAGGAGCGACGCGTACTTCCGTACGCGAGCGACGGTTTGAGCGACAAGATGGGGTGCTTCGGGGCTGCGCAGCGTCAACGTGGCCGCCGTTCGGTAGAACGGCGGAACAAAGTTATTCGCCAGGAAGAATGTTCGCATAAAACTCCGCCCCGTCGTCCAGGCGCAGGATGCCCACGCGGCCGAACTCGGAACCGGTGGCCGCCGCACAGTCGATATCGATGCGATCGGGCACGCCGGCGGTATCCTCGCCACCCAAGCGCACCATCCGCCCGCGGCCCGACTCCTCATCGAGCCCTCCCAGGCCGCCAACCTCGCAATAACGCCCCAGCGACACCGTGGGCGTGTGGCCGCTCACCACGACCGGGCCCTTGCCCTCGGCAGAAAGCAGCCCCGTCGGGGCATCCCAGTAGCCGTGACGAATCCACAGCAAGTCATCGGACGACTGCACGGCGAGCATTTGCTGCAGCAGCTCGCTATCGGCATCGACCGCTCCCCTGCCGTCGCCGCAATCGACACCATGCTCAAGCAAAAACGCACGCGCCGCCTCGGTCTGAACGCCGGCGTGCACCAGCAGATACGGTCGCTCGGCAGTCTCGACCACCGCGTAGAGCGGCAGGGCGGCAGCCCAGCGCACCAGCCCCTCGTATGCCTCAAATTCCATTTCGTTGAGCTGCTGACGCGTGGTCCAACCGCCATTGATATCCCAGGTCTCGGCATCGAGCGGGTCCTGGCCAATGATCGCGTCGAGCATGATCTGCTCGTGGTTGCCCTTAAGCACGCGAGCGTTGGGCAGCGACCGCACCAAGTTGATGACACCGACCGGATCGGGACCGCGGTCGATCATGTCGCCTAGCACGTACAGCGTGTCGTCGGACGTCAGCGAGATCTTGGAAAGGGCCTCGTCCAGCGCGCGCACGTGCCCGTGAGCATCAGATGTCACATAGATCGCCATGGAACGCCTTTCCCTGCATTACGGCCGAAGCCCGATGCCACGACTAAAACTTCAAGTTGAACTTAAACGTTATCCATTGTACTCCGTTGCAATAAAGCTGGAAAGTGCCACCGCTGCCAACGGTCACAAGCGGCCGCCCGCACGCCCCGAAAACACCGCGCCACCAGCACCAACGCCCCAACCAGCACCGCCCGCGCCCCCCGCCTCGTGTCGATAATGCGAACGCCCGCGGCTCGGCCCCATAAACCCACCATCTTTGGGTACAAATAACCGCAGACAACTGACCGTGCCACGCCAACCACCCAGGAGCGGACACTACCCATGAACCAGATACTTCTCTTTATCGGCCTCGTCATCATTTTGTGTCTGACCATCAAACCCGTCGGCAAAAAGCTCCCCTTCCCTACCCTGCTCATCTTTATCGCGCTCGGCATGCTGCTGGGCGTCAACGGGCCGGCGCACATCGACTTTAGCGACTACGCGCTTACCGAAACCGTCTGCAGTACGGCGCTGCTGTTCATCATGTTCTACGGCGGCTTTAACACCAACATCGACCGCGCCAAGCCCGTCGCCGCGCCCGCGGTACTGCTGAGCACGCTCGGCGTTATCGCCACCGCCGGCATCACGGGCGCCTTTGCGCATTTTGCACTAGGCTTCGACTGGATCGGCGGCCTGCTGCTGGGCTCGGTCGTGGCGTCGACCGATGCGGCGAGCGTCTTTAGCGTGCTGCGCGAGCACAACCTTTCGCTAAAGGGCGCGACTGACTCGCTGCTCGAGGTCGAATCGGGCTCCAACGACCCCGTCGCCTACATGCTTACCGCGGTGCTCGCGACCCTCGCGGCGGGCGGCGACATCGACATTCCCGTGCTGTTGGCCAAGCAGATCACCCTGGGCGTGGGACTGGGCCTTGCCATCGGCTGGACATCCAGCCGCCTGATTGAACGCGCGCACGCAACGGCCGAGGGCGCGCAGACCATCTTTTTGTTCGCCGTGGCGATTGTTGCCTACGCGCTGCCGAGCTACCTGGGCGGCAACGGCTTTTTGGCCGTATACCTGGCAGGCATTGTGCTGGGTGCAAGCGACATCACCGGCAAGGTCGAGATGGCCCACTTCTTTGATACCCTCACCGAAATGGCCGAGATGACCATCTTCTTTTTGCTGGGCCTGCTCGTCACGCCCGCGCGCCTGCCGCAAATGCTGTTGCCGGGCCTGGCGCTCATGGCGTTTATGCTCTTCGTGAGCCGCCCCATCGCCGTCGGCCTGCTGTTGGCGCCCTTTAAGACCAATCCTCGCCAAGTCGCGCTCGTAAGCTGGGCGGGTCTGCGCGGCGCGGCTTCGGTCGTGTTTAGCCTCTTTGCCGTGGTGGTCGGTGTTCCCGGTGGGCACGACCTATTTGACCTGGTCTTTGTGATTGCCGTGTCGAGCATTGTAGTGCAGGGCTCGCTGCTACCGGCAGTGGCGAAAAAGCTCGACATGATCGACGCGGAAGGCGACGTGCGCCGCACGTTTAACGATTACCGCGACGAGGACGGCATGTCGTTCGTTAAGCTCAAGGTAGGCGCGGGCCATCCGTTTGCCGGGCGCTCGCTCGCCGATATTGGCAGCGTCGCCGACATGCTCGTGGTCCTGGTGCTGCGCGACGGTGCGCACCCGGTGCTACCCAACGGCGATACCGTAATTGAGGAAGGAGACCTTCTGGTGATGGCCGCGCCGACGTTTGAAGAGCGTGCCGAGGTAACATTGCGCGAGGTCACCGTAACGCCCCACGGTCGCCTGGCAGGACTGCGTCTGCGCGACGTGCCACAAGGCAAGCACCCGTTTATCGTGGTGATGCTCAAGCGCGACGGCCAAACGATCATCCCCGACGGCAACACCCTCATATACGCCGGCGACGAAGCCGTCATCGCCACACTGGCGTCGTAGCCATCCCCACCCATAACTTGCGGTGAAATAGGGACTGAATAGGCCTTCTAGCAGCCTAAACAGTCCCTATTTCACCGCAAGTTATGGGTGGGGATAGGGTTGAGGGGTGGCTATGGCTACCAGCCGTCGTCAGTATCGTCGCCTGTGGCGAAGACACGGAGGTCGAGGCCTTCGCGTTCAGCTCGGGCTAGGAGCTCTTGGGGCGACTCGTCCTCGATATCCACTACGTCGAGCATGGCGGCCGGAAAGCCCACGCCAGCCGCACTCCCCGCGCGGTCGAGCAAGCTCTCGCGCAGCTGGTCTACATCAACGTCGATCTTCATGGTGAAACCTCCTACCGGACAATCGCGATCGAACAAACCGCACACCCCAAATGATGTGCAATAAATACCAGATACGGCCATAATAAAACAATGAACATCAGGGAGGTTGCGGACGATGGATAAGCTCGATGCCATGACGGAACAAGTCAGGGACTTTTGTGATGCACGCGACTGGCGCAAATATCACACGCCAAAAGAGCTTGCCATCGGCATGGCAACTGAGTCCTCCGAGCTCCTTCAGCTCTTTCGTTTTGTGAGCGACGAGCGCATTGCAGAAATGTTCGAAGACACCGAGCAACGCCAAGCTATCGAAGACGAAGTCGCCGACACGCTCCTTTTCCTTCTGCGTTTCGCAGATTTAAATGAAATCGACCTGCCAGCGGCGCTTTCGTCTAAGCTCAAGCGCAATGGCGAGCGCTACCCCGTCGACGCATCATCTAACGAATACAGAAAGGCGAACCATCATGAGTAATGAGTTCGCCCTTCGGCAATACACGCTTCCCCTACCCCAGCCCTTTGAGACAAGCGAATCGCTTCAGGACTTTGGCACGCCAAAGCCTGGAGCCCATCATGACGAGAGTTGGCCTGTCCTTTACATTCTTACCAACAGCAGAAACAAGACGGCATACATCGGCCAAACAACCAATTACCAGCGCCGTATGAAACAACACGCTGCAAACGTGGACAAGGACTTCGACCGGACCCTTCTGATCGACAATCCCACCTTCAACCAATCCGCAACGTTCGAGTTCGAGAATCGACTTATTGAGCTGTTCTGTGCCGACGAAAAATACCAGGTCACCAATGCCAACAACGGCTATGCCCAATTCGATTATTTTGAGCGGCCTCAGTATCGCCAGAGGTTCCGAGACCTCTGGACAAAGCTTCGCGAAGAAAACTACGCGATTCATCCGATTGAAGAGCTCGAGAACTCCGATCTGTTCAAGTTCTCGCCTTTCAAGACGCTTACGCCCGACCAATACGAAACGATCGAGACGATTTTTAAACGTCTCGAACAGGAGCATGAAGACGTAAAACATGGCGGCTCAAAAAGAGAACGTATAACCGTCGTGAATGGCGCGCCGGGAACAGGTAAAACAATCCTCGCCATCAGTCTCATGTTCAAAATCAAAAATGAGCCCAACCTTTCCGGCCTGCGAGTCGGTTTTGTCACCCCCCATGGATTCCCTGAAAAAGACCCTCAGGAAACTCACGCACTTCCTTCCAGGGTTAAAGCCTGGCGATATCTTGAGCCCCAGTGACGTAACCAAAAATGATCGTTATGACATCCTACTTGTCGATGAAGCACATCGACTGGGTAATTATCTAAGCATGGGCTCCGGCATCAAGGCCTTCTATAGCACTTGTGATCGTCTTGACCTTCCGCACACAAGCAACCAAGTTGACTGGATATTCAAATGCTGCGACAAGGCATATCTGTTTTATGACCCCAAGCAGCAAGTCAGGGCATCCGGCCTCAATCGAGACGGTCTTGAGCGGCGACTTAACCAACTCGAAGAAGAGGGCATTGAAACTGAAGAGTTCAGCCTAAGCACGCAAATGCGAGTACGCGGCGGCGATGAGTATCTCGACTTTGTATATGATCTACTCGATAACAAAGCGTATATGCATGCCGGCATGAAATTCAAGAATCTCTTTTCATCGGAGCCTTACGATTCGCGAACCGGGGATCCGAACAGCGATACCCCCAGATACCAGTTTGGAATCGTCAACCAATTTGAGGATTTCTGTTCCCTACAGCAAGCCAAGGAAGAAGAAGTTGGTCTATCCCGCATGACGGCAGGTTTTGCGTGGAAGTGGGAAACGAAGAAACACAAAGACGCGTTCGACATCGTCATTGAGGGCATCCCTAAACGTTGGAACTCGAGTCAAAAGGATTGGGTTAACTCCCCCAACGCCGTCAACGAGGTCGGATGCATCCACACGGTACAGGGCTACGACCTCAACTACGGCTTCGTAATTCTGGGGCCAGACATTTACTACGACAACGACAAAGGGGGCGTCTGCGTTAACAAGGCAAACTTCAAAGATACCGTCGCAAAGAAAAAGGCAAGCGACGACGACCTACGAAAGATCATCGTCAACGCCTACTATGTCCTCATGACGCGTGGCATGCTGGGAACGTTTCTTTATGTATGCGACCCGGCACTCAAGGAGTATTTGTCACGGTATATCCCGGTGATATAGACCTAACGACCGCCCTCCCCCATGTAACCATCCTGTAAATCATAGCGGCGCACTCGAGTTTTACCGTGATGCGGTCGCGCCTGGCGCTCCACTGTGCTAAAGTATCCCGAACGTTCAAACGACTACGAGGGGAACTAGAAGATGGCACGTGTGCACAACTTCTCAGCTGGCCCGGCCGCGCTGCCCACAAGCGTGCTCGCCGAGATCGCCGACGAGATGATGGACTACCGCGGTTGCGGCATGTCCGTGCTCGAGATGAGCCATCGATCTAGCATGTACCAGCAGATCATCGACGACGCCGAGGCAACCCTGCGCCGCCTGCTGAGCATCCCCGACAACTACCGTGTCCTGTTTTTGCAGGGCGGCGCCACGCTGCAGTTTGCGGGCATCCCCATGAACCTCATGCGCCGCGGCCGCGCCGGCTACGTCGTGACCGGCAACTTTGCCAACAAGGCGTACAAGGAGGCCGCCAAGTACGGCGAGGTCATGCTGCTCGCGAGCTCCGAGGACACCAACTTCGACCGCATTCCCACCATGTCCGACGTCAACGCGCGCATTGCCGCCGAGGCCGCGGGCGACGGGCTCGACTACGTCTACATCTGCCAGAACAACACCATCTTTGGCACCATGTACCACGAGCTGCCCACTTGCGGCGATGTGCCGCTGGTCGCCGATGTCTCGAGCTGCTTTCTGTCGCAGCCGCTCGACGTCGAGCGCTACGGGCTCATTTACGCCGGCGCGCAGAAAAACGCTGGCGCCGCGGGCGTGACCGCGGTCATCGTGCGCGACGACCTCATCGCAGATGGCCCCGCCTTTGCGCAGACGCCGCAGTACCTGGACCTTAAGACCCAGGCCGCCAAGGGTTCCATGCTCAACACGCCCAACACCTTTGGCATCTACGTGTGCGGCAAGGTGTTCCATTGGGTGGAGCAGACCGGTGGACTTGCCGCCATGGCCGAGCGCAACTGGGCCAAGGCCAACCTGCTCTACGACCTGCTCGAGCACAGCGAGCTTTTCCATGGCACCACGCAAGCCGACAGTCGCTCCATCGCCAACGTCACCTTCCGCACCGGCGACGCCGAGCTCGATGCGACCTTTGTCGCAGGCGCGGCCGAACACCAGATTCAAAACGTCAGGGGCCATCGCCTGGTGGGCGGCATGCGCGCCAGCGTCTACAACGCCGTAACCATGGAAGACGTGCAGGCCCTGGCCTCGTACATGAAGGACTTCGAAGCACAGCATAGTTTGAGTCCGCGATCTAACTAGCCCGCAACGCGCGGGCCGACCAGCCACTTCAAACCACCTGTTTAAACCAAACCTGCTAAGGAGTTTTTCCATGCGTAAGATTAAGACCATCGACGACATCACTAAAGACGGCAAAGTCGAGTTTGGCGAGGGCTACGAATTTGTGGACACCGCCGAGGAGGCCGACGCCATCCTGATGCGCTGCACCGACCTGCACGGCTACGAGCTGCCCGAGGGTATCCGCGCCATCGCCCGCTGCGGCGCCGGCGTCAATAACATCCCCGTCGAGGAGTACGCCAAGAAGGGCGTCGTCGTCTTTAACTCCCCCGGCGCCAACAGCAACGCCGTCAAGGAGCTCGTCCTGGGCATGCTGGTGCTCTCGAGCCGCGGCGTGGTGCAGTCGATGAACTGGGTGCGCGACAACGCCGACGACCCCGAGATTCAGGTCGATGCCGAGAAGGCCAAGAAGGCCTTTGTGGGCCGCGAGCTCAAGGGCAAGCGCATCGGCGTCATCGGTCTGGGCAACGTGGGATCCAAGGTCGCCAACGCCTGCGTCGACCTGGGCATGGACGTCTACGGCTACGATCCGTTCATTTCCGTCGAGCACGCATGGGTGCTGAGCCGCGAGGTGCAGCGCGTGGGCACGCTCGAGGATCTGTGCCGCGGCTGCGACTACCTCACCGTGCACGTACCCAGCAAGGCCGACACCATCGGCATGATCAGTACCGAGCAAATCAACCTGCTGGCACCCGACGCCGTGCTCATCAACTACGCGCGCGAGACCATCATTGACGAGGACGCCGTCGACGCCGCCCTGCGCGAGGGCAAGCTTAGCTGGTTTAGCTGCGACTTTGCCACGCCCAAGACCGTCAAGATGCCCAATACGTTTATCACCACGCACTCGGGCGCCGGCACCGGCGAGGCCGAGGCCAACTGCGCCGACATGGCGATCAGCGAGCTCAAGGATTACCTGGAAAACGGCAATATCGCGCACAGCGTCAACTACCCCGCCTGCAGCATGGGCAAGGCGCGCGCCGCGAGCCGCATCGCCTGCCTGCACGCCAACGTGCCCAACATGATCGGCCAGATCACGGCCATTCTCGCCAAGGACAACGCCAACGTGCAGCGTATGACCAACGAGTCCGCTGGCGAGAACGCCTACACCATGTTCGACACCGACGAGCACCTGAACAGCAGCACCATCGAGGCGCTCAAGCGGATTCCGTCGATGTATCGCGTGCGCGTGATCAAGTAGCGTCGGCGCCAAGCCTGCCAGACAGACCACGAAGTCCATTCGCCCCCCGTTTTCATGGAACGGGGGGCGAATTGTGTGCTCCCGCCGGCTTGAAAAGTGCTACCCAGAACAAGTTGTTTCGGATAATCGACAGTTATGCCCTAGTCGCTAAGCACAACTGCTTTTACAAACAGCTTTATCAGGGGTTTTAGTAGGTAAAAATCGATCTCTATATGCCAAATTAAAGTTGACTGTCCATTTTCCGAAATAACTTGTTCTGGGTAGCACTTTTCAAGCCAATTCCAAGGAGCAATTGAAGGCTATTCGCAACTAAAACCTTAGCTTCCGCTACCGTTTTCCACCCGCGCGGCTACATTCCCGCCCAATCGATAAAAATCTCCTCACGAAGCCGCCGTTCGAGCTCCTGCTGCCGCGGCGTCTTGTCTTTCAGCGGCATATCGAGATAGGACATGATAAGCTCCATCACCACGCGGAAGGCATCGGAGTCAACCAGCTGACCATAGGTCATCAGAACGACGGGATATCCCATCGTCTGAAGGGCCGTCGTTCGATCGGAGTCCGAGATCTTGGATTCTATGGATCCGTGAATGGCTTTACCTTGACATTCAACCAGGCACTCCCGGCTGCCATCCTTATTTGACAGCAAGATATCGGCGTAGCGCCTATCAAGCCCCGAAATCAGGCGGGCGCTGCGCGTCATGCGAATCTCAACATTATTGGTAAGGCGCAGCCCTTCGCCGCCGCGCAGCCTCGAAAGGCCAAACAGCATCGAAGCTTGGACCTCAAGCGGCGATGCCACAACCCCCGTAATGCATTTCGCGGCACGTGTGAATGATTTAGCACCGCGGAGTCCCTGGATCTTATTGGCGAACTCCGTAAGGTCAGAGAGCTCGATCAAGGGAGGTCGTTTCCACAAGTCCGTTGGATTCCCCGAGGCATCCTTTACGTTTTCCCAGCCCGACCGTGCGTCACCCCACCGGCTCCCATATGCCTGCTCAAGCGCCAACTTTACTTGAGGTGCAATCTTGCACACGGCAAAGGTGCCGCACATCTCAAACATGCACATGATCAGACGCTCGTTTGGAACCGAGGAAGCCAGGGTCAGCAGGGTAAAGAGCGGGGACGCGACATCAAGGCCAAACTCCGTCTGCTGCACGGAGCCAAACGGCCTCTCCCCGTTCCAAACATGTCTGACAATGCGACCGCCCTTACGTCCGCAGCCGCCCTGCGCCAACACATGTAACGGAGTGCGCAGGAAATGCTTGACGAGTGGATGTTCACAAAGGCGCTCCCTGCGCGGATCGTCCGCAGAATCGGGCAGGTCCGGCATTATCGCCAAGACCTGTGGTGGTATCCGGTGATACCGAAAGGCAGATATGTCGCACAGCATGTCGTCCATGGAGAGTACGTACCCACTGCGTCGTTTGTAAACCCGCCCGGACGGCAAACGCGATGGCTCGGCCTGCGAACGGTAAATGCTGCTACGTGCACGTCGCGAATCTGCAGGTGACTTACAATCGGTTTGCAAAGCAAACTGATTCTGAGGTTTCATATGGTTGATGATGACGAGGGCGGCTATCGCCCCTTTGTCGTGCCCGGCCACGCCAAGGTCTGGGTCGACATGCGCCTGACGCCACCGACCGATACGGCCGCCGCGATCAACATGATCGAGCAGGCCGCTGCCACCGCCGAGGCCGCGGTTCCCGGTTGCCATGGCAGTTTCGCCGTGACGGGCGATCGCCCCGCCATCGAGCGCGACCCGAACTCTCCCCTTCTAGCTGCGCTCAAGCGCGCCGCCGATGACGTGACAGACGCGGACACGACCGTCGGCTTCTTTACCGGCTACACCGACACCGCCGTCATTGCCGGCAAGACAGGTAACCGCAATTGTATGAGCTACGGCCCCGGCTCGTTGGTGCTCACGCATAAGCCCAACGAGCCGGGGCCCATGCCGATATCGTTCGCTGCCAGAACGTGCTCATCGCGCTTGTCGACAACACGCTCTGGGACGCAAGCGTCCAAGTTGGGGCATAATAAGCCGCGAACAAACCAACTCACGCGTTAGGACCGCCCATGAAAGCACTTCCGTTTCCCTGCATCCGCCCAGCTCAGGACCGCGTGCTCGAGGCGCTGCCGCAGATGGGCGACATCCTAAGCGGCAACGACGCCCTGCGCGGCGCCATTGCCGACGGGCTCATGCTCAAAGATCCGGGCGCGGCGTATTACGTGTACGAATGCTCCGGAGAGCCAGGGCGCGTGACGGGCGTTGTGGCAATTTGCCCGGTCGGCGTACTGACGGGCGACGGCGCGACCCCCGCAGATGCGGCCGCAGCCGCCCGTGCAATCGCCGAGCTTAAGGTGCAGCCGCGCCCCGTGTCGCTCGCCTACGAGGCCTCGCCCGTTATGGATATCATCCTCGGTGCCGCCAAAGAGGGCGCGTCGCTCTATGCCGTCACCGACCCCGCCGGCATTACGCACCGCGCGTGGGAGGTCAAGCGCGAGGACGCCGTTGCCGCCATCCGAGCCATGCTCGACCAGGCACCGGAGCCGACGCCGGCAGACGACCCCACCTATGCTGCCGCGCTAGCAGGGGCGGCGCAGCTCCTGGCAGACGAAGCCCGCGCAGCCGGCGCCTACACGGGCAAAGAGCCGTTCAACTTTACCGTTGCCGCGTTATTCCCCGCCGCGCAGGTTGCCGGCGGCGCACCGCAGGTTCCGACGGGTTTGCTGACCCACCAGATCGCACGGTTCTAACAGGGCCTAAACGCCCGGCACAAAGACTCGGCAGCTCGACAAACAAGGGGCGGGGATACATGCGCATGCATCCCCGCCCCTTTCGCATCGAGCAATGATGTCGGCAATCTGCATCGCCACGCCCGCGCTACCCGCGCTGCGGACCCGCTGCCGCCACGAGCGGCTCAAGACCCAGCTCGCGCGCATAATCTTCTTGCGTAAAGACTTCGACCAGTTCAAACGTATCCGTCGCATCGTCAAACGCAAAATGCAGCACCGAGCAGTTGCCCGGAACGCGCTCGCGCTCGTCGGCCGCCGCTCCCCTCACGTGGTCCAAAAATTCCTTGATGGACGAGGCGTGGCTCACCGCGAGCACGCACTCGTGGTCCGAACGTCGCATAAGATCGGTCAACGTCGCCACCATGCGCTCGCGCACCTGCATCTGCCCCTCGCCGCCAAATTGGCGGTAGAAGTCACGCCACGGACGCTCGGGCATGAGCATCACGCGCTCGGCCTCAAAATCGCCAAAGAACCACTCGCACAGACCGTCCAGACGCTCGTAGGCAAGGCCCGGCCACAGGTTGGCGATAGTCTGCTCGGTGCGATGCAGCGTCGAGGTGTAGGCGTGGTCGGGCTCGATGCCACGCGCTCGCAAGAACATGCCAGCGCGCGCCGCCTGCTCGCAGCCCAACTGCGTGAGCGGCGAATCACTCCAGCCCTGAATAATGCGCTTGAGGTTAAATATCGTCTGTCCATGACGGACCAGATACAGGTCTTTATTCATAAGGGTCCTTTCGTTCGTTACCAGTCAAGGAGCGAAAACGCCCCGTCGCAATAGCCAAAATGAAGCACGGCACCGTTGTCGGGCTGTCCTCCCCCGCCGGCCACGCATCTAAGAAACTCCTAGCAGGCAGAGCCATGAGAGACTGCAAGCACACAATCGTGCTGCGGTCGAGCCATAATACGGGACAGCGCTGCAACCATGCGCGCCCGAAGCTCGCCTTCAGACTCGCCACCAAAGGCAACCGGATAATCGCCCCAAGGCCTCGGCGGCATCTCGCGATTTGATGCGCCCTCCAGCGAGCCCAGATGCCACTCGCGCAGATCGTCGACCGGCTTTATGGGAAGGTCCTCGCCAACAATCAGCCCGGCCGTGTGGCGTGCCCGACCCAATGGAGACGAATACGCATGGTCAAAGGAGATGCCGCGCGCCTCAAACGCCGCGCGCGTCGCCAGTGCCTGCTCGCGCCCGCGCGCCGTAAGCGGCGAATCGTGCCAGCCCTGCAAAATGTTCTGCACATTGAGCTCGGTCTGCCCATGCCGCACCAAATACAGATCGGCCACATGCCCTCCCCTCGTACCACCACAAAGGGGACGGGCACCTTTGTGGTGGTTTACCGCCGGATCACGCCGCGGCGACGCTCAACTACACCAGTACGTCGGCGAGTGGACGCTTGGGTACGTGGTGTACCTGTGCCTCGTCACGCCAGTAATTAACAGAGCCGTCGGGGTTGGAATCAATTGCATCGATCACCTGTGTCTCGGCGGGAACGCCAAAGACCATGATCAGCTTGACCTCGTACTTGTCGCCGTCAAGTCCCATGACATCAATCGCACGAGGCGGAAAAGCCTTGAACATGCACGCCGCCACCTCGGGCGTAGCGCTGCGGGCGGCGAGCATCATCGTCTGCGCGGCGATACCAGCGTCTGCCTCGGTGATTGGCGCGGCAGGCTTGCCCGGAGCGGGACGCTCTGCAAGGATCGCGATATAGCCGGTCGGGCGCTCGCCCTCGACAGGACCCGACCAATCCTTGAGCGCACCAGCCCATGTGAGCTTTTCAAATAAGCTCGAACACTCCTCGGCGTCGCTCACCACATGAAAGCGTAGGCGCTGAGCGTTGGCGCCGCAGGGAGCCAGGTGCGCCAGCTCTGCCAGCTCAAGCAAAAACTCGCGCGGCACGCGCATGGACTCGTCAAAACGGCGGCATGTGCGGGCGCGACGAACCAGCGCGTCAAACGATTCCAGACCGAGCTTTTCGCAACCTTGCTTTGCCATCGACTCCACGCTCGACGGCGCCGCGGGAACAGCTTCGTTCATAGAGACCCCCAATACAAGGCAATTGTTCTTAGGAAAATCTAACCTAAAACGCAGGCAATAACGAACAGAGCCGCAATGTTCTACACCTGTTGAATAGAAAAACGCGACATGGGGAACAACGAGAACAAATCGGGACCTTTGGGTTACGCTTCGCCCTCCCCGACCCATACGCCGGTGCCTTTAGGCGATACTTGTTGTAGCAACTGCGGCATACGCCGCAAAAACAACAATGACGGCAAACGCCGCGCGGAAAGGAGACCTCATGGGCATCTTTAAGAACGACGACCAGCAGTCGAATCTGTTTGGATTTGACGAGAAAAGCATGGCAGGCAAGGCAATCAAGGCCGTGCGCTGGATCTACGCCGTCACGGGCGTCATCGCGCTGCTTGCCGGCATCGCGCTGCTGTTTGCACCCGCCAAGTCCCTCGTCTTCCTGACGACCGTCCTGGGCTTCTACTTTGTGATCACAGCTGGCGTCAGGCTGTTCACCGCCATTTTTGAGCCGCTGCTGCCCGCCGGTTGGCGCGTGACGAGCATCATCTCCAACCTGCTCATCATTCTGGGCGGCGTCATAATCCTGCGCAACCAGGCCTTCTCGACCGCGACGCTCACCACGCTCGTGGTGGTCGTGGCCGGTTTTGGCTGGATCGTCGAAGGTGTTATGTCCATTCTGGAGTCCGAGCTTTCGTCCAACCGCGCCCTCGCCATCCTGAGCGGTGCGCTCTCCATCATCGCCGGCATGTTCGTGTTTATCTATCCACTGTGGTCGGCAAAGATGCTCGTCATCTTTAGCGGCGCCGCGCTCCTGGTGTTTGGCGTGACGCTGATTATTCGCGCTATCCGCTTTGGCAAGCTGGTGCACTAGATGCCGCGGACGCTGTTTATTGATGCCGACGCCTGCCCGGTTACGCGCGAGTCGATCGACTGTGCGCGGCGAGCGGGCGTCGCCGTGGTGATTGCCGGCAACAGCACGCAGAACCTGGAGCGGCACATTCGCCGCGACGATCCGCGCGATGCCGAGCACGCACGACGCGGCTTTTGGGTCACCACGCTCGATGTGAGCGTGGGCGCCGATAGTGCCGACTTTGCCATTGTCGAACGTTTGCAGGCGGGCGACGTGGTCGTGACGCAGGACATTGGCCTGGCGAGCATGGTGCTCGGCCGCGATGCCTCCGCCATCGGCGTGCGTGGGCGCGTGTACGACAAGGCGACCATCGACATGCAGCTGTTTATTCGTCACGAGGAAAAGAAGGTGCGCCGCGCTGGCGGTCGCACCCGCGGGCCAGCAGCCTTCACCAGCGAAGACCGCGCCCGCTTTAAGCGCAACCTCACCGAGCTGCTGCGCTAACCAAGGCAGATTTTTAGGCTATGCCCGGAAATTTGCCTTTTTGTTCTGACCGGTGTGAGCGCTCAGGATCCGTGGCTCAACAAAAAAACGGGCTTCAAAATGCCATGCGTCGCCGCATTGTGCAGGCGCCGGGCATGGCTATTTTGAAGCCCGTTTTGTTAGGCCTACTTAGAGGCCGAAGGCGGATAGGACGAGTCCCCAGCCGGCGCCGATGACGTACATCATGACCAGGAACACGGCATTTTCGCGAGCGCTGCGGTTGGTGCGGAACAGGACCAGGTAGCCCACGCCGGCGGAAATGAGCGTGCCGGCGAGCATCGGTGCCAGTTGCAGCGCGCCTTCCAGATACAGCTGCGTAATGACCACGCTCGCCGAGCAGTTGGGGATCAGGCCGACAAGCGCCGAACCCAGAACGGCGAGCGTCTCGTTGCCGCGCAGGAACTGCTCGATTGCGGACTCACCAAAGGTCTCGAGCACGGCGACCAGAATCAGTGTCACCAGGAAAATGAATACCGATACCTGCACGGTATGCGAGATGGCGCTGCGGATAATCGACAGGACGGGCGTACCTTCATGGGAGTGGGAATGACCGTGGCCGTGATGGTGTTCATGCTCGCCCTCATGACCGTGATCGTGGTCATGTCCATGTCCATGTTCGTGCTCGTCCTCGTCTTCATCACAACCGCAATGGTCGCGCTCGCACAGCTCATGGATGTGGTCGGCGCTCACGCCCGCCTCGGCCACCTCGTCGATGATGTCACCGCCGCTGTGGTCGTCATGCGCGCAGTTAACGTGCGCCGGATTGACAGTGGTCCCCAACACGGTACGGCGAATCGCCGCATGAGCACGGGCGTTGCGGCGCAGGCCGCGAATGGCAGCATCCACGATAAAGCCCGTGACCAGCGCGATCAGCGCTTTCGAAGCCAAAAGCATCGCCATAGTCTGCACGGGAACCTGCTCGGCAAGCAGCAGTGGCAGCATCTCGTCGGAAGTCGAGAGAAACACCGCCACCAGGGTGCCCAGCGTCACGACGCGACCGGCGTACAGCGTTGCCGCCATGGCCGAAAAGCCGCACTGCGGCACCATGCCCAGCAACGAGCCAACCACGGGGCCAGCGGCGCCGGCACGCTTGATGGTACCGTTGACGCGATCGCCTGCCACATGCTCGAGCGTCTCGAGGACCAGATATGTCACCAACAAGAACGGCACCAGCGAGAGCGTGTCCTTGCCGGCGTCGAGCAGAATATCAATCAGCAAATCCATGACGGATGGAACCTTTCGTGTCTTTCGGCAGCATTGTAAAAGTCCTAGCGGTCAACTAGGGTATTGTAATTGTCCTAGGCGTGATGCCAATAGTTGCCCATGGTAAACTATCATCTCGCCATAACTCGACAAACCCGAGCCGCGCGACGCGGCCCGTCCAAGGAGCAGCATATGAACGTTTCGCAAGCACTCGAATACGAGCGCCAGCCGTTTATCCCCATGTTTATCTACGGCGACCACGGCGCCATGGAATCCGAGCGTCAGAAAGGCGAAGAGGCCCTCAAGGTGCTCGAGACTGAGTACTTTACCGCCGAGGACGACCCCGGCTTCGACTTTGCCACCGTGCGCGACCTAGCCGACCGCAACCGCGACCTGTGCGACCAGATTGGCGAGGCGCGCCTGCGTAACGTAACGCCCGCGACGCTTTCGCGCGGCCTGTCCGACGCCGATACCTGCGCCGCCATCGGCAAGATGCAAAAGCGTACCGCCGCGTCCGTCATGCGCGAGATCCGCGGCGACCGCGACGCACTCGGCGTGGCCTACGCCCGCAAGCCCATCCAGGGCACCGTGCTGGGCATCGACATCGAGACCACCGGGCGTGCACCTGAGCGCGGCTATATCATCAACGTGGGTTGGGAGATCATGGAGCTCACCAGCGACGCCGTCCCGCACGACGCCGAGGCGCACTACTGCGGTCTGCCCGACATCTATCGCGGCGAGGACGTGCCGTTGTCGAATATCCACCACATCACCTGGGACGACATCGACGGCAAAACGCCCTTCCGCGAGAACAAGGAGCTGCAAAAGCAGCTGCTCAAGCTTATGAAGAAGTACCCGTACATGGCGCACAACGCCGCCTTTGAGGACAGCTGGTTCAAGATTCATCTGGACGGTTACGCCGAGGCACGCCGCGCGGGTAAGATCATCGTCATCGACTCGCGCCAGATCTGCCGCAGTCTGGACGCCGACGTGCGCTCGCTCCCCCGCGAGTCCGCGCCCGCTGCGCTCGAGAACTGGGCGCGCCGCCGTGGCACCCTCGCCGCCGACGCCAACGAGCAGCACCTGGGCCTCGACGACACCGACCTCATGCTCCGTACCGTCCAGGCCGAGTTCAACCTCAAGAACCTGTTTGCCAAGTAGATTGCCAAGCAGGGGCGCCATTCGCGAGTAATACTCGCCAGACGATAGCGCCCCACGCAAAAGCGACACGCCGAGGCGCCTCTCTCAAGCGACGCAATGCGGGCCGATATCCAAGTGGATATCGGCCCGTTTTTGCACGTCGCTAGGGCACCCACGTTGGCACCGGCGACCTTATTCGCGCCCACCGATGCCCTTAGCCGCCTCTAGGACCATTCGATAGCAAAAAAATTTCACGAATTATATTGACACATGAACATGCGCTCATATACTCGGAAGTAAGTTATATGAGCGCATGTTCATATGAAAGGATATTGCAATGAGCGAACACGCTGATGAAATAAAGTCCGGCATCGACACCACCATCGTGCCCGACGTCCCCACCACCTGCTCGCCCGAGGACCTTCCCGACGAGGAGCTGCTGTATGACCTTGCTGACCTGTTCAAGGTTTTCAGCGACACCACGCGCATCAAGATCCTTTACGCCCTCATGGGTCGCGAGCTCTGCGTGGCAGACATCGCCGAAGCGACCGCGACCTCGCAGTCCGCGGTGTCGCACCAGTTGCGCACCCTCAAGCAGTCACACCTGGTCAAATTCCGACGCGACGGCCGCAATATCCTCTACTCGCTCGCCGACGACCATGTCTACACCATGCTCAACCAAGGCATGAGCCACATCTGCGAATAGCGACCAACCACAGTACCAGCGCGGTCTGCACCCAAGCCGCAAAAACAGGGAAAGGAACCCACCATGAAAAAGCAGTTCAAGCTCGACGAGATCGACTGCGCCAACTGCGCGCGCGAGCTTCAGGACGAGCTGGCCAAGCTCGAGGGCGTCAAATCCGTGTCCGTCAACTTTATGACCCAGAAGCTGACGCTCGAGGCCGATGACGCCGAGTTCGACGAGGTGCTCGACCGCGTTGTAGAGTTTACGGCCGACGCCGAGCCGGACTGCGAGATCATTCTCTAGCCCAGGTTAACGCCAACCCGCAAGGCCGCGCTTGCCGCGGCCTTTGCTCGCGAAATTATATGAGCGAGTGTTCATACATTCAAATGGGAGGTTTGAATCATGGCAGCCGTCGATTCCACAAAGAAAAAGAAGAAGCGCAAGAAGAAAGAGTCCCTTGAGCATAAGCGCAACCGTATCCTGGTAGCGCTAGGCATTTTTGCGGTGGTGTACGCCCTCGACGAGCTCGGTACCCTTACCGCCGCATTCGGCACCCCGGGTGACATCTACGCCAGCTTCGTGCTGTTCCTGGTGCCGTTCCTAATTGCCGGCTACGACGTGCTCCAAAAGGCATACAACAACATCCGCCGCGGCAAGGCCTTCGACGAGAGCTTCCTCATGGCCGTCGCGACCATCGGCGCGTTTGCCATGGTGCTCTTCCCCGATACCGACCCGCACATGGCCGAAGGCGCCGCCGTCATGCTGTTCTACCAGGTCGGCGAGCTGTTTCAGGCGTACGCCGTGGGCAAGAGCCGCAAGTCGATCAGTGCCATGATGGACATCGCGCCCGACTACGCTAACGTCGAGCAGCCCGACGGCACACTCGAGCAGGTCTTCCCCGATGACATCGCCGTCGGCACCGTGATCGTGGTCAAGCCCGGTGAGCGCGTGCCTATCGACGGCGTCATCGTCGAGGGCGAGACACAGCTCGATACCGCCGCCCTTACCGGAGAGTCGGTCCCCCGCCCGGCCAAAACTGGAGACGATATCATCAGCGGCTGCATCAACATGACGGGTCTCCTCCACGTGCGCACCACCAAGCCCTTTGGCGAGTCCACCGTCGCGCGCGTCCTGGAGCTCGTAGAAAACGCTAGTGAGAAGAAGGCACGCACCGAGAACTTCATCACGCGCTTCGCCCGCGTCTACACGCCCGCTGTCACCGGCGCGGCCGCGGTACTCGCGCTCGGCGGTGGCTTGGTCACCGGCGCCTGGTCCGACTGGATCCTGCGCGGCCTGACCTTCCTCGTCGTCAGTTGCCCATGCGCGCTCGTGATCAGCGTGCCGCTCAGCTTTTTTGGCGGCATCGGTGGCGCATCCAAGCTGGGCGTCCTCATCAAGGGCTCTAACTACCTCGAGACGCTCGCGGATGTGGACACCGTCGTCTTTGACAAGACCGGCACGCTCACCAACGGCACGTTTTCGGTCGTGGCGGTACACCCCGAGGCAGGCTATACCGAGCAGTCGCTGCTCGAAGTCGCGGCCCTTGCCGAGTCATTCTCCGACCATCCCATCGCGCAGTCGGTACGCACCGCCTTCCAGGGCGAGCTCGATCCCAAACGCGTAAGCGACTCCACCAATGACGCGGGCCATGGCGTGACGGCGATTATCGACGGCAAGCGCGTCATCGTCGGCAATGCCAAGATGCTTGCTGTGGCCGGTATCGAAGCGCCCAATTGCGAGATCGTCGGCACCATCCTCCACGTGCTGGTCGATGATACGTACGCCGGCCACATCGTAATTGCCGACACCATAAAGACCGATGCCGAGCAAACGATTCGCGACCTGCACGCCGCCGGCGTCAAGCGCACCGTCATGCTCACGGGCGACCGTGAGGAGGTTGCGGCGTCTGTAGCCAAGCAACTCGGTCTCGACGAGTTCCACGCGCAGCTGTTACCGGGTGATAAGGTCGAGCGTGTCGAGGCGCTGCTTGCAGCAGAATCGGGCAAGGGCAAGCTCGCCTTTGTAGGCGACGGCATCAACGATGCGCCCGTGCTCACCCGTGCAGACGTTGGCATTGCCATGGGCGCCATGGGTTCCGACGCCGCAATTGAGGCCGCCGACGTGGTGCTGATGGACGACAAGCCTTCCAACATCTCCCGCGCGATCCGCGTGGCGCGCAAGACCATGACGATTGTTTGGCAGAACATCATCTTTGCGCTGGGCATTAAGCTGCTGATTCTAGTGCTGGCAGCACTCGGCATTGCCAACATGTGGCTTGCTGTGTTCGGCGACGTAGGCGTGGCGATCATCGCCATCCTGAACGCCATGCGCGCGATGGGTGTCAAGAACCTGTAGCGTTCGTGGGCTGTCCGGCCGGGACCGGGCTTGGTTTTGAAAACGTCCTCGCGCATGAGGCCCGTCTTTCCTGCTCCTGCGGAGCAACGGAAAGACGGGCCTCGCGCTGCGGAGTGTTTTCAAAACCAAGCCCGGCCCCGACCTGCGTTGACACAGCTGGCGGTTCTTGGGCATCGCTTGCTGGTGGGGTTCCTTGTCTGAGTTGGACTTAGTTGGTGGGACCACTCGTCTCGGTCGCTGTCCCGCACCGTTCCGGCGCGGGAGGCGCGCCGCTGCGGGAGTGCTAGTCGGTCATTGTTGGCGCCGAAGCACCGTCCCGCCCCAGCATCGATCTTAGCTTCTCAAAGCTTTCCTCGCTCAGGCAGTGCTCCATGTGGCAGCCCTCTTGCGACGCCACCTCGGCCGATACGCCTGCATCCTCCAAAAGCCCCACGAAAAAGCAGTGGCGCTCCCACATTTGGCGCGCGACCTCCAGACCGCGCTCTGTCAGATGAACATCTCGTTTGCCCATTTCGACATAGCCGTTGCTTTCCAGCGTCGCCATGGCCTTGGAAACGCTCGCCTTGGTTACACCGAGGTACTCCGCAACGTCGATCGAGCGCACGATGACCTGACGTTCCGACAGAACGTAGATTGATTCGAGATAGTCTTCTCCGGATTCACGTAGGGCCATGGGCCGCCTTTCGCGATGATTGCTAGTTAGCCTTTGGATACTTTCCACGGCTAACTTTACCGCAAAAGTTGCCCATGTCTTACTACTTTGTCTAAAAGTTAGCCGTGTTTCACAAAACGTGCGGGACGAAAACAAAATGGGGACGCCCCGCAAGGAGTGTCCCCAGGCGCCGGGTGCCGCCCCGCAGTTACATCAATCCAAAGTGCTTCGCGGCGTTGCAGATGCCATCGTCGTCCACGGCTGTCGTCACATAGGTCGCCGCAGCTTTCACCGTGTCCTGCGCGTTGCCCATGGCCACACTTGTGCCCACGGCCGAGAACATCGACAGGTCGTTCTCGCCGTCGCCAAAGGCAATCGCCTCGCTCGCGTCGATGCCCAGGCGCTCCAGCGTCGCCGCCACGCCCAGGTCCTTGCCGCCGTTGGCCGGAATAATGTCGCAGAACAGATCGCACCAGCGCGTGGTGAGCGAATGCGACACGGCATCGGTCACGATATGCTCGTCGGCCGGATCAACGAAGGCGCAAAACTGGTAGACCGGTGCATCAAAGGCGTGCTCAAACGGCTCCTCGTGGTAGACGATTCCCGCGTTGCTGCCAGCCGTCACCACGCGCTCGGACAGGCGGTTCACAAACGAGTCCTCGCCCTGCATGCACAGCGAGTCGTAGCGCCCCTGCGCCACCTGGTCCACAATCACCGCGACGTCGTCCGAATCGATCGGGCAGCTGCGGTAAACCCCCTCGGCATCAAAGCAGTGCTGGCCCGAAAGCGTAATGTACGCATCCCAGCCCAGGTCGAACAGCCAGTCCGGCATCTGGTAGGTCGGACGGCCCGTGGCGATCACGCACGCAATCCCCTGCTCGTGAAAGCTGTCGAGCACCTGCTGCGCCGACGCCGGAATCCGGTGGGTCTTAAAGCTCAGCAGCGTGCCGTCGATATCGAAAAACGCGGCTTTGATCATTCTCGCCTACTCCTCGCCCTCGAGCTTTTCGCTCGCCTCGAGCCACGCCATCTCCAGCTCGTCCATGGCGGCGTGAGCCTCGTCAATCTTTGCCTGCTGCTCGCCGAGCGCCGTGTAGTTGGTGGGGTCAACCTGGGCCATCGCGGCCTCGGCCTCCTCCACGCGGGCGCGCTGCGTCTCCATCTTGCGCTCGAGCGAGCTCACCTCGCGGCGGAGCTTCTGGCGCTCGGCGTTGGAAAGGCCATTGGGCTGGCCGCTCGACTTGGGTTTTTCGGCCGCAGCCGCCGCAGCACCGGTGTCGAACGTGCCGGTCTTGGCGCTCGGTGCGCCCACGGGCTCGCCCTCGGCGGTAGCGTTGCACAGACGCAGGTACTGGTCGACGCCGCCGGGCATATGCGTCAGGTGGCCGTCAAGCAGCGCCCACTGCTGGTCGGTCACGCGCTCCATCAAGAAGCGGTCGTGCGTCACCAGAATCAACGTGCCCGGCCAGCCGTCGAGCAGGTCCTCGACAATCGCCAGCATGTCGGTATCCAGGTCGTTGCCGGGCTCGTCCAGGATGAGCACGTTGGGCTCGTCCAGGATTGTCAGCAGCAGCGACAGGCGACGGCGCTGACCGCCCGAAAGATCGCCGATACGACTCCAGAGCTGCTGCGTCGTAAAGCCCAGACGCTCGCAGAGCTTCTCGGGTGAAGTCTCCTTGCCGTCGATGACGTAGTACTTCTTATAGTTGCTGAGCACCTCGCGGATCGTGTCGCCCATGTAGGGCTCGAGCTCCTCGAGCTGCTGCGACAGCACGCCAAAGTGCACTGTCTGGCCAATCTTCACGCGGCCGTGTGTGGGTTCAATCTTGCCCTGGATCACGTCGAGCAGCGTCGACTTACCGGCGCCGTTCTCGCCCAAAAGACCATAGCGGTCGCCCGCACCAATGAGCCAGGTCACATCGGTGAGCACCTGCTTGGGCGCGCCGTCGGTATCGGCATAGCCGGCATCCACGTCGACCACATCGATAACCTGCTTGCCCAAGCGGCTCACGGCCAGGCGCTTGAGCTCCAACTCGTCACGCACGGGCGGCACGTCGGCGATGAGCTCGCGGGCGGCATCCACGCGAAACTTGGGCTTGGTGGAGCGCGCCTGGGCGCCGCGGCTCAGCCACGCGAGCTCCTTGCGCGCCATGTTGCGACGGCGCTCCTCGGTGACGGCGGCCATACGGTCGCGCTCTACGCGCTGCAGGATGTATGCCGAATAGCCGCCCTCGAAGGGATCGACCTGGCCGTCGTGGACCTCCCACATGCTGGTGCAGACCTCGTCCAAGAACCAGCGGTCGTGCGTGACCACGAGCATCGCGCCCTGGCCGCGCTGCCAGCGGGCCTTTAAGTGACGCGCGAGCCAGTTGATGGTGCGCATATCCAGGTGGTTGGTGGGCTCGTCGAGCATGAGCACGTCGTAATCGCCGATCAGCAAGCGCGCGAGGTCCACGCGACGGCGCTGACCGCCCGAAAGCTCGCCCACCGTGCCCTCCCAGGGCACATCGCTAATAAGACCGGCGAGAATCTGGCGCGTGCGGAGGCTCGACGCCCACTCGTACTCGGGGGCGTCGCCCACAACGGCATGATGCACGGTATCAGTATCGACCAGGTTGTCCTTTTGGCCGAGCAGACCGATCGTCGTGCCGCGGCGGTGCGTCACGCGTCCGTCATCGGGCTCCAGCGTGCCGGCGAGCACGCTCAGCAGCGTCGACTTGCCGTCGCCGTTTTTACCGACAATACCAATGCGGTCGCCCTCGCCCACGCCGAGCGTCACGCTATCGAAAATATGCTTGGTGGGAAACTCTAGGCTGACGGAATCGCATCCCAAAAGAATCGCCATATGCCCTGCTCCTTCGTAGAAATTCAACGTTGTCCATGATAGCAGCGAGCCCCACCCCAAACCACCACGAAGGCGCCTGTCCCCTTTGTGGTGGTCGTTTCGGTCGCAGAGCAAAAGGCGGGCCATCTCCCAAAAGAGATGACCCGCCTCTCCAATCAGTCCCGTGGCAACCGTGGCCGCCGCGGGCCTCAAGCATGTCCCGGACTAGGAGAACATGCCGGTGAGGTAATCATTCAGCCGCTTATCCTTGGGCCGTTGGAAAATCTCGTCAGTCTCGTCGTACTCGACCATATCGCCCATGTAGAAGAACGCCGTGCGGTTGGACACGCGCGACGCCTGCTCCATGTTGTGCGTCACGATAACGATGGCGCGGTCGGCCACGATCGATGACATGAGGTCCTCGATCGCCAGCGTCGAGATGGGGTCGAGCGCCGAGCAGGGCTCGTCGAACAGAATCACGTCGGGGTTGAGCGCCAGCGTGCGCGCGATGCACAGACGCTGCTGCTGACCGCCCGAAAGCGCATAGGCGCTCTTATCGAGCTTGTCTTTGACCTCGTCCCACAGCGCCGCGCCGCGTAAGCTTTCCTCGACCATGCGGTCGAGCTCGTCACGGTCGGTGATGCCGTGGCGCTTGGGCGCAAACGTGATGTTGTCGCGAATGGACTTGCGGAACGGGTTGGGCTGCTGGAACACCATGCCAATGGAACGGCGCAGCTCGTAGGTGTTTTCGGTCTTGGTGTTCACGTTGCGCCCGCGATAGTTGATCTCGCCCTCCACGCGGCAGCCGCGAATCTCGCGATTCATGAGGTTGAGGCTACGCAAGAAGGTCGACTTACCGCAGCCCGAAGGCCCGATGAGCGCCGTGATCTCGCCCTTGTGAAAGTCGAGCGACGTATTGCGCAGTGCATGGTGGTCGCCATAGTACACGTTGACGTCCTTGGTGGAGAGCACGACCTCGTCGCTCACGGCCTTGCCGCTCACGCGCACGCGCTTCTCGCTCTCCCCCACGCTCGACAAAAAGTCCTGGGTCTCGGACGATGCCGCCTCAGTTGCGGGCGTTGCATTTATCTCGCTCATTCGGCCGTCATCTTCCTTGCCAGTTGTTTGCCCACGATACGGGCGACTACGTTAAACAGCAGCACGCAAATCATCAGCAGCGCCGCGGTGCCCCAAACGATCTGCTGGGCCTCGGGGCTGCCCTCGCCATAGATCTTGTAGATGTGCACGGCGAGCGACTCACCGGGGCGGAACACGTTCCAGGCGCAGGTGGGGCTCGACAGGTTAAAGCTCAAGAAGTTCAGACGCACCGGCGAGCTCATGCCTGAGGTAAAGAGCAGTGCCGCGGCCTCGCCAAACACGCGGCCGGCCGAAAGCACGATGCCGGTCACGATAGCGGGCATGGCCTCGGGGATCAGGATGTGCAGCGTGGCCTCCCAGCGGGTGAGGCCCATGGCCAGGCACGCATCGCGCTGGGCCTGCGGCACGTCCTCGAGCGCCTGCTGGATCACGCGCACCAGGATGGGGATATTGAACATGGTGAGCGCGACGGCGCCGGAGATGATGGAGTACTTCCAGCCCAGCTGCACCGAGAACGCCAGAAAGCCGAACATGCCGACGACGATGGACGGCAGCGAGGACAGCGTCTCGATGGCGGTGGAGGCGATGTCGCGGATGGGTCCGTCGGGTGAGTACTCGACCAGGAAGACCGCGCCACCCAAGCTGATGGGCACCGAGATGACTAGGGTGATCAGCAACAGATAGAACGAGTCGAACAGTTGGTAGAGCACGCCGCCCTGGGTTCCGTTGGCGCGCGCGGGCTGCGTGAGAAATCCTGGCTGAAACAGCGTCGAGATGCCCTCGAACAGAATATAGGCCACCATGGAGACGACGATGAGCATGACGATGGCGACGATTGCCGTCAGCACGCCCGTGGCGATGCGGTCCTGCTTTTGGACACGCCCGAGTCTCGCCTCGTCGATATGGATGCGCGTGCTAGCCACGAGCCTTCGCCCCCTTGCGGCCGATAAGGTGGATGATCAGGATGAAGATGAGGCTCATGCCCATCAGCAGCAGACCGAGCGCCCACAGAACATCGTCCTGGGCCGAGCCCTCGGCATAGACCGCCATGGACGTGGTGAGCGTGGTGGTGATGGTGGACGCCGGCGACAGGAGCGACGTCGGCATGGCCTCGATACCGCCGATAACCATGCGCACGGCGAGCGTTTCGCCAAAGGCGCGGGTCATGCCAAGGATGACCGCGGTCATGAGCGACGGCATGGCGGATTTGAGCACCACGTGCCAGATGGTCTGCCAGCGGGTGTAGCCCAGCGCGAGCGAGCCCTGACGGTAGCTATCGGGCACGGCGCGCAGGCCATCGACCGAAAGGGTGGTCATGGTCGGCAGGATCATGACGGCTAGCACGATGGCGCCGGGCAGGATGCCCAGGCCCGTACTCACGTGGAAAACGGACTTCATAAGTCCGACGACCACGTGAAAGCCAATCAGTCCAAAGACGACCGAGGGAATGCCGGTCAAAAGCTCAATAAGCGGCTGAAAGACCTTGGAACCAAATTTGGGTTGGATCTCGACCGCAAAGATGGCGGAGCCGATGGCGATGGGCAGCGCGATGAGCGTGGAGAGCACCATGACCGCAAACGAGGTGACGATCAGGGGCAGGGCGCCGGTATAGGGCAGACCGTTTTCGGCTGTGTTGGCCAGGTCCCACTTGGTGCCGGCGAAGAACTCGACAACCGAAACGCCATCCTTGAGAAAAGCCGAGAGGCCCTTTTGGGCGACCATGAAGATAAGCGCGGCAACGACAAGCGTCACGAGCGCTACGCACGCGCCCGTGACGCCCAGGCCCACGTTCTCAAGGTCGCGCTTTGGCAGCTGTTTTGCCATTGCAAACCTTTCCGGGGGCGATTACTTATTTAGCAGAGACCTTGCCGCTGGCGTCCTTGACGACCTTCATGGCAGAGACGGGGATAAAGCCCTGCTCCTCGACGAGCTTGCCCTGGACGTCGTCGGAAAGCATGAACTCCAGGAAGGCCGTGGTGGCCTCGTCGGCGTCCTTGGAGCAGTACATGTGCTCGGTAGCCCAGATCTTGAAGGAGTCGTCGGTGACGTTTGCGCTCTTGGGCTCGACGCCCTCGACCTTGATGGCGTTGAACTTGGAGTCATCGAAGTGCGAGAAGTCGAGGTAGGAGATGGCGTTATCGGTGCTGCCCATCTGAGTCTGGACGTCGCCGGACTTGTCGAGCTCGGCGTCGCCCTTAAAGTCGACGGCCTCGTCACCAAAGACGGCGGCCTCGAAGGTGGCGCGGGTACCGGAGCCGGCCTTGCGGTTGAGGACGACGATGGTGGCGTCGTCACCGCCGACCTCGTTCCAGTTGGTAATCTGGCCGGAGAAGATGCCCTTGAGCTGCTCGAGGGACAGGTCGTCGACCGTCACGTTCTTGGAGACGACGGGACCCATGCCCACAACGGCGACCTCGTGGTCGACGAGGTTCTTGACCTGGTCGGCCTCGAGCTTGGTCTCGGCGAAGACGTCGGAGTTACCGATGGTGACGGTGCCGGCGGCGACAGCGGTCAGGCCCTTGCCCGAACCGTTGCCCGAGCCGGAGACGGAGACATCGGGGTTGGCGTCCATGAACTTCTCGGCAGCGGCCTCGACGAGAGCTTGGAACGAGGAGGCGCCGTCGTAGGTCACCTCGCCGGCGACGGACTCGGCAGCGGCAGCGGCGCTGCCCTTGTCGGCGGCGTCGGATGCGCCTGCGCCGCCGCAACCAACGAGACCGAGACCGACGATACTGGCAAGACCACCAGCGAGGCCGAGGAACTGACGACGAGAATAAGCCTGATCGAGCATGATCTTCCTTTCATACATGCGACTCGCGGGCACCCCGCCCGCTTTGCTGTTTGGAAAGATACGGCCCCGACCGGGCAGCGCCCGCGCCAGCTGCGGTTTCTTACGGTCATCTGATAGACCCTTACCGCAAGCGAGACTCGGCTTTACAAACGAATAACAAACCCGCCCCCAAGCATGACCCGCCTTTTACACCAGAGGAGCGTCCCCAAGTGGCGCAAAAAAGCCCGGGCCGAAGCACCGGGCTCGCAATATAGGTCTGTATCCAAGCAGGATATAGGGGTTTCCCAGGTGCCCGAGATTGCCCCGAAAGAGGAGCGCCGCGTACTTTGGTACGCAAGCGACGGTTTGAGGGGTAAGGTCGGGTGCCTGGGGAAGCCCTACAGTTCGAGTTCGTTCAAACGCAGGATTGCCACGATATAAATCTTGAGTGCCTGCTTGAGCTGTTCCTCGTTGGCGCACTCGTTGGGGCCATGCATCTGGCCGCCCCATGCGGGCAGCTCCAGGCCGGTCTCCTCGGGGCCAAACGAGACGGCGCGGGCAAAGTTGCGCGCGTACGTGCCGCCGCCCATGGCAAAGGGCTCGGCATGCTTGCCCGTAAACTCGTTATAGGTATCGATAAGCGCCTTCACGGCCGGATCGTCGGCAGACACCGAGAACGGCACCTTTGCACGACCCACACGGTACGTCACGCCAAAGCGCCCCACGAGCGGTTCGAGTTGCTCGCAGATGGTATCGGCACTGGTGCTATCGGGGAAGCGCACGTCGATGACCTGCTCAATATGGCCATCCACCACACGGATGACACCGGGGTTACAGGTGAGCGGGCCAAACGCGGGGCTCGTCGCGTCGATACCCAGGCCGCGGCCATAGGCGTCCGCATGGACAAATGCCAGAAACTTGACAAACTCGTGCTCGGCAGGCGTCAACAGGCGCTCGTCACGGGCACCAAACGCGTCCTCGGCCTGGCGCAGATACGCCACGATGAGGCCGACGGCATTGATCGTTCCCTCGGGCATCGAGGCATGACCGCCAATGCCGTGGGCAAAAATCTGCGTATGGCCGTTATCGAGCGCCGTAATCTCCAGGCGGTCGGCGTTCTCGACCGGTGCCGGCAGCTCATCGGCAGCAATCGCGAGCTCGCAGATAGACTGCGACGGAATGGCGTTGCTCGCCTCGGCGCCGCTCCACGATACGATGCGCCCGCCTTCAATCTTGGGGCTCACAAATGTCGCCCCAAACTGGCCCTTCTCGGCATTGCAAACCGGGAACTCGGCATCGGGCGTAAACAGAAAGTCGGGGTTCGCGTGGTTCTCCAGATAATGATGAACGTCGGACATGCCCACTTCCTCATCGCAGCCCAGCAGCGCGCGGAAGGTATAGCGCGGCGCAATGCCGTTCCTGAGCAGATAAGCACCAGCGTAGAGCGACAGCACCGCCGGGCCCTTGTCGTCAATCACGCCACGGCCGAGCAGCCAGCCCTCGCGACGCTCCATCGCAAACGGGTCGGTGTTCCAACCGGGGCCGGCGGGCACCACGTCCACATGGCAGATAGTCGCAAGCTGCTTATCGCCGCGGCCCGGGATATCGGCAATGCCCACATAGCCCTCGTCATCGCTCGTCTGGTAGCCGAGCTTTTGCGCAATACCGAGCGCGCAATCGAGCGCATCACGGACCGGGCGGCCAAACGGCGCACCGGGCTCTGCATCGGCAGCAACGGCCACAGACGGATAGCTCACCAGCTGCTCGATATCGGCGACGACATCTTCCCAGACCTCGTCGACATACTCGGCAACGCTCTGCTCCACCTGATTCATGGACGACCTCCTTACCAATAAGCAGCGGGCACGCCCGCCCCTCACATCACGTCATTAGATAGCGAAAAGTTTAGCAAGCTCGGCCACCGAGTGCACCACCGCATCGGCGCCCGCAGCCTCGTGCTCTCCCGGCGCCGCCGCGCCCGAATAGATGCCAATGCACGGCACGCCCATCGCGTGCGCGCCCTCCACATCGTTAAAGCGATCGCCGATCATCACGGCATCGTCGGCCGTCGCGCCGAGCGCCGCCAGGGCATCGCGGACCGAATCGGCCTTGGTCTCGCGACCCTGCGGCGGATTCATGCCAACCACCGCCTCAAACTGAGAAAGCCCGAGCTCACGCACCATGTCGATGCACTTGGCCTCCATGCGCGACGTCGCCACGGCCATGCGATGCCCTTGTGCGACAAGGCCATCGAGCAGCTCGGGAATCCCATCAAACACAGGGTACTCCCCCGGTCCCAGCTCATCAAAAAAGGCACGGTACTCGTCGGCCACCACAAGCGACTCCTCGCGCGAGAAGCCGTAAAAGTCGTGGAAGCTCTTCCACAGGGGCGGCCCGATCATACGGCGCAAGTCACCCATCTGCGCTTCCGAAAACCCGCGCGCAGCAAGCGTCTTGCGCGTCGAGGTCATCACCGCCCGGCCTGTATCGGCCACCGTGCCATCGAAATCAAACAGCACGACCGGCCGCTCGCATAGCTGTAATGCCGCCATCGATATCCTTCTTCCCCAGTTGGCGATTTCCACACCGACACTTCAAACTGTTGACTATTCAACAATTAAAGCTGGCAATGTGGAACGACTCTACTATACTTGTCGCACTTTGCTCTCAGAAGGCGGCGCGCAAATGCCCCAACGAAAGGTGCAATTATGTCTTTTGCCATCATAACCGACTCCACGTCGGACATCTCCCCCACCCGCGCCCAAGAGCTCGGCATTTACGTGATTCCGCTGCATGTGATTATCGAAGGCGAGGACCTGCTCGACCAGGTGCAGATCACCGCCGAGGAGTACGTCGCCCGCATGGCAGGCTCCGAGCAGCTACCGCACACCTCGCAGCCGAGCGCCGGTGAGTTCAAGGAGCTCTTCGATCGCGTGCGCGCCGACGGCCACGACAGCGCCATCTTTATCTCGCTGTGCAGTGAGTGGTCTGCCTGCTACGCCAACGCGTGCCAGGTTGCCGATACCCACGAGCTCGACGTGCGCTGCATCGATTCGCGCACCGGCTCGGGCGCCGAGGGCCTGCTGGTGGAGTACGCGCTCGCCATGCGCGAGGACGGCCGCAGCCTGGACGAGACCGAGGCGCAGATCCGCGCGACGCTGCCCGACGCCCACCTGCTGCTGATTCCCCGAACGCTCGAGAACCTGGTCAAGAACGGCCGCGCGCCCAAGCTCGCTGGCCAGCTGACGCAGATGCTCAACATCCGCCTGGCCGTTTCGCCGGAGTGGAAATCGGGCGAGATCAAGGCCATCAAAAAGGGCCGCGGCGCCAAGCGCATCGTCGCCAACACCATGGCCGTTTGCCTCGCATTTTTGGCAGAACACCCGGGTTCAAGCGTGCGCGTGCTCACAACCGGCGCCGCCGAGGAGCAGGAGCTCGTCAACCAAGCGCTCGCAGGCCAGGACTACGTAGACGCCGGCACCGGCCCCATCGGCTGCACCATCGCAACCCACGTAGGCGTCGACGCCATCGCCATCAGCTACTGCCCCCGCTACCAGCCCATCCACTAGGGGCACCTTTACCACTTGCGGTGGAATAGGGACTGTTTTTGGCGTATGGCCACAAATCAATCCCTATTTCACCGCAACTTCTTTTGCTGAGCCATCCATATACAAGATATGCTGACGATCGGCGCATTCCCAGCTGTTTAGGGGAGCTTCGACTAGCCCCTAGCGGTACCCGGTGGGCAAAAAATGGCAAATATGAGTACTGTCATAAATTTAGTAACAGCAAAATTTCGCTGAAATTGCCCGCTCCCACCGATTTCAAGCTCCATAAAGCCCCGAATCGTCGTGTTTAGGGGGGGGTGAATATACTAAAACTCAGTCAATTGGTCTTAGATACTTCTCAAATGATATGAGACTAACCGAGCAACAGTACTCATATTTGCCATTTTTTGCCCACCGGGTCTGAATGAGGTCCGCTCTTTACGCCTCCGGCTACCCATATGACCGCAAACCCTGATTATCAAGGGCCGTCGCGCGCCTTGGCATCGACCGAAAGCCGCTCGCAGAATAATCCCTTGCCATTAGCAAACTTGAATCGAAATTACATATCCCAAAAAGCCGTAATGCCGTACCCTCGTCTCAACAACTCCAATACAAGGACGGCATTCAAATGGGCAACGCCATGCATCAATACGCCCTCTTTGGGACCGCACAATTTAAATACGATCAGACGATCACACATATATCGGACCAACACCGACAAATCGTCATTTGCAACAACGGTTCAGACGTACGCTACGCAACGCTAGAAGAGTGGGAAGAAGCTGGCGCTTTGTTCGATGAACGAGCACAAATCGAGGGCATCGTCACCAGCGCGAGCCCAGCACGCGATAAACTCGAGCTCTTTCGCAGTCTCTTTACCGGGCGCAAAGATGTTTACGCTCATGGATATCGCAGAAAGGACGGGGGCATTGGCTATACGCCTGCTTGTGCTAATGAGTGGGAGCCAGGAATTTGCCCCAAAGCAGCCCATCAAAGAGTTAAATGTGTAGAATGCAGCAATCGCGTCTTCCCGGAATTAAGCGATGCCGCAATCATTGCTCACTTTAAAGGCAACGATGACCGGTTCCGCGATGTCCTCGGGCAATATGTTCTCGATAGGAACTGCAACACGAAAGTTCTCGTCATCGATTTTGACAAAGCGGACTGGAAAGAGGCAACAAATGCCGTACGGCTTGTTGCAATACGACGGGGCATTAACGCCGCCGTTGAGCGCTCAAGGTCCGGCAACGGCGCCCACATCTGGTTTTTCTTCCTCGAGCCAATCAGCGCAAAGGCTGCCCGAGAGTTTGGAAGTTGCCTCATAACCGAAGCTGCGGCGCATAATAAGACAATCACGTTCGAGGCCTTTGATCGAATGCTACCCGCTCAGGCCACTATTCCCGATGGAGGCTTCGGAAACCTCATCGCACTCCCCTTTCAAGGCAAGGCGCAACGTGAAGGAAACAGTGTATTTGTAGACGAACAATTCAAGCCCTTTCCCGACCAATGGCTCTATCTATCACAAGTCCAGCTGATTCCGCGCTCGACGGTGCAAGATCTGATTGAGGCCCCTGGAAACAACCCACACGGACCAGCAACAACTACGGTGGCAAACAAGGGCAAACGGTATGCCCAAAGACCACGAAAGCGACTACCACTCACATCGCGGGACTTTCCCTCATCGCTGCCCGTTATTCAAGCCGATATGCTGTACATCCCCGAGAAGTCTCTGAGTCCAGCAGCTCAAATGGAAATCCGCGGACTTGCGACATTTGCCAATCCGGCATTCTATCGCGCGCAGTCCATGCATCAATCAGTATTCGGCAAACCGCGACTCATAGACCTTAGCGAACTGAGAGATGGTCATGTTGCAATTCCCCGGGGCTGCAAAACTCAACTTGAGCAGCTAGTTCAAGAGACCGGCGTTACCGCCCACTATTCAGACGAGCGCAAATCGGGCAATCCGATTGTTATGGCATTTAAAGGAGTCCTTCGCCCTGAGCAGCAAATCGCCGCTGATCAGATGCTCATATACGAAGACGGAATCATGTCCGCGCCGACAGGCTTCGGTAAAACAGTCGTCGGAGCTTATCTTATTGCATCCATTGGTCTTCCAACGCTCGTCATCGTTCCCAAAACCGCACTCATAACCCAATGGAAATCCCAGCTCGAGCGATTTATCGACATTACGGACAACAGGGAGCCCGTCCGAACCCCAAAAGGACGAATCAGCAAAAGGCAGCCTCCGGTCATCGGACAAATAGGAGGAGGCAAAATGGCCGTAAGCGGCCTCGTCGACATCGCTTCGTTCCAGTCGTTATCTGGCAAAGACCGTCAAACCGGAGAGCCGATAGTTAAGGGCCTTGTTCGTAATTACGGCCTCATTATCTGCGACGAATGCCACCATGCCGCCGCACCACAGCTCGAGCTTATTCTCAAGTCCGCCCCGGCCAAATACGTATACGGCCTTTCTGCGACGCCCGAACGATCCGACGGCCTTACGCGGGCGCTCTCCATGCTCTGCGGCCCGCTCCGTTATGTTATCGATCCAAAAGCGCAAGCGATTCAGCAGGGCATCCAGCGCATCGTACGGCCTCGTTTTACTGGAATTCGACTACCCGCCTACGAGCCAGGTGCAAGCTTCAATCAGATTCTCGACCTGCTGTGCACGCATGCAGCTAGAAACGAATTGATTGTCAACGACGCTATTGAAGCTGCGTCAAACGGCCGGCATCCGCTCGTGCTGACTAAAAGGAAAAAGCATGCCGAGGAGCTGTTCGGGATGCTCAAAAACCAAGGACACGAACCCGTTCTCCTGACCGGGGAAATCGACGCCAAAGAAAGAAAAACGATACTGAGCAGTCTTCCCCGCTTCGAGCATGAACATCGAATCATCGTCGCCACCGAAAGCCTTTTGGGCGAGGGCTTCGATCTGTCCTACCTTGACACTCTACTCATTGCCACGCCGATATCGTGGGACGGCAGCATCACGCAGCAGGCGGGCAGGCTCCATAGAAGCCACGAGGGCAAGCGACGGGTTGAGATATTCGACTACGTTGATTTATCTATACCCATGCTCGCCCGCATGTACCAGAAGAGACTCAAGACCTACGCCAAGCTCGGGTACGAAGTCTACGTGACCGGAGGCAGCGAGCAGTCCGATCAAAACATTCTCATAGAACCGGCTAATGCCGTAGAGACTCTGGTTGAAGACATCGTTGGCGCCGCTAAGAGCATCTTCATTGCCGCGCCCTACGCATCCGCCGCCTGCCTCGCAAAGCTCGGCGATGCAATCAAAGGTGCCACTGCCCGAGGGATTGCTCTTGAGTTTTTCATTGCCTCGACTCCGCGCGAAGATGCAAGCGAGACTTTGGCAAAAATGAACGTCGAGCATGCCATTAGAGCAGAAGGACGTTTGTGTGCAGCGATAATTGACGAAGAAACTATCTGGTACGGAACGATCCCGCTACTAGCTTTCCCCAAGAAAGAAGACTGCAGCATCAGGTTCAAAAACAGCGAGATCGCAGCGGAGCTCTTAGACGAAATCAACCACAAGGGAAAGCCAGATGCCACGTCAACAGGCAGGACATCCCCACCACTTGCGGTGGAATAGGGACTGTTTTTTGGCTTATCAGCCGCAAATCAATCCCTATTCCACCGCAACTTAGAAATCGGCAATCAGCCCTGCGGGCCCCGGAACAGTTCCTCATGCGAGCCCATTCTGACCAGTCGGATCACAGGATTAGTCTTATGCGGCAAGTAGAGAACGGTCACATCGACCAAGCCATCGGATAGATGGAAATCGATGTGGCCGTTGTAATTGCCGCCCGGGTTTGAAAGCTCATGGGCGCCATATTCCGCGGGAAGCGAGCCGCGAGCTGCAAGCTCTGCGACTGCCGCCTTAAACTCGGTTTTTAGCTGCGGATGGATGCGCGTCGTCCGTTTGTAATCCGCCTTAAACTGAGCCTCGACTTTAATCTCAAACATCGCTAGTCCTCATCGAGGAACGATATAAGCTCATCAGCGTTATTGAATGACGGGCTGTCGTCTGGCAGAATCCCCAACTCATGAGCCTCGGCAATCACCATGGCGCGCCTCGTCGCCTCGTTGGGAACTTCGGGCCGACCCACAATCTCAAACGGAATCTTTCGCTGATTTACCAGCTGCCGAACAGCAAGGTTGAGATACGAATTGAGACTCAGGCCAACTGTATCCAAGAACTCAGTCGCCTGTTCCTTGAGCCCCTCTTCGATGCGAACCGTCGTAGGCTTAACCGTTGCAGTAGACATACGCGACCTCCTCGCTCTCGTCTTTTGCATCAGTATACCCTGTTTAGAAGGCAGACTGATGTTAAATAGCATCAGTCTGCCTTCTCATCACTACAACGACAGGCGCGCTCGCCCTACATCAGCCCGCTCAGGGCGATATCGACGGCCTCGTTGAGGTCGTCGGTAATGTGCACCAGCTCCGGATCGAGCGGGCTAATCATACCGGCGTCCATCACCGGGCCGTTGAGCCAGTCGAACAGGCCCTGCCAGTACTCGGTGCCCACCAAAACGAGCGGCATACGCTTGACCTTGTGCGTCTGCACCAGCGTGAGCACCTCGAACATCTCGTCGAGCGTGCCAAAGCCGCCGGGAAACACGATGGCGCCCGAGCTGTATTTGACGAACATGGTCTTGCGCACAAAGAAGTAACGAAAATCCATGCCGAGGTTCACGTATTTGTTGAGCCCGTGTTCGTGCGGAAGCTCGATACCCAAGCCGACCGACTTGCCGTTCACGCTCGCCGCTCCCCTGTTGGCCGCCTCCATGACGCCGGGGCCACCGCCGGTGATAACCGCCACGCCGCGTTGGGCGATTTTGCGACCGACCGTGCGAGCCGCCTTGTAGAGCGGATCTGTCTTGGGCGTGCGGGCACTGCCGAAGATGGTCACCGCAGGACCAAGCTCGGCAAGCGCGCCAAAGCCATCGACGAACTCTGCCTGAATGCGCAGCACGCGCCAGGGGTCGGTGTGCAACCAGTCGGTCGAGTCCTCGGGTGCCAGCAGGTTGGCGTAGGTGTTGTCCTTGGGAATCATGGGGCCGCGCATGACCACGGGACCGCGCCGGTACGTCTCGTCGTAAGCCGGCTCGCCCTCGACGTTCTCATTCTTAATCATGGGCACTCCTATCGAAAATAGAAACGGGCGGGGTCGACGCCATGCGTCAAACACCCGCCCGAACATCAACTATTCGGTATGGTACCCACGATGCATCAAGTGCTTGCAAGGCATCGGTCAGCGGTCGCGGCTCTTAGTAATCCACCGCCGCAGGACTGTTCATCCAGTCGCTCACAAACGCGCCGTAACGGCCCTCGATAATGGCCTGGCGGGCACGCTGCATAAGGTTGAGCAGGTAGTAGATGTTGTGCATCGACAGCAGAATGCCACCGAGCATCTCCTTCTGCGTGACCATGTGGCGAATGAGCGCGCGGCTGTAACCGCCCGTGCACACCGGGCAGGTGCAGGTGGGGTCGATGGGGCCGTCGTCGTGCGCAAAGCGCGCGTTGCGGAAGTTAAGGCGACCTTCACTGGAGAACGCCGTACCCATGCGGCCGGTGCGCGTCGGCAGCACGCAGTCGAACATGTCGATGCCCACGCCAACGCCGCGCACGAGCGTGGTAGGGTTGCCGACGCCCATGAGGTAGCGCGGCTTGTGCTTAGGCATGTACTCGGAAACCAGCGGTGCCAGCGTCTCGAACATGGTCTCGTGGTCTTCGCCCACCGAATAGCCGCCGATGCCGTAACCCGGGAAGTCGCCGCACTCCTCCAGATGGCGCAGCGAGCGCAGACGCAGGTCCAGGTGCATGCCGCCCTGGACGATGCCAAAGAGCGCCTGGTCATCGCGGGTATGCGCCTTATAGCAGCGCTCGGCCCACATACTCGACAGCTCAACGGCGCGCTCAACGTAGGCGCGCGTGGCGGGATAGCCCGGGCACTGGTCCAGCTGCATGCAGATATCGGACCCGAGCTTCATGGCGATTTCCATGTTGTCCTCGGGCGTCCAGAACACGTGGCGGCCGTCGTAGTCGTTGACGATAAAGCGCACGCCCTCGTCGGTGAGCTTGACGGCGTCGTTGTGGCTGAACACCTGGAAGCCGCCCGAATCGGTAAGAATGGGGCCGTGCCAGTTCATAAACTTGTGCAGGCCGCCCAGCTCGGCAATGGTGTCCTCGCCGGGACGCATGGACAGGTGATAGGTGTTGGCAAGCACGATCTGGGCGCCGAGCTGTTTGACGGTCTCGGTAGGAATGCCCTTGACGTTTGCCTTGGTGCCCACGGGCATAAAGATCGGCGTCTCGATGTCACCGTGCGGGGTGTGCAGTACGCCGGCACGCGCGTGCGTCGTCGGATCCTCGGCGATCAGGTCGAATTTAAAAAGGCTCTGGTCCATAAACTGGAACTCCTTGGTTGCGGTTCATACGCAAACCATTATACGGGCAACCCGCAAGGAGCACCGACTCGACAGAAACTGGTGCAAAGGAAACCTGCCCACTTGCACCAATGCACCAGGATAAAAATGATCCGTTTTCCTCCGTCCCCAACGGATCATTTCCGACAGCCACAGCAACGCCGATGCTATGGCACCGACAGACACTATGACCCAATCCGAGGGCACTAAAAAGACAGGAGCCCCCGCTCGTGA
>OBXZ01000149.1_pt1 | contig 96394 bp, 80 predicted proteins | sample 1538171 | NCBI WGS metagenome assembly OBXZ01 (sample SAMEA2580161, study PRJEB22360) | human gut metagenome | biome: human gut; feature: human-associated habitat; material: faeces | place: Denmark | collected 2008/2010
TAAGCACGTTCCCGCCCCGTCCGGCCGCACTGTAATCGACACCCGCCTATACGGGCGCGGCTCGGCCGACGATGGCGGCGGCATCGCCATCCATTCAGGCGCATTGCAGGCCCTCGGCGACGATCTGAAAGTCAACATCAAAGTCTTCGTCGAAGGCGAAGAGGAAATGGGTTCACCAAGCTTCATTCCCTTCATCGAAGAACACAAAGACGAATTCGACTCCGATGTGATCATCGTCGCCGACTCGGGCAACTGGTCCGCGGAAATCCCCTCCCTCACCACATCACTTCGCGGCAACACCGACATCGACGTGCATGTCAAGGCATTGCATCACCCAGTGCACTCCGGCCAGTACGGCGGACCGATCCTCGATGCGAACACGCTCGCAGCCATGCTGATCGCCTCCATGTACGACGAACACGGCGATCTGGCGGTACCGGGCGTCGCCTCAGAAGATCCAATCGGCGGACTGCAGCGAGACATGGACGAGGCAACCGTGCGTACGGACGCCGGCATCGTCGATTCCTACCGTCTGGCCGGCACCGGTTCTTTGGCCGCACGCCTGTGGACCAAACCAAGCGTGACCGTCATCGGTTTTGACGCGCATCCGGTGGAAGGATCTTTCAATGTGATCTCCCCTGAAACAACGTTCCGCCTCAGCCTACGCACCGCCCCGAACCAGCGTCCGGAAGAGGCCCAGGAGGCGCTTGCCGCATTCATGGTCGAGCATGCCCCGTTCGGTGCCGAGGTGTGGGTCGACAAGCTTGATAATGGCATGGGCTGGGCCATGGATCCGAATGCCGAAGCCACCAAGGATGCCATGGAAGCCATGGAAGAGGCTTTTGGCGTGGCTCCTGTCAACAAGGGTGAAGGCGGTTCGATTCCGTTCATTCCGGAATTGCAGCGTATTTTCCCGAAGGCCCAAGTCTTGGTTACCGGGCCGGAGGATCCGAAGGCCAACGCGCATAGCCCGAACGAGTCCATCAGTCTGCCCAGTCTGAAGAACAACGTGATCACCGAGGCGCTGCTGCTCGACAAACTCGCCAAGTAGCGGATGCCACGCTTTTTAAGAAAAAACATACAAAAAGGACGTTCCATTCTGTGTAATGAATGAAACGTCCTTTTTGCAATCGCCGCAAATCCAACAATCTCGAGCTATGAGATCATCTGTTCGATCAATTGCCGGTACCGGTGAAAGCCCAATGCCAGTAGCCCGTGAAGTAAGCGCAAGACAACGCAATCACTGGCACTGCCACACAAATCGCATAAAACAGCCAGTCGACGGCGTTCAAACGTGATTCCCGGGCCTGACTACGTGGAGCATCCGATCCGAAAGCACGCGCCTCCATGGCGGTGGCAAGCTTCGTGCCGCGTCGAATCGACACAACCAATAGGCTGAACGCCTGGGAAAATACGCGCTTGATGGCGCTACCGTCGCCCAGTCCACGAGAGCGGCGGGACTGCCCAAGCGCACGCCAATCATCCTGCAGCAACGTGAACATGCGCATGCCAGCCAAACCGCCATATACGAATCGTGACGGCAAATGCAGAATCTGCACCAAACCATCGGCCAGATCGGTCGGGTCAAGGCCAAGCGCGAGGATCACGCCGGGAACGGCAATGGCCGCCACACGTAGGAACGTGGCCAACGCCAAATACAACGATCCCTGCGAGACCACAATGACATTACCAAGATTGACCAGCACGGCACCGGAGGTTTTGCCATACAATGACACGGAAATGAAGCTTCCCGAAGCTGCGACCCATACCGGCCAGGTTTTACGAAGCACCGTCCATGGAGCGACGCCTCCAATCCAGAGCAGCAGCATCTCCAACGCGAACGCCACCGATGCGGAAACCACGTCCAACGTCACGAACATGGGAATGCACAATATCAGCGCACCGATGAAACGACTGACCGGATTAATCTTCGCTACAAACCATGACGGCGACGCCGGCTTGGCGTCATCATGACGTTCCCTATGCGGCACCACGCTGATAGTTTTCAACTGTTCCATCTCACTCCCCCTCGCTTACGAGAATGCGACGCGCACCCAGCGCTTCGATCAACGGCTCGTCATGAGTGACCATGATAACGGAACAGCCCGCGTCGCGCGCGCCCGCTATCAGCCTGACCATTTCCGTCCATGTGGTGAAATCCTGACCGAATGTCGGCTCGTCCATCACCAACACCTTCGGCGCCGCGGCAAGCATGGACGCCACGGAAAGGCGACGCTTCTCGCCGCCGGACAACGTGAATGGATTGGCTGGGGCGAACCGTTTGAGGTTCAGCCGTTCTAGCATCATATCGGCGATGGCGTAGGCCTCGTCATCGGTTTTCCCCATGGATTTAGGGCCGACTGCCACTTCGTCGCGCACGCTGGACGTGACGAACTGGTGTTCCGGCTCTTGGAACACCATGCCGATTCGCCCAAGAAGATCCCTGCTTTTCCATGTGAAGACGTTGTTCTCCCTATGTGCGGGAACCATGCTTTCATCCATACTTACCCGACCGGAAATCGGCTTGAGCAAGCCAGCCAAAGTCAAAGCGAGCGTGGATTTTCCCACGCCGTTTTTGCCGGTCAGGGCGGTAATCTCGCCGGCATGGAACGCGAGGTTCACATGCTCGCCAAGCGCGAATTCACGTCCGAAGCTGAGATCCTCGGTTCGCAGAACAACATTTCCCGACGACTGATTGGATTCGGGAATATGGCTTTCGACGGTGCGCCCCGGAACCCAGGCACCACCTTTTGTCAATACCGGCGCCATGCTGCCAAACACTTCTTCCGGAGTGCCGTCGGCGATGACTCCGCTGACATGCGAATCGGATTCCGGCTTGCCAAGCACAATGACACGGTCCACCAAATCAAGCCATACGTCGATGTGATGCTCCACCACCACCAAGGTTTCATGGGTTCGGTCAAGCACATCACGTACCGCATCATGCACTTCCTTGACGCCTTCCGGATCAAGGTTGGCGGTCGGCTCGTCAAGCAACAGCAGCCCGGGATGCATGGCGAGTACGCCGGCCAAAGCCAGACGTTGACGCTGCCCGCCAGAAAGCCTGCGCGTGGAGCGATCGAGTTTCATATAGCCAAGTCCAACAATGTCGAGTGATGAACGGACCCTGCTCCAAATCTCATTTTTTGGCAGATTCAGATTTTCACAACCAAAAGCAGTATCGTCTCCCACACGTTCCAGAATCGTCTGCGCATCGGGATCCTGCAATACCAATCCTGAGCGCCCACGCGAATGGCGGGCATCCGTTCCGTCAATCAGCAGCTCACCCTCAAGTTCGCCTTCATCATCACCGCCAAGCACGCCGGCAAGACCGGCCATCAACGTCGATTTTCCGGCACCGGAAGCGCCCAACAGCAACACGCGCTCCCCCGGCTGTATGGTGAAATCCACATGCCTTAACGCAAAATCCTTACGTGAGGCATGCCGCCATCCCCAATCGCGTGCGACCACCCCGGCTGCGGAAAACGGTTTTCCTGCATCAGTACCCATGAATCGTTCTTTCATTCCTTTTGCATTTGACATTCGCAAGGCGAACACGCATCAAAGAAGTCCCGTATCCACTCACCATGAATGTGATACGGGACTTCACAAACGAATCGTCAGACCAGTTCCTGCGTGCGGCCGGATTCGAAACGGTCAAGCACGCCTGTTTTGGCGATGGCCACCTGTAGGAAATACATCACCATCCCGGCGAGCACTGCACCGGAAATGATGGAGGTGCCTAGGTAGATGCTGGCACGCACCGTGCTCCAGGCCGGGTTGGTGATCCAGTAGTACAGACCGCAGCCGATACCTGCGAGGGCGCCGGCAATGGTGGTGGACAGCAGGTCCCACTTCCTGTAGGCGAAGACTGCGAAGCCGATTTCCGCACCAAAGCCCTGCATGATGCCGACGATCAGCGAGCCGCCGACACCCCACTGGTTGCCCATGGTGAGCTCAAGCGCGGCGGCAAGGGTTTCCGCGAACAACGCGGCACCAGGTTTGCGCACGATAATGGCCGCCAAAGGACCTGCGAACAGCCAAAAGGCGTTAAGCAATCCTTCAAAACCAGGGGTCACCGCTCCGAAGAGAGCCAGTGGTGCGGTACAGACAATGTCCCAGCCCCAGAAGATCACACCGGACGCAACGGCAATGATGGCAGCCACGACAATATCGACTACACGCCACTTGTTGTTGTGCTTGCGCACTACGGAAGACTGCTTTTCTTCAATCATAGGATATGTGCCTTTCTCTCTTTGACAAGGCACGGGAATGGAGAGACGTCCGTGCGCCGGCATTACCCGGTATACGTTCATACGGTCGAAGCGTTTGCTTCCTCTCAGCCATACGGCCCCCGTGTCTGCGCTTGATACTACACAGGGCGCAAGATTTTCACAAGGGCCGTTTCATTTTCGCTTCGTTTTTGGTATGGAATACGCTCGGTTTTTTGCAATGGCCTGTCTTCGCGGGTTTCCCTCCCATACTGAATGCAGTACGGGAACACGGTTCCATAGAGTTTTACAGGGGCCTGCGCATCAACGATTCAGCTAGGTTCCTGAATGTCTCGCCAATATCGTCGGCACGTAATGAGCCATCCTCATTCAGCACGGCCGGACGTCCGGCCTCACCAGTCTCCCTCAATTCCGGTTCCAACGGAAGCTGAGCTAGCAAAGGAACGTCATAGCCGAGGCTTTCGGTCAGCTGTTCCGACACGCGCGTGCCGCCGCCTTCGCCGAAAATCCGCAGACGTTCGCCCTTGTGCTCGTAATAGCTCATGTTTTCCACAACACCACGTACTTTCATCGGCACCTGCAGCGCCACCAGGCCGGAGCGGACCGCGATGTCGGATGCGGATGGCTGCGGCGTGGTGACCACCACCAGTTCCGCGTTCGGCAAGGCCTGGGCCACGGAAATCGCCATATCGCCGGTGCCTGGAGCCAAGTCAAGCAGAAGCACGTCGGGCTCGCCCCACCACACGTCTGAAAGGAACTGTTCGAGCGAACGCTGCAGTCTCGGCCCTCTCCAAAGGATCGCGCGATCAGCGCCCGCAAACATGCCGATGGAAATCAATTTCGTTCCCCAAGCGGTGACGGGCATGAGCATGCCATTCAGATTGGTGGGTTGCGCGTGCACGCCGAACAGTCGCGGCAGCGAGAATCCATAGATGTCGGCATCAATGGCGGCCGTATCATAACCGAGCGCCGCGAAAGTGGCGGCAAGATTCGCGGTGACGGACGATTTGCCGACACCGCCCTTGCCGGATGCTATGGCGAAAATACGGGTTTTGATGCCCGGCTTGTTGAAGGGATTCTGCTTGCGCTCGGCTTTGAGACCGGCAACGAGTTGGGTGAGCTTGTCTTGGCTCATAGATCCGACTTCGATGCGCGGCAGCAGCGTTGCATCCGGGTAGGATGCCACCGCTCCGTTGATCTGGTTGGTGATGGTCTGCGATAATGGGCAGCCTTCTACCGTCAGTTCGACCTCCACACGAACCTCATAGGTGTTCGCCTTACCTTCCACCGGTATCGCGTCGATGGCTGCGATCATGCCCAGATCAGTCACAGATCGACCCAGTTCCGGGTCGATTACTTTGCTGAGTCGCTCATAGATGCGCGCTTCGATGGTGCGCTCGTCGGTCATGGTTCCTCCTTTAGCCGCGTACCAGACTAGCGTCTGGAGACGCGGCATGCCAGAGCTTTCTTGCGATTACGTTGCCAGTTTGACGTGCCGGTGTCACACCGTTCCATTTTCCAGCAGTATTTTGAACTGGTCCTCGTTTAGCATGGGAACGCCTAATTCCTCTGCTTTGGCGGCTTTGGCACCGGCGTTTTCGCCAATGACCACCCAATCGGTTTTCTTGCTGACGGATCCTGAGGCTCTTCCACCGCGGGAGATAATCGCTTCTTTGGCGGAGTCACGCGAGAAGTCAATCAACGAACCGGTGACAACCACTGTTTTGCCTTCAAGCGTCTGCGGTAGTGTACTGATTTCAACCTGCTCCGCACCGACTCCAGCAGCCTTCCATGCTTCCAACACCGTGCCGCGCCAATCGCCTGGTTCCTTGGCCGATGCGAACCACGTGACCACCGATTCCGCGATTTCCGGACCGATGCCGTCTATCTGTGACAGTTCGTCCACACTGGCGCGTTCGATGGCGTCAAGCGATCCGAACGTATTGGCGATAACACGTGCCGTAGGAGGACCGAGTCGCCTGATGGACAGAGCCACAAGCACACGCCATAAGTCGGCGTGACGTGCCTTGTCAATTTCGTCAAGCATTTTCCTTGTGTTTTCCGCAGGGCGTATATATACCGGCTGCACGCTGGATGCTCCGGAACGCGACACCTTGGTTTCCTCTCGGACCACCATAGCATCCTCAGGCACATCATATCCGGGATATTCCGCGGATTCATCGACTTCGTCCTTACGCTTTCTCGCCACTGTCGGAGTCGTCCAAAATGCCGGAACCTGATGCCACAGGCCTGATCCGCCGATACGTTTGCGTGTTTTTTTCGGTTTACCGTTCTTGCCGACGGTTTCATGAATTTCGATGATTGGCGCTTCTCGCCATACGCGAACATCCTGCAAATCGGAGGATGTCAGCGAGAACAGGCCGGCCTCGCTGGACAACACCGGCGTTTGCCGAGCCGGCAGTTCCAGCCCTTCCACCGGCTCGTACGGTTCTGGCTCCTGCCCCGGTGCCACCACGATTTCCGTGATGTTCGGCGCGTAGATCGCCACCGAATCAGGGCGATCCTCTTCCGGATTCGTCAACGCGATGGCCGATTGGTCACCCAGATGTTCGATATCGAACGCCTTTCTGGACGCCAGGTTGATGATGCGTTCGGTTAACTGTGCCGGGCAGGACTCCACGTTCGGGCAGCGGATGTCCTTGTCCCCCTCTTTGGCTGGAGCGAGTTGTGCCCCACAGCTCGGGCACTGCGAAGGCATCACGAAACGGCGCAGCTGGTCCTCACGTCCTTCCCTACGTTCCAATACTGGACCTACAAGTTCGGGAATCACATCGCCTGCCTTGCGCACCACAACGGTGTCGCCGATAAGCACACCTTTACGTTCCACCTCGAACGGATTGTGCAAAGTGGTTCTCGACACCGTTGAACCCGCAACATATACGGGCTTCAGAATAGCCACCGGTGTCACGCGGCCGGTACGCCCCACTTGCACGGTGATGTCAAGCAACTCCGTGTTGACTTCCTCCGGCGGATACTTGTAGGCGATGGCCCAACGTGGCGCACGCGAGGTCGCGCCCAGCGACCGCTGCAACCCCAGATCGTCCACTTTCACGACAATGCCGTCGAGCGCATGCTCGATGTCACCGCGATGCTCGCCGTAGTAGTCGATCATGTCGAGGATTTGGCTGAATGTGGTGACTTCACGGTTGTGCGGAGAGACCGGTATGCCCCACTTCTTGTATAGCTCGTACGCCTCGGATTGGTTGCTGACGATATCGTGGCCATTGCCGCGTTTGGCGCCCCATTGGAGCGTGCCGATACCGTGCGCGTAGAAACTAAGCCTTCTGGTGGACGTGATGCGCGGGTCTTTCTGGCGCAGGCTTCCTGCGGCCGCGTTGCGCGGATTAGCGAAAGGCGCGCGTCCCGCATCCTCGCTTTCCCTGTTGAGCGTGTTGAAATCATCCCATCGCATGAAAACCTCACCGCGGATCTCCACGAATTCAGGAATATCCTCCTCTGGTCCGGCAAGATTCTGCGGAATGGTGGAGATGGTGCGCACATTGAGCGTGATATCCTCGCCAGTCACACCGTCGCCTCTGGTCAGACCCTGTTCAAGTACGCCATTACGATAGATGAGATTGAGCGCAAGCCCATCAATCTTCACTTCGCAGGTCATTGGCAGCGGCTTCGTATCCGACCAATCAAGGCCTCGGATGACACTGTCATACCATTCACGTAATTCCTCAAGCGAAAAGACATCGTCAAGACTCATCATGCGTGACGGGTGACGCACCGATGCGAAATCATTGGAGAAGGTGCCCCCAACACGATGCGTCGGCGATTGCGTAGAGTCGAGGGATGGAAACTGCGCCTCCAAAGCCTGTAGGCAGCGCATTCTCGCATCGTAGGCCGCATCAGACGAAACCGGCGCATCATCGATATAGTATGCAATCTGATCGGATTCCACCCATGCTGCCACTCGCGCCCATAATCGCGCCGCGGCTTCAGCACTCATCGACGAAACGTCAAGCCTGTCCAGTCGCATGGCGTCCGCATCAGTCGCCTGCAATGCGGCGATCCACCGTTCGCTTCCCGGCGCATATGAGGCGACTCCCCCATCTGCCGCCACGGGCGTCGACGTGCCCGCGGCACCGCCATCCGTTTCGGGAGCGTCAAAATCCCATGCGAGCTGTTCGGAATCGTCATGCCTTGTCATTGTCACTACCTTGTCAACGTTTTTCGATGTGCTTTCAGTACTGTCGGTCGGCGGCACTTCGAACAGTATCGCACAAATGTTCGATTAACGTGCCGTCGACGCTGAATTATTCGCTCCGGATGGCGTCAGTCAGTTGTTCAACGATCTCAGGAACTGCATCTGCACCACGTCGGCCCCGTCTCGTTCCTCGTCATCCATTCTGGATGCGGCCACCGAAAGCGTTCTTGCCGGCACGAACATGCCCTCGTCCACGCAGACTCGCGCGGCCTTGCGCACCAAGGACGCAACCCGCGTGTTGGGCCATACCGGCAGTCCAGCCTGCGCAAGCACATGCATGGCTTCCGGAACATTGGTAGGCACTGGAATGCACTGCGATTGCGCGCGTCCGATCAATTCCTGAAGCTCACCTTCCAGCATGGCGATACGCCCCGGAGCGATCTCTTCGCTCATGATATATGAGGCGGCCGCAATGTCGAAATGATCGCACATCCATTCCGCGTAGGCGAGCCTATAGTAAGCGAACGATGCATCCTCACGGTCGAGTGCGACATGCAACGCGTTGAGACATGCGGCTCTAGCCGGATCCCAATCCTCGGAGCGTGCCAACTGCACCGCCAGTTTAAGGTGCGAGAGCGGATAAGCAGGCGCGTATCGCACCATCGCGTTGAGATGCGGCAGCGCGGCCTTGACTCCTTTGACCTGTGCGAGCACGTCAGCTAGTTCCATATGCGCATAGAACAGGTTGTCAGGGATAAGCACGGTACGTTCGCCTTCCGTAGCAAACATACGGTTATAGATGACACGTTCCGCATACGAGTTGAAATACCGTGGCACGCCCGGATTCGAAACGAACAGCTGATCCATTCGTTCCAGCGCCGCTTCGGCCAATTCCACGCTCTGATCGATCTGCCCGGAAAACAGCAGATCCCTCGCCTTGATGCGCTCCGCATCGAGCTCGTCAGCCACGCGGAATGAGAAATCCGGCGTGTCCCTACCATCAATAAGAGCGCTCGTCACTTGCGGAGCCAAGGCCGTTAACTCAGGGTCGGAGATGGCATTGATGACGTCCATGGCCTGCTTCGCTTTGGCCACCGATTCCAGATGGGGGTCCTGCGCGATCCTATGGAATTCGCCAACCGCGCGCTGCAGCAGATCCACACGTTGGATGGACAGCCCTGACATGTCGCGGCAGCCAAACAGTTGCGCCGTATCATGGTCGAACGCGGCGTCAGAAAGCTCGGGCTCCTCCTGGCTCCCCGCCGGAGAGAAACGGCTGTCACGCAGGTCGAGTGCAGCATCCACCGGCTTCAACGCTCCAAGACCATCCACATCCATTTCCGCGCCGAACATGCGGTACGTGCCTGTCGGATCAGACAGTCCGCACTCACCTAACCGTTCCATGAACTCGCTTCTGGTAAAGGTGACCGTCACCAGATTGCGCACGGTTGGATTCTTGCGAAGCTGGCTCAACGGATCGTCGCCATCCCCGTCGAAATCGTTATAACCGATCAGACCAGCATCAAGACCATCATGCGTGGAATGCTCGGAATCGCCCTCCTCGCCGGTGGACTCGTTTGAGGCTTCGTCAGGAACCGCAAACGCCATCTCGTCGAAGTCGATATCTTTCATCAGAGCCTCGAACTGGCTGTTCAGCGAATCGTCCGCATCATCGCCATCACCGTCATCGGCACCCAAGTCAGCGGTTTTCGGCGTCACTGGCCGAGACGGATCCCCATGGAAATCGCCGTCCTTCGGATCGGCTTTGGATCCGGAAACGCCCATATCTCCGGTACGGATTCGTTCGAACGCGGCCAATGCCTCGCTCATCAGCTCGCTGATGGCGGAATCCTGCTCGGCCACGGCCTCCTCCAAACCAATCGAATCAATGTGCATCGATACGCGCTGGATGCCTGGATCGGCACCGAAACTCAACGCGGCCATCATCAGTCCGACACGCAGATTGTAGTCCGCGCTCATGCGAGCGCGTTCGGCGTCCGTCATGTCCACCCATGCATGGCGTGTCGCATCGTATCTGGTGGACGGCATCATGGAAACGCCTGCGGAAGTAAAGCCGATCGCCATATTGCCGTCCTTGAGGCTGCATCGGAAATCCACGTCGAAACGGTATGGAAGGCGCATGCTGCGCAGCAGCCGAGACATTGTCTGGCGGTACACCCATTCCGAACCGCCTTCGCGGCCTAAGGCGACGCCATCCGTGCCGCCCTTCGTGTTTTCGGCAATGGAACGCCTGGTTTCCGAGGCGATGTCCACCAGACGCATGACGGCCTGCACGCCATCATCCTGCCGGGAGTCGAGGATTGCGCCGAATTCGTCATCCGGTTTCAATGCGATCAACGCCGGATTTTCCAGCAACGCCATGTCGATCTGCGCCGCTTCGGCTCGTGTCACGGTGTCTTCCGTGGGGAGCCTGCCGATACGGGCGTTGCGTTCCAACCATGAGCTGACTGCGGCGAAACGGTTAAGATTGCCTTCGATGTTCAGCGCACGCAACGATGCCGAGAACGGCAACGTGGAATCCCATGCGAAGAAGTAGCAGCCGGAATAACTGGACGTGTACAAATGTAGCGGTTCCGCACCATGTACGGCCTCAAGGCCTTGGTCTTTGTCGAGGGCGCCGGCCTCGCGCATGAGGTCGGCGAAATAATCCTCGAGTCCGGAGGCACGCATGCCGTGCGAGCGGGCACTCATCGTGTCTCTGATAGATCGGCGGATCGCGCCCATCGGCGCTTCTCTGTTGAGCCTACGGAAAATGTTGCCCGTGCCGAATCCTACGAGTAGTCCGTTCATTTGCGGCAGCATGTAGGCCGCGAAGAACGCGATGGCGATGGCGTCACGGTATTCCAGGTCGAATCGCATGGCTTCCGGCAGGTTGGCGCGCATCTGTTCAAGCGTGTAGCGGTTGCCGACCTTGAGCCAGGATGCGAGCCACATCATGCGTCCTCCGGGCATGCGCCCTACGACACCGCCTTGTGATGCGCGTACCATTTTTGGCGTGCCGTTCGTAGCATGACCGAATCGTGGGCCGTCCGGCAGAGTGAGGGTCTCCTCTTTGACGAAGATGAAGCGTGGGTCCAGTTCCTGCACGTCCATTTCAGGATCGGTGCCTGCGAAGACGCGCGCTTTGTTGTCGGCGAGCGCGATTTGTGCGAAGTGGTTGGTGTCGGTGAATAGGCCGATGGAGAAGGCTTTGCCTTGGGTTTGCGGTAGTTGCGCCCAGCCGAGTTGGAGTGTGTTTGGCACGCCTTCGAAACCTTTGATGATGTGTCGTTTGATGAGTGGGTTGAGTTTGATGGCGTTGCGGGTGAGTTCACCGACGATGTCATCCGGCGTGTCAAGGGCTTTGCCGAAGGGGTTGGTATCGGCGGCGCTGTGGGGGTGTTTGTTGTGGTTGATGAGTTGTCGTACCCCTTGCATGGCGTGGTTGAGCATAGTCCGTCCTTGGTGCGGATGGTGTGCTGATGGCGATGCTGGTGTGAGGTGTGACATGTGGGCCATTCTTTCAATTCAATGCGACATGCAGCCTTTAGAATAATATTTGTGGTTTTTTCGAAACAGCGTTTTCAGGCGCGTCATCGTGTGCGCGCAGCTATTGTAGCCGCTTTTGTTGTGGTGGTGTTGGTTGAGTGCGTGTTGTGTAATGTGCCTTTTTTCCGGTCGTTGGCGGCGTCGGGTGATTCGGCGGCTGCGTATAACACGTTGGGGCCAGGGCTTGAGCGTCGTGATGATGGGTTGTTGGAGGTTATTGATCCGACGCAGGCGTATTTGCAGGTGGCGGCGGATGGTTCATCGGATTATGTGCGTGTTGTTCCTGTTCCTGATGAGGTGCTGCAGGGGGCTGAGCAGCAGGGTGAGCGCGTGTTGCGTACGGTGCGTGTGCGTCCTGATGCTGATCGTAGGGCGTGCGAACTTACTTCGGTGTCGTTGGATTCGTCTCGTTCGTTGTATGTGAGGGCTGCGGCTGGCCGTACGGTGCGTGTGCAGGTGGTGGAACCGAAGGGGTCTTTGATTCCGTTTGAGGCGGTGCGTGCGAATGTGCGTGTGCCTTTTTCGGTGAGTCCGCTGCGTGTGGCGTTGTTGGTGTTGGCGCTGGTGTTGGTGGCGTTGTGGCGCCCTGGTTCGCGTTTGTGGAAGGTGCCGTTGGATACGTCGAGTGTGCGCCAGCGCGTGGCGTTGGGTGTGTTGCTGGCGATTCCGGGGGTGGCGACCGCCGCGGTGGTGGTGTGGCAGTTGGTGTCTGCCGTACCGTTGAGCTTTCATACGGATGGCATGTATACGTATGATTACGATCAATATGATCATGTGGCTCGGGCGTTGCTTGATGGTCATGCGTGGCTTGATTTGGATGTGCCCCAGGGGTTGCGTGATGCGGATAATCCGTATGATGTGGCAACCCGTCAGCAGTTGCTTGCCGATGGCGTGAGCCCTGTGTATTGGGATTATGCGTTTTTCAATGGGCGTTGGTATTCGTATTTTGGTGTAGTGCCGGCGTTGCTGTTATTTGTGCCGTATCGTGCGGTGACGTCGTTGTGGGTTGATGGTGGTCTGATGATGCCGTCGGGTGCCGCGGTGCCGTTGCTGATGTTTGGTTTTTTGGTGTTCGTGTGCCTGTTGACGATTCGTGTGATCAAGCGTGTGCGTCCGCATGTTTCGGTGGCTGCGGTCAGCATGTTGTGCGTGTTTGTGTTGTTGGCGTCGAATGCTTCGTATTTGTGTTATCGGACGAATTTCTATTCGGTGCCGATCGCAGCGTCTTTGTTGTTGAGCACGTTGGGCTTGTGGCTGTGGTTGGGGGCCGAACGTCCGTCCGCGGCCAACGCTGGCGAGGATGGTAAGGTGAATGCGGTCGGATCGTTGTCGCTGCCTCGTTTGGCTGCCGGCTCGGTGTGCATTGCTGCGAATGTGGGTTGTCGTCCGTCGTTTGTGGTGGTGGCGTTCGCCGCGTTTCCGTTGTTCTGGCCGCAGATTCGTGCGATTGCCAAACAGTTGCGTGATGGCGTGTTCGCTTCTGGCGCGCATGGGCGCGCCTGCGCCATGTTGCATACGTTGCGTGCGCCTTTGGCCGTGCTGGTGCCCGCATTGGTTGTAGTGGTGCCGTTGTTCGCCTATAACATGGTGCGTTTCTCCTCGCCATTCGATTTCGGTTCGTCATATCAGATAACGGTCACGGATATGACGAGCTACCATCAGTCGTGGTCGAATTTCATTTGGACGGTCGCATACTATCTGTTTTTGCCGTTGCGTTGGACGAATATGTTCCCGTTCCTTGCCGTCGACCCCACCCCATTGAAAGATTGGGGGTTCACGGAGGCGATGCCTGGAGGCCTGTTCGTCATGGCGCCTCTCGCATTGGCTTCGCTGGCATGCCCATTCCTACGCCGGCATATGCGCGCTCGTGGTCATGTCGGTATGTGGCGTACACTGACGACGTTCCTGCTGTTAAGTTTGCTGATTGTGGCGCTTGACGCGCGCTTGGGTGGTCTTGGGTGGCGCTACATCGCCGATTTCGGTTGGCTGTTCGCCTTGGCTTCGTTGCCTCTGCTGCTCATTGCGTTGGATTGCGACCGTCCGCGGCTGTGCTGGCTGTTGCGCGTACTGGTGTTGGCGCTGCTGCTGTTCATGTTGGCGGTGACGGTGTTGTCGTTGTTCCTATATGGTCGCGACGACGAGCTGATACGCAATAATTCCGGTTTGTTCCATGACGTGCAGTCGTGGTTCACCCTGATATGAGGCACGGCGTTTTCAGGGTTATTTCAGGGTTTTATTACGGTTTGTCCAATAAAATCTCCGGTTTGTTCCGAGTTTTGCGAATAATAGTGGTGTCGTAACTGTTCGCTATGAGATGAACCCTTGTTGGAGACATCAGCTATGAAATCGCTTCCACTTCTGTCTAACCATCCTCGTGTTAGACGCTGGACCGCGGCCGTGGTAGCATCGGTCATCGCATTGGGCGTCTGTCTCGCCAGCTATGACAACGTCGATGCGGCCATCAGACAAAACAGGATCGAACGGCTGAACGCACGTATCGAGAATGTGTACACAGCCGACTATCAGAATATGGCCGACGACAAGCTCGAGCAGGAAAAAAGCAAGTCTGCCGCCACGGAAGATGACATGTTCGTCACCGAGGATCCGTACGGCACCAACACCACGTCACTGTATGTATATTTCACCACCGACGACTCGGTATCCGTATCCTATACCGTGCATGCGGACGGCTACGCGGATTTCACCCGTGACGCCTACCAGCAATCGCAATACAGCAAAACCCATGAATTCCAGATACTCGGCCTTATTCCCCGGGAAAAGAACACCATCACCATCACGTTGACCAACGCCGATGGCAAATCCCGTACGCATACCTTCGAGCACAGGGGCGCTTCCCTGCTTGGCAATGAGGAAGTGCAGCTGGAGCAGACCGTCGTAGCTGATTCCGGAGAAGACTTGGGCGATGGCCTGTATGCCATACTCGGCAACGATTCCGACGAGCAGGACTTCATGTTCTATTATGATACGAACGGCGTGCTGCGCGGTGAGATTCCCGTGCTCTACTATCGTTCGCATCGTCTGCTGTTCGACGATGACGGGCTCATGTGGTTCTCCGCTTCCACACACCACATGGCAGCGATGAACCGTCTCGGCAAGTTGGAGAAGATCTATGATCTTGGATCCGACTATATTCTGCACCACGATTACGCGATGGACGCCAATGGAGACATCGTGCTGTTGGCCACCGAAATGGGCCGCGACGACAATGCCGTGCAAGATCAGGTCATCAAGCTCAACACTTCCACCGGCAGTGTGACCCGCTTGGTGGATTTCGGCGAACTGTTCGCCGACTATAAGGCCTCCACCACGCATGCAGGAACCGACGAGTCGGATTCGAGCGCCCAGAATCGTTGGGATTGGCTGCATTGCAACACCATCCAACTGTTGGATGATGGTTCCGCGTTATTCTCCGCACGCGAAACGTCCACCATCATCAAAGTGGATGATCTGGAATCAGATCCGACGGTCGACTACATGATCGGCGAGCCGTCCGTGTGGGCAGGCACCGATGAGGTCAGCAGTTTCCTAGCGAAAGACGGAGATTTTTCCGATACCGGCGGACAGCATTCCATCACATACGTCGCCGATGATTCGTTGCCTGACGGCCAGTATTACCTGTACATGTTCGACAATAATTTCGGCACTTCGCTGACGCGTCCTGATTTCGACTGGACGGTGATCGACGGAATCTCGATCGAACTGTCTTCCGACACGGCGAAGTCGCAGTATCGCAAATATCTGGTCGACGAGAATGCAGGCACGTATACGGAAGTGTCGTCGTTCGACGTGCCGTATTCGCCGTATGTCAGTTCCGCACAGGAATTGGACAACGGACAGATTCTCATCGATTCGGGCATGAAGGGCCTGTTCGGCCAGTACAACGAGGATGGCGATCTGTTGGTGCAGTTCAAGATGACGTTGAACAGCGCGTACGTCTATCGCGTGTACAAGTACGATTTCTCGGGATTCTATTTCGACTGACGCGTAAGCGTTCGCGAATCTTGATGGGGCTGGAATCTGAACTCCTTGTGGGGGTTTGGGTTTCCGGCCTCGTTTCGTATGCGGCGGGTTCGGCGCGCCCGTACAATGGGCAGCATGGGTTTTTTCGATTCGTTGTTTTCAGCCAAGCGTCCCAAGGGGGCGCGTGATGTCACGTTCACGCTTGACCAGGCAGGCCATACGTATGAGGATGGCAATGTCGGTTTGAAGCCGACGTCGTTGACGATCACTCCGGAAAGCAAGCGTGTGGCCGTGATTGGGCTGAATGGTTCCGGTAAGACCACGTTATTGCAGTTGTTGGATGGCGTGTTGGCCGCGACGTCCGGTTCGGTGCGCATCGACGCGGATGGCGTTGCATACGATCCGTCGGTGAAGCGTGATCTGAAACGTATCGAATCGATGATTGGTCGTGTTCGCCGCGAGGAGATTCCGAACAGTTATTACAAGGCGGATTCCATTCGTGAGGCGATTGATGAGCCGTTGAAGAAGCATAAGGTGCCGGAAAGCGAACGTCAGGCGATTATCGGCAATCTGTTTGCGCATTTCGATTTGGCTGCGGTCGCGCGCGAGTCTGCTTCCGCGTTGGATAGCGAGAAGCGCCATCTGCTGGCGATTGCTTCCGCATTGAGCTTCTCTCCCGCAGCGATCGTTGCCGACGAGCCGACTAAGGGTTTGGATGAGGTGGCGTCCGCGCATGTGGCGAAGGCCTTGTTCAATTACGACAAGCAAGTGGTGTTCGCCACGCATGACACGGAACTGATCACACGCGCGGAATATGCGATCGACCGCACACTGGTGGTCGACGACCATCAGGTGGTGTTCGACGGTGGCCCGCATGAGGCCGTCGCCTTTTACACAGATCTCATCCGAGCCAAATACGAGGCATCCAAAGCCTGATTCATATTCCGATCGATTCGTATTGGCCGCTGTACCGTCATTGGCGTTAATTGCGGCACAGCGGCACGATTCAAGCGATCATTGTGTTGACGGTGTCAAGCACCACTTGCACATTATGCCGAAATTCGTCGGATTCCGGCAGCAGCGAAATCGCAAGATAGCCGTTCGAAGTCATATCAAAGAAGTAGCCGGGTTGGCCTGAAATTCCATGGCGTTCGATCATGGCCAATACCAGCTCGTTCTCGTCGAGTACGCTCGGCACGCGTAACAGCACGTTCCATCCACCCTCGGCACGCAATACGCTGACCATACCGTTTTCGTCGGCGTCCAGCATGGCATGCAATGCGGTGAGATTGGCTTGCACGCGGTTTTTTACGCGCGTAGTCTGAGCTGGAGCCTCCTGCAGCATGAGGGGAATCTGTTTGGCGATGATTTCGCTCATCGGCAGATAGTCGTCGGCGATCACGTCGAGCCTGCGCTTGGCTTCTTCCACCTCTCCTGCCGGGCCGGATACTTGGATCCAACCGACTTTGGCGTGCGGCGCGGCCAACGTTTTCGAAAACCCGTCCAACGCGAAGGTCAATGCACCTTTCTCTCCCGCAAGACGCGCGTTGCCGTCGAATGGTTCCAGATCGTAGTCGTAGAACACCTCGTCGGCGATGATGGCCACCTCATGGTCGTGGCAAAGCCGCACGATGGCTTCACGTTCCGACGGTTTGACATATGAACCAGTCGGATTATTAGGGTTAATGAGTACCAGTGCGCGGATACGTTCGCCTTCTTCACTTTCAAGTGCTTCGCGCAGTTCGGCCACATCGATGTACCAAGATCCGTCGAATCGCTGCTGGTATTCGATCATGTCGACACATTCGAGTCGTGCGATCGATTCGATGAGAGGATAGCCGGGTTTCGGCGCGAGCACAGCATCGCCGGCGTCGCACAGGAGTTTGATCAGCCACGAGTATGCTTCGGACGTTGAGCTCAGTATGTACAGGTCTTCGACGGCAACATCATTGCCTCGCCCTTGAAGGAATGCGGCCAACGCTTCGCGTGCATACCGTTGGCCGTGTGGCTCAGCGCCATATATGTCTGGCAGAAGTTCCGGCGCGAGCGCATGCTTGGTTGGATCGGAGTCGTTGAGTTTGCCGAGCGTGATGCCGCTTGTTTTGGCTTCCGCTTCCGCTTTGGCGATGGGATTGGGCTCGCTGATATCGACTCTGGAGGAAAAACGCATAGTCTCCACCATACTCCTTGGGTTGCGCAAGTCGTTACGTCAAGCAAGATGGTATGCCTTCGCCTCACAAATGTTGACGGTATAAGCGAGAGCCGCCCGACGAATCGGACGGCTCTCGCTTATACAAAAGTTGGGAACCTTAATGGTTCACGGCATCACTTCTGCTTGGTGCTTGCGTAGTACGCGGCACCGATGATGCCAGCCTCATTGTGCAACTTGGCTGCAACGATCGGGGTCTTGATGTCGATGTACGGCAGGAACTTCTCAGACACACGAGACACGCCGCCGCCGACGACGAACAGCTGCGGATCCAAGTAGAACTCCATCAGGGAATAGTACTTGGTCAGTCGCTTGGCCCACTTCTTGTAGCCCATATCAAGCTTTTCACGGATAGAGGATGCCGCGTACTTTTCGGCGTCGCCCTTGCCTTTGAGCAGTTCCAGGTGGCCAAGCTCGGTGTTCGGGATGAGTTCGCCGTTGAAAATCAACGCCGTGCCGATACCGGTACCCAGCGTGGTTGCCACGACCAGACCATCCTGTCCCTTGGCTGCGCCGAACTGCTGCTCGGCAAGGCCTGCCGCGTCAGCGTCGTTCACCACGGTGACTGGACGTCCGCAGGCTTCGGAGAACACTTCTGTGACGTCTACGCCGACCCAAGACTGGTCTAGGTTGGCCATGTAGCCGAGCTTCTCGCCAACGTGGATCGGCGCCGGGAAAGCGATGCCGACCGGAGCGGATTCGGGAACCTCGAAATGCTCGAGCTGCTGGCGAACGATTTCACCGACGGCCTTCGGAGTGGAAACTTCCGGGGTAAGAATCTTCAGACGCGGTTCGGCAAACTCGCCCTTTTCGAGGTTAACCGGGGCTGCCTTAATGCCGGAGCCTCCAATGTCAACGCCAAACGCCTGTGCAGTTTCAATCATCTTCGACCTCTCCTATCAAGGTACATAGTGGGTGTTATCGAACCGGTAAGCGCCATAGTAACTCGCCCCATGCCCCAAAACGCGCCGAAAAAGCATAAATGGTGAATACGATTGCATAATTTTTCGCAATGAAATGATTCATTCTGCAACTTTTTTCTGCAAACGATTCGCCCCATGTCAACTCAACGCATCGGCATGGGGCGAATCGTAAGAAGATGACCGTCTGAAGACGGCGCAACCGCATCACTTGAGCGGCGGCATCGGCTTCCAATCCGGATCATGCAGCAGCTTGCGTGAATCCCACCAACCCTTGGCTATCTGCACCAAGCCGGTCTTCACATGCTCTCGGTCCACCATCACCAGACGGATGACTTCCTTGGCGGCGGTCAGCAGCGTACCCAGACCGAACATCAGCGGACGGTAATCGCCGAACGCCATGAAATAGCGCGCCATGTAGCCTCGGTTACGCATGATGTGGTAACGGTTCATGTCAGAGGTGGAGTTGAGCTGGCGCACGCCGGCGATATCCCAATTGCCGATTTCACGAGTGCGGCGCAGGATCACGTCGGGCACTACGATCGGGTTGGTGACTTTGCTGGCGCGGTAGCCGTACATCGTGTCGTCCCAGTAGATGAAGAAACGCGGATCCGGCAAGCCGATCTGTTCGACGATGTTGCGACGGAACAGACCCCCCTCAAAGCACAGGGTGTTCATCACGCGGTAGCCGGGGCGTCCGAATGCGGCCGGAGCGATCGGATTGGGGATGCCGAGGGGAATGATGAAATCGTATTGCCAGTAGAACGGGCCGCCGTCATAGTCGTATCGGCTGCCTTGGATCACATCATGGCTGCCGGTCCACTTGGCGAGTCGTTCGATGGCTTCGGGCATCACGGCCACATCGTCGTCCATCACCCAGAACCATTCGGATCCCAGCTCATATGCCTTCTTCACACCTGCGGAGAATCCGCCTGCGCCGCCGAGGTTGTCGGATTGAGGCGCATACACCACGCGACTTTCGTTGCCCGACTGGTCGGCGATGGTATTGCCCCACTGCGCGGTGACCGCTTCACGGAAATCGTCGACCATGCCTTGGGTCGCATCGCTGTGCTCGTTGTCAACGACGATGATACGCCATGGTGCCACAGTGAGTTTTTCGATGGATTCGAACAGGGTGGCGAGCAGCTGCTGACGCTTGTATGTCACCACGACGATAGCCAGCTTTTCGATGGTGTTCTTCGCAACTTGCTTTTCAGTCATACGTTCTATTCTTGCACTCGCCCTCAACCGAACATCGCCTGTGTTCGCATCATGCGGCACGATTCTATTCGGCGGACAGGCTCTTGCACATTTCGGACGGCTTTGCCATAATGTACGGCGTAATGCAGGGGAACCCGTGTTTGTCGGGTTGAGATAGGCCAAGTGAGGCCTGAACCCTTTGAACCTGATGGTTAATACCAGCGTAGGGAGGCATGTCTAATGACTGCTGTGACATCAACAACCAATTTCGATTATGAGTTCGACGCCGCCAAAGGCATCCAACGCAACAATCTTCCTCCGTTCGCGCAGCGCATGCGCAAGGCTGCTGACCTGGTTTGGGAGGAAGGCTACCAGCAGCCGTTCATCCGCGAGCTTGGCGAAGGCACACTGCAACGCGAGCGTTTCGCCTTCTATCTGCTGCAGGATTTTCGTTATGTGAACGATTACGCCAGAGTGCACGCTTTGGGATTGGCCAAGGCCACCGACCCTGAAATCATGGCGTTCATGCTCAAGGTGCAGAACGGCGCCCTGCAGGTCGAGACCGAAGTACACCGCTCCTACTTGGCCAGCTATGGCATCACCGAAGAGCAGATGAACAATGTGCGCCAGTCGGCCTTCGCGCGTGCCTACACGTCGAATATCCTTTCCATCGCCTATGACAAGGATATTCTCGACATTCTTGTGGCCGTGCTGCCATGCGCCTGGGTGTATGCGGATTATGGTTACCGTCTTGCCGCCGAGTTTGCCGACACGCTTGACGACAATCCGTACAAAAGTTGGGTCGACATGTATAAGACCGACGAATTCTGGCAGGATTCCGTGTGGCTGCTCGAACATATCGAGAAACTGGTAGCCGACGCGAGCGAGGAGCGCAAGCGAGAGCTGATTGACATTTTCGTGACCGGCGTGGAGAACGAGTACATGTTCTGGGCCAGCGCGTACGACATGCAGTACACGTGGAAGCCCGAATGGAATCAGGAGCGCTGACACCGCTCCATCGCATGTTTTTCTGACTTCCGATTGTTTATTCTCATTGCAATAGGGCGGGTGCCTTCTGATTGGTTTTCAGAAAGCACCCGCCCTGTTATGTTTGGTCGCGTCAGTTTCCCGCTTTATTCGCGTACGAGACGAATATGCTCCACGTCATCGCGATGGGAGCGGCGATAGAGCACGAAACGGTTGCCGATAACCTGTACGAGTTCCGCGTTCAGTTCTTCGGCCAGCCCCTCGCCCGCTTCCTTGGCAGTCAGTCCGGATCCGTCGAGCACGGAGCATTTGATAAGCTCACGCTTTTCAATGGTCTCGTCTGCCTGCTTGATAGCGGTTTCGCTCAAATCGTTCTTGCCGACCTGGATGAGCGGATTGAGCTTGGTAGCCAGGCCACGCAACTGCTTGACCTGCTTCTTGGTTAATGCCATAACTTGTTCCATTCCTATTTATGATGCTTGCTCAAGAGTAGCGTGAGGGCAGTAAAATCTTGCATATCACTCCCCGCGCCTTTGATGGCGTTCACACCGTTTTCGATGTTCTTGCGCGTGTTCAGACGTGCTTCTTCGGCGGCTTCGCTTTCCAATGCGATCAGTGGAGCGCCATGCCCGTCCGGAATGCTCAGCATAGTCCAGCGATCAGGGTCAATGCGGCAATGTACGACACACTCACACCGACTACGGCGATGTCATGTTTGGCGATCCGCATGATTCGCCAGTGCGTGCGCATGATGCCTTCCTCGTAGCATCGTGCGTCGAGTGCAAGGCTGAGATTATCGGCATGGCGTATCGCTCCTGCGAATACCGGAATGATAATGGCGGTTATCGCTTTGATCCGCTGTACGAATGTTCCTGTTTCAATGCTGCCGCCTCGGGCTGATTGCGCATCCACAATGGCTTTCGCTTCGCTTCCTAACGTGGGCAGGAACCGCAATGCGAGGCTCATCACCAACGCGATCTCCTGCGCATGGATGCCGAATTTTACGAAAGGTTTGAGCAACGCTTCGAATGCGTCGGTAATGGCCGTGGGAGTGGTCGTGGCAAGGAATACCGCTCCGACGATAATGACCGCAACGAATCTGCAGGCGTACAGTATAGCGATACGCACACCGTCGTCAGTGATTGGAATCGGTCCGATGTTCGCAAGAACATTGCCGGATCGTACGAAGAACACATTGAGCAGTCCGCAGAACACGAACAATGCAAGGAACATGCGAATCGATTTGAACAGTTGTTTCACGCCGATGCCTGATGTCGCAACGATCATGCCGGTCAACAGTGCGGCCACCAGTAACTGCCAGAAGGAGCGGATGGCGAATGCGGAGAACATGACCGCCAACGCGCTCACCATCTTCACGCGCGGGTCAAGCCGTTCCATAAAACTGCGGTTTTCACGGACGTCTCCCTTTGCATGTCCGGAGCCAAACGTGTGCAGATTCTTCGAACCTGCCGTTTCGGAAGTGACATTGGTTCCGATATCTCGAGTGACGTCATTACCGTTTTGTCTACGATCAAGTGCGATCACCCGATCGGCGAGCACGTCGATTTCCGTTTGCGAATGGGAAATGATGAGTATGGTGATGCCTTGTGCGTGGAGGGTTTGGATGAGATTGTGCACGCAGGTTGTGGCTGCCTCGTCAAGTCCTGCGGTCGGCTCGTCCATAATAAGGATCTGCGGTTGGCATGCGATGATGCCCGCTATGGCGGCAAGTCGTTGTTGTCCGCCGGAAAGATCGAATGGCGAACGATCGGCAAGATGTTCGATATGCAGCAGCGTCATGGCTTGATTGACGCGTTCGGATACCTGCGTTTGGTCAAGATGTTGGTTGCGTGGTCCGTAGGCGATATCCTCGGCTACGGTTTCAGCGAAAAGCTGACGTTCGGGATGTTGCATGACATAGCCGACGGTGGCGCGCAGTTTCTCGCGGTCCGCACGCTTGAGCGACTGCATATTGCCGTTGGCGCGTTGACGTGCGACGGGAATGGTATTGATGGTAATGTTGCCGGATTGCGGCTGGTCCAGCGCGCAGAGAAGACGCGCGAGGGTGGTTTTGCCTGCACCGTTATGCCCTGTGATGGCCACGGTTTCACCCTTATTGATGGTTATGGAAAGCTTATCGAGCACAGGCTCGCTACTGTTTGGATATTGGTATATCAGATTACGGATTTCAATGATTGGTACAGCTGATGTTGGCTTCGATACACCATTTGCAATATTGGATTTGGCAATTGGGTTGTCTTCTTGCGCTGTGTCTGATTCGTCCATTTCCGGAATACTTGCAGTATTACCGCGAGCGCTTTGCACGATACGCCCGTTATCCAGGCGAATGATGCGGTCGGCATTGACGAATTCGTCACGATGGTGGGTGACGAGAATGATGGTTGTGCCGTGCTGCTGCAATTCGTCAAGAATATGCATGATGTCGGCGCGGCCTTGCGGATCGAGCATGGCGGTAGGCTCGTCGAGCACGAGGATTTCGGGACTCATGGCAAGCATGCCGGCGATGGCGACGCGCTGCTGTTGGCCTCCGCTCATTCGCGTGGGATCGGCTTCTCGTTGTCCGCTCATGTCGACTGCGTCAAGTGACATGGCGATGCGCATATCGATATCATCATGCGCAATGGCGAGGTTTTCCGGACCGAAGGCAACATCATCCTCGGTGATGGTGGTGACGATCTGATCTTCCGGATGTTGGAAAACCGCCCCGATACCATGCCGGGCGCTGCGGTAAGCATCAGCGTGCGCGCCGGCGTCATCGAATACGTTGTTTCCCAACAGCGTGGCATGTCCGGCATCGGGTGCGGCAAGTCCTGCGATGATGCGTGAAAGTGTGGATTTGCCCGATCCGTTTGGTCCTGCCAAGCATACACGTTCGCCTTGGCGGATGGTCAGGTTCACGCCGTCGAGCGCCCAGGTCGCGCCGGAGTCATATGTGAAACGAATATCACGTAATTCGACCGCAATGGTGTTCGTGTCGCTGTCAGGGGTCATGGAATCGTCTTTCATAAACGGAAGGAACCTTCCATACGTCGAAAGGTTCCTTCCTATTCATCAATATGCGGAATCGATATGGTGAACGAGGCTCAGCGGTTCAACAGGTTGGAGATCGGCTTGTAGATCAGGAAGGTGACCACGCCATGGATGGTGAATTTCAACGCGTTGAACGGCAGAAGCGCCGGCACGATCAATGCCACGACCTGTGCGGTGGTCATGTGCGCGTAGAACGGTGTGACGATTATATTGCCCACAATCGCCATCGCCAAGGCTGCGATCGCACCGACGATGATGCCGATGACCGCGCCTTTGCGGGTCTTGTTCCTGCGGTAGATCAGTGCTGCCGGCACGGATAATGCCAAAGCCACGAGCACGGCCATAAGCGTGCCCCATGGGTTGGTAAACAGGTGCGGCAGGAAACCAAGCACGCTGACGATTACCGCCGCCGCTGGCCCGTAGGCGAAACCTGCCACCAGGCTGACAATGCCGGATGGATCATATTTCAGCCATTCAACGCCTGGCACAATGGGAAATTCCACAAAGCTGACGGCCATCGACAGCGCCACGAACAGCGCATACATGGCGATGCGTTTGGTGGACCAGCGTCCAGAGTCGGCCACGCCTGTGGAATGCGCGTTGTCGGGGCGCGTCATGCTTTCGCTGGCGATTTCGGCGTCGTTGTTTTGGGTATTGTTTGGTGAGGATACACTCATGTTGAGCCCCGTTTCTTCCATCCGGACTTTGACCGTTGGCTCCGGATTCTCACCGGATCAGCCGCTTTCGCGGGTCGCGGGCTTCGGCATGGGACCGTTATGAACGTCAGTCGTACCGTTACCGCCAGTAAGGATTTTCACCTTCCCTGAAACTTGCACGACAATATATACGCCCACCATGCGATATTCGCAACCTGTGTTCCGTTTTTATCTTGCGCTTTGGAACGCAAAGATTCCTCCGACCGCACGTCACGACAACAGGCCGAGCAGGTCGTCCTTGCTGAGTGTGCCGACGCCTCCGGATGCGGTGCCGTCGGTGAACTGCTGGGCGAGTTCGCTTTTCTTTTCCTGAAGTTTGAGGATGCGTTCCTCGATGGTGTCTTTGGCTACGATTTGGTACACGTTCACATCCTGCGTCTGGCCGATACGATGCGCACGGTCGGTGGCCTGGTTCTGCGCGGCGGCGTTCCACCATGGGTCGGCGTGCACCACTACGGATGCGCCCACAAGGTTCAGTCCCGTGTTGCCCGCCTTGAGCGAGATGAGAAATACGGGAACATCGTTGCCGTTGAATTCGTCCACCAGTTCCACACGGCGTTTCTTCGGTGTCTCGCCGGTGATGGTGTAGAAGTCCACGCCATATTCAGCCAAACGTGTACCAATCAGGTCAAGGAATGAAGTGAACTGCGAGAATACAAGCACTTTCTTGCCTTCGTCCATGCACGTGGATACGAGTTCGCAAATGGCGTCAAGTTTGGCGGAAGCGTTTTTCGCATCCGCATAGACGAGTCTCGGATCGCAGCAGATTTCGCGTAGCAACGTGAATTCGGCAAGAATGCGGATTTTCTTGGTATTGAAGTCGGCATCCTTGGTTTTGGTAAGGGTGGCGCGCAACCGTTGTTCGTGTGCCGCATAGAGTTTGCGCTGTTCGCCTTCCAATTTGACGGTGAGCACGTTTTCGAACTTGTCAGGCAAATCGGTAAGCACGTCTTTTTTCAGACGTCGTTTAATGAACAGTCCAACCAAAGCCTGCAGTTTGTCAGCCATGACGGAATGTTCCGGACCGGGTGCCATGATCGGCTGTTCGTATTTTTCTCGGAACTTCGTGTAGGTTCCGAGCAATCCGGGCATGAGGAAGTCGAATATGCTCCACAGTTCGCTCAACCGGTTTTCGATGGGCGTTCCGGTTAACGCGAACCGGTGTTCGGCGGTGATTTGCTTAACGGCTTTGGCTAGTTTGGTGGCATGGTTTTTGATGTATTGAGCTTCGTCAAGTGCCATTAATGCGAATCGGCAGTCGGCATAATCATCCACATCTCGACGCAGCAAATCATAAGAGGTGATCACCACATCGGTTTGCTGCGTTTCGTTGGTTGCAGGCGAATTATTCCATTGCTGCGCCACGGTTGCGATGAGTTTGCGACGTTGTGCTTTCGTGCCTGCCACGACTTCGATGGTGAGATCCTGCGTGAACTTCTCGCATTCGGCGGCCCAGTTGTATACCAGGGATGCCGGGCAGACAATCAACGCTGGGCCGCTCCCCTTGCGAGCTTCCACCAGTGACAGCAATTGCACGGATTTACCCAAACCCATTTCGTCGGCGAGAATGCCACCGAAGCCTTTGTCCCACAAGGTGGAAAGCCATTGGAAGCCTTCCACCTGGTATGGGCGCAGTACGTTTTTGAGGTTGTTGGGCACTTCGTATCGTTTCGGGTCGATGATTTTCACATCGTTGACATAGTCGACGAACGATTCGCTTTTGCCGTCGTCATCAACTTGAGCATCCAAGAGGAACGCCTGATATCCGGGAATGGTGATTCTTCCGGAATCAATCTGTTTCTCATTAAGGTCAAGATCTGTGGCAATTTGATCAAGTTCATGCAGATCGGCATTCTTCAGATCAACGAATGTACCGTCCTTGAATCGATGGTAGCGGCGATTCCTGCGGTAGGAATCCAGCAACGCACCGACTTCGTTCATCGGCACTTCGTCGGCTATCGGTGAGATTTCAACCAGATTCGAGTCGATGGACAGTCCAACCTTCACCGTGGGGCTGCTTGGCATCATCATGCCGTCGAACGCGGCCGTGGAGAACACCTGCCCGACCGAGCGCAAGATATCCACGCCTTCGGTGAGCAAGAGCAGAATCGTCTGTTCGTCTTCCTCACGAACCCGCGCCACGTCAATGGAACTCCATGTCGGGAAAAGCTGGCGAACCACCTGCACCGCGAATGATTCGCGAGCCGTATCTCGTTTGATGAGCGCCGCTTTCGACCGCGAATCCGGATTAATCACGCCTCGTAGTGCTTTAGCGGTCGGCACCAGCTGGAACACGAAATCGCCGTATCGTGCCACAGCCTCACAGGTGATGCCTTGCAGATCACGGTCCAAGTAGAATTCGATCTGGCAGTCGACTCCCATCTGTTCGGCGACTTCCTGCGGAATATCGAAGCCAATGCCCGCTTCGGTAAGTTTTGGCAGTATTGTTCGTGCGAACATGGGCCAGTCGTTTTCCGCGATGAACACACCATCGCTAACGTTCGATGCGCACAATGTCATTAACGCGTCCACTGCGGGAAGGATGCTGTCGGTGCAACGGAAGAGTCCGCTCACTGGCATCATATGGGAATCCGTCGGAGTGCCGTTATGCTCGGCACTCATGAGGTACACGCCCCGCTGCCCAACAATCCGATCCGTGATGGTACGGTTCGACGTGATACGCACGCCCGACGAAGCGCCTTCCTTCACATATTCGGCGATGAACCGAAATTGCGGATTGCCATCGAATATGGCGATAGTATGCGATCTGGACTCCCCTGGCGTGGCCACTTCGACATAGTCCGGAGTGAGCTGCCGCGCCCTCTCACGCCCCTCATGCTTGGGAGCTTCCAGCGGCCCACGTGCTATCAGCACGTCTTCGATGTAGTCCTGTTGCGGTTCCGCTTCGAACAGGTTCAGCAGATCGCACAATTCCCCATCGGTAAGCATGATTTCACGTTCGATACGCACGTCTGGCGCGTAATAGTAGTTGTTCTGCAGCTGTGCAGCGACACGTGATCCAACAACACCTTGCAGGAATCGGAACAGCTGCAGCGAGAACGGTTCGAGCATGTCCGGAGTGTGGGTGAACGAGAGTTTCTGCCCGTATGACACGTATGCCCCATTGTGCATGTCGGCTACGAATTTGGAAATGCTTTTGATGATATAACTTGCGTCACCGCAGCCGATTTTCAACGTCAGGCCCCACAGCTCACGGTTCATGATCAGCGTGGGCTTCAGACATACGCTTCCCGGTTTCACCATGATGGAACCGCTCTTGCGTTTTGTTTTCGTGGCCCCTTGCGTAATGGCGCCTCGTTGTTCGTCGGCGAGACGGCTTTTCGCGTCGACGATGCGTTTGAGCACGTCAAGCTGCGCGCTCTGACCGGTATTGTCATTCTTCGCATCCAGCGCACGCATGTAGTCGGATAGAATATGCGAGGTCACGCCACTTCGCTTGAATCCGCGGAACCGTTCGGGCTGGTCAAGAAACAGCAGCAGCATTGCGGCGACATGCTTGCATATGCCTGTATAGCGGCGTCCCCCAGCCGGATCCGAATCGAACTCGTCATCGTCCTGCACATGGCCGAACGCCGATCCTGAACCGAAATCATCATAATCATCGACATAATCGTATTCATCGTCATCATCGTCGAAACTGCGATAATTTGGATTGTTGCGGTAGCTGGGCGAATATGCCGACGAATACGTGCCATAACCGTGCTGCGAACCGTTGAACGCCGGGCAGGAGCAATACCTGGCCAAGAAAAGCTCATCATGCAAATCAAGCGTGGCCTGCACTTCGTATCGGCTGGACGGTGAGGTGGTGCCCCGCATATTGGCATGCAGGGTGATGCGATCGGAATCGGAGTCGTTCAGGCAATGCAGATCCGACATTTTCGCACGCCACTGGTTGGCGATTCCACGGGCACGCTGCAATACAGGCTGACTGCATTCGCTGCGTAGTTCGTCAGAAAGCCATGACAAAGTATCCGCCAACTGAACCCCAATCGTTCGCACATTTGTTCTTATGAAAGAGTATCAGCACAGCGGAACAGGAAAGCCGTGGCTGCAATCCCAGCCACGGCTTCGCTCCATACAGGTTATATCAGCGGCAACGCTTGGTGAGCGGCTGCCATGGATCGAGTTCCACCGGTTCGGATTCCAGCAGCGCGAGGGTGGCGTCGTCGAGGTATTCCCTGCGGATGATAATCTCGGTCACATAGCGGTCGAACCATGCGTCGGAGGCCACGTAGTAGCCGTCCTCGCCGTTGTCCTTGCCCCAGCTGTTCTCCACCTTCCAGCGGTTCGGCTTGCCTTGTTCATCAAGGTTTACGCCGGTAATGGTCATGGCATGGTTGCTCGGGCTGTCACCGTATTCGAGGCCGTGCGCCTTGTCGAAATCGAAATCGGTGCCGAACAGCTGGTCCACGCGCACGCTGTCGCAGTCGAAATAGCCGGCCGCGCGTAGCGAGAATTGGGTGCAGTCGCAGGCGAACCAGATCGGATGGCCGGCGCTGATCTGGTCGACGGCGGCCTTCTTGAACACGTCGAGCGGCACGTTGATGAATTCCATATCCTCCGCTTCGGCGACATTGGCAGTGTAGCGGATGCGGTAGCGTTTGTTGAACGGACGGGATTTCATCGGCACGTTGCACAGCGTCACCAGATCATCGACGTCCACCGGCACGTATTTCCTGTAGAATTCCATCGGCGTGATGCCGGTCTCACGGATCTGCCTGCGCTCGTCCTTGCCGGTCTTTGGATTGTCGGACTTGCCTTCGTCGGCTTTCTTGTCGTTTTTCTTGTCATCGTCGCTCACGCGGGCCAAGAAGTCGAACCTCTCCGGCGGCTCACCAAGCGAGATGGCGCACATGCGGTACACGGTGGACATGTCGTCTTCCTTGACAGACCGCAACTCTTCAATCGAAGCTCCAGCGGCATGGCGTTCGCGCAAATCCGCCGCGAACTGACGCAGCCTGCTGTTGAGATACTGTTTGAATGCGTCGGAATCCTTGGAATTGGCGGATTCCGGATATGCGTTCTTCGGCACAAGACCGTACTTGTCAACAAGGGCGGCGAACATCTGCCACCAACCGCCATCGTCGGCCGGACCATAGTTGATCTCCTGGAACAGGCGGCTGTCGGTCGGCTCGTCGAGCGTGGAAAGCACGTTCTCAAGATATGCGTTGGATTTCTCCATCGCATCCCAGAAAAACAGGTAGGTTTCGGAGAATTCGAAATCGTCAAGTCCCCATTTGTGCATGAGCTCATAACGCAGGGTGTTGAGGGACGCGAACATCCAGCAGCGGCCTGATCTACGTTGGTTGGTGATGGAGCCCTGCTTCAGTTCTATGGAGAAGTCGCGCGGCAGCGAGCGCTGACCCTTGTAATCAGTGGCAGCTTCGAGTACGCCCACAGATACCGCCGCGTTGGCCGCCACGAGATTGGCGCGGTCTGCGTTGAAGTCCTTGGCGTATTGCATGAGACGTTCCGATTTGATTGCCTTGTTACTGTTTGTCATATCGCCGATATTCGCCGTATGCCTTGACAGAAAGGCACGTTTCAGCCCCCATTTCGTCCTGTTCCAATTCCATTTCGCTTATATGTGGCAGATTCAGCCACTTGCGGAAAACCATTTCGCTTATATGTGGCACTTTCTTCCACGCCAGCGCCTCCATAACCTCGGGAAAATACCCCCTTGTACGGTTTTCCCAAAAAGCATCTGCCACATATAAGCGAAATGACATCAGGCGGAATGGGAAATCTGCCACATATAAGTGATTTGACTTCGATTTGCGGGTACGCTGATAGCGTGTGAGAGTTTGGAGATGAGGAGCATATCATGCGTCGTCACAATTCGATGATGTCCGTATTGTCCGGATTGCTGGCCGTGGGGTTGGTTGTCGGCTTATCGGTTGGATCCGCGTTGGCCGTGGAACCGACCGATAATACCGGTGCCGGCCAGAGCGCCACTCAAGCGCTGGATTCGTTGGAGGTCAAAGGCCGCGCCCCGAAGACGGGGTATAAGCGCACGCAATTCGGCAAGGCATGGGCCGATGTAGATCACAACGGTTGCGATACACGCAACGACATCCTCAACCGTGATCTGACTGACGTGAAGCATAAGGTGCGTACGCACGATTGCGTGGTGGAATCCGGCCAACTGCATGATCCGTATACCGGCAAGGACATCGCGTTCAAGAAGGGATGGAAGACCTCAACAGCGGTACAGATCGACCATGTGGTGGCGTTGAGCGACGCATGGCAGAAGGGCGCGCAGAAACTCAGCCAGACGAAGCGTACCGAACTGGCGAATGATCCGTATAATCTGCTGGCGGTACAGGGAAAGGCCAACCAGAAGAAGTCGGATGGCGATGCGGCCACGTGGTTGCCGTCCAACAAAAGTTTCCGTTGCGAATATGTGGCACGTCAGATTGGTGTGAAGCACAAATATTCGCTGTGGATCACGCAGGCCGAGAAAGAGGCCATATCCAAGGTATTGTCCTCCTGCCCGACGCAGACCGTGCCTGATTACACGGGAGTCAAGGATTCTACAGTCGAGAAGACCACCGAATCCGAGCAGACAGAACAGACGCAGGCCGAACAGCCAGCTGAGCAGGCCCAGCAGAATCAGCAAACGACACAGGCGCCTGCGCCCGAACCCGCTCCGGCTCCAGCTCCCGCGCCCCAGCCAGCGCCACAGCAGGACGTCTACTACCAGAACTGTACCGCGGCACGAGCCGCTGGCGCCGCGCCTATCTATCAGGGTCAGCCGGGCTACCGTTCACAACTGGATCGCGACCATGACGGAGTCGCCTGCGAATAAATCCAATACAGTGTCTCCACCTTCCGGTTGCGAGACGTATGGTGCTGAGGCACAGGAAAAGCGCCGGATTATTCATCTGGCGCTTTTCCTATGTCTCAGCATTTTCCGTATTTCCGCGGTGCAGGCATGAGAACCGCTATAGCCTGCGCAGCTGCGCGATATCATCGCGCAGCTGGTTGACGGTGTCCGTCAGTTCCCGCACATTGTGGCGTAACTGTTCCGTTTCCGATTCCGCCTCATCCGCACGCTTGTCGGTCTCGTCACGAACACGGTCGACGATCCATGAAGCCAGCGTCGCGGTGACGATGCCAATCAGGGCAACGCCGGTTATCATCAGTCCGATGGCGATGCATCTTCCCTGCCATGTCACCGGGGACAAATCGCCATAGCCGACTGTGGTGACGGTCACGAACGACCACCATATCGCTTCACCGAAATCGGTGATGGAAGCACCTGGAACCCCACGTTCCACATCCAATTCGGCAAGGGCTCCGATATACATCAGTAGTGTCACGCTGCAGCATGTGTACAGTGTGATGCGCCCACGCACCGCCATGCCACCGGTACGATTGAGCACGTTGAGCACTGCCACCAGACGCAGCAGTCTCAATGGCCTGAAGACGGGCAATGCGATGGACACCAGCATCAGCAGATTGTCTTTGAACCAGGTTTTCTTGTCTTCCGCCAGCAGGATCGAAACGACGTAGTCGACGATGAACGCCATCCAGATGATGTTGATCACCATTTCACACAGCAGGATATGCGTCCTCGCCAGCACTTCCCACGAATACGCGAACAGGAACATCAATGCCAATGCCGTCATGAACCATTCCGTCGCACGACGCCATTTGTTCAATGTCATACCCTTTCCTTTCTTTCCGACTGCCATCGACTGCCATCATGCGGATCTCCCCGCACGCGTGGCCGTCAGCCTTTAAGAGGCATGCGATTGTCAAGCGACTGACCGTTGGCGTAGCAACGTACATTGCCTAATGCGATAGCGATGATGCGGCGCTCGGTGATCTCAAGATGGTTGCCGCCCGCCACATGTGGCGTGATGAGGCATTTCGGCTCGCGCCACAGCGGCGAGTCGGCCGGCAGCGGCTCCGGTTCGGTCACGTCGAGCGCGGCACCACGGATTCGTCCTTCCGCGAGCGCGTCAGCAAGTGCCTGGCTGTTGATGGCGTTGCCGCGGCCAGCGTTGATGATGATGGAGTCAGGTTTGAGAGATGCGATGCGTTCCGCATTGAGCAGATGGCGCGTTGCCGGAGTGGATGGTACGCACATGGCGATCACATCGGCGTATTGCAGGACGTCGTCGAGGGAATCGAAACCGATCATATGATCGACGCCCGGCGCTTCGACGGCGGGATTACGGCGAATGCCGATGGTTGTCATTCCGACGTTTTTGCAGAGTCGTGCGAAGTGTGATCCGATGTCGCCGGTTCCGATGATGAGCGCCGTTTTTCCGTTAGGGCTGATAGCACGGCCCGCGTCCTGCCACATGGCGTTCGGGTTGCTTGCCGCGTAGATGTGCAGGTTCTTCATGATGGCCCACATCATGGCGAACATGTGTTCGGAGACGCTTTGTCCGTAGGCTCCGGTGGCATTGGTGAGCATGGATCCGGGCTGTAGGATGCCGGGTCGCTGGTATTTGTCGACGCCGGCACTCCAAGTTTGAAGCCATTCGAGTTTGGGGCATTGCGCGCATTCCTCGGGCGCGATGTTGCCGATGACCGCGGTGGCTTTGGCTTTGAGTTCCTCCGGCACTGCGGCGGTCCAGCTCATGCTTCCCCGTTGGGTCGAATCGCCGACGAATTCCTGTGGTATGTCTTTCGCGGCACGTATGAATTGCGCACGTTCGGATTCGGTCAACGGCAGGCAGTTGACGATCAGTTTGCGGTCGTTCCATATTCCCATGCGTTTTACCCTATGGCAATCGTCGGATATAGGGTTTCACGTTGGGTTCTGGGTCAGACGCCGAGTTCGTCGGTGTCAAGGATGATGGTGACCGGACCGTCGTTGGCGAGCCGCACACGCATGTGGGAGCCGAATCGTCCTTCTTTTACTTCGAGTCCTTGTGCGCGCAGGGCGTCGTTGAATCCGTGCCATGTCTGTTCGGCGTGCGCGGGCGCTCCGGCTTTCACGAAGCTTGGGCGGTTGCCTTTGCGCACGTCCGCGTATAGCGTGAATTGGGAGATGGACAGCACACTGCCGTTCACGTCGTGGATGGAACGGTTCATTTTGCCGTTCTCGTCTTCGAAGACGCGCAGGTTGGCGATTTTGCGCGCGAGCCAGTCGATTTGTTTCGCTCCGTCCGTGTCTTCCACTCCGGCAAGCAGCACATAGCCGATGCCTATATGCTGTGGTTCGAATGTGGTGTCGACTTCTCCGCTTGTCTCGTCGCCCACGTCGACGGATCCTTCGCTGACCTTCTGCAATACGATGCGCATATTCCGTCCCGTTCTTTTCAGCCGGCGTAGTCGACGATGGCCTGCGTGACCTGTTTCAGATAGTCGAGCGATGTCTGCCAATCGTCCGGCACTTCGATGGAATGATTGGCACCAGCATACGTGCGCACATGGTCGGTGAGCAGATGCGCTTTGGCGTCATCGTAGTATGGGTCGGCGTCACCTGCGCAGATTAGCGGCATCGGGCTGCCGGCAGTTCCCGGCAGCGGCGCGGGAATGACCGACTTGTGCCTGTCGAATGGCGGCGGGTTGAGTACCGGGGTGAGCAGCACCACGCGCAATCCTAGTTTTGCGGAATGCGGATATGAGAGTGTGGAGAGCGATTTGGTGACGACCAGCAAATGCGGCTTCTCACCCGATTCGGCAGCATGTTCGAGTGCCGCCTTGCGCCATTCGTCGATCACGCGTTCCATGCAGGCGATCATTTCCGGAAACTCGACGCTTTCCGTCAGTTTCAGGTCGAGCCGGTCCACGAACCATCCGTTGGCCGCAAGCGCCTGCGCTGCCCAGTACAGCAGCGGTCGGTCTACGGTGTATCCGATGCCCGGCATGATGAGCACGTGCTTGCCGGTTTCGGTGTTCTTCACATGGTTCTTACCCCATGGTGTGACCGCCGGTGTGACGTTTTTCGTTGTTGGTTGCGTGCCGTTCTTGCCCATGCTGTGTTTGATTCGCCTTTTCGTGTGTTCCGTCCGTCTTGGCCGGCCGTTGTGGCCGGCGTCGTTTCCCATATTGCATGCTAGGCGGCGCCGGCTACAATCGTTTCCGTCAGTTCACCATGCATTGGTTGCCGAACTACGGACCGACCTATTACGCCGCTTTCGTGCACGATCCGGAAGGCAACAACATCGAGGCCATGCTCGCCTGAGCGTCCGACAGCTCAACAGCGACAAAACCAGATCCCGCCATACGTAATGTTCTCATGGCGGGACCTGTCATATTCCCCGAGAATCAAACATCTCATCAGCCGTGTGGAAACGCGGGCCGTTCTCCGCTGAATATTCATGGACTTCCCGCAAGGCAGAAAACGTATCAGTAGGAACGGCGCTTTGTTGAGGAAGGTCTAATGAAAGTCGGAACTCGTACGTGTCTGGATTGGAGCACATGTGCGCCCTTAGCCCTGGTTACTTGAACAGGTCGAACAAGCTGAACGTGGTCTTCTTGTAGATGGTGTTGTACAGCTTGCGCTTGGGATGCAGCCAGCCCATGCCCTTCTTGCCGTAGCCGGGGATCAACGCTTTCTTGACCGCGCGGGTGGTACGGCCTTTCGTACGCGCGGACAGGCTCTTCTTCCAGCTGGGTCTCCTCATCCCGTATTTCATGACGGCCTCTTTTCGGACGGTTATGTATCACTCAACATTGCATACGCATCGGCTGGATAAACTCAAAGATGAACATAGATGAACATCAAGTACAGTCAAGCAATTACTTACTGGCAGCTTCTTTGAGAGCGGCCTGCAGTTCAGGATCAACGGCGAATAAATACAATCCATGCACACCGCGTTTGAGCAGAACATTCAGTTCATTACGCAGATTGGATTGCGCGTAGCTGATTGAGCCGTTCCTCTTACTCACTGCACGTTTATTACAACTTGCCTTTTCGTTAAAAACGATTTTCCCTTCGCGATAGGTAACCGACGGTCCAATGATGACACCCACATAATTAAGATCAAACCCCTGAATGGAGAACGTTGATCCCACTTCATCAAGAGTATGCGGACTCTCTGCCCAGACAGCATCTAGGGAAAGACCCTTATCCCCTACCTTGATTTCGTAATTCCATGGATGACAGAAATAATCAGCTTTTCCATCAGGATTAAACGCATCGTATCCTCTCCGTGTACCCGGAGCCGCTCCCATGCGCCATACTCCCTGTGCATCGCAATGCATCTCAACATTCCAGAGACCATCGGGACTGGAATCGTTAATTTTGCCGCCCTTATACTCCCAATCATACGTAGCAACCACACGAGAAAGTCCGCATCCGTCAACGCCTGAAGCCTTTAGATATGCCTTCTCCTTTATGGCTTTAAACAGTTCAACAGGCGAATCGAATACTCTGATTTCAAATGGCTCACGGACATATTCGCCTGTTTCTCTATCCTTCTCCCCAATATCTTGAGGAATACGACCTATTCTCTTACCATCAGCAAAATCATCAATCCATTGAATCGTCGCATCATCCGCAGCAATGCGAAATTGCCTATGCAAGCATATGCGGCTTAGCAAATAGTGATCACCCCACATGTCCAATGGCACAAATCGCTCCAACTGCCCGCTATAGCCAGCAGCAGCTTTTTGCACGTCACTTTCTGCTTGCTGCGGAAAGAGCATGCCCTGATCCTCTTCGCTCCAACGCTGTGAAGTTTGCAAAATCTGATTTGGATCGAATACCGCGATAACCACTTTCGCACGGCGCAATAAATCGTGCAGCATGTTCTTGCCCGAGTATCCTTGGTCACCCTGTGTCAACAGCAGATGCGCTTCATCAACAAGCACTACATCGGCTTTGCCTCGGGGCTTGTCCGCAATAGCTCGATTACTTGTTGTTTTCTCACTAAATCGATTGATGAATTGACTCGGTTTAAGAGCCACCTCGCCAAAATGTTTCTGCAAACCTAATTTGCTTGCAATTTGGTTATAGACGTGCATTTGCTGGTTATGGTTGACAAGAATATATGCTTTTCTGCGATCTTCCTTACTGATTTTTGGCGATGAATCGGTTCCCAGAATATCTTCATCATCTTCGTCATTGATGCGCCCATTGATGTCCATTTCTGTTGCTATGCGATAAAACAGGTGACTTAGCAAAACCGTCTTTCCAGTACCCGCAACGCCTTGTACGAAAATCAGTCTCGATAAACCGGAATCGGCTGAATTACCAGAGCCGGCAAGAGCTTCAGAAAGCGCGTCCATAATCGATTCCTCCGCAGCTATCTGATCATCACTCAATTGGTGAAAAGGCGATGCTTTAAAAAGTGCAGAATCGCGAATAATCTCCTCAGCCGGAAATAGTTCCGGATCCTGTCGGTTCAGTTCCAGCCAGATGTCCGAGAAAATCTGGTTGAATTCATCCTGCGTATAGTAGTCGCCTTGCGCATTGGTGCGACGATTGTTCAAATTCTTGACTGCATCAGAGCCAAGAAGATAATGCATCAGCCGGTTCTCCACGTCCAAAGTCAGAGATTTGTTGAAATGCGGATTGCCAATGACATACTGCCACACAGAACGAGCGTCGCTCTGCAAATTTTCTTGAAATTCCTTCCAATCAACTCTCGTTTTGGGATCTTCCCTCAGATGCTGCATTGTTCGACTACGAATATTATTCGTCTCTCCCACATACACCGTATATTCGAGACGTAAAGTATGCTGATTCCTCTTCTTTGAATGAACCACATACACCGTTGGATAATCGAAAATATAGTGCAAAGTCTCACGCTCAACAGCAGATAATGTCTCGTATCCTAATTGCTCGACAAAGGCTTTCTCTATTTCTGCTTTGTCATCAATGCTCTGATACGGCAAATCTATAATGATTGGCTTTGGAAGCGCGCTCTTCGTCATATGCTCATTATGCACCCGAGAGAGGCCTTCAGAAAAGATTCGACATACACTTACGTATTATGATTTCCGATTCAAGCATCAACGCGATCCGTAAATTCGTAGCAGAGCGGGACTGGTCTCAATTCCACACTCCCGGCAATCTTGCCAAATCTATCAGCATTGAGGCCGCAGAACTTCTGGAATGTTTTCAATGGAACGACGAGCCACAAGACAGCAATATCGAACATATTCATGAGGAAATAGCAGATGTACTCATATATTGCATCATGCTATCTGACAAATTTGGATTTGACCTTGACGAGATAATCCTCGATAAGCTTGCGAAGAATGCTCAGAGATATCCGGCTGAATTTGCCTACGGCAATAATAATAAAGCCAATTGACGCTGTATATACGTTCGTAGGTAACACCTGAATAGTTGCACGCTGCCCAATCCGCATTCACCATGAGCCATGTTTTCTCCGCGAGCGCGACGGGGTCCCAACAGATAGAACCTGCATCTAGGTTAGTAATCCGTCAGAATGCGTTCGCGCACTCTCGCGCACTTTCACGCATTCTCGCGTACCAACATCTTGATTACATATTCTGTTCATGTACGGCATGCTCACTTACCCAAGGATGTACAGTCCTGTTTTTCGATGCCGGATTCGCCACCCTGCGAAGATTACGTGAGCAGCTGCAGCAACCCGGCAACCATCTTCGCCTGAAAATCAGTAGCGCATTGAGACGTCTCGCGAGGCGCTTGGCGCGTTCTTCGCTGTCGAAGAACTTCGGCACACGCTTCACCACTTCCAACCGCTCGTTCCGGGGACGACAGAGGTTTCCGGCAACGTTTCCTTAAGAGCCACGGCATACGCAGTGGTCACCCATTCCCTCTTTCAGAGCTCATCGAAAATCAGTTCCTAAAATCTTTCAGATGCTGGGTTTTCCTCTGCAATAGCGTCATCAGAATTCGAATCGCGTCATAATCGCGTCACCAAGACCCGAATCGCGTCATAATCCCGTCACAATCCCGTCGTCGAAAACTGTCTCTGAGCCATTACGATAGCTATTGATGCACAGATCCGTATCGCCACCAAGGAATTTTGATTCCGGCAATCCGGCATCACATACCTTCTGCATCACACGCAGGATACTGCCCCCATGCTCGATATATACCCATGTACTCAAAAGCAGAGGCCAAGGCATCGTTACGCATATTTCAAATAGCCCCGCTTCATGCGTTCAATGGTCTACCCATCGGCAAGCGCTCTGGCGAGGCGATTCCCAAGCCGATTGTCATAAATCTCAATCTGAATGCTCGAATAGTTGTAGCTGCGATGCACTTGCGTTGACAATCAGTTCGCAAATGGCATCCGACGGAATCTCATATACGTCCTGCCAGTGCACACCCTTGAACCAGACACCCATATGAATGTCGCACAGCACATACTGGTAGGACTCTTCGATAAGCTCCTGCCTAGGCGGGTAATTACAAATGTAATAGGGGCTCCATAATCTCGTGCAAATAAGCGAAATCATCATCAATGTCACAGTGCTCATCGGCAGCTTCAACGCCTGCGATGAAAGCAGTCACGCTATCCCCCATTCGTGCTCACAAGGATGATTCACGCATCGGGGAAAACCCGAATGAATCCAGTCTCTATCATAAGAATATCCGCCAAAGAGGGACACGGCATTGCTTGTTCTGGTGAATTGCAAAAAGAGAATTGAAGAACCTGGGGTATTACCACGGCTATAAGGGGTACCGATTCGCTGGCATTGCAAAGAATCGTCTTCACTTGCAGTCCTTCGAGCAGATTTCATCGTTGAATTCTTTTGATATGGCGTTGAAATCTTCAATTTACCCTCGGATCATCGCCGTGGAAACCGCTTTGAAGAATTACACATTGGAGGAAGTTCTTCAAGATGCAGAGTCACCATTTCTTGATCAGATTTTTGCTCAAAGTCTGAATGCATATAAAGAATGCCGTGGCGCTAAGAAGCAATACAAAATAGAGCTGCTGCGCCGATTGAGATTGAGGAATGAGATGGACAGTCTCCTGTCTCAACGTTATAAAAGCTCCGTGCCGGTTATTCAACATTTTTTTGACGCTGATAAGCAAGTACCGATTTGGTCAATTTTTCGAGGTGATTACTCTCGGGACTTTCGGAGCGTTCTACAAATGTTTGGATTCGCGTGTAAAGCAAGCGATTGTTCAAGAACTGAACATGCCAAGCAACTTTAACTCGGCTTCACTTCTTGGCGATATTATTTTCACCCTTAAGGATCTGCGTAATGCTGTTGCCCATAATGGGATAGTGGTAGACGTCCGTTTCAAAAGCAATTCAGTTAACCAAGGTATCGGTAAGCTGCTAAATGGAGATTCGAATATAACCGGCATCAATTTCAACGAAATAACAGACTACATTGTATTGCTGGCCTATTTGTTGACGAAACTTCAATTTGCCAGGGCAGACAGAACCAAATTTCTAGATGATTTTCTTGCAATTTTGAAGGAATACAGAGCCTCGCTTCCTCAACCAATTTTCAGCAAACTCGTAAGTTCACAGGCTGTGAGGAAGATCCAGGAAGCGAGGAAGTTTTCAGATGGGAACGATTGAAAAACCGTTCTATCGGCGTGCGGCTTTTGTTTTCATACTAAGTTGGTTAGTCAATTGCGGTGGAAGCCTTCGGGCGACACCTAGGAGGAGCCGATGCGTCGGCTCCTCTTTTTAATATCTTCCAGCCCATCGGTTTTTTCAATCATCTATCTCAATCGCGTGAATCGCGACTTCGCCATCTTCCGAGAACTCGGCTTTTCTGAATTCCAGGCGGAGTTCCATGCCGGTCTCGTCGAACTCACCGTTCAGATTACGCACCAGAGCATCGACCAATCAGCCGCTAGAGTTCTCAGCCATATTCTCCCTACTCCGATAGACGCACTATACTTAACGCCCATGGTATCTGCTCCTTTATTTGTTCGATGGATAACATGAGGGCGATCCCGCATTCACCATGAGCCACGTTTTCTTCGCGAGCGCGACGGGGGTTCCAACAGATAGAACCTGCATCCAGGTTAGTAATCCGTCAGAATGCGTTCGCGCGCCTTTACGCACTCTCAGCACTCTCATGCATCTACATCTCGATTACATACTTTGTCACTCATGCGGCATGTTCAATCGCCAAAGAATGTACAGCCTTTTATATCAGCGTCCGTCCAAGGCTACGTTTACGTCCTGAAATGCAGTGGGCCTCCTTTTCTATCTCATTGCTGCTACGAATAGCAGCAACAGCTTCCAAGCCTCTTAGCAATGCTCAAATCCAGGGTCTCTTCCTTTTTGCCAAGCCACATAGGCATGTATAAATCAACCAATGCCCGCCTTTTCTGAACTACACTGTTCCTAGAAGAGTTTCCGTGTTGAAAGGGGCTCTCAAGGCACCGGTGCCGCCGTTGCCAAGGGAATGCAGGACGCCGAAAACCAGGCCGCGCACATCGCGCAGGATGCGGGCGACGCCATCGCGAAAGGCGCTCAGGACGCAGGCGCCGGAATAGCCGACGGAGTGCAGCAGTTTGGCAAAGGAATAGCAGACGGATTGAAACAGCTCCCGGAGATCAAACTGCCTAAGTTCGGGTGGGGCAAGAAATAAGCCGGAGAGTCACACCGTAAGCGCCGAGCTTCTTTTGTCGTTTCGCGGGACTCTTCCATCTGATCATCATCAACACGTGCCACAAACAAGCCAACAAGCATTTTGGGGCGGGCTATTCGTGCGATGTTGCGCTCTATCATTGATAAAAGCATCCAGCAACCGCATATAGTAAGGAATCGCATGCGTTATTTCACTTCGGACACGCATTTCGGCCATCCACTGGTCACCGCGCTGCGCGGGTTCCTGAACAATGGCAAGCTACGTGCTGAGTACCTCGACATCTGGCAGACGCAGACCCGCGCCGCCGCACACGCGTGGATCAAACAATATGTGCACGACAATCAGACATCGTTCAAAGCGATCTGCGACATCGCACGCCACGAGAACACCATCATCGACAATATCAACGAGATCATCGGGCACGACGACGAACTGTGGATTCTCGGCGACCTCTCCTACCGTTGCACCGTCGAGCACACACTCGAATGCCTGCGCCGAATCAACTGCCAACATCTGCATCTGATCATCGGCAACCACGACCGCAACTTCCGTCTCCGATTCAATGACATGCTATACGAAGACGTGTTCGAGACCATCGATGACTACTGCGAAATCGACATGGAACTTCCCGTTCTCGATGAATCCGGCAAAATAACGGTGGCGACCACGCAGCAAAGCATCGCCATGAGCCACTTCCCCAGACTCTCGGCATTGGCCGAAGAACACGGCGACTGGCCGAGCAACTGGAACGAGTTCGCCGATATGGCGCCTACCACCGAAGGCTGGCTGCTCTACGGCCATACGCATCAGGACGTTCCCGACGGCACCGATCCGCGAAGTGTGAATGTGGGACTCGACGCATGGGATTTCAAGCCCGTCAGCGAACAGCAGATCCTCGCCTGGCTTGCATCCCGGTGCGCCGACCAATCAAAGTGAATTCCACCCTGAGCATGGATCCAGGCTGTAGAATGCCGGGTCGCTGGTATTTGTCGACTCCGGCACTCCAGGTTTGCAACCATCCGAGTTTGGGACACTGTCGGCATGTTCCCGGATCAACATTGCCGACGATGGCGGTGACTTGAGCTTTGAGCTCTTCGGGGATGATGGCCGTCCATGCCATGTGCCACGCTGCGCCGGATCGCCTACGAATTCTTGCAGCACACTTTTGGCTGCACGCATGAACTGCGCTTGTTCGGATGATGTCAACGGCAGGCAATTGACGATAAGTTTGCGATTATTCTCGATTCCCGCCCATCCCACCTTAGGACAGATATGAGATAAGCCTTTCACATGTGAGTGGCGAATAGATTCAGCCGAGTCTGACTTAACCCCGGCTGAATCACATGTATGCGCCCGTCTGTTCAGGCAAGGGACTCGTACGCTTGCGCATCGACCGGTTCAAGCCATTCGTTGCTCATCGCGCCAGGGTCTCCTGCCGGAACCATGAACGCCAGGTGGGAGAAGGATTCGCCAGGAGCCGCACCATGCCAGTGCTTGGTGTCTGCAGGAATGCACACGGCTTCGCCAGCTTTGAGTTCCTTGGGTTCCTGGCCTTCGATCTGGTAGTAGCCTCGACCACCCACTGCGATGAGCACCTGGGCTCCGCCGTGATGTATATGCCAGTTGTTGCGGCATCCCGGCTCGAAGGTGACGTTGTGGATGGAAAATTCAGGAGTGTCGAGCACCGACGCGAGATAGCTTTGACCTACGAAATACTGGGCAAAGCCGTCGTTCGACTCTCCCATGGGAAATGCGCTTGGATTTTCCATAATGGTCCTTTCGTTGTAATACGCGTTCATTGAACCTCGCCGAAAATGCAATGTCTAATGAGCATCGAACATGCTTCTTCATACAACAGACACATATTATCATTAGGTTCATTCACAACCAAGCGGTACTGCGGAAAGCAACATTTCATACATGCAACGGGCAAAGGAGCTCCATTCAATCATGACAGACATGAAGTACGTGTCACCAGGCTGGTCTGGCATCGAAGTGTCCAAAGTATGCCTTGGCAGCATGAACTTCGGCAAAGCCTCACCAGACTTCCATCAGTGGGCCATCGACCAGTAGGGAACGGAACAAGTCATCGGCCAAGCCTTCAACCACGAGATCGACGGCACGCTCAAGCGTCTAGACACCGACTATCTCGAAGAGCCGTATACCGCGCATGAGCTAGTCGGTCCGCTTTCCCGCCCAGGAGAGAAGGCCTTGGCCGGCACTTTGGCTCCCACACTCAAGGAAACCACTCGAAACTAGCTTCTCTTGACTCCGCGGGGCAGTATCTGCCATATATGCTGAGTTAGAGGTCGAGGCTCTCCACCCAAGAGAAGACTTCACCGCCCGAGGCGTTGGACGAGAGCCGTTGCCCTTCCTGCCAATCACCGGTGCCGACCATGGACGCCAAGTCAGAACCGCTGCTACCCAGCGGTTCTGACGAAGAAGCGGCGAATAGAATGACTTTCTTGCCGATGAAGTCATGGTCGGTCACAAAGTGACTGGCCAGCCATGCGGCTCCGCCCCACCAAAGCGGATAGCCAATGAACTCAGTGATTCAATCACTCACCTTTCACAGTGATGGGCAGAAACGTTCAGCAGCGCCCCTCGTACAGGAAGAAGGAAAGCGAACCGTCTTCCAAACCACCTTGAGTAAAGGAATCCCTGCGTATGGTACGTTCCGCTTTACGCGTCAAACCACGGTAATCATAAAAACCGTAATCGCAGGTAGTGTCAGTGAAGAGGAAATACTCGTTCATTCCAGCATCACGAAACACGTCAAGCATGTGATTGAACAGCTTACGGCCGACACCCATGCCCCGCGCTTCCGGAGAAACCACGAACAGCGTTACCTCAGCCTGATAGCTTTTGCCAGTATCTCGCTTCAACACTTCATCGGCCTGCAAAATCGCAATCTGATCGGCAAGTCCTCGACGACCATCCTTGCTTGCCAACAAGGGCAACGCCAAGCAATTTCGCGCAATAGCATGACGTATCCTCTGCACTGTGGTAACACGGGACCTCAACGATCCCAATACCACGCCAAGCACCCGACCATCACGTTCAGCGACCGTAGCCTCGGTGGTGCGAGAAAGAAAATCATGCATGTCGATTGCCGCAAGTCGGTGCATATTGCGCAGACGAATCGCCTTGCGCAGCTTGTACTCACGCAACTCGCGCTCATCGTTCGGAACATTCCCGTTATTATCCGACTCATCATCCGCATACCAAGCCTGTCGAACAAGCTCTTCAAGCGCAGGAAAATCCGTGCGACGCATCGTCCGAAGCATAATCGTTTCTGAAGTCATGCTCACCCATCCTAGCCTCAGCCATGCCAAAGCTCCGTTCATGGATGGCATAATGCACATAGTATTGCAATAGCAAGAATGCGCAGGATTTGTTGGCATTGGCGTGCGACGCTTGGGAGTCTAGGGGTCACGCGCTTAGGATGAGACAGGATTGCGTGCGACACGCAATGAATGAGAGGTTCATCATGGCAACGTTGATTAGACGAATCACAGGCACTCTATGCTTAGTACTTGCCGTGGCATGCGCATGTTACGCTTTCGCCGTGCGCAATACGCATTCCGGCACGAGTTTCTGGATTGTTTGGCTAGCGTTCGCAGTTTTGTTCGCGATACTCGGATTCGGTCTGCTCTTCCGGTGGTGGACGATATTGCCAAGACTGGTCAGAGGCATATTGATTGCGGTCGCGTGTATTGGTCTGGTCGCGTTCGGCACAGTGGAAAGTTGCATCGTCAGTAAAATGCATGCGCAAGGCAAACCGGATCTTGATTATGTGGTGGTGCTCGGCGCCCAGGTGCGTAAGTCCGGCCCAAGCCTTGTACTTCGCTACCGTCTCGACAAGGCCATCGAATATTTAGATGAGAATCCGAATACCATCTGCATCGTTTCCGGCGGAAAAGGACCGAATGAACCGTTCCCCGAAGCCCAAGGCATGGCTGACTATCTTAAGGAACATGGTATTGCCGAACAGCGCATTCTTGAGGAGCCGGATTCAAAAACCACTGAGGAAAACATCGTCAACAGCAAGAAGATGATCAACGACGATAATGCTTCCATAGGCGTGATCACCAATAATTTCCACATGTTTCGCGCGTTGCAGATTGCCGACAAATATGGCTTAGACAACGCCCAAGGCATTGCGGCCGGCTCTCCCCCGGATATGCTCGTCAACAATATGGTTCGTGAGTTTTTCGCCGAAATCAAATTCCTGCTGTAGCTCACGTTTCAGCAATCTCTTTGCTCTGGTTAAGGATCCGAATACGAAATAAATTGAGGGGTGGAATTCATGCTGGATTCCACCCCTCAGCGCCCTAGAAAGATGACTTTAACAAGTCAGGCATTAAGAGAAGCTCACTCTTCAGAAGCGAGTTCGTCAGCCACAGCGGCAGCTGCGGAAGCAGCCTCAACGCTCTCGGCTTCTTCATCTTCAGCGGCTTCGCCGAGGAAGGCGCTCAAATCCAAGGTTTCACCCTCGGACTTGAAGGTCACGGCACGCATGCCGGCAAGCAGGCCCTTGGAACGGCCGACTTCCTGCACTGCGGAGCCGAGCTGGCCGTTGCGCATGATAGCCTGAATGAAGGCGTTCGGATCCATGCCGTACTGCTGGGCGATGGAAGCGAGGAAGTTGAACACGTCGGCCTGGGAGACCTTGATATCCAGCTTCTCGGCGAGCACGTCGAGCACCATCTGGTCGCGCAGTTCCTTCTCAACGGTTTCTTCGGCTTCTGCCTTCTGCTCCTTGGTGGCGTTGGCCGGATCAGCGGTCACACCCTTGAGCTGCTGCTCAACCATTTCAGCCTTAATGCCCTTCGGCACCGGAATCTCCAGACCTTCTTCGAGCTTGGCGATAAAAGCGTCGCGGGCTGCGGTGGCCTGACGGCCTTCGGCATCCTGGGAGGCAGCCTTCTTGAGGTCTTCCTTCAGCTCGTCGAGGGTGTCGAACTCGGAAGCTTCGGAAGCGAAGTCATCGTCGAGTTCCGGCAGCTCTTCAGCCTTGACGGAGTTGACCTTGACCTTGACCTGGGCCTTTTCGCCCTCGTGCTCGCCAGCTTCCAGCGTGCCTTCGAAGGTGGTCTCTTCACCGGAGGACAGGCCTTCGAGGGCCTCATCCAGACCGTCGAGCATGGTTTCGGAGCCGAGCTCGTAGCTCACGCCTTCCTGGGAGTCGACCACTTCACCGTCGATTTCGGCGGTCAGGTCGATGTTGGCGTAGTCGCCCTTGGCGGCCGGGCGGTCCACACCCACGAGGGTGCCAAAACGCTGACGCAGGGCTTCCAGACGGTTGTTGATGTCTTCGTCGGTGATTTCAGCCTTGGCGACCTCGATCTCCATACCGTCGATTGCCGGCAGTTCGATGTCCGGACGGCGCTCAACGGTGGCCACGAACTTCAGCTTGGTCTCGTCCTTAGCGGATTCCGGCACTTCCTGAACGTCGATGTCCGGCTGGGCCATCGGGTGGATGCCCTTTTCTTCGAGAGCCTTGGAGTACAGCTCCGGCACGCCGTTGTTCACGGCTTCGCCAGCAACAGCACCGAAACCGATGCGCTGGTCGATGATCTTGCCGGGCACGTGGCCCTTACGGAAGCCAGGCACGTTCACCTGCTTGGCGATTTCCTTGCGAGCATTGTCGAGATACGGGTTGAACTCTTCCGGATCAACGGTGATGGTGAGCTTCACCTTGGTCGGCTCAAGATTCCTGACGCTGATTTTCACGCTTGCGCTCCTGAAAAATACGGTTCTTCACATTTCTGCCGTTAGGCAACCTCTACATAATAGCGCGACTCACGGACTCTGCAACCAGCGCGACCTGCCACGCCCTCGCACCCTGTTCGGTGAGGAATTGCGCGACATCACGTTCCTGCGGCTCATCCGTCCAGCAGAGATTACGCAAATACTGCGGTTTGATGATGACTTCCGCGGGTGTGCGCGTATCTTCCGCTATCTGCGCCACCACCTTGCGTGCCTTGGCAAGTGTGGCGAGGCGTTCCGGATAGCGTTCCCTCCAGACTCGTGTCGCACGTGGGGCGGATGTGGCTTGCGCTTCTTGATTCTGAGGATTGCCGTTGTCTATGACCGGCCACTCACTTTCCGGTAGATCAAGCGCCTGCTGGATTATTTTCTTCCACATGCTTGGCTTGATTTTGCGTTGGATGGGCGCGTAGCGTTCGAACATTTTCTCCTGTTCGGCGTCGGCTTGGATGCGCACACGTTCGTTGATGGAACGCACCGCCCTGAATTGTGCGGCATTGTGCGGCTTGCGCTCCGCCACTTCGATGATGGTTCTGTCGGCAAGCAGCAGCGTTGGCGAAATATCGTATTGGCGTGCCAGCTCGTCTCGCTTGGTCCATAGTGCTTTCGCCACAGCCAAGGCCTGACGGTCCTTCATGATTTCGGTGATATGCGAGATGCGCAGCCATGGAACGGGATGCTCTTTGCGTGGCGCGGTTCCTTCGCGCAGCGCGTAATCGAATTCCTCCTCGGCCCATTCGATTTTGCCTTGACGGCGCAGTTCGGCGCGCATGATCGTTTCCAGCTCGATCAGCAATTCAACATCCAACGCCGCATAATTGCGCCAGTCACGCGGCAACGGACGGTATGACCAATCGGCTGCGGAATGCTCTTTGGCAAGTGTCAATCCCAAGTAATGCTCGGTGACGGCGGCCAAACCGAACCGTTTCATGCCGAGCAGTCTCGCGGCGATCTCGGTGTCGAACAACCGCTGCGGCTTCAATCCAAGGTCATTGAATCCTGGCAGATCCTGCAGAGAATCATGCAGAATCCATACCGCGTCGCCTACGGCAGCATTGAAATCGTTCCAATCAACACCTTCGGCAGTCAATGCCTGCGGGTCAAGCAATCCTATGCCGGCACCGTCCCTTTTGAACTGCACCAACCAATCGTCATGACCGTATCGGAAACCGGATGCTCGCTCCGCATCGGCAGCAAGAGACCCATGTGAGGACGCCAAAGCGCTGCAGTAATCGCGAAATGCCGGTAGGGTGTCGATCACATCGGGCACGCCCTCACGCGGCTCGGCCTGCAACCTTGGCTCGTCAGTCAACGGAATAATCCTCCTCGGATTGCGTCATGGACCGGAGGAATTCCGCCCATGCACCCACCTGAGCGCCTGCGTCAAGACCTCCATCGGCATAGTCTAATGGCGTCCAAGACACACGAATCTCACATCCGGTTTCTGGAGCGTCGGATTGCCCGCCAAATACCGTGCTTCTCGTAACGGTAACGGTTCCTGAAACATGTTCGACACCGTATGCGCCGATCTGGTCCGCCATCACATCCCAATACATGGATGGCGTCAGGCAATCCCTTTCGTTGCCAGGCAATGGCAACGCGGCAAATGCGGCGCAACGCCAATGCGAATGCCAGTCGTTTCGGTATTTATGCGAATACAACACCATGATCCAACCGGTGGAACGCGTCTCATCGCAGTCCATTTCGACGCCGATGCCGAAACTCGCCATGGCGCATGGTACTGGAATCTCACGATATGACACACCTGATAATCGTGGCATGCGTTCCACGGAAAGCACGGCATCCCACACTTTGTCTGGCACGCCGGAGGGTCGAGTCAACATTGATTCAGGAGGGGCTGCGCAGGCGCACGATCCCCTACCTGTGGTGCGCGCTTCGTTGGGTGCACCTTGAGGAAAAGCATAGATGTCCGCCATGATTCAAGACTACGGCAGCGACACCGTTTCCATGGTATTTCACAGCATTTCGCCACGCGTCGAATGTGAAGATTTTTCCGCGTGGCGAACGCTGGTTCAACAGTTGCGCGAATATTCCTTTTTTCGATCGCTGAGGCATTTTCAAACGATTGATTTGCCTGGGATCGTTGGCTGGAATATGCGAGGCTTTCCGTTTAGTAGACGGTAAAGCCGTGCGATTGGAATTGTTCCACGACACGCTGTTTCATGGCCGCGGACGGCCCTTTCTGATCTTCCAGCGGGTAGGGAATGTCGAGCATATGCCATTTTGGGCGGCCCAGCTGGTGGAATCCGAGCACGTCGATATGTTCCACGGCGTCGCCGAACGATTCGCAGATCTTCGCCACGTTCTCAACGTTTTCCTCGGACGATGTAAGCCCTGGTACGAGTACGAAACGCACCCAGATCTTCTTGCCTGCTTTGGCCAGTCGTTGTCCGAAATCGATTGTCGGCTGCAAAATGCCTCCGGTAACCTTCTTGTAGGTTTCCTCGTCACCGGACTTGACATCAAGCAGACACAGGTCGATATCGTCCACCATGTCGTCGGTATAGCTTGCGCCAAGGAATCCGGAAGTGTCGAGGCATGTGTGCACACCCATCTCCTTGGCCGCATGAAACACACGGGAGACGAATGCCGGTTGCATCATGGATTCGCCGCCTGAGAAGGTGATGCCGCCATGCGTCGCCTTGAAAAGGTCAGCATAACGTTCGATCTTTTTGACCATGGCTTCGTAGTAGACGGGTTTGCCATCACGCATTTTCCACGTGTCTGGATTCTGGCAGTACTGGCAACGCAATGGGCAGCCGCTCATGAAAACGGTCATACGTGTTCCCGGACCGTCGACGGACGTGTTGATATCCCAAGAATGCACGAAACCGATATCACCGCTTTTCAACGCGTTGATGCGATCGCGACGGTCTAATCCGATCGGCGATTCAAAGCCTGACAATCCTCCCATAAGCGTCTGGTTGACGTAGCTTTGCGATTCTCTGAGCATATGCCTGGTTGTGGAGCGAAAATGTACGTTCTCAGACATCCGTGTCCTTTCGTTGTATCTCTCCAATGGGTTTCCCATATTGTACGGGGAAAACAAGGGGCGGAGCTTTCATGCTCCGCCCCATTGTCGTCTACCGTTTCACGCGGTGCCGTTCAGTCTCAGTCGACGACAGCGCCCTGGTGGAACGTACGGGAAATCACGTCGAGCTGCTGTTCCTTGGTGAGCTTGACGAAGTTCACCGCGTAGCCGGAGACACGCACGGTCAGGTGCGGGTACTTCTCCGGGTGATCGACGGCATCCTCGAGCTGTTCCTTGCGCAGCACGTTGATGTTGGCGTGGTACAGACCATGGCCATTGCCGGCGTCCAGAATGCCCACAAGGTTGCCGATGCGCTCGTCCTCATCGCGACCCAGACCGTCAGGGGTGATGGTGTTGGTCAGCGAAATGCCGTCAAGAGCGTCGTTGTAGTCGATCTTGCCGACGGAGAACATGGACGGCAGCATACCGTGGGAGTCCATGCCGTTCTCCGGATTTGCGCCCGGAGCGTACGGGGTGCCCTTCTTGTGGCCGGACGGGAAGGCACCGGTGGCCTTGCCATATTCCACGTTGGAGGTGATGGTCAGGATGGACTGGGTCGGGACTGCTCCGCGGTACACCGGCAGGCGCTTGACCTGGCCCATAACGGTGGAGACGACCCACTTGGCGATCTCGTCGGCACGATCATCGTCGTTGCCGTACAGCGGGAACTCGCCTTCGGTGCGATAGCCGACGATCAGATCGTCATCGGCACCTTCAACGTACTCCTCCTCGTGGCCCGGGGTGGTCTTGGCGTCTTTGTTGTAGATCGGGTAAACCTTGGCGTACTTGCATGCGGACAGGGAGTCGGCTGCGATGGACAGGCCGGACATACCGCAACCGAGGGTACGGTACACTTCCTTGTCGTGCAGAGCCATCTCGATGGACTCGTATGCATACTTATCGTGCATGTAGTGGATGATGTTCAGGGCCATGACGTAGGTCTCGGACAGCCATTCGAGAGCCTTCTCGTAGTTGGCCTTAACCTTCTCGTAATCCAAGGAGCCATCGGCTTCCGGCTGAATCGGCTCGATAATGCCCTTATCGATAACCTGCATGCCGGTCATCTCGTCGCGGCCGCCGTTGATGGCGTACAACAGAGCCTTGGCGGAGTTCACACGAGCTGCGAAGAACTGCATCTGCTTGCCCACACGCATTGGGGAAACGCAGCATGCGATTGCAGCGTCATCGCCCCAGTGGGAGCGGATTTCCTTGTCGGACTCGTACTGGATTGCCGAGGTGTCGATGGAGATCTTGGCGCAGAAGCGCTTGTAGGCTTCCGGCAACTTCGGATCCCAGAAGATGGTGATGTTCGGCTCCGGGCCAGGTCCAAGGTGCTCGAGAGTCAGGGTGTTGAGCAGACGGAACGAGGTCTTGGTGACCAGAGTACGGCCGTCATCGCCGAAGCCTGCGTCGGACCAAGTCGCCCAGTACGGATCGCCGGAGAAGATCGCGTCGTAATCCTTGGTACGCAGGAAGCGCACGATACGCAACTTCATGACCAGGTTGTCGATGATCTCCTGAGCGTCGGTCTCGGTGATCTTACCGGACTTCAAGTCACGCTCGAAGTACACGTCGAAGAAGGTGGAGACGCGGCCGAACGACATTGCGGCGCCATCCTGGCTCTTGACGGAAGCGAGGTAGCCCATGTAGGTCCACTGCACTGCTTCCTGAGCGGTCTGTGCCGGGCGGGACAAGTCAAGACCATACTCGTTACCGAGGTTGATCAGCTGCTTCAGGGCCTTGATCTGCTCGTCATGCTCTTCGCGGAAGCGGATCCAGTGCTCGATCTCCGGCTCGGTGAAGTCGTTGCGATACGGCACGGAGTCCTTGTCACGCTGCTTGAACTTGATCAGGGCGTTCACACCGTACAGTGCCACACGACGATAATCGCCGATGATGCGGCCACGGCCGTAAGCATCCGGCAGGCCGGTGAGGATCTTGTTGTGGCGGGCAACCTTGATCTGCTTGGTGTACACGCCGAAGACGCCGTCATTGTGGGTCTTGCGGTACTTGGTGAAGATCTTCTTGATTTCCGGATCCGGCTCCTTGCCGGCTTCCTTGATGGCCTGCTCGACCATACGCCAACCGCCATTCGGCATCATGGCACGCTTGCAAGGAACGTCGGTCTGCAGACCGACAACCACATTGTCAACTTCCGGAGAATCGATGTAGCCGGCGCCGAATGCGTCAATACCAGCCGGGGTGTGGGTGTCGACGTCGTAGACGCGCTGCTTGCGCTCTACTGCCAGATACTTGTCATCGAGATACTGCCACAGGTGCTTGGTCTTCTCGGTGGCGTCAGCCAAGAAGGACTCGTCGCCCTCATAAGGCGTGTAGTTCTTTTGAATGAAGTCACGGACATCAATGTCCTTCTGCCAGTTGCCCTCAGCGAAGCCTTCCCAAGCCTTAGCCTGAAGCTCTTCCGGGGAGACTGCCGTCGCATCAACTGCTGCCATTTCCACTCCTTCTGGGTGTTGGTTTGGCGACGCATCGTTACGTCGTCGCTAGTTACCGATTCTAGCTGCACGAACCTGTAAAGAACCTGAGTTTGAGAGGAAATAAAAGTGACATATGTCACAATTGCGAAGTATAAGAAAAATCGCGGTGTCGTAATCCAGACACCGCGATTTCATATATCGAATCAACTACTTTTCATCGGAAGACCAGCGTTTCCATTCACGATCCTGTTCTTCCCATTTGATGTTGCGTTCCTGCACAATCTTCCATGCATCGAGCGCGTCTTCCCTGGTTTTGTATGGTCCCATACGATGGCTCGCCGGTGAGATCATACCCAGTTCAGGCTGTTCGGTGACCGTATTGAAATACCATTGCTTTTCCATATCATTCCCTACGAAGCGTGTAACGAAACAATAGTTCGCCGCTGTTTTACTCGCGGAATGCGTTGGTGATCGGCAAGCGGCGGTCACGTCCGAACGCCAATGCCGTCACCTTTGGCCCAAGTGGGTATTGACGACGCTTCCATTCGGCACGATCGACCAGTCGCATAACCGTGTCGACGGTGGTTTCATCGAAACCGTCAGCCAAAAGATCCTCACGACCATGCGCATGTTCAATGTACATGGCCAGCACCTGGTCGAGCAGCTCGTACTCCGGCAGAGAATCGGAATCCTTCTGCCCTGGGCGAAGCTCGGCGGACGGGGCTTTCTCGATCGAATTGACGGGAATCATCACGCCATCCGGCAATGGCGTTCCTTTAGAGCCCTGTTCGTTGCCCACAACATGCAGTCCGCCGATGCCCATGCCCTCGGCGGCAGCCTTATTACGCCAGCGGGAAATCTCCCACACGCGAGTCTTCAACAAATCCTTGATCGGAGCGTATCCGCCGACCGCATCACCATAAATGGTGGAATAACCGCAGGCAAGCTCCGACTTGTTGCCGGTGGCGACAGCCAGAAGTCCCTTGGAATTCGAATACGCCATAACGATCACGCCACGAATACGCGCCTGCAAATTCTCAGCAGCCACACCTTCAAGATCAAGCTGCTTTTGGAAGGAGACGAACAGCGGCTCAATAGGCTGAACATCATAATGCGCACCAATGTTCTTCGCCAAATCGGCAGCATCATCCTTCGAACCGTCAGACGAATACATGCTCGGCATGGAAATGCCATACACGTTGGATCCACCCACGGCATCAGCAGCCATGGCTGCCACCAATGCGGAGTCGATACCTCCAGACAAGCCCAAGCACACGCCCTTGAAATGGTTCTTGGCCATATAATCTTTCAAGCCCAGCACGCAGGCGGTGTACACTTCCTCATCCGGATCAGGCTTGGCCGCGATAACACCGACCTGCTGATGTTCGGCGGCAGTATCCAAATCAAAGAAGCTCAAATCCTCCATGAACATCGGAGAACGTTCCAGCAGTGTACCGTCAGCGTCAACCACGAAACTGCCACCATCGAAGACCAGATCGTCCTGACCACCCACCTGATTGAGGTAGATCATCGGCGCGTTCACTTCAGCCGCACGGCGTACCGCAAGATCGAGTCGAGTATCAGTCTTACCCTCCTCATACGGAGAACCGTTCATGGTAAGCAGCAAATCAATATGCTGCTCGGCAAGTTCTGCCACAGGACCGCCATCCTGCCAGATATCCTCGCAAATAGCCACACCAATACGTGCGCCATCCACATCAAGCACCATGGACTTATTGCCAGGGCTGAAAATGCGGAATTCGTCAAACACACCGTAGTTGGGCAGGAAGTGCTTGTCATAGCCAGCCCAAACCACGCCATCATGCAATACAACAAGTCGATTACGCGGCTTAGACGTTTCACGATCCGTGCCGACCGTGCCAACCACCACAAACAGGTCACCAAGCCCATCGGCAGCCAGTTCAGTAGCAAGCCAGTTGGCTTTGTTCCATGCGGCTTTGCGGAAGGTGGCCCGCAACGCGAGATCTTCAATCGGATAGCCAGTAAGCGTCATTTCAGGAAAAACCACGACTTGCGCATTGTTGTTGGCTGCAAGGTGCGCATAACGCATGACCTTGTCTGCGTTGGAGTCAAGATCTCCCACACAAGTATCGATTTGAGCGAGTGCGAAGCGAATGTTTGTCATAGCTGCCTAACCTACCGTTAATTTGTTGAACGTTTTATTTTCTTACGATCGCGAATTGAAAGTGAACCGCACGCGTGTCACGAAAGTTCGTTGAGCACCGTCAGCGCCGCGTTGGCGTAGAATTCCACGCCGGCCTGCAGTGATTCATCTAGACCGACGAAATGCGGGCTATGCCAATCGGGGCAGCCTTTCTCGCCATTGGAACCGATGAAGGCGAACACCGGCATGGTGACGGGCATGAAATCGCAGAAATCCTCCCCCGCCATCGAAGGATGGATTGGCTCGAGCTGCGCGTAGTCGCGCACGTTGTCAGCGACGATTTTGGATAGTTCCATGTCGGAGACGAGCGGATTCTGAAAGTCATCCCAGTCGATGTCTGTGGTAATGCCGTAGCCCGCGGCGATGGATTGGACCTGCTGCTTGAAACGTTTCTCGACCAGTTCGCCGTCGGACTTATGGAAGTAGCGTACGGTTCCTTGGAAGCTGGCCTTGTCCGGCACGACATTCCACACGTGGCCACCGTGCAGTTCGGTGATGGACAGCACGAGCGGATGGAATGGTGAGACATTGCGGCTGACGATGGTCTGCAAGGCGAGAATCATTGTGGCGAGCGCCTCGATAGGACCAGTGCCCTTGTGTGGATATCCGGCATGTGAGCCGGTGGCATGCAGCGTGACGTGGAATTTCACGCAACCGGCCATCATCGGGTCGGGGCCTACGGCGATCTGTCCGGGCGCGTAATTCGGATTGTTGTGGGCGCCGATGGCGGCGGATACGTCGGCGAGCAACCCCGCATCGACCATAGCTTTCGCGCCGAGACCGAGCTCCTCGGCAGGCTGGAACAGCAGTTTGATGGAGCCTTTGATGCGCTTGCGGCGTTTTGCGAGCCAGAATGCGGCTCCGAGCATGTAAGACATGTGCAGGTCGTGGCCGCAACCGTGCATCACACCGTCGTTGACGGACGAGAACGGCAGGCCAGTATCCTCTTGGATGGGCAGACCGTCGATATCGGCGCGCAATGCGATACGTGGGCCTGGTTGCTCGCCGCGGATCAGGCCGACCACGCCGGTTTCAAGCGGGTTGTTGAGCACTTCGATGTCGTGCGCGCGTAGCAGTTTCTCGATATAGGCACTTGTCTCGTATTCCTTGAAACTGCGCTCGGGATGTGCGTGCAGATAATGACGGATCTCGATGATCTCCGGCGTGATCTCAATATGTTCGCTCATGGTTGACGATTGTAGGCGCAACCGGACGTTTTTCCTATTTTCGTGTTCGTTTTTCGTGCCGACAATGGCGTTTTCCGCAGAGTTTCCCCGTAAGCTGGATGACGTTTTGAACGGATTCACGGGGAGATCGGCATGTCATCGGACATCAAGGCTGCGTTTTTCGATATCGACGGCACTTTGACGAGTTTCGTCACGCATGTGGTGCCGCGATCCACCATCGACGCATTGCATGCGTTGCAGAAAAAAGACGTGAAGGTGTTCATCTGCTCGGGGCGCGCACCCTCCTATATGGGTGTGGTGCTTGACACCATTCCCGTCGAATTTGATGGCATTGTTGGCCTTAACGGCCAGTTCTGCACAACACGCGACGGCCTCGATTACCGTCATCCAATCGACCTGCACGATGTGGAGATCATCACCGACTGGCTGCAATCGCATACCGATGTCGTCGCCAATTACGCGGAAAGCGACTACGGGTATTTCAATCGCACCAACGCCGCTTTGGAACGTACGTGGAACAGCCTTGGCAAAACCGCGCCGAAAATCGACATATGCAATCCGCAGCAACGTATAGGAAACCATCGCACATTCCAGATCAGCCCATATGTGGATAAGGCAACGGAAGCGGAAATCGCCGGCATGTGCGGCAACGTGCGCGGTGTGCGGTGGCATCCCGACTTCACCGACCTGATTCCTGCGGATGGCGGCAAGGCGGTCGGCATGCAGGTCGTGCTTGAGCATTTTGGTTGGTCGAAGGACAATGCGATCGCGTTCGGCGATGGCGGCAACGACGTGGATATGCTGCGTTTCGCCGGCATAGGCGTGGCTATGGGCAACGCCACTGACGAGCCGAAGACCGTGGCCGATTACGTCACCGACAGTGTCGACGATGCCGGAATCTCGAATGCGTTGCATCATTTTGAAATTCTGTAGAAAAGGTTTTTAAGAGTTTTCTTGCGATTTTTAAGACGGTTTTCGCGAATTTCTGCGTTTTTCATGCCCCTTATAAGTATTTTCAATAAGCGAACGCCGTGTTGCCGTCGATGGTTCCTCTATATTGGTCAATCGTTGGGTCCGCCGCGTGGCAAACAGGCGGCCCGTATAGCGAATTGAGAGAGGAATTCAACCATGCGTAACAAGAAGCTTCTCGGCGCGCTGCTCGCCGTCACCACGCTCGCGACCTTCGGCTTGGCCGGCTGCGGCGACTCTGGCTCCAACGGCGCCGCCTCCAAGGAGGATGACAAGACCATCACCGTGGCGGCCTCCCCGACCCCGCACGCGGAAATCCTAAACAAGGCCGTCAAGCCGCTCGTCGAGAAAGATGGTTATAAGCTCGAAGTCAAGGAGTTCACCGATTACGTTCAGCCGAACACCGCCACCGAGGATGGTGAAGTGGACGCCAACTACTTCCAGCACAAGCCGTACCTCGACAACTTCAACAAGGAGAAGGGCACGCATCTGGTGTCCGTGGAGGGCATCCACTTCGAGCCGTTCGGCCTGTACCCGGGCAAGACCAAGGAGCTGAAGGATCTTCAGGACGGCGCCACCGTGGCCGTGCCGAATGATGCCACCAACGAGGCCCGCGCGCTTCTGCTGCTGCAGGATGCCGGCCTGATCAAGCTGAAGGATCCGAAGGACATCAACGCCACGCCGAAGGACATCACCTCCAATCCGAAGAACCTGAAGTTCAAGGAGCTTGAGGCCGCCGTGGTCCCGACCGTCATCAAGGATATCGACATCGCGGCACTGAACGGAAACTACGCCATTCAAGCCGGCTTCGACCCGACCAAGGACACACTGGTCACCGAAAAGGCCGACGGCCTGGCCGCGAAAACCTACCAGAACATCCTCGTGGTGAAGGAAGGCAACGAGAACACCGCCAAGACCAAGGAGCTCAAGAAGGCTTTGAAGTCCGACGAGGTACGCGACTACATCAACAAGAACTACAAGGGCGCTGTGGTGCCGGTCTTCTAAGACCCACTTCGGCTGCAAGAATTCAATGCCGCAGGTATACTACCCTGCGGCATTCTTGTTATGGAACATCAATAGGAACAGGACATTATGACGATTCAGATCGACCATCTGCACAAAAGCTATGGCAGTGGCGCCGAGGCGCATGAGGTGCTGCACGACATCAACCTGACCATCGATTCGGGTGAAGTCTTCGGCATCCTCGGCTCCTCCGGCGCGGGCAAGTCCACGTTGGTGCGCTGCATCAATCTACTGGAACGTCCCACTTCCGGCAAAGTGCGCATCGATGGTGAGGACATCACCGACGCGAAAGGCAAGGAGCTGGCGGACGTGCGTGCCGGAATCGGCATGATCTTCCAGAATTTCAGCCTGTTCCAGCAGCGCACAGTGCTGCGCAACGTCACGTTCCCACTGGAGCTCAACCATACGCCGAAAAACAAGCGCGAGGAGCGTGCCCGCTATCTGCTTGACCTGGTTGGATTGGCTGATCTGGCCGACCGCTATCCGAGCCAGCTGTCCGGCGGCCAGCAGCAGCGCGTGGCCATCGCACGCGCGTTGGCCAACAATCCGTCCATCATGCTGTGCGACGAGGCCACCAGCGCACTCGACTCCACCACGACTGCGCAGATCCTTGACCTGCTGCGCCGCATCAACCGCGAGCTCAACGTGACGCTGGTCATCATCACGCATTCGTTGTCCGTGGCACGCAACATCTGCGACCGTGTGGCCATGATTGATGGCGGACGCATCGTGGAGATGGGCGATACGGAGGAATTGTTCTCCAATCCGCAAAGCGACATTCTGAAAACACTGATCACCGATGCGAAAGTGGAGAACCATCGCCATAAGCATGATTCCGCTTCGTCCGATGAGCAGACGGACTCGCCGACCAAGGAAGAGGTGAAGTGAAATGGGACAGATTATCTCGCAATTCATCGCCGATTATGGCGAACTGCTGGTCGAGGGAGTACGTGACACGATCATCATGACCGCGGTAGCGACGCTACTCGCGTATGTGATCGGCCTACCTGTGGGCGTACTGCTCATCACCTCGGCAAAGAAGGGCATCCGTCCGAACGCGACACTCAACACCGTGCTCGGCTGGATCGTGAACATCGTGCGTTCCGTACCATTCATCATTCTTCTGGTGGCCATCATCCCATTGACCCGACTGATCGTCGGCACTTCGCTCGGCGTGCCGGGAGCCATCGTGCCGCTGGTCATCACCGCGGCGCCGTTCGTGGCACGCGTGGTGGAGCAGTCGCTCGCCGAAGTGGACGGAAGTCTGGTGGAGGCCGCGCAAAGCTTCGGCGCCAGCAATCTGCAGATCGTGTTCAAAGTGCTGCTGTTCGAAAGCCTGCCGTCGCTGGTGCGCGGCGCAGCACTGACGTTCATCACCCTGTTCGGCTTCTCCGCCATGGCCGGCACCGTCGGCGCAGGCGGTTTGGGCGATATCGCCATCCGCTACGGCTACCAGCGTTACCAGTACGACGTGATGACCGTGGCCGTGATCCTGTGCGTCATCCTCGTGCAAATCGTGCAGACTATCGGCGACGTGATATCCAACCACATCGACCATCACGAGCGCTAAACCGACGCTTTCATGCTCCTATATACAAGAATCGGGTCCGAATAATTGTGTCCGGACCCGATTCTTGTATGCGAAGACACTGCTACGTGTTGCGCTTACTTGTTGAGTTCAACAACCCAAGCTATGATATAACCCCGAACCATCCAGAACATCGATAAACTACTTCAAAGACAAAAGAGGCGCGGCACGATTGCAGGGGCATTGATGACAGGAACACTACCAAAACAGCATAAAGCGGCGCGCATTATCGAGCATATCGTCCTTGTACTCGCACTGGTCTGGGCCGGCGGCTGTACCCTCATATGGACGCAAATAGACATGCCCCACAACATCGTGAACACGACATCCTCTGACGGCACCTGCGAAGTGGCCATCGGCGAACTAGGCTCGCCCATGTTCTTCGGCCCAAGCACCATCACGATCAAAGTCTCCTGGAACACCGATCCCAATGTCATCGGAGCCGAGGACGTCACGGAAATCAAGACGGACCTGCACAACGACGGCAAATCATTGGACTCGGACAACTTCACCGTAACCTGGCACGGCAACATCCCAACCGTCACCACCCATGGCGAGGAACAGCCGGACCAGAGCTACACGTTCAACTGGAAATAACCACCCCGGACATCGCGCCTCTCCGAGAATAGTCCTCACGACCGAGCAGATCCCACAGGGGCATAAGCATGAAAATCATGACTACCATCATCATGCGCACCTCCGATGATAATCGTGGTCAGCTGTTTTTGGCCTTATTCCAAGGTTTTCATTTTTTGGGAAACCTGCCGATCAGTCTCGTCTTCCACGAGGTACCTACAGGCACCCAAAAATAATCCGGGAACGTTCCACCACCCTGCCGGCGCTCAGCGTCTTCGCCGACCGGCACGGAAAAGTGCAATACCCCCTGTGGTTTCATGATGTTCCGCATGGGTGGTGCAGAAGCATTCGCCCGGCAGCACGTCTCCATGGCGGACAATAGACAGAACGATACGCGGCCCATACAACCGTCCCAGCCGCCAATGGCATCCCAAATCCATCCCGAATCCCACAGGCCTATTGCAGACAGCCCAGAATGGCATGGCGGAGGTCGCCCGTGCGACCAATGCGGAGAAGCGACCGAACAATTCCAAGTAATCGTCCTTGTCAAGCAAATAGCCAAGATCACCGATGGCCTGGTACACGTTCTCGTTAGCGCGCCCATCGTACCGGACACAATAGCAGCGCTCGTCATGCGCGCACAGGTTGCGGTAGAACACCAGTCTGCTGAAGATGCTGTCCAACCGCTTGATGGTGATGCGTCGCGGCCCGTCGTACGTGTCCGCATACAAACCGGTGAAACTTTCGGCGACCGCCAATCGGACGGCCGGGGACTGGACTTGGAAGAACCATACCGTCTGGCCGAAAGAAAGATCGTTGGCCAGCACTCACAACGGGACCTGGCCGTTGTGGTCTTCCATGCAATGGCGGATATACGCCTTGCCGCCATAGTCGCCCCTGTTGCGCGGGTTGCCGTCCAACTCAGGTATCCGCTTGAAGACCTTGTCGATCAACGCCACGGCGCTCGGACGGCGCCTGGAATCATAATAGTCGGGATTGAGATACGGGTTGACCTCGTCGGGGTGCGGTTCAGTACAACATCCGCTTTCCCTTTTGGAGCATTAGGGTTTCCTCCACTGTTTTCATCGCGTTCACTGAATTTTTATATCTAATTTTGGATTATTCGCATAACCACTATACTTTCAAGCATTTTGGAGTATAGAAAACCATTCATTTTACCACTAATTTACCACGATTGAATGAGCCTTGATATGACTATAAAATAACACCCAAAAGACATCATTACACCTAAATGGTGTCTTTTTAAAAAGCAGTCAATCATAAGACTAACTGCTTTGTATGTAGGGATATGAAATTGTAAACTAGATTGTCTGTTATAGATTTATAGTCATAATATATTCTTCGCTGTTTTCATCAACAACAAGAAAACCTGCTTTCTTATACATTTTTACTGCATAATTATTTTTCTGAACAGATAAGGAAATTTTTGAATAACCAAAAGATTTTTCCACTAACAATAATTGTTGCAATAATGAAGTCCCAATCCCTTGTCCTCTATACTTTTGAAAAACAGACATAGCAAGGGACGGTGTATCATTGTCAATGTGTCCGTAATCGTTCATTATTCGTACCCAAATAGCACCTATGACATTTCCTTGAACTTCCGCAACTAAAGCCCTATCATCTTTTCGCTTTCCAAATTCAAAAACATATTCTTGTAATTCTGGACAGTTAATTATTGATTTAGGTGGTGGCTCAACACCGTCTGGAATATAAATTGCTTCATACAAAAAGTCATTGAGTAAATCATATTCTGCTTTTTTAATTTCCCTTATGATATAATCCATAACTTGACTCCTAATCTATTTTATCTTTTTTCATACCCCGATTATACCATTCACATATAAGCGCTACAACAAAATTTTATGCTTCAATAATCTTGTTAAAAAGTTCTAAGAGTATATCATTTCATCACTCCAATCTATAATTTTGGTAAGAAAAAAGCAGTCAATCCTAAGACTAACTGCTTTGTGTGTATGGATATGAAATTGTCAAGTTAAAAACTGTTTATTTTTTCTTTTTAGGTTTTTGCGTTGGTAGTTCATCATACATCACATTAAATAACCCCGTCAGAAAATCTTTATTATCAATTTCTTCCACCAATAACATTTCTTTGGCATTTTCGTATGGAATTTCATAAGTAACTGTTGGCATATAAGAAATTGCAGACTTTGTTGGTTTTACCAGTAACCTATCATCATATATACCGCCAATGATTTTTCCACGATAATAGATAATAAATTCTCCCATCATTGCACGATATGTTATTTCTTGTAATTCTGATAATTGTTCTAAAACAAATTGTAAATAATCTTTACTTGAAGCCATTTCCAACCCTCCAATCTTGAATTTTATTATTCCAATGCTTTCTTTAAGTCCAGAACAAATTGCTTTTGTTGTTTTTTTAAATAGGTTTTTACAAAAGGTTTCATAAACCACTTTTTAGGTATCACATTTTCTGTAAAGTCTATTTGTGTTTCATTCCCTTTGTCTATAAAAACACCAATCCAATGACCTTTCATGTTGCTATTCTCCATATCAAATTCCCAGCGTTTATATGGTTCTACAACGGTGACGGTAAATGTAGTAGCATATCCATTTTTTGTGTATTCAATAAATTGTTTGTCATTTATTATTTCTGTTTTGCTCAAATCACTTCGCCATGAGTTATATTTATCAACAGCTAAAACAATGTTCCAAACTTTTTGAAAATCATTACTAATAATTGTATTTATATTTGAAATTGCCACTTTTTCATTTCCCCTTTTCAAACTGAGATTTATTGAATCACCTCTACAATTTGTTTTAGCGAATCATAATCAACAAAATCTACTTTTGTGTTATAGGTTTCTATCAGTGCCTTATCTTCTTGCGTAAGGCTTTCAATTGGCTTGTTTTTAAGAGAATGATATAACATTTTCATCATAGTCTTGTGCTTGAAATTCAATTTACTGTAGTCTATACCACCTCTTAAGTGAAAGATTAAAGAGTTTTTATAAATATCTTTTTCAAGTTGTTTTTCAAGGGAGGCTTTAATGTTATTAGTATTTTCTTTATTATTTACATCTGCAAGCCCTACAGTAACCAGAATCGTTTTGATATTGCTATTTTTCAATAGTCTAAATGTGTTTTTTAATCCTTTTACACCACCTGCATACACCCCCCCCCAAAAAAAATAAATTATCTGCTCGTAATCCTTTATATCCTTTATGTTTTCATAACTTATGCAAGGAATTTCTGTTATCTCTGAAAGTTTTGTAGCGTATGCTTTTGCTGTTCCATATTGACTACCATATATAATTAAACTTTTCATAACTTATTTATGAATCGACTCGGCTTCATCACTACCGTACCGCTTTGTGATTGCAAACCAAGTTTTGTGGCAATCTGGTTATACACATGAACCTGTTGCTCATGATTTACCAAAATATATGCGTTTCCCACACGATGATATCCAAACGACCCTGTCCCCTGACCATCAAATTCGAAATCATCATCCTCATAATCAGCATCGTCAAAGTTTATTTCTGTTGAAATACGGTAAAACAGATGGCTGAGCAGCACAGTTTTACCAGTTCCCACAGCACCTTGCACAAAAATAAGCTTCGACGTTTGTTGGTCTGTTTGCCCAAAATCATTATTCAAAACATCAGACAAAGCCTGTATGACAGATTCCTCAGCAGCGACCTGATCATCGCTAAGCTGATGGAACGAAGATGCTTTAAACAAAGCGGAATCACAAATGATCTCCTCTGAGGGGAATAACACCGGATCCCGTTATGAAGCCCAAACCAAATATTCGAAAAAAACCTATCAAACTCACTTTTGGTGTAATAATCACCCTGTGCGTTCGCACGACGATTATTCAGATTTTTCACCGCTTCAGAGCCAAGCAGATAATGCATCAACTTGTTTTCAACATCAAGCGTCATCGACTTGTTGAAATGCCCATCAGCAATAACATACTGCCACGCGGAAGAAGCATCCGACTGTAAACGGTCCGCAAAATCCTTCCAGTCCTCCCGAACATTTGAATCCGTCTTCAAATGCTGCGAGGTGCGATTTCGTATGCTATTCGTCTCCCCCACGTATACCGTATAGTCAGGAACGCTTTTATACCTGTTCTTATCTTCCGTATGAACCACATACACCGTTGGATAATGAAGACGCGTTCTCTCGGACATCGATACCCCCTTTTATCCCTATCTCGCTTATGTATGGCAGATACACCTCGGAAAAGCGTACTTAGGGGGTATGCGAACAGCTGTCATGACAACCTGACCTGCCATATATAAGCGAGATGTCTCAGGATAAAGCACGGAATCTACCATACTTAAGCGGGATAACCAAGCTTAAGCGCTCGTACGACACATTTTTGTGCACAAGACATCCCTCCGCAAGCGTCATCCGACCGCCTGGTGGCACGTTTCATATGCACAGAGAAAACACAGCCCGCAAACGCCACACTCGAAACATGACGCCAGTGGTTTTAAGGTAGAACCACGCCGATTCTGCTTGCTGATTAAGATAGGCGATACGGGCTTTCTCTGGCATTCGTTGTCGACGGAAGTCCACTTGGCAGATTGCATATTCCTCCCTTTCGGGTATGGAGGGAATGTTCGGGCACTGGAGTGAGCATAACGTAATCATGAGAGAGCAGACAAAATAACTACGGCAGCTTCGATCTTGCGCGTTCCACCCCTCTCGGTCTTCCCTCGGCGCATCTCTACGAAGTGCTTGACGGTAATTTCTTCCAAGGTGAAATCAGCTAGTGGGGGCAAGTGTTTCTGTATCTGTGCATTCTTGGACCATCCGTGTTCATGATCAGTTTCGGGTCGAATCTGGTCTTCTCCGACGCCAACCCTCGCAAGATTGTAAAACGAGGCTGCACCACGCTCATCGCTTTTCTTCTGTTGAATATCGTGCGCGATAGGATTCCCGATGTAGTCGTTGCATTGACTGGCCACCCCAGTACTCTCGACACGTTTGGATACGATATTTTGCGTCCGATATTCTGGGATTTGCGGGTTTCGTATTCCTGTTTTTTCGCACTTGTCAAACATTTTTACATTGCTTCATTGGCTACGCCGCTGATTTCGTTATGCATGTTGACGGTTAACGATCTGATTCCGCCATTGCACAATGTCCATTGAACTTTACGTGCAGAAGCGGCTTGTCGCACGCGCTTCTAAAGCCTGATTTCGCATGCGCACATCCGCAAAGTCACGCAAATACTAGTTAGCGCAGCTACTTGGTGAGATTTGTTCCCGATGTTTCCCGTATAGTACCTTAGGTCACCCCTTTTTGGTATTTTTTTCTGTTGGATATGCCACACAAGGGAATATCTTTTCGGAGTATATGAGATTAGGGAAAATATGGTCAACCACCATAAAATGATTAATGCTGCAATCGCAACGCTTGCGACTTGCGCCATGTTGCTGCCGGTAGCGGGCAGCGCCAATGCTAATGAATCTTCAAATACCGCCGTACTTGGTGCCGGCTATACGGCCACCAAGATTTCGCACCCCAATGCAGGGCTGGGCGAAGATGACGGTATCGTAAACGTTTTGAACGGCGAATCCACTGATGATCTCACGCAGGGTTCGGCCGAGCGTGGCCAGAACTATTCATGGTCTTCGGTCGGTTATGGCGACTGGATGTATGTGGGCACTTGCTATTCCGCAATGGGTTCCACACTGAAGTACATGGCCAACACCATGGGCACCACCTATGCCAGCATCAAGGCTGCACTGGATGTTGCTTTCAACGGCGAACTGTTCCTTGACAACGGCGAGAACCACAGCTTGCTGCTCAAGATCAATGTCAAGACCGGTGAAGTAAAGATCATCGTCAATGCGATTGGCGGAAAACATGCGGTCAACGGCTATCGTGCCGCCGTCGAATTCCATGACAAGCTGTACTTTGCTGCCGCCGCAAAAGGTCAGCCGTACCTGCTGGAAATCGACCCGAAGACTGACGCCACTGAAATCGTGTATCGCTCCGCGGCCATGACCACTGGTCTACAGAAGGGATACAGCGCTGGTATTCGCGGCTTGACCGTTGTCAATAACCAGCTCATCGCCAGCATGATTACCGACAACGGCGCCGCTATCGTGGCTTCCTCTAACCCATCCGCAGGTCAGGATTCTTTCGCCACCATCGCCACTCAGGATAAGGGCTTGTACAACTATCCGGCATGTGCTATGACCGACAACGTGTTCGGCGGCTGCGTGTGGGATATGGTCGGCTTCAAGGGCAATCTGTATGTCACCGTGGTGACCGGCAAGGGCAAGAACACCAAGCAGTCCTTCGCTCTGCTCCGTGGCACGCGGGATGAGAGCACCGGCAAGTGGACCTTCAAGCCACTGGTCGGCGATCCGGCAGATGGCGCCAAGTACGAGTGGGGCTTCGGAGCGAGCCGTTCCGGCGCAGCCAACATGGTGGTGTACAACGACCACCTGTACATCGGCGGCTATAACGATCCGATGAACGCTCTGGAGAAGTCCATGCAGATGGACTTCTCCGACCTGTATAAGGATCTGGAAAGCCCAGTCAACCTGTGGCGCATGGATGTTGACGAAGATAACAACGAGAGCTTCGAAATGCTTGCAGGCGACGCCAACAACAAGTACTTCGGCAACCCCAAGGGCACCATTGACGGCAAGGCCATGCTTTCGGGCTTGGGTGACAGCGACGAGCAGAGCCGCCACCTGAATCAGTACGTGTGGCGCATGCAGTCCTATAGCGGCAAGCTGTACGTCGGCACCTTCGACATCAGCGACCTCGCCTACCCGGCAACCCAGTTCGCCAACGGCGACATTCTGAAGCGTACTCCGGAAGAGTGGAAGAAGCAGATCGAATACATCAAGATCTTCTTCGACTCTCTGAAGAAGAATGACCAGAACGGCACTTCCGGTACTATCGGCACGGACTCTCAGGAAGCCTCCAAGCCTTCCGAGTCCGAATCTCAGGAAACCACCAAGCCGAGCGATGATGACATCATGCCGTTGAACGAAGGCGAAGCATCTGAGAGCGATCAAGCTGCACAGGCAGTTGAAGAAGCCGGCAAGACCGACGAAGTGGCCGCTGACGTGGCTACCATGCAGCAGCTGCTGGAGGACATGGGCGCTGATCTCAACTCCAAGCAGACCGACGTGGTCTCCCCTGACGGTGTCGCTCCGCAGGCCGCTGAAACCTACACGCTCGACGATCGTTACCAGTTCCTCACATCCCTGCAGCGGCTGCTCGACCTGTACAACAAGAACAAGCAGTATCTGCCGGAATTCATTACCAACGAGCTCGACAAGTGGCTTACCGAAGAGAATCTGGAGAACTTCATCGACTTCGTGGGCGTGCTCAGCTACCTGCATTACTCCAACGATGAGACTCGTGGCTTTGACCTGATCGTCTCCTCCGATGGCACGAACTTCCAGACCATCAGCCGTAACGGTTTCGGAGATAACAACAACCACGGTCTACGCGTGTTCGCCGTCACCGATTCCGGTCTGGCAATTGGCACCGCAAACCCGTACCATGGCACTCAGGTGTGGCTGCTGAACGATGGTGAAATCAAGAATGCTGAACTAACGAATGGCGATGCATTCGACTACGACAAGTATGATAGCGATAAGAAGAGCGCCAACGCCAACGGTCTGACCGTTGGCATCAACCCCAATGGCAATACCGTGGAAGACGTGCAGTACGACTACCAGTCGCTGACCGCCGGCACGGATTACACCGTGGCTGATGACGGTTCCATCGTGTTGAGCAGCGCATTCCTCAATGGTCGCGAAACCGGCAGCACCGGTTCTGTGGTGGTGTTCTACAACCAGGGTGCACGCGTGCGTTTCACTGTGGCCATCAAGGACAGCACGCCGAACGCACCGAAGAAGGATGATGACAAGCAGAATACGAAGCCTGCCGCACACAAGAAGGCAAACACTGCCAACACCGGTTCCAACGTAATCGGCGTTGTTGTGGTGGTCGCTGTTCTGGTTGTCGCAGCAGGGGCATTGTTCGTGTTCAAGCGCAAGCGTTCCTGAATTGCCATCTGTTCTTAGGATTCATTCCTAAGTTCGTCCGCATATGACAATCCCGTGTGATCCGGTTCGTCGGAATCATGCGGGATTTTTTATTTTGCAGGAATTACCTATCTCACGTCATGTCAAACTGCTATCACAAGCTGATTTCAACGTGCGATATGCAACCATGTGGAAGTTCCGATACGGAAACCATTGAAAATGGCACGCAATCCTACAAATAACAGATTCACGGCAAGCCACAGCAACGCCATACGCAGCGCAGAAGAAGCCTGCATCGCGTCGCATATCCAACCAATCGCAGCAAGACAGGGCACATATATTGCAGCCGTCGCCGCACACGTCAATGCAAGATACCGGTAATCCCCTGCCCCAATCAGAATGCCATCAACAGCCCACATCCAACCAGCCAACGGCAATGTCACGCCAACAACCATCATGCCGACGGTGAGCAAATGCTGAATCTCAGTAGACTGCGCAAACAGCGGGGACGCACACCATCCGGCAATCATCAAACCAATACCGATTACCGTTCCTCCGCATAATCCTGCCTTGCCAGCAATTCTTGTCAAACGCATGGCCTCGTCCTCTTTGCGGGCACCAATCTGCGCGGCAACCAACGTCTGACCGGCAATACCAATGGCATCAAGCATGTTCAACACAAAATTCCAACTGGAATTCACCACCTGATATGCAGCCAACACTTCCACACCCATATGCGTGGCCAGCACCACATTCGCCACCAGGCATGCACGCAACGCAAGCGTACGCAAAAACAACACCGCACCATCGCCAGCACTGTTCAACACTCCTGACAAACGCGGCCGCAAACGGGCACCTTCCGCACGAGTCCACAACACCGAAGGAACAATAAGCACCACTGCCATGAACCATTGCGAAATCAGCGTGGCCACTCCAGAACCAAACACACCCCAACCGAATCCGAGAATAAACAGCAGGTCCAGCAACGTATTGAGTATCGCACCCACCATAGCAGCTATCAACGTGATGCGAACCTTCTGCAGTCCGCGGAAAATACCGTTGGCCGCATACACCAGCAACATACCGGGAATGCCGAACACCACTGCGCGAACATAGTCAACCGCGTTATGCAGTACACCCCCCTGGGCTCCCATGGCCGTGCACAACGGGCGTGCAATAACGAACAGCGCCACAGATACCACCACGCCAATGATTCCAGCCAACCACAGGCCATCAATGCCTGCTTCCAAACCTTCACTCCGTTTGCCGGCGCCCAAAAGACGTCCCACCTGCGTTGTGGTGCTATACGCAAGAAACACACATAGCCCCACAACAGTGAGCACAATGGTTGACCCGACCGACAGACCGGCGAGCGCTTGCCCGCCAATATGTCCGACGATGGCGGTGTCGATGAGCACGAATGCTGGTTCGGCGATAAGTTGCCCGAACGTTGGTATGGCCAGTGTGAGAATGGTGCTGATGGTGGTGCATGATGCGTTGTTTGCGGTATCTGTTTCGTGAGTATTCTGCGAAGTTGATGTGGTCATAATCGTAAGCGTCTGGCGTGTTGGGAACTGTATGTGCAGTGTAAGGTCACGTGTTTCACCATCGCCGTTGATTGCTCAGATTTTGACTATGCCTGTTTTGCGCTATTGAGAATGTCGTTGAAGGTTTTCGCTGATTGTCCGCATAAAGGTAGAGGGGCGGATAATTTCCGAACCGCTCATGAAGCATAGTCCAAGCTCCTTGCGATACCCATTCAAGCCCATCCAACCCCTGGGGATTCCCGAATCCGCCTTCACAGTAGTACTTCATGTAACCGTCGAGCTTAGTCCCGAACACGTCGATGGGCTACCGCCCGGTCTCAAGCCCATGAGACACTTGGAGCCATGACTACCATCATCATGCGCACCTCTGAAGGTGACATCAAGATCAACCTGTTCGACGACAAGACCCCGGAAACCGTGGCTAACTTCCTTGGCCTCGCCACTGGCGAGAAGGAATGGGCCGACCCGTTCACCGGCCAGCCTTCCCATGAACCGTTCTACGATGGTCTGACCTTCCACCGCATCATCAAGGATTTCATGATCCAGGGCGGCTGCCCGCTGGGTACTGGCACTGGCGGCCCGGGCTACAACTTCGATGATGAAATCGTTCCAGGCCTGACCTTCGATCGCCCGTACCTGCTGGCCATGGCAAACGCCGGCCTGCGTCGCGGCGCGGACGACAAGATCCACGGCACCAACGGCTCCCAGTTCTTCATCACCACCGTGCCAACCGAATGGCTCAACGGCCATCACACCATTTTCGGCGAAGTCGCGGATGACGAGTCCAAGGCCGTCGTCGACAAGCTCGACTCCGTGGCAACTGACCGTTCCGATGCTCCGCTCGAGCCGGTCGGCATCACTTCCATCGAAGTGCTGAAGTAAGTTTCGCATCAACAAGACTTACGGCAAAACAATGAAAAGCCCCTCGCGTGAGGGGCTTTTCATTATCTCCGAGAGAATCTACAGCAGTTCAGATGAGTCTCACGACCGCACTGATCGTGTCATATTTTGCGTAAACGAGGTTCGGCGGAGTCCTTGGCACCGGTGATACGATACACATCGAACACGCCTTCAATCTTGCGCACTGCGGCAAGCAAAGTATTCAAATGCTGGGGGTCGGCCATTTCGAAGCTGAATTGGCTAGTGGCCACACGATCGGTTCCCGTGGAAATGGAGCCGGAAATAATGTTCACTCCATGGTCGGAAAGCACGCGCGTCACGTCGCTCAGCAGATGCGGGCGATCGAGCGCCTCCACCTGAATCTTGACCATGAACACGCCCTTGGTACTCGTCCACTGCACGTCAACCACACGTTCCGGCTGACGCTTCTGCAAGTCCAGCATGTTCTGGCAATCCACACGATGCACGGACACGCCCTGATTGCGGGTGATGAAGCCGATGATGTTGTCTCCCGGCACCGGCATGCAACATCGGGCGAGCTTGACCCAAATGTCTCCCACGCCCTTGACGGAAATGCCCAGCGAGCTGGTGGTCTTCTTGGTGCGTTCCACCTGCTTGAGCGGCAGAGCCTCCTGCTCCACCTCCTCATTCACCTCGTCGCTGCCCGCATCACGGACCAGATGCGAGATGACATTCTGCGTGGAAATCTGCCCTTCGCCAATCGCCACGAACACGGCTTCGGCATTGGCGAGATTCAGCTCATCAGCAACACCGACCAACGCCTCGGGAGTCAGCAGAGTCGCAATCGGAAGATTGCGCTTGCGCATGGCTCGTGTCAGCTCGTCACGACCTTCTTCGATGGCCTCGGTACGACGCTCCTTGCTGAACCATTGGCGAATTTTGTTGCGTGCCTTCGGGCTCTTGGTAAAGCTCAACCAGTCACGAGACGGACCAGCCGATTCGGACTTCGACGTAAGCACCTCGACGGTGTCGCCGTTTTCAAGCTTGGTGTCGAGCGGTACCAGACGTCCGTTCACGCGGGCGCCCATGGTACGGTGGCCGACTTCGGTATGCACCGCGTAAGCGAAATCGATCGGTGTCGCCTCGGCAGGCAACGATACGATCTTACCTTTTGGAGTGAACACGTAGACTTCGGCAGCACCCAGATCTTCCTTCAGGGAGCCAAGGAATTCATTGGAATCCGGGGTCTCACTCGTCCAGTCGGCGAGCTGCTGAATCCACTTGAAATTGTCAGCCTCGCTCAGCTCCTGGTTCTCGCCACGTTTACGATCGGACTTATCGGGCGAGCTCAGCGCACGGCCAGCTTGACCGTTCTCCTTGTACTTCCAATGCGCGGCGATACCGAATTCCGCACGGCGATGCATGTCCCACGTACGAATTTGAATCTCGACAGGCTTGCCGCCAGGACCCACCACCGTGGTATGCAGGCTCTGGTACATGTTGAGCTTTGGCATGGCGATGTAATCCTTGAAACGGCCTGGAACGGGGTTCCAACGCGCATGCACCGCACCCAACGCGGCATAGCAATCCTGAATCGTGTCGACGATGATGCGCACACCCACCAAATCGTAGATATTCGCAAAATCATGACCACGTACGATCATCTTCTGATAAATCGAGAAATAGTCCTTCGGACGTCCCGTTACGTACGCCGTAATGTTCTGTTCGTCAAGATCTTCGTTGATCTCCGCGAGAATCTGCTTCAAATACACGTCTCGCTGGCCTGCGCGACGGGCCACCAGCACCACGATCTCGTTGTAGATCTTCGGATAGAGCACTTTGAAGCTGAGCTCTTCCAATTCGGTTTTGATCGCGTTCATGCCGAGACGATTGGCAAGTGGCGCGTACACGTCAAGCGTTTCATGCGCTTTCTTCTGCGCGCTCGGAGTTTTGACGTAACGCCAGGTACGCGCGTTGTGCACACGGTCGGCGAGTTTGACGACCAGCACACGCACGTCGCGGCTCATCGCGACCACCATCTTGCGAATGGTTTCGGCTTGCGCGGAATCGCCGTATTCCATCTTGGAAAGCTTGGTGACGCCATCGACCAAACCGGTCACGGTATCGCCGAACTCGGCGCGGCACTCATCGAGCGTATAGTCGGTGTCCTCAACCGTGTCGTGCAACAGGCCGGCGGCCACAACCAACGGTCCCATGCCGAGATCGGCAAGAATCTGCGCCACGGCCAACGGGTGGATGATGTACGGCTCGCCCGATTTGCGCCGTTGCGAAGAATGCTGCTTGACCGCACGCTCATAAGCGCGCTCAAGAATGCTTATGTCCTCATCGGGATGATGGTATTCGCACATCTTCAGGATCGGCTCAAGCGGATCAAGCGGATTCGTGCTGATCTCGCAGCCCAACATTCGGGCAGAATGAACCTCACGCTCAACGTCACCCATCGTCCACCTCCTCGCTCGCAATGCTCCCTATACTACCCGCGCCTCACCGTGCATCCGAGGCATCCGACCGCGTGTTGCACGGCCAAATACCCCCGAAACCATTGAGATGTCAGCGTTTGCCGATTCCTCTGCGACTAAGCCAGTGCGTTCAGCTCAGGAAGCCACGCCTGTGGAACCAAACCCACGCTCAGCGCGATCCGACCCAGGCAGCGTTTCCGCCTCGATGAACTTCGCTTCGACGTAACGCTGAATAACCAGCTGCGCGATACGGTCTCCCGGATGGAACGTCACGGTGTGTTCCGGATCAAGATTGATCAGCGGCACCTTGATCTCACCACGGTACCCCGCGTCGATGGTTCCCGGCGCATTGAGCACAGTCACACCCTGCTTGACGGCAAGACCGGACCGTGGATGCACCAGAGCCACGTAACCCGCTGGAAGGGCGATCGCCACTCCTGTAGGCACCAGTGCCCGCTGGAACGGCTTCAGCGTGACTTCCTCCGTAGTGTGCAGATCAGCGCCAGCGTCACCGGCATGGGCATAATACAATTCCGCCGGATGGTCAGGATCCAGCGACTTTACCAGAACCTCAACGTTTTCCGGTTCGTTATATGCTTCGTCGAACGCCATCAGGCAGCGCACTCCTGACACACCGGCTGACCGTCGTCAGTGGTGTAGGCAAGCTGGCTACGATGCTTCACCAGGAAGCATTCGGAGCAGATGAACTCGTCACCCTGCATAGGAATGACGGTCACCGAGGCGTCCTCATTGCTGAGGTCCGCACCGGGCAGCTCGTAGTCTTCGGCGATGGCGTTCTCGTCATCGTCCATATCGTTGGAAGTGTTCTGGGAGCTCTTGCCCAAAGCCTGGAGCGACTCCTCGTCCTCGTCTTTGTTGCGCGGGGAATCATAATCCTGTGCCATCGAGATTCCTTTCGTCATCTATGGTGCTTATGCGCCATAGGATACATGACTTTTACCCCGCATAGGATACACGAATCGAAATACTCGTAAAATCCGACACGTGGGGCACAATGGAATAAACAGAAATTCTTGAAGGAAAGTGGTGTGTTGTGCCTGGGAATTCACTCGAGGAAGCGCGGTTCGATCATGTCAGCGACACCGGTGAACTCGTCTTTGTTTCAGGTGCCGGAAAGTTCTCTGTGAAGGTCGATGAGGCGCTTGAAAGAGCCATTTTGGAGGCCAAGCAGATTCGTTCCGAAGTGCAGGAAAAACAGCAGACGCACATTCCGATCACCCTGCCGATTTCGCAAATTCAGTCGTTGATTCGCGCCGGCGCCGATCCCGCGCGTGTTGCGGAAAGATATTCGTTGAGCGAAGCGCTCGTTCGGCGTTTCTCGGCGTCGGTCGAAACGGAGAAGCAATATGCGATTGAGCAATTCCTCGCCGTTCCAGCACCGAAAGAAAGCCGTGTACGTACGCTTTCCGAACTGATTGAACGCACATTCGCGGCGGCACGGGTGCGTTTGGAAGACGTGACTTGGAAGGCTACCAGGCTTGGCTTGGAACCTTGGAAAATCAGCGCTCAGTTCGTTTCCTCCGGCCATACCATCTGCGCGGAATGGTCGTGGAACATGCATGACAACGCCGTAAGCTGTTTGAATTCCGCTGCACGCAAGCTCATCGGGGAGCAAGACGCGCCAAAGGAAGGACACGCCGAGAAACACGCCGACGAGAATTTCCTCGCTTCGCTGAATCTTCCGGGAAATTCCGCCCGATCGGCGCGAATCGAACAGACCGTATCGGCATGGAACACGCCTGAACCGTCCATGCCGGTGGCGCGCCCCTCAACGGCACCTTCCGTTCCAATCGTGCCAATCGGCGTGTCTAACGAATTCGGCACGCCGAACACATCGAGTATGGCCGCCGACATCTCTCTGCCAAACCGATCGGAAGACGCCGTGACGAAAACCGACGTCAGTGCAACAGGCGATGCTCAGAACACCATCGCGCCCGCATCGGATACCGCCTCGAACACCGCAAACACGAATCAAACACCTGATCCGCACAGCCAAAACACCACCAAATCGAAGCGGCGCGCAGGACGCTCCGCCGTGCCAAGTTGGGATGAGATTCTGTTCGGCGACTGAACCAAACCCTGCGTGTTAGGCCACGTCGATCAGACAGGGGATATCGGACTCGAGCATGGTGAGCGAGCCATGCACGCTCGACAGATGCATCGCCTTTTCCGCCTGAGTGCGGGAATCCACGATGGTGACGGCCTTCGTGGCCGATACAATCACATCACCAATCATCGGTTCGACGCGCGAGACCACAGGTCCGTACACGCCCTCCGCAATCGCCTGCGATCGCGTACGCACTTGTGCCCGGTCTCCCAGCACATCACGCCACCGCGCGGCGATGTTTTCCGGTGCCTCGCCCTGTTCTGCATAGAGCATGACGCAACGTGGTTCACCGCCGACATAGACGACACCCTGCATGAGCCGCTGATCCTGTGCAATATCAATCACGGATTCGGGATCAGTGGTGATCATACCGTGATCCGCTACAATCACAACCAATGTGCCTTTGGGCACGCTGCGGCGAAGAAGGCCAAGCTGACCGTCAACACGCTCGTACGTGCCAATCCATTTATCGGAATCCCAGCCGTAGTTATGCCCGACCTTATCGGTATCACGCAGATACAGGTATGTCAGTCCGGGATTTTTCGCCGCTTGGGCCGCGACCGCGACACGCTTGCGCGGATCATCGTTGGAAATGTAGTCACTGCCACGTAAGGCAGCCTGCGTCAACGCGGAAAACGCGAATTTCGGCAATCCAGAACTGGTCACACGAACGCCTTGTGCGCTTAGCCGTTCGAACATGGTCGGCTGCTGCTGCAACTCAAGCGGAGGAACCGCATTTCTGAAGGAAATCAGCTGACATATTTCGCCGGTTTTCGGATTGAGCTGCGTATAGCCGGTCATACCCGTCATACCGGGGCATGTTCCCGTACCGAATGTAGACATAGCTGCGACGGTAGTGCTCGGCATGCATGTGGCGATGGGACGCTGATTGGCTGACTCGTTCATGAGGGACCGCAAGTAAGGCGCATGCCCCAGTCTCATGTTGAGGTTCCAGTAGCCGAGACCGTCCACGAGCACTACGACCGCGGACGCCGCGTCCGGCAGCCCAAGCGCTTCCTGCAGAGCTTTCGGGTCAGAATGAATGTCCGTTGGCATGGGGCAGCCAATGGCGTTGGAAACCGCAGGAAGTACCGACGACAGGTGCAACGCTCCCCCACGGATCCCTTCAGATGGCATGCCATCTCCGTAGCATGCCGGTTCGGTCATGGTAAGCAGCTCTTCGTCGCTTGGCACTTCAACACTCATGACTCCTATTCAAGCACCGCGGTGGTACCGGCTGGTAACATTGCTAGGTTGATTACCATTACTTTTCCGTGAGGAGATTCACCGCATGGTGTCGCACCGCAAATCGGCAAAACCAGCCTTTGACCCGCGTACGGTCAAAGAGAACATCGTCGAAACACCGTTGAACGAGGAGATGAGCAAGTCCTTCCTCGAATACGCGTATTCGGTGATCTATGCCCGCGCGTTGCCCGATGCCAGAGACGGTTTGAAGCCGGTGCAGCGCCGCATCATCTACCAGATGGGTCAAATGAACCTCAATCCGGATCGTCCGTACATGAAGTCGGCCCGTGTGGTCGGCGAGGTGATGGGTAAGCTTCACCCGCATGGCGATTCCGCGATTTATGAGGCGATGGTCCGTCTTGCGCAACCGTTTGCCATGCGTCTGCCCCTGGTAGACGGCCATGGTAATTTCGGATCCCTTGATGATGGTCCGGCAGCATCGCGTTACACCGAGGCTCGCATGGCCCAGGCTGCGCTTGGTATGAACGCGAATATCGCCGAAGATACAGTGGATTTCACACCGAACTACGACAACAAGCTGCAGGAGCCAACCGTTTTGCCTGCCGCGATTCCAAATCTGCTCGTCAATGGCGGTTCCGGCATCGCCGTCGGCATGGCCACGAATATGGCGACGCACAATCTGGGCGAAGTGGTTGCCGCAGCCAAACATTTGATGCATCATCCTGATGCCACGTTGGAAGAGCTTATGCGCTATGTTCCCGGCCCTGATTGGCCGAGCGGTGGCGTGATTGTGGGACGCAAGGGCATTCGCGAGGCCTACGAAACCGGTCGTGGCGCGTTGACCACGCGTTCGGTAACGCATATCGAAAACGTAACCGCTCGTAAGAAAGCAATTGTCGTAACGGAACTGCCGTTCATGGTCGGCCCGGAACGTGTGTTGGAACGTATTTCCGAGGGTGTGAAAAATCGCAAGCTGGAGGGTATTTCCGGCGCGATCGACCTGACGGACCGCCATAACGGCACTCGCCTTGTCATTGAAATCAAAACCGGTTTCGACCCGAACGCAGTACTGGCGCAACTGTTCAAGCACACACCGCTGCAAGACAATTTCACCATCAATAACGTGGCGTTGGTCAACGGTCGCCCACACACCATGGGCTTGAAGGAAATGCTTCAGGTGTGGGTAAATCATCGCCGTGTGGTGATTCGCCGTCGTAGCGAATTCCGCAAAAAGAAGGCGCTGGAACGTCTGCATTTGGTTGAAGGCCTTCTGCTTGCGATGGTCGACATTGACGAAGTGATTCAGGTGATTCGCTCGTCTGACGATGCCGAAGCCGCAAAGACGAAGCTCATCAAGGTGTTTGATCTGGATGAGATTCAGGCACAGTACATTCTTGACCTGCGCTTGCGTCGCCTGACGAAAATGAGCCGCATCGAGCTTGAAGCGGAACGCGACGATTTGAAGCAACGTATCGAGGAATTGGATCGCATTCTCGCCTCCGCTGAGGCGCTTGACGGCGTGGTGATCGCCGAAATGGACGAGGCTGTTGCCACGTATGGCACGCCACGTCGCACTGTGCTGTTGGATGAAGACGCTGACGGCAGGCTTGTGCCTGTTGCAACGCATGGCGATGATGGCGTATCCGCCTCCGCTGTGGCTGCGGCACGCGCTGCAGCCACAGTGTCGTCTGCCGCCGCCGATGTCGCCGCCGCCGCGAAGGCCGCGAAAAAAGCCGGTGAAGACAATGCCGCAGCCATGGCTTTGCAGATCGACGACGAGCCGTGCGCGGTGATGTTGTCGGCCACTGGTCTGATCGCACGCACCTCTGAAGACGCGTTGGAGCGTTGGGAGAATCGCTCTTCTGCCGACCAGCGTGTAAAGGATGATCAGATTATTTCGATCTTCCGCACGACCACGCGTTCCTCATATGGTTTGATCACATCTGCCGGCCGTCTGATTGTGGCGCATGTCGTGGAATTGCCGGTTGTGTCTGCGGATGGGCCGCTCCACGTGACTGGCGGCGTTCACGCCGAAGAGTTAATCGGCACGACGGAAAACACCGATCCAATTCGTGGTGAACGTGTGATCGCTGCGATCGCCATGCCATCCGCCGACGATTCCGGTGATAATGCCGTAGAGCCCACTCCTCTTGCATTGGGTACGCGCAATGGTGTAGTCAAGCGTTGGAATCGAGAATCGCCCACCACCATGGATTCATGGAGTGTCATCGATTTGAAGGATGATGATGAAGTTCTGGCTGCCGCTGAAGCGCGTGACGAGGATCGGCTGGTGTTTGTATCCACCGACTCCTCCCTGCTGACGTTCGAGGCGAAGAACGTACGCCCGCAGGGACGCACTGCCGGAGGCATGGCAGGCATTCGCCTGGCTGAAGGCTGCTCAGCGGCTGCGTTCGCGGTAGTTCCCGCCAGCAAGGTGGCGTGGAATTATGAAGAAGGCGAGAATGGCCTGTTCTCCGCGTCTGGAGCTGTGGTGTTGACGGTTGCGGGCGATTCCGAAGCGTTGCCGGGTACGGAGAATGGTTCTGCGAAGGTAACCCCGTTGGAAATGTATCCGACGAAGGGCCGCGGTACCGGTGGCGTTCGTTCGCAGCGCTTCCTCAAGGGACAGGATACGTTGGTTCTCGCATTTGTGGGCGCATACCCAGTACACGCCTCCACGCAGGGCGGTGCCGGCGTGGAATTGCCGAAGCCGGATATGCGTCGAGATGGCTCTGGCACGGAGCTTTCCGCACCAATCGCCATCATCGGCTAACTTGTTTTTCATTGACAATGCCCGTATCTTGCGATGGCTGGGATCGTTTTGGTTTCGCCTGTGCTTGCAAGATGCGGGCATTGTTGTTGTCGGCACGGTTCTGCCAGTGCGTCCGTTTCGTTCGCTTTGGCTCAGGCAATGTAACACCAAGCTAGCAGTAGAGCTTCATGCCTTGCGGACTGTCGACGAAGCCGGCCGCATGAAGGATCTGCCGATTCGCATTCCGTTCCTTTAACGACATACCGTTCATTTCGCTGAAACTGATGCTGCCACTGGGCTGTCGTTGCAATGCGTAGGCAAATTCGGCGCAAGCTGGTTTCAATATTGTCTCGTCAGTTACGAAGCTGACGATTTTATGACTCTTTGGCACGGCAAACAACACGGGTTCGCCTTGTCTGAGTACGATGACGGAGCCAGATCTACGTGCCGGTTTGAGGTAATCCTGTTCTGGCCAGGCGATTGCGGAGCCAATAAGATTGGCGGGATCAGTCACATCGAGTGCCGCGCAGGATTGACTATGCCATTGCGTATCGCTACGAAGCGCGTCGATGGTTTCTCGCTCCGCGAATTGTGCCGCGCCGAAACCTTTCACGAACATGCCTCGGACCAGTGTGCCATGTTCTTCCATTCGTTTGAGTACTGGATAGAGTGATGAAAATCCTCCGGCAATCCGTTCCTTATCAACCAAAGGAGCGGCAATCACCCCATATCGATCCAGCAGCGAGTCGATGAGCGCCAACTTACGCTCCTCCACACTTGCTGCATGCGCCGCATCATCAATGCCGGTATCTCTGTTTTTAGACATGGCAGGCTCGATGACACTGTCTAGCGTTTTATGTGATAGAACGGTTCGCCCATCACCACAAGCTACAGCGGACCATAATCCACTCAAGCTCAATGGTGTTGGAGGACGCATGGTGACGCGCCTACGTGCGACACGACGAGGTGTGCGAACAGTTTTGCCTCCGTGTAGGAGCGTTCGCACTGGCGTGAACGAGCCGTTCGTCACTTTTCCTTGCCATACCAGTGACCATAGGGCTTCCTCGAACTGTTGCTCACCCCATGCGGGGAATATGATTTCGCCTGTTTCAGGGTTCACCTGCACTTCGGCATGCTGCTGCCAGATGGTTTTGACTGCGGCTGAAAGCTGTTGAATGGGGAACGCTCCGCCACCGCTCAATGCTGCTAGCACGGCTTCCGGCATAGTCAATGTTTCATTATTTTTCAGTTCTTCCAATGTCGGTTCAGATGGGTTGAGCAGCAAAGAACCCGCTGGATAGAAGGCGATATCACCAGCTTCTTTGGCGTTGGATCCACTCGCTTTCGAGCCGACCCATACCACATCCGATGATGAAATGAGCTCGTCGAGCATGCTGGGCTGATACTCACGCACACGTGCCGGGAATACCGTGGATTCCCATACCGAAGCGTTCAGGAACACGCCTTCCAACTGTTCGATGACACGCATCAGACCATCGACGCCTTCGTAGCGTTCACCTCCAACAGGACCGACTCCTTGACGATCAAGCAGAAAAGCCTGATAGACGCTCGGATCGACCGGTTTGACGGCTTTTCGGGCCCTGGCAAGAGACAATGATCGAATACGCCGGAAAACATCTTTGTGAAGCCATTGCTGAATAGCACTCTTTTCGGAAGTCTCACCTAAATCAGTGAACCTTCCTTTGATGAGTTCACCTCGAGCATCCAGCTCATCAAGCGCATGCACCGCTTGATCCGCGTCAACATCAAGTTCGGCAATCATCTTGTCGGAGGTGAATGGGCCATGCGTCTTGGCGTATCTCGCTACGCGCCCGTTGATGTCTTCTTCGGCGAGATCATTCCAGAATGTTCGTTTGGCAAGCTCGTCTTCCACCTGTGTAACGGCTTCGGAATCCAACAATGATGCCATGTTCGTACTCCCTAAGAGCCGTTCCAGCACTTCCGGATCCATGGACAGCAATTGTGTGCTTCGTTCGGCCTGCGGCACGTCATACTGGTACATCACCGAGCCAACGAAACCAAACAGCATATTCTCCGCGAACGGAGACGGCGTTTCGGTAACCACTTCCGACAACAGTATCGTCCCAGTATTCAACCCGTTCATAATCGTGCGCAATGCGGGAAGATCATACACATCCTGCAGGCATTCGCGCGCGGTTTCCAGCAGTAGGGGAAAATTCTTACGGGTACGGGCCGCATTCAATAGTTGTGCGGCCTTCAACCTCTGCTGCCATAGCGGCACACGCTTACCTGGACGAGTGCGCGGCAGGAAAAGTGATCTGGACGCGCATTCGCGGAATCGGGCCATGTAGAGCACGCTTTCGCCAACCTGTGTCTCAACGATGCGTTGCAATTCGTCCGCGTCGAACAGCAGCAGCTCATGCATCGGCAAATCGCCATAACCGTCCGGCAATCGTAGAACAATGCCATCGTCGGCCGCATACACTTGACCATCGAAACCAAACCGCTGTTTGATTCGAGTGGTAATAGCCAACGCCCAAGGCTCATGCACGCGCCTACCGTATGGCGAGTGGATGATAATGCGCCAATCCCCACCTTCATCCTGACAACGTTCCACCACGAAATCACGATCCGAAGGAATCACACCGGTCGCCTCACGTTGTTCGTCAAGCAGTTCGGCAAGATTGCTTATGGCATTGCGGTCAAGACCATCCCGCTTCAAACGTTGTGTGGCCTCACGGTCGAATCGCGCTTCCGATACAGTTTGAACCGTATTCTGATCACCATTCTTTGCTGGTTCATGTCTGTGCAATCTTTGGCTGAGTTCGCGTGTCAAACGTCCTTGTGCCAATCCGAAACCATAATCGCGCCCGTCCTGGTCCCCATGCCAGAATGGCAGGCGTGCAGTACGGCCTGGTGCGGGAACCACCACTACCCTGTCCCGTGTGATCTCCTGGATCTGCCAAGTCGAAGTCCCCAAGGTGATGATGTCTCCCACACGGGATTCGTATACCATTTCCTCATCCAGCTCACCTACCCGTCGAGGGCCCGGACCGGAGCCTTCCTCCGGAAGCACCACCGTGTACATGCCACGGTCAGGTATGGTACCGCCGCTGGTCACTGCCAAACGTTGCGCTCCTGGACGTGCGGAAATCAGCCCCGCTTCTTCGTTGTATTGCAGCGGCGGGCGGAATGCGGAAAAGTCCTCACTGTTGTATGCGCCTGTCATCATGCCGATAACCGCATCGAACATGGACCGATCGAGATCTCGGAAAGGCGCGGAACGACGCACGCGGTCGTACCAATCATTCGTAGAAAGATCTTCCATGGCCGCGGCCGCAACGGTCTGCTGTGCGAGCACATCCAGAGGATTGCGGGGCATTCGTAATGGTTCTATAGCCCCTTCCCGCATACATTCCATGCTGGCTGTTATGCCAATAATCTGCTGTCGGGTTATAGGGAAGAACAACGCATGAGAGACTCCCCCGACATTGTGGTCGGCACGGCCCACTCGCTGCAATCCCGATGCGATCGACAATGGGGCGGCCACCTGAATCACTAGATCCACAGAGCCCATATCGATGCCGAGTTCCAAGCTGGAGGTGGCCACCACACAACGCAACTGGCCGCGTTTCAACTGCTCTTCGATCCGTTTGCGCCGATCTTTTGACACGGACCCGTGATGTGCCATGGCAATCACATCAACATCGTCATGCGATTCAACCAACATGGTGGTGGCCCCCACCACCGAATCGTAATGCCCGGCAAATTGCTCACGGCCTTCCGGTGAGCCCAAATCACGGTGCTCACTCAAATCGGTCGCCTCCGAGCCCTGTTTCGACTCCGCATACATGTCGTTGAGCCGTGCAGTCAGCTTCTCTGCCAATCCACGCGAGTTGACGAACACCAATGTGGTTCGGTGCCGCAACACCTCATCGAGAATGGACCGTTCAAGAGCCGGCCATACCGAACCACCTGTAGCGCTAGTGTCAAGCATATTGCGCAATGGTTCCACGGCTCTCAAGTCCATAGCCGGAACAGCGCCGGGGTTCACCACCGTTACCGGTTGCGAACCTCCAAGGAACCGCGCTACTTCCTCAACGGGATTAACAGTTGCCGATAACCCTATGCGCTGCACTGGATGTCCGATCATATCGTCAAGGCGTTCAAGACTTAATGCGAGATGCGCGCCTCGCTTCGAACCCGCGACCGCATGCACCTCATCGACGATCACCGTCTCCACACCCGCCAATATGCTGCTCGCTTTGGAAGTAAGCAGCAGGAATAATGATTCCGGCGTGGTGACGAGAATATCCGGCGGATGGCTGACGATTTTTCGACGTTGTTCAGGTGTGGAATCACCGCTGCGCATAGCCACTTCAACATCGGGGACGGGCAGTCCCATCGCCTCGCACTGTTGAGCAATTCCCCGCAATGGCAATTCAAGATTCTTCGTCACATCGACGCCGAGCGCCTTCAACGGCGAAATATACAGCACTTTGACGTTACGCTTCGTTTTCTTGCGGGAACCTTTCTTCACAGTTCTTCGTTCCGTATGGCTCTCGGTTGCCGCGGTTTCGCCATGAACGTCCACTCCTGCGGAACGCACTCCGCCCGCCATAAGCCGGTCAAGAGCCGAAAGGAACGCACAGAGGGTTTTACCCGACCCAGTGGGCGCCACAACGAGCACGTTCTCGCCGGAATGGATGGCCGGCCACGCCTGCTGCTGGGCTTCGGTGGGCCGGTTGAACGCATGTTTGAACCATGCTTTGGTCGGCTCCGAAAACAAGTTCAAACATTCGCACATACGTTCGATTATCGCATCACCGTAAGACGTCACTCGTCTTCGCCGTCAACCCATTCGAGCACTTCTCCCGGTTGACAATGCAATGTCTCACATATGGCATCAAGCGTGGAAAACCGTATCGCCTTGGCCCGTCCGTTCTTCAACACCGAAACATTGACCGGCGTTATGCCTATAGCCTCCGCCAGTTCACTGACGCTCATTTTTCTTTTGGCGAGCATCACGTCAAGATTTACACGAATGGCCATATCAAATCACCACCGCCAGTTCGTCACGCTGTTCGATAGCCTGCATCAACAGCGAGCGCATCACCACCATCAACAGTTCGAACGCCGCGATCAGCAGAAGCGTTGCCGCACCAAACGCCAGCACGACGTATGGAAATATTTGCTCGTCGACCCCTATCGCGGACATCAGAAAGCGCGAAGGTGACAACCAGATTGGACTAATCATCACAGCGAGCACTAGTATGCCTTCAATCCCCGCATATATGAGAATGTGATTCACCCAACGCATGGCTTTGCCGGAAAAGACATCACGTTTTTCAACCAAGGTCAGCAATCTCCACAGCGGTATCAACGCAAACTCGAAGCAGGAGACAATCAGCACTGCGGCAACCGCATACAGCCAATGCATCGAGTCAGCGCCGGCATACCTGGAAGCAACGACAGCGGATGCCGCAATCGCACTGACCTGCAGTCCGAGGCAGCATATTGCAATTATCACAATCAGCACACGCAATACGTCAATCACCATGGAATGTTTCGCCGCGGAATCCGACATGATATTCGTCTCCTTCAATCCAATAAACCTGAATATCGATAATAATCTATCGATATTCGATATGCAAATCTTGTGAAAGTATGTTAGTCGATATTTTTCTATCGTTTTTCGATATGTACGATGACATCCACACACTCAAGGAAGGAATTTGTTATGACGGAACCAGCCAGCACTTTCCCATCACAAGCGCAACAATCTCAACAATCATCGTCATTACGCGAAATGCGAGAGACCCAAGAAACACCAGGCGCACAAGAAAACCAACCAACACAAGAACCATCCGCGCATCAGGAGGAACAGCTTTTGGCAAAACCTAAAATCACGCGGGAAGAAATAGCGCAACATCCCCTCGGCAAACGCACGGTCATCACCATTGGCGCTGCATTTCTCATCACTTTCGCATTCGACCGTCTGATCTGCAGCATGCCTCCGACATGGCTTATCGGATATGAACTGCCGGTTTTCTGGATCATCTGTGCGCTTACCGTAACCGCGCTGCACTGGAAAACCGCACGAAAACAAGTTCTTGTTTGGCTTGTTTTGGGAAGCATCGTCGCCATTGGCGTGTGGAATATGCTCGCTCACTCGACCTTGTGCTATTCGAGAAACGACGAATACGCGCTCACCACGCAATTCGTTCAACCGGCATTGCTTATGCTGTACTGTCAGCTGGTCAACGGGCGTTACGATGTTCGCCGTCCACTTCAAGTTGTCTGGAATTGGTTTACCGGCTGGTTGCAGCAGCCGTTTATTCACATTCGCGATTTTACGGAACCGTTTTCCGTCATATTCGCAAGATTCGCAGTCGCGTCGAAACAACGCTCAAAAGTGCGCGAAATCGGCATCGCGCTGCTGATTTCCATCCCATTGCTTTTGACGATCATACCGTTGCTTGTCGGTGCCGATCAAATAGTTCAATATGAGGTGTTGAACGTTTTTCGTGATTTCAATCCGATGGCGCTCACTCTTCATATCATGTTCATCGTATTGCCGTGGCCATTGCTGTTCTCTCTGCTTATCAGTCTCGACACCGAGCCCGCTTCCACACCACCGGAGCAACGCTTCTCCCTCAGTTCAGTAACAGCGTTCGTGATACTGGCCGTGACCCTGATGGTGTACGCACTGTTCTGCACCGTGCAAGTCCGGTTCCTGTTCGCGGGATTGCTCACTGACGGTTCAATCGCACTGCCAGACGGATTGACCTATAGCGAATACGCACGCAGCGGATTCTTTCAACTGCTGGCAGTTACGGCCATTAATGTGACTCTGTTCGGCTTGGCGATCGCTCTTGCGCCACGCACACGCACGATCAACATCGCATTGGTCGCATTGCTGGCGTTAACCGCCGTTATTCTGGCTTCAGCGGCACTTCGACTGGGACTGTACATCAACGCATACGGTTTGACTTGGCTACGCTACCTTTCGGCATCATTCATCGCCTTGCTTGCCACTGTGATTCTGCTATGTCTTATTCGTTTGAAAACACAACGACTGCCATTGGCCGTGACCGTGGCCGTACTGCTTATCGTATGGTATGTTGCACTCGGTTTTAGTAACCCTAACCGTATATGCGAAATCTACAATGCTGCTCACGGCATCGCAGACGCAGTGGCGGCAACGCCCTACCAGCCGATGGTCTGACCACCGCACTTTTTACGCAGGCTCTCGTGCATGATCACCATAAGCACCAGGAAAACCAACATGTACAGAGGGAACCACAGCACACTGATATGCTGTGCGATCAAGCCGAATACCGGCGGCATGCACATCGAGCCGACGTATGCGCATGCCATCTGCATGCCGACGATCGCCTGCGATTTGTCTTCGCCGAAATATGCCGGCGTGGAATGAATGACGCACGGATAAATCGGAGCGCAGCCGAGACCGATGATCATCAGCCCCACAATAGTGCCGATATTGTGCGGCAACGGCAACAACATGCTAACGATACCGGTCAGCACGAGCGCCTGGCCTAGGCGAATCATAGTCGGATCGTTGAACTTCATGGTCAGAAAGCCACTCGCCAAGCGACCTACGGTGATGCCGATGCAGAACAGACTGGCCCACATGGCGGCTGTGGTCTTGTCAATGCCTTTGCCGAGCACCATGTAGCTACTACCCCACAGCATGGCCGTGGATTCCAACGCACAGTAGCAGAAGAACATCACCAGGATTTCTTTGGCACCGCGAATGGCAAGCACGCCTCGTACACCAAGCGGTTTGCGAGTTTCATCATTGGCCGTTCCGTCGGATTCGCCGGAAACTTCGCCCGTCTTTGCCTCGGAGCGCTTCTTCCACAATGGCAGGCTGAAAATAAGAATGGCGGTGAGCGCAACCTGCAGTATGGAGATGTAACGGTAGCCCCACGGCCAGCCTTGACCCGCGCCCAAGGCGAATCCCATGACGTATGGGCCGGTCAATGCGCCGATGCCCCACATGGCGTGCAGCCAGCTCATATGACGGCTCTCGTAGTGAATGGCCACATAATTGTTGAGGGCCGCGTCAACTCCGCCCGCTCCCAAGCCGTACGGGATGGCAAGCAGAATCAGCACCCAATAGTTCGGAGCCACCGAAAAGCCAAACAACGCCAACGCCGTCAATGCCACGGAAACCGCGGTGACTTTGCCCGCTCCAAAATGCAAGGTCATACGGTCGGAAAGCAGCGCAGAAACAATGGTTCCAGCAGAAATCGTCATGGAAATGCCGCCAGCCCAAGAGATGGGTGCACCCAAATCGACACTCATCGTCGGCCATGCGGCACCCAACACAGCATCCGGCAAACCAAGACTGATGAACGCCACATAGATTACGGCAAGCAAAAGATTGACCACGCCCCACTCCCTCTTGACTGATAGCTGCAGAAGACAATATCAGTCGTCATTGTAAACATATCTATCTACCGATCGGTAACTGCTCAATTGCACTATTTACCGCAGAATCTTCAATCCCTATCTCGCGAAACCATATACCGTCTTCGCTAAGAAAACGCCCTCCGCAACGTCTTTGACGCAACGGAAGGCGAACCATCGAAAACACCGATCAGGTATCGATCTTGGAACGGTCGAAGTCATCGGCATTCTCAACAATGAATGCCTTTCGAGGAGGCACATCGTCACCCATCAGCAGGCTGAAGATCCGACTGGCCTGTTCGGCATCTTCCATACGAATACGGCGCAGCATGCGCGTACGTGGATCCATGGTGGTGTCAGCCAACTGATCGGCGTCCATCTCACCAAGACCCTTGTAACGCTGGATGTCTTCGTTATAGCCGATGCGCTTCTTGTCAAGCTCCGCCAATTTTCCGGCAAGCTCATCGTCGGAATACGTGTAGATGTACTCCCCCTTGTGAGCTCCGGTCAAGGCGATGCGGTGCAACGGAGGCACAGCCGCATACACATGGCCATGCTCGATGAGCGGCCGCATGTAACGGTAGAACAAGGTAAGCAGCAGAATGCGGATATGCGCACCGTCAACATCTGCATCGGTCATCATAATGACCTTGTTATATCTTGCCTGCTCAATGTCGAAGCTTGCACCGGAGCCAGCACCGACCACCTGAATAATCGCCGCGCATTCCTTATTCGACAACATCTGCGACAGCGACGCCTTCTGCACGTTAAGGATTTTGCCGCGAATCGGCAACAACGCTTGGAAGCCGGAGTTACGTGCGGCCTTGGCAGTACCGAGTGCGGAATCACCCTCCACGATGAACAGTTCAGCTACATCGTCATTACCCGGCTGGCAGTCAGACAGCTTCGGAGGCATGGACGCCGATTCGAGCGCATTCTTGCGACGGGTCACCTCTTTGGTCTTACGCGCCTGAATGCGGGCATGCATTTCGCCGACAATCTTCTCAAGCACGCGACCGGACTGTTCCTTGTAGCCGCGCTTGGATCCAGTGATCATCTCACCGAACTGCTTGTCGGTCATTTTGCTGACGATCGGCTTGACCTGCGCGGTGCCAAGCACATCCTTGGTCTGGCCTTGGAACTGCGGTTCGGCGATACGCACGGTGATGACGGCCACAAGACCAGCCAGGATATCATCACGTTCGACCTTCATGTTGGAATCTTTGAGATTCACCTTGAGCTTGCGCGCATTGTCTTCAATGGCCTTACGAATCTGCTTGGTCATTCCTAACAAGAAGCCGTCCACATGCGTGCCGCCGCCGGGGGTCTCCACCACGTTGACGAAACTGCGCATGGTGGTGTCGTAACCGTTGGTCCACCGCATGGCGATGTCGACGGCGCACTTTCTTGTGACCTTCTGCGCATGCAACTCGCCGCCGTCGCCAACGGCCTGGGTTTCTTCAACGTACGTGTCTTCGCCGGTAACGCGCCAAATGTCGGAAACGGCTTCACCCCTGGACAGGTAGTCCACGAAATCCTTCACTCCGCCGGTATGGCAGAATTCCTCGATACGGGCATGCGTATACTTCGATCCCTGAGATTGCGCCACAGTATCGGTTTCCACCGCCTGACCTGCGACGGCATTTTCAGCATCGACGCTTTCGTCGCTTTTCTGCGTTTGCGCATCATCCGCTACCGGTTCCTGAGATTGCGCAACTTCCTGCATTCCTTCGAAATCCTGAGATTCGTCATCCGCAGTATTCGTAATATCGTCGATTTCCAACATTTCATCGATGGAGTCATCGCCGGTTTCCGGAATATTCTCGTCGATGACGGTGATTTTCAATCCCGGCACCAGGAAGCTAGTTTGCCTGACACGGTCGATCAGCTGCTCGTAGCTGAATTCTGCGGTATCGTTGAAAATCTCCGGATCAGCCCAGTAACGGATGCGGGTACCGGTGATCTTCGGACTGACCTTGCCAATGATCTCAAGTTCGGTCGGGCGGTTCTTGCGCGTGCGCTTGAACGGCGCATCCGGCGACGGATGCTCCGGATCGACGTCGGTATACACACCCGGATGACCCTGATGGAACGACATGTGATGGGTTTTGCCATCACGATCCACTTCCACATCAAGCCTGGAGCTCAACGCGTTCACCACGGACGAGCCCACACCATGCAGGCCGCCAGAGGCGCCGTACGAAGAGTTGCCGAACTTCGCGCCGGCATGCAGCTTGGTCAGCACCACTTCTACACCGGTAAGCTTAGTCTTCGGCTCAATGTCGACAGGGATACCTCGTCCGTTGTCGGCAACTTCCACGGAACCGTCGGAATGCAGCGTCACAACAATATGGTTACAGACACCAGCAAGGGCCTCATCGACGGAATTATCGATGATCTCCCATAAACAGTGCATCAAACCTTGGCTATCGGTGGTGCCGATATACATGCCTGGGCGCTTGCGCACCGCGTCAAGACCTTCAAGCACAGTAAGACTGCCTGCGCCGTAATTGTCCTTGTCCTTCGCCATTTCCCTCATTCCGACTTGCTTATTCGCTTCGGTCTTTCAAAAACATAAAAACGTCTTGTAGACGTAAGAAGCCGAGAAATTCGACATTCCCGCCGGATTTCTCGACTTCATTCACATATGTATCGTCTGATCACTGATCAAGGAAGTCACGCAACGTCTGCGAACGAGACGGATGACGCAGCTTTGACATGGTCTTCGACTCAATCTGGCGAATACGTTCGCGGGTCACACCATATACACGGCCAATGTCGTCGAGCGTTTTCGGCTGCCCATCTTCCAAGCCATAACGCATCTTGATCACACCGGCCTCGCGCGGAGACAGCGTCTCAAGCACCTGCCTGAACTGTTCTTGCAACAGCGAGAAAGCAACCGCATCGGACGGTGCGATGGCGTCGGTATCTTCAATCAGATCGCCGAACTCGGAATCGCCGTCCTCGCCCAGTGGAGTATGCAGGGAGATAGGTTCACGACCGTACTTCTGCACTTCCTGCACCTTCTCGACCGGCATGTCAAGCTCGCGCGCAAGCTCATCCGGCGTAGGTTCACGACCAAGGTCCTGAAGCATCTGGCGCTGCACACGGGATAGCTTGTTGATCACTTCGACCATGTGCACAGGCACGCGAATGGTACGCGCCTGATCGGCCATGGCTCGGGTAATGGCCTGACGAATCCACCACGTGGCGTAGGTGGAGAACTTGAAGCCCTTCTTCCAGTCGAACTTTTCGACAGCTCGAATCAAACCAAGGTTGCCTTCCTGAATCAAATCCAAGAACAGCATGCCGCGTCCGGTGTAGCGCTTGGCCAGCGACACCACGAGTCGCAGGTTAGCCTCCAACAGGTGGTCCTTGGCGCGCCTGCCATCGTTTGCGGCCCACTTAAGCTCGCGCTTGCGCTTGAAATCCATCTGGTCGGATTCGGTGTCCAGCAGGTGCTGGGCATACAGACCAGCCTCAATACGCTCGGACAGGTCGACTTCCTGCTCTGCGTTCAGCAGGCTCACTCGACCGATCTGCTTCAGGTAATCCTTGACAGGATCGGCGGTCGCTCCTGCTGCGATCACACGACGCTTCGGATTGCCGGACGGCGTCAGATTCTCATCATCGTCATCGTCTCGCACCACGAAAGCGCCCTTTTCCTTAGGCTCTTCCGGCTTCTTGCGTTCTTCCTCGTCGTCATCATCCTCCGGCTCGGATTCCTCGTCATCATCGAGATCGTCGTCATCATCCGAATCGACGTCATCGAGATCGTCATCGAAATCATCGAGATCGGGGTCATCCACCTGAGCGTCCTCATCGTCAAGGGCGTCATCCTCAATCTGCTCCTCTTCCTTCTTGGCAGGGGCGCTCTTCTTGGCGGTGGTCTTGCGAGGGGTCTTCGTGGCAGGGGTTTTCTTCGCCGCGCTTTTCTTGGTGGAGGCTTTACGCGTGGCGGCTTTCTTCGTGGAGGTGGTCTTTTCGGTCAGATCAGCCTGTTCCATGCTTGCCGTCGTTTCCTTGGTGGCCAAACTTATCCTCCTATTGATCCTGCCAGAAGCGTATACCACAAGGACCCACTTCTGGCAAGGGCAAATCGTCAACTATGTGAGTAAACCATCTTGCAAGGACGATTATTCCCGCATAATGAGGCCTTCACGCGCAAGTCACGCCACTTTACGGCGTGTTGCCTTAGGTTTCCGATGTCCAAGCAGGCCCGATATGCCGTTCGACCGCCGAACATACGATCGCCGCCAGTGAACATTGATCATCTATCGCGAGCGCGCTGATGGCGGCCGCTATGGCGCCTTCCTGACCCATCCACCACATGATGTAGCTGATTACGGCGAACGGCTGCGCCCGATATGGTTTGGGAATCATATCGATGATGTCAAACAGCATGTTGATCGCTTGGTCGCAACGTTTCATATCGGGTCTGGCTGATGGGTCGCGGAATGCATCGCTGAGCAGCTGTTCCAAACGTTGCGCATTGCTTGGCTGCTTGGGTCGTTCGGCAAAATCCATAAGGAACTCCCGACTGGCGCGTTGCTCATCGACTATGGCGGAGATGAGGAACGCATCGCGTATGGACAGCATTTCGCCCATGCCCACTGTAATTCGTATGACCGTGTCCTTATCGAGGCTGTATTCGGTACGTGTCACGCCTACTCGGCATGGCTCGTCGTTCTCTACCGACGCCTGTTCGAGTGCGTCCATCCATATGAGGAATGCCTCCGATATGAGGGAGCGTACCGCTTTGCGCGTGCCATTCAATCGGCAATCTTGTTCGAATTGGTTGATGGTTTCTTTCATTTCCATTCCGGTGATGCGTACGGTCCTGTTGGCTGTCATTGTTCTGCCCTCCTTGGCATGATTGATCGGCTTCTCTGCGCGCCGCTTGTATGGCACTATGCCTGATGCGTCGAGGCGATGCGCTGTTTTTCGAGGCCTGTGGTCGGAGGATGGGTCTTTCGGCGTTTCGCAAAATGGTTTCGCTGCCACAACTATTGCAATCATTGAGATTTGGTCTTGTCGAATGCCTGTGGATAACTGTTGGTATGACTAGCTCCTCCGATTTGGAACAGATTGAATCACGCATTGTTTCGTTAGTGAAGGATTTTGCGTTCCCTCATGCGGACGATTCGATTGCCTCTTCCTGCAGGCCTATCGCAGACATGGTCGCCACGCAGGCGGTCACTTCGAGTGAGGGTGGCAAGCGGCTTCGCGCCTTGCTGACGTTGGATTCGTTCCGCGCGTTCGCTTCGAGGGATGTGCTGGAACGCGATTTCGATGCGCTACTTGATTTGGCGTGTGCCGTGGAGGTTTTTCAGACCGGCGCCCTAGTGCATGATGACATCATCGATGATTCCGATCTGCGGCGCGGCAAGCCATCCGCGCATCGTGCGTTTTCCACCGATACGCATAGTGAGGCTATCGGTCATGGTTTGGGTATCATGCTCGGCGACATGTTGGCCACGGCGAGCGTGGATATCGCAGATAAGGCCGCATCCAAGCTTACTTACGGTTCCGATGTGGTTGCGGCGTTGCTTAATATGCATCGCGAGGTCGAGGTTGGCCAGATACTCGATTTGGCGGTGGAGCTCAACTCGTTGGACGATCCGAACGAACTGGTGGAGGCTTCGTTGAATGTATTTCGTTGGAAGACTGCCAGTTACACCACCATCGCCCCTTTGGAATTCGGCATGCTTGCCGCTGGTTTAAGCAAGGATGATGCTCGAAGGCACGCAGTGGCAGTCGGCTTGCCGCTCGGTTTGGCGTTCCAACTTGCGGATGACCTTTTGGACGTTGTCGGATCAAGCAGGAATACCGGAAAACCTGTTGGCGGAGATATTCGCGAAGGCAAGCGTACCGTGCTTCTCGCCGATGCCATCAACGCTGCGGATGATGGGCAGCGACGTGAGCTTATCGACATGTGGGAAGCCGATTCGCGTTCCGAGACTCAAGTGCAACGCGCCATTGAACTGTTTGGACAGACGGGAGCCATCGCGCGATCCCGCAACAGAATCGCAGATCTGTGGCATGCGTCGAAATCGGCTATCGATGCGCTTGATCTTTCTGAGTATCGCAAATCGCCGCTCGTCGAGGCCTGCGCACGTTTCGTACCTGACATACGTGCAAATGCGTGACGAGATCCGCATATCTTCCGACCAGTGTCCGGACAGGGCGCACGGTCGTTGCATAATCCGCAAACCTCTGCTTGTAGACTACAAATGAGAACACGTTCAACGTGAAGCGTTTTGAAGAAGGAACCGCAGCAATCAACCATGAGTGAAGCTCCATATGCCCCCGAAGGTCAGGTCATCGAAGGCCGGTATCGGGTCGTCAGCAGAATCGCCGATGGCGGCATGGCCACGGTGTACCAGGCGGTAGACGAGCGCTTGGGGCGCACGGTCGCCATCAAAATCATGCATACGCAGCTGGCTCAGGGGCCGCACCGTGACCAATTCGTGGAGCGGTTCCACCGCGAGGCACGCTCCGCGGCCGCCATCGCCAACCCGCATATCGTGCAAGTGTATGACACCGGCGAATTCGACGGTCTTGACTACCTCGTCATGGAGTATGTTCACGGCGTGAATCTGCGCTACGAGATGAACCAGCAAGGCACGTTCAGCGTTCGTGAAACGTTGCGTATCATCGGCGAAACGTTGGATGGCCTTGCTTCCGCACACCGCGCGGGCGTGGTGCATCGCGACATCAAGCCGGAGAACATTCTGCTCAACAACCGCGGCCACGTGCAGATCACCGATTTCGGTTTGGCCAAAACGGTTTCACAGGCAACGCTTTCCTCCACTGGCGTTCTACTTGGAACGGCCGCATATCTGGCGCCGGAAATGATTGAGAAGAATCAAGCCACACCTCAGGGGGATTTGTATTCCGTGGGCATCATGGCTTGGGAAATGCTCGCAGGCAACGTGCCATTCACTTCAGATAATCCAGTAACACTGGTATTCAAGCATGTTCACGAGGATGTGCCAAGCATTGCCACCGCTTGCAAAGGCATCAATGAAGGCGTGGCCGCATTCCTTGCCCACCTCACGGCGCGCGCGGTCGAAGCACGACCTGCAGACGCTTCCGCCGCATTGGCTGAGTTGCAGCGACTGCAATCCATGCTCGCGGTCAGCGATTGGCAGTATCGGCTTCCCGCGGCAAACGTCAACGTATCGGCCAATACCGCACAAGCGAAAGATGCCGTTGCTCCGATGAATGAGGGTAATCCGACCCCGCCCGCTCCCCCTGCTCCACCGACGCAACAATTCGACGATCGCACACGCAAGCTGGACAGGGTCAAACCGAACATGACGACCGTCATGCCGGTGCAACAGCAGAACGTTGATCCCGAGGCGACAACGCGCTTATCATTGCCGCCGGATGTAGACGCCAATGCCTCAGACGACGGCACGACGTCACAATCCCCTGTCGTGCAGAACGGCGATTACGGCAATGTGGGAAAGAACAAATCTTCGAAAAAGCATCATACGCCGCTTATCGTCGCAGGTGTGGCTGCACTTCTTCTGGCATGCGGCGCAGGCGGCTGGGCATGGTGGTATTACCAAGGCCCCGGTAGTTATTGGACCATGCCTCAGCCGGATGGCATGTCGTGCAGCGATTCCGTGGCCTGCCCTATCACCGGTGTGAAATGGAGCGACTATGAAAGTCTGCTGAAGGTTTCCGATATCGAATATGAAGTGTCGGAAGAGTACAGCGATTCCGTAGCGGAAGGCAATATCATCTCCACCGACCCGGCGAATGTCGGCGATCGCGGCAGCAAGCGTCGTAGCCAGAAAGTCAAGGTCGTGGTCTCCAAGGGAGTCCGGCAGGTGACGGTTCCCTCCGATATTCTCGACGCGACCAGCGCATCCGGCAAGGATCCAATCAACGCACTGAAGAAGGCTGGATTCGATAATGTCGAGCAGACTGCGGCTTCTGATGACACGTATTCCATTGACGTGCCTCAAGGGGCGTTGCTGTCGTTAAGTGTGGATCCCGGCGCCACATTGCCGCATAATACGACGATCACCGTCACGGTGTCGCAGGGACCAAAGCCAGTCACTATGCCCGATATCGTCGGCAAGACGAAGGACGAGGCACAGCAGGCGCTGGATGATCTTAGACTCACCACCAATTGGACGGAATCCTTCGACGACAAGATTCCACAAGGGCAGGTGATTTCCGCTTCCGTCAACAACGGTGATACGTTGCATTGGGGAGACAGCGTCGACGTGGTGGTTTCCAAAGGACCGGAAACCATAACCCTGCCGAATTATGTGGGGCAGAAAGCCTCTGACGCCAAAGCCGCATTGGAAAAACTCGGATTCACGGTCAAGGTAAGTTCGCAGCTCACGTTGGATTCCAACCAAGACAAGAAGGTCGCTTCGCAGGATCCGGTAGGTGGCACCGAAGTGCGTCTTCGCGACGAGAACGGCATACCAACCACCATCACATTGAAGATGTATTCCTCACTGTTCTAAAAGCGCATTACCTGCTTTGCCAAACATCATGGTATAGGCATAAGGAAAGCCCCGGCTCGTGTAGTGTGAACTGCGCCCCGTTTGTTGGACATTGTTAATTAGGATACAACCCTAGACCGCGAGGGACATGCTCCGGAACTCCTCCGGGGTGTGTCCCTCGAGTC
>OBXZ01000179.1_pt1 | contig 82849 bp, 76 predicted proteins | sample 1538171 | NCBI WGS metagenome assembly OBXZ01 (sample SAMEA2580161, study PRJEB22360) | human gut metagenome | biome: human gut; feature: human-associated habitat; material: faeces | place: Denmark | collected 2008/2010
TGTAAAGAATTTTCGAGAATCGTATGTGTTTCACTGTTTAGTTATCAAGGTTGTCCGTCTTGCGACAGCTTGTTTATTTTATCATGTTGTTTTTGATTTGTCAAGAACTTTTTTAAGTTTTTTCAAATCTTTTTTTCAACCGATTTACTGTTTGTTGACAGCTTGTTTACTTTATCATAGTTTCAAGTGTTTGTCAACATCTTTTTTTATTTATTTTTTGTTTTCCAAAAAATAAAAACGGAGAAGGAGGGATTTGAACCCTCGCGCCGCGTTAGCGACCTATACCCTTAGCAGGGGCACCTCTTCGGCCTCTTGAGTACTTCTCCAGACTCCGAACTAATAGTTCAATATTAAATTCGAATGCACTTTGGAATCTCCCGAAGTGCATTTGTAATTATATGTAAAAAAACCTGTTTTGTCAACAGGTTTTTTTACTTTTTTTCATATTTTTTATTTTTACCCTAAAATCCGGTTTCAGGACTTGCAAATTTCATACTTCCATCAAGAAGTATACTGTGTTATTGTCGCTTCGATACGTTTTTTTACCTCTGCTGCAATCTCTGTTGTTTTCATATCTTTATACTCATCATAGTATATGGGTTCCAGAAAATGTACCTGCACTGTAAGTTTTTTGACAGATCCCGTATCAAACGCTTTATAAGAATCAATCAGTGCTACGGGTACGATCGGACATTTTGATTTCGTTGCAGCTTTAAAACTTCCACCTTTAAATTCCTGCGGATGATTACCGTCTTTGCTTCTGGTTCCCTCGGCAAAAATCAGATAGTTTCTTCCTGCCTTTACTTCTTTGATAACATTAATGATTACCTGCATAGATTGTTTGACATCATCACGGTCAATCATAAACGCTTTCATGCATGCAAATACCTGCTTCAGAAATGGTACGTTTGTCAGCTCTTTTTTTGCCACTACCGAGAAAGGTACCGGACACACCTGTATGATTGCAAGTACATCAAATAATCCCTGATGATTGGGAAAGAAAATAAACCCATTTTCTTTTGGAATATTTTCCATACCATGACCGTCAATTACCAGATTACCGCCTTTCACTGCTCTGTTATCTACATATTTAAGAAGCTGATATCTCTGTTCTTCACTGTAACGTTCTGCATGCGATGCATACCAGCATAACTTAAACCATCCATATGGAACAAAAAAGAGATTTCTAAATACCATCAGTAATATTCTTTTCATTTTTTTGCCCTCGATATATTACACTCCTGCTTTTTCCGAAATTTTGTCTTCATATCCCGGATTTTTCTTGATAAATGTTTCATATGCTTTGGTATACGTCTTGTAAGCATCTGTCTTCATAAATTGGACATATGCTGTAGCCGCCTGAGTTTTCATATCATCTGTGATCTGTGATGGTGCCATGATATAATAAGTTTTATCCTGTTTACCAACCATATAAGTTTCAACACATGGATATTCCTGATCATCCTCCAGGATCAGATTGTAGGTTATGTATACATAACTGTACTTGTCATTTTCAGAAAGGATCTCACAATCCTGAACAGATACTTTCTTAGGATTATGTGCCGCAAAATATTTGAGTGTTGCTGTAATCTCTGCCTGAAGATCTGCTTCTGTATTATCTGCCTGGTTATAGCACTCCTTCACTTTCTTTTCTTTCCCGTCAGTATAGGACTGAATCAATTCCTCTGTTACTTTTTCCGGTGATTTATGACTCACTCCCCCGCATCCTGCCACACAGAGTGTCAGTAATACCAACACTCCAGCTGCAAGATATCTGTACCATTTCTTCATGGTTATTCCTCTTCCCCTCTGTTCTCATCCTGTGTCTCCTGATCTGTCGGCTGATCAGATTCTTCTGTTTCTGCACTGTCCGTAATTTCCACTGCTGCCTGCTGTGCATTTGTATCTTTTTCTTCTTTATCTCTCACTTTAGCTACACTGGCTACAGTGACACCCTCTGTAAGATTGATCAGTTTTACACCCGATGTAATTCTTCCAAGAATGGAAATATCAGCGCAGGCGATTCTGATGATAATACCTTCCGTAGTGATCAGCATTACTTCATTATCTTCATTTACAGCTCTTGCTCCGATTACATCACCGGTTTTCTCGGTAATCTTATAACATTTTACACCTTTACCGCCACGATTCTGACAGGTAAATTCACCCATAGAAGTACGTTTACCCATACCATTTGCAGAAACTATCAGCAGGCAATCTCCCTGAGAATTCAGCTGCATTGCTACCACTTCGTCTCCGTCATCGATATTCATACCGCGTACGCCCATAGAAGTTCTGCCTGTACTTCTTACATCTGTTTCTTTAAAACGGATACACATACCATCTTTTGTAACAAGTATTATATCCTTCTTATCATCTGTAAGCTTAACCTCGATCAGTTCATCATCATCACGCAATGTGATAGCTGCCAGTCCGTTTTTACGCACATTCGCATATTCTTTAATTGGTGTTTTCTTTACCAGGCCATTCTTCGTAGCCATCATCAGATAATGACCATCTTCAAATTTGCGGAGCGGGATTACTGCAGTGATGCATTCCCCCGGCATAAGCTGTAACAGATTAATAATCGCAGTTCCTCTTGCAGTACGTCCTGCCTCCGGAATCTCATATGCCTTCAGACGATATACCCTTCCTGTATTTGTAAAGAACATCAGATAATGATGGGTAGTTGTCATCAGAAGTTCTTCAATGTAGTCATCCTCAAGAGTCTGCATTCCCTTGATTCCTCTTCCACCTCTGTTCTGGCTTCTGAAATTATCTACTGTCATTCTCTTAATATATCCAAGTTTGGTCATTGTGATCACTGTATTCTCTCTCGGAATCAGATCCTCTGTAGAAATATCGTATACATCATATCCGATAGAAGTCTTTCTGTCGTCTCCGTATTTCTCTGCAATTGCAAGAATTTCTTCACGAATCACGCGAAGAAGAAGACTTCTGTCCGCAAGGATAGCCTCGTATTTACGGATTTTTTCCATTAAATCAGCATATTCTGCTTCCAGCTTCTCTCTTTCCAGACCTGTCAGAGCACGCAGACGCATATCTACGATTGCCTGTGCCTGAACATCTGTCAGTTCAAAGCGGTCCATTAACTCCTGTTTTGCAATCTGCACATTCTGCGAAGCTCTGATAATACGGATCACCTCATCAATATTGTCCAGTGCTTTCAGCAGACCTTCTAAAATGTGAGCTCGCTCTCTTGCTTTATTCAGGTCATATTTCGTTCTTCTGGTCACTACATCTTCCTGATGAGCCAGATAATATTCCAGCATCTGTTTCAGGTTTAATACCTTCGGTTCCAGACTTCCGTTATTCGGAATAAGTGAAAGCATATTTACGCCAAAAGTATCCTGTAACTGCGTATGCTTATACAGTAAATTCAAAACTACATTTGCATTTGCATCCTTGCGCAGATCAATACAGATTCTCATTCCCTCACGACTGGAATGGTCATTCAGGTCTGTGATTCCGTCAATCTTTTTATCTCTTACAAGTTCTGCAATCTTTGAGATCAGACGCGCTTTATTTACCAGATACGGAAGCTCTGTGACAATAATTCTGGACTTTCCGTTTGGAAGAGTCTCAATATTTGTCACTGCACGTACACGAATCTTACCGCGACCTGTTCTGTATGCTTCTTCAATCCCTCTTCTTCCAAGAATCATCGCACCTGTAGGAAAATCAGGACCTTTTACAATATCCAGAATCTCTTCCATAGTCGTTTCGCGTTGTTCTTCAATGATATTGTCTATAATCTTGACAACAGCATCCACAACCTCTCTCAGATTATGAGGAGGGATATTGGTAGCCATACCTACTGCAATACCTGAAGTTCCGTTCACCAGAAGATTCGGATAACGGGACGGCAGTACAACCGGCTCTCTCTCTGTTTCATCAAAGTTTGGCTGGAAGTCAACAGTATCTTTGTTAATATCTGCCAGCATTTCCATGGAAATCTTACTCAGACGTGCCTCAGTGTATCGCATGGCCGCTGCCCCGTCACCATCTACGGAACCAAAGTTTCCATGTCCGTCTACCAGCGGATATCTGGTAGACCATTCCTGTGCCATATTTACAAGTGCTCCATAAATAGAACTGTCACCATGTGGATGATATTTACCCATTGTATCACCGACAATACGCGCACATTTACGATGCGGTTTGTCAGGACCATTATTCAGTTCTATCATGGAATACAATACACGTCGCTGAACCGGTTTCAGACCATCTCTTACATCAGGCAGTGCTCTGGAAGCGATAACGCTCATGGCATAGTCAATATAAGAGTCCTTCATGGTCTTTTCCAGATCCACCTCGTGGACTTTGTCAAAAATATTATCTTCCATTTATCTATTCTCCCTATTATCAGATATCCAGATTCTTTACAAATCTTGCATTCTCTTCAATAAATTCACGTCTCGGCTCTACCTTGTCACCCATCAGTGTAGTAAATGTAAGGTCAATCTCAGAAGTCGCAGCCTCATCCATGGTAACCTTAAGCAGGATTCGTTTCTCAGGATCCATTGTCGTCTCCCAAAGCTGGTCTGCATCCATCTCTCCAAGACCTTTATAACGCTGGATCTTGTTATTTCCGTCACGTCCGATTTCTGTCAGAATCTGATTCAGTTCATCATCGTCGTATGCATACCATACTTTCTTGTTCTTCTCCACCTTGTATAATGGCGGCTGTGCAAGATACACATATCCCTGTTTGATAAGCTCAGGCATAAAACGATACAGGAAAGTCAGCAGAAGGGTTGCGATGTGCGCACCATCGACATCGGCATCAGTCATAATAATAATCTTATGATAACGAAGTTTACTGATATCAAAATCTTCATGAATTCCTGTTCCGAAAGCTGTGATCATAGCTTTGATCTCTGCATTTGCATAAATCTTATCCAGACGTGCTTTCTCTACATTCAGGATCTTACCTCTCAGTGGAAGGATAGCCTGTGTTACACGATTTCTGGCTGTTTTTGCAGAGCCACCGGCGGAATCTCCCTCTACAATGTAGATTTCACAGTTCTCAGGATTCTTATCTGAACAGTCTGCAAGCTTTCCAGGAAGTGACATATTATCAAGTGCTGATTTTCTTCTGGTCAGATCACGAGCCTTACGTGCAGCCTCACGTGCTCTCTGTGCAAGAACTGATTTCTCTACTGTAGTTTTCGCTACTGTTGGATTCTGCTCAAGGAAAATCTCAAGCTGCTTGCTCACCACGCTGTCAACAGCCCCTCTTGCTTCACTGTTTCCAAGCTTCTGTTTTGTCTGACCTTCAAACTGGGGATTCTCAATCTTAACACTGACGATTGCAGTCAGACCTTCGCGGATATCATCGCCACTCAAATTGGGTTCACTGTCTTTAAGCAACTTGTTCTTTCTGGCATAATCATTGAACGTCTTTGTCAGGGCATTTCTGAAACCTACAATATGAGTACCACCCTCAGGTGTATTAATATTATTTACAAATCCATAGCAGTTCTCTGTATAAGAGTCATTGTGCTGCATGGCAACCTCTACAGACACACCGTTCTGCTGTCCTTCGCAGTAAATGATTTCCGGGTAAAGCGCTTCCTTGCTTCTGTTCAGATAGCTTACAAATTCACGGATACCACCTTCATAATGGAAAACTTTCTCTCTTTCCATTCCTTCTCTGGTATCTTTAAGAGAAATCTTCAATCCCTTTGTCAGGAATGCCATCTCTCTCAAACGCTGTTTCAGAATGTCATAATCATATACTGTTTCCTCAAATATTTCTTTATCCGGAAGGAAGACAACTGTTGTTCCGGTCTTATCCGGTTGACAGTCTCCCACAACCTTCAGAGGATACATAGTTTTACCGCGTTCATATCTCTGCTGATAAATCTTACCTTCATGATAGATCCTTACTTCAAGCCATGTGGAAAGTGCATTTACTACAGACGCACCTACTCCGTGAAGACCACCGGATACCTTGTACCCTCCGCCTCCAAATTTACCGCCGGCATGAAGAATGGTAAATACTACTTCTACAGCAGGAATCCCTGCTTTATGATTGATTCCTACCGGAATACCACGTCCGTTATCTACAACTGTGATAGAGTTGTCCGGATTAATAACTACCTGAATCTCTGTACAAAATCCTGCCAGTGCTTCATCAACCGCGTTATCTACAATCTCATAAACCAGATGATGAAGACCTCTGCCGGATGTACTTCCGATATACATACCTGGTCTCTTTCGTACGGCTTCCAAACCTTCCAGAATCTGGATTTGATCCGCTCCGTATTCTGTATTTTCTCCGCCCATTTCTTTCCTCCTGTTATATATACTTATCACCAGAATATATCTGAAAACCCCTGCGTGAAAATTATAGACAGGTTTTCAAATATATTCTGGTATCTGGACATAATAATACAAATTTATTATAGCACAAAAGCCCGTTTCTTGCCACAGCCTGAATAAAAAAGAATCCCCGAAAACGGGAATTCTTCTGTATGTTAATCTTATTCTTCGGTTTTATTGATGAGGTACTGATAGACATCTCTCTTCGTCATTCCTCTGTCATTTGCTACCATTTTCATAGCTTCTTTTCTTGAATGTCCCTGATTTTCATAGATTTCCATGTGTTCTTCTATGGTAATTTTTTCCCAGGATGCCTTCTGTTCCTCTTCCATCTCCTGTCTGCTTCTGCCTTCAATCACCAGCACGCACTCTCCAAGCGGCTTCTCTGTCTGATAATAGAGGATCAGCTCCTCGATAGTCGTATGGAATGCAGTCTCATGTCTTTTCGTCAGTTCCCTGCAAAGAGTCATTCTGCGATTTCCGAGAGTTTCCTTCAATTCCTCCAGAGTTCTTATCAGTCTGTGAGGAGCCTCATAGAGAATGATAGTTCTCGTTTCATTCTTCAGTTCTTCCAGAATCAGTTTTCTTTCTTTTTTATCTGCCGGAAGAAATGCTTCAAAAGCGAATCTTCTGGTTGGAAGTCCGGACAGAGTCAGGGCAGTGATACAGGCAGCAGGTCCCGGAAGAGAAGTTACTTCAATCCCCGCTTCATAACACATTGCCGCAAGCTCCTCTCCCGGATCTGAGATCCCCGGAGTTCCCGCATCTGTGATCAGTGCAATATTCTGCCCTTCCTGCATTTTACTGATCAGAACATATGCCTTATCAATTTTGTTGTACTCATGATAACTGGTCATAGGTGTTTTTATATCAAAATGGTTCAACAGTTTAATACTGTTTCTGGTATCCTCTGCTGCAATAAGATCCACTTCTTTCAATGTTCGAAGTACCCGGAGTGTAATATCCTCCAGATTTCCTATGGGTGTTGCACATAAATACAATTTACCACTCATAATTTGTTTCCTCTCATATTACTTTGCAAATAAAATTCGGTTAAATCATATCATAAATCTTCAGTATATTTTCTGTATAGACTCCCGGCTCTTTATATACGATCAGAGGAGGTTCCACTGTAACTCTGGAATTTCCTCCCTTTAATGCCTCGATCAGAACCATGTTTGGTTCTCTGTCTATGTATGGATATACAAGCTGCATCCTTTTCGGTTCCAGACGATACTTTGTGAGAACATTCATAATCTCAGCCAGTCTGAACGGTCTGTGAACCATATAAAATCTTCCACGTTCTTTCAGAACCTTTGATGCCTGGCTCACCACATCCTCCAGATTACAGAGTACTTCATGTCTGGCAATTGCTTTTGGCATATCCGGATTGCGAAGTCCATGCTGTCCGATCATATAAGGCGGATTACTTGTCACTACATCAAAAGAAGCTGCCCCAAAAATATCAGCAGCCTCCTTAATATCACCCCGTACGATCTCAACATCGTCCTCCAGATGATTATATCTGACACTGCGTCCGGCCATATCTGCACACTCTTTCTGAATCTCAAGACCTGTAAAGTGTTTCCCATTTGTTTTGGTTTTAAGCAGGATCGGGATAATTCCCGTTCCTGTTCCCAGATCCAGAGCAGTCTCACCCTTTTTTACTTTTGCAAAGCCGGAAAGAAGAACTGCATCCATCCCAAAACAGAATTTATCCGGATCCTGTATCACATAATATCCGTTCTGAAGATCATCTATACGTTCATTATCTTTTACCAGCTGATCAGTCATTTAATTTGGAATCTCCTTTTTTATCTTCCAGATTTCCAAGTTCTTTTAATTCTTTTTCAGAGACTTTGACTTTCTTCTTTCTCGGTCTGAATTTCAGGTCATCTACCGGAAATTCCTGAATTTCTTTCTCGTCATTGATCTCTACAATTACCTTTACACGTTGACGAAGCACGTTTACACTGTGTACAGTTCCGGTAAGCCCATCCGGAGTTGTAACTGTATCTCCCAGTCCCGGAAGCTTTTTATTCAGCTCTTCATATGTTTCCTGCTCGTTCTTCAGGCAGCACATCAACCTTCCGCACACACCAGAAATCTTTGTCTGGTTAAGGGACAGATTCTGCTCTTTTGCCATCTTTATGGATACAGGTGCAAACTCAGACAGATATGTGTGGCAGCACAGACATCTTCCGCAGATACCGATTCCTCCCAGAATCTTTGTCTCATCGCGAACACCAATCTGGCGAAGTTCGATACGCGTTTTAAAAATTGCTGCCAGATCTTTTACCAACTGGCGAAAATCAATTCTGCCATCAGCAGTGAAATAAAACAGCACTTTATTATTATCAAATGTATACTCTGCATCTATCAGTTTCATTTCCAGACCATGTTCACGAATCTTCTTCTGACAGATTTTAAATGCCTCTCTCTCTCTGACTCTGTTCTGTGCCTCTCTCTCGTCGTCCTCCTTTGTTGCCACACGAAGAACTTCTTTGAGAGGGTGAACAACATCTTCCTCACCTACTTCTCTTGGTGCAAGTACGACTTTCCCGTATTCAATTCCCCGGGCTGTCTCCACGATCACGTGATCGCCTGTTTTAATTTCATAATCTTTAGGACTGAAATAATAAATCTTGCCTACATTACGAAATCTCACGCCTACTACTTTTGTCATTCTATTTCTCCCTGATCGTCAGGAACAGCAATTCAAATGCCAGATCAAAATTAACATTTGCTTTCAGACGTACCTTTGTCTTCTGAATAGAATCCAGAATGTTCTCCAGATTCTCGTAGGAACGCTGCTTTGCCTGTTCTCTGATAAAATTAATTTCCTGTTTAAATACCAGATTGTCAATCTCCTGTGTTGCCTTAAACATCAGGACATCTCTGAACCAGAACTGGAAAATATCCAGATAATCGTTGATATTCTGTTTGTCCTCAGAAAGACTCTTAATCGCATCTGACAGTTCATAAACTTCCATGGTGTTTGCATATTTAAGAATCCTCAGTGCATTCTGAGTCATCTCTGCAAACTCCTGAGAAGTAGCTGCTTCTTTTGCCCTTCCAATACTGCCCTGTGCAAAGGATGCGTCAATCTCCGCCTGGTAATCCGGAACATGAAGATGCTCCATCAGATATTTCTTTACAAGACCGTCATCCACTACCTTCAGATCAAGACGAACACATCTTGACTGAATAGTCGGCAGCAGTCCCCCGATATTATTAGTCAGCAAAAGAATCACTGCATATTCCGGCGGCTCTTCAATTGTTTTAAGAAGAGCACTCTGTGCCTGTGGTGTCATAAGATCTGCATCTGCAATAATATAAATCTTGTAAGGACTGTAATATGGTCTGATATCTATATCATTGATCACCTGATCCCTGATCTCGTCAATTGTGATCGTTCCAGGTTTCTCATGACTGACCATAATAATGTCCGGATGATTCTTACCCATCGCCTTTTTGCAGGAGTCGCATTTCTGGCAGGGTTCTGTACCTCCGGCCTCACACTGAAGTGTTGCCGCAAAAGTCCCTGCAAGGAGCTTCTTACCAGAACCTGGTTCGCCGGTAAAAATATAAGAATGCGATATTTTTCCTGATTCTATTGCATTTTTTAAATGTCCGATAATCTCTTCATGTCCGATAATATTGTTAAATCCCATCATAAGAATCACCTCACCAGTCCGTTTTGTAAGATATTATACCATAAAAGAAGAACTATTGCACAGACTTTATATAATTTGCGATTTCTTTCACACAGTCATCAAGATTTATATTCTGAAAACGTTTCTCTATCCCTGCGTTCAGAATATTTTCCTCTGAAAAATCCGACTGATCTGCAATAAATCTTCTACACATTTCCTCATATCTTGGATTTTCCTGTTCTCTCTCTCTATTAAGAGCACGACTCAGTCTTTCTCCATCTTCTACCTGGACATAAACAGGACAGACTGCATCTTCCCCATAGTATTTACGCATCTTTTTAAATGACTCCAGAGTACCGATTCCCAGATAATCGGAATCTGCAAGGTTCACCTGACCATCATCTGCAGTGAAATAAGTCCATATCCCATAAACCGTATGATATGCTCTCTCCTCGATAAGATTTCCGTTTTTTCTGAATTCTTCCAGTTTTCCGTCATCTACAAAATAATAATTTTTTCCATCCTGCTCTCCTGCTCTGATCGGGCGGGTTGTATACAGAATAAGTGTTTTCAGATTCAATTCTTTATGTGCGGCCAGAAGTGAATAGATTCTGTCTTTTCCGGATGCACTCTTTCCCATGATGTAAAAAATCTTTCCCATATCTGTTATGTTATTCCTTTGCCGGACTGTATTCTTCCTGTCCAATTTCATTTCGGGCAGCTACGCAGATTGTTTCAGCAGATGTATCACTGAGTCCCTGTACTTCCAGCCCCTGTTCCATGTATCTTCTCACATTTCTTACAAATTGTCCAGTTATCTGCTCTCCCGGCACAATAATCGGAATTCCGGGCGGATACAGATAAGCAAACTCTGCACTGACTTTGCCAACACTTTCTTTCAGAGAATATCGCCTTTGCTGCGCATCCACTGCCTTAGAAATTGTCATAAGCTGTGTCATTCTCGCATGAGAAGTATGATACTGCGATTCCTCCGACTCATCTGTTTGCTGTATCTCTGCATCAATCTCTTCAATTGCAGTACACAGTCTCTCAAATCCCTCTTCTGTATCTCCCACTGCTGCAATTCCAAGAACATATTTCTCAGCCGCCATTTCCATTTCAATGTGATATCTGTCACGAAGTATCTGATGGAGAAGATGTCCGTTAACAGAAGTTCCGACTGTGGAGAACAACAGCTTGGATCTGTCAAAATCATAGATTCCACTGCCTTCGATCATAGAACCTTCGATCAGTTTTATTTTTTCACACTTTGAAAGACGCTGTCTGGCCTTCTCCAGATTGAAGGTAAATTCACGAAACATTTGCTGCCCGTCTTTTCTCAGTTTATCCATACATGCATCCATACTCGCCATCAGAATATACGACGGACTGCTGGTCTGGTAAATCCCCATAAATCTCTTTATCTTTTCCACACCTGCCATATCACTGCATATATGAAGCACCGCCGTCTGAGTCATAGATGGCAGCGTTTTATGGAAACTCTGTATTACAATGTCAGCCCCCAGATCAGCAGCAGACACCGGAAAATATTTAGAATAATGAAGATGTGCACCATGTGCTTCATCCACAATAAGAGGAATCTTATGTCTGTGTACAACTTCTGCAATTGTCTTTATATCAGACACAACGCCGTCATATGTAGGCGAAGTAAGCAGAAAAGCCTGCACATCCGTATTTTCTTCCAGATATCTTTCCACACGTTCAGGGGAAATTCCTCCGTTTATCCCCAGTCTCTGATCTTCATGTGGATAAATATAGACCGGCTGAAGCTCACGTAAATACAATGCATGGTAAACAGCCTTGTGACAGTTCCTCGCGACAAGTATCTTCCCACCTTTATTTACACTTGCACTGACTGCTGCCAGAAGAGCCGCCGTACTCCCATTTACACTGAAGAAACATTTCTTTGTCCCATAAATCTGAGCTGCATATTCCTGTGCTTCTTTCAAAATTCCTTCCGCATGATGAAGATTGTCAAATCCTGAAATCTCTGTAATATCTCTCTCAAAAAGAAAATCATCTGCTGAAGATGCCCGGTTTCTCTTATGCCCCGGCATGTGAAACGGATAATAGTCAGACTGCCCATAGCTTTCTAATTTTTTATATAATCTTTCCATTTTTTTCCTTTTTATACTATTGTGCCAACAAGTTGATTTCTCGAACAATCTTGCGTTCCAAATTTCCCACTGATTATTGCCTTTTCGTGCCTGAAATATGGAACTTCCCTGATTCAGTTAAACTTTAAATCTGTATCCTACGCCCCAGATTGTTTCAATATACTGAGGTTTTGCAGTATTAAATTCAATTTTCTCCCGGATCTTCTTGATATGGACAGTGACTGTTGCAATATCTCCCACAGATTCCATATCCCAGATTTCCCGGAACAACTCTTCCTTGGTAAACACTCTGTTCGGATTCTCTGCAAGGAAGGTAAGCAGATCATATTCCTTGGAAGTAAATGTTTTCTCCTCTCCGTTTACCCATACGCGGCGTGCAGTCTTATCAATCTTGATCCCGCGGATCTCCACAATATCATTTTTGCGTACATTGGAACCGATCAGACGATTATATCTGTCCATATGTGCCTTGACTCTGGCTACCAGTTCACTTGGACTGAATGGTTTTGTCATGTAATCATCTGCCCCCAGTCCCAGACCTCTGATTTTATCTATGTCATCTTTCTTTGCAGATACCATGATGATAGGAGTATTTTTTTCCTGTCTTACCTGCCTGCAGATATCAAAGCCATCCACTTCCGGAAGCATCAGATCCAGAATAATCAGGTCAAACTCCTCATTCAGCGCACGCGTCAGTCCGGTGTCTCCTCTGTTGCAGATTTCAACTTCAAATCCGGAAAGCTCCAGATAATCCTTCTCCAGATCTGCAATTGCCTCTTCATCTTCTATAATTAAAATTCTGCTCATTTCATTGGTACCTCCTGATACTTTCTAAGTACAAAATACATGATTGTGCCGATTCCAAGCCTGCTGGTTGCCCAGACCTTTCCTCCATGATCCTCCAGGATCTTTTTTACAATGGAAAGACCGATTCCGCTTCCTCCCTTGGATGAATTTCTCGACACGTCTGTTCTGTAAAAACGATCAAAAATAGACGGCAGATCCTTTGCTGCAATTCCCTTTCCATTATCTTCAATTTCAACCTGAATAAAATCTCCCACATCCTTTATGCGAATCTGGATGATATCTTTGGGTTTATCCATATATTTGATAGCATTGCTGATAATGTTATGAATAACACGCCGAATCTGTTCTCCATCTGCGATCACCTGCACATTATCCTCAACATAATTGGCATATACCAGTTCAATTCCTCTCGTTTCCAGTTCCAGTCCTACTTCTTCTGCGCAATCACTGAAATAATCTTCTACATTCAGTTTACTGAAAGTATATGGAATTCTGTTGGTATCAATCTTTGAATAAAAAGTCAGCTCATTGATCAGATGATCCATCTCATTCGTCTTATTATAAATAGTCTTCACATAACGGTCTATTTTCTCCGGCGTATCCGCTACGCCGTCCATAATCCCCTCTACATATCCCTTTACCGCTGTGATCGGCGTCTTAAGATCATGAGAAATATTGCTGATAAGTTCTTTATTTTCTTTATCCATAAGAACTTTCTCTTCTGCTGATTCCTTCAGTCGCTTTCTCATCTCCTCAAAATCCCGGCAAAGTTCCGAAAACTCATCGTCACCATCTACTTCCAGAACAAAATCAAGATTTCCCTCTTTGATATTCTGAGTGGCTTTCTTTAATTTAACCAGCGGTGTGGCAATACTTCTGTAAATCCATAATCCAATAGATAAAGCTGTGAATACTAATATTACCGTCGCAGTAAACAGCAGATCTTTTGCAATAATCCTTACCTGTGTCTGGCTGTGGGTGGATTCCCCTACTGAAATATCATACACCACTTCCGAGGAATCCTTTGTCTGCTGTGCAAACTTTGTATGACCTAATCCGTACAAAGTTGCCGAAAATAAAAGCAGAGGAACCAGAATACTCATACCGAATCCAACTATAATCCTTGTTTTTAACTTCATCCCGATCATCCTTTATCTGTTGATTTATAAGGTTTCTATAATTTTGCCCTCTGCAAGTATTATATCATAAAGTCTGTTTTACATATCTAAATTTTCTATAAAAAGAACAGGAATCATCTGTCCTGTTCTTTCAGATAATTCCTGTTTTATCCCATTGCACTGCAATTTTTGTGATATTCTGTAATTATTCAGCATTCCACTGTCTGTGCAAGTACTGAACAGTTACGATTTTCTTATTTAAACAAGGTATTTTTTAAGGTCATCAACTTTATCCAGATGCTCCCATGGAAGGTCTACATCCGTACGTCCGAAATGTCCATAAGCAGCTGTCTGTCTGTAAATCGGTCTTCTCAGATCAAGCATCTTGATAATTCCCGCCGGGCGAAGGTCAAAGTTCTCACGAATGATCTCAACCAGCTTTGTATCAGAAAGTTTACCGGTTCCGAATGTTTCTACGTGGATAGATGTCGGATGAGCAACACCGATCGCGTAGGAAAGCTGAATCTCACATTTATCTGCAAGACCTGCTGCAACAATATTTTTTGCAACATAACGTGCAGCATACGCTGCGGAACGGTCTACCTTTGTACAGTCTTTACCGGAGAAAGCACCGCCGCCATGACGTCCGGTTCCACCGTAAGTATCAACGATGATCTTACGTCCGGTAAGTCCGCTGTCACCATGAGGTCCGCCGATCACGAAACGTCCTGTTGGGTTGATGAAATATTTTGTGTTCTCATCTACCATATCTGTCGGAATGATCTCATCGAAAACATATTTCTTAATGTCCTCATGGATCTGCTCCTGAGTTACATCCGGATCATGCTGTGTAGAGCATACTACTGCATCGATACGGCTTGGTTTTCCGGCTTCATCATATTCTACAGTAACCTGTGTTTTTCCATCCGGTCTTAAATATTTTAATGTACCGTCTTTACGGATCTTCGTTAACTGACGTGCAAGTTTGTGTGCCATGTTGATGGCATATGGCATATACTCTTCTGTCTCATTGGAAGCATAACCAAACTGGATACCCTGGTCACCTGCTCCGATGGCATCAATTTCATCTTCACCCATTTTTGCTTCAAGAGCTTTATCTACGCCAAGAGCGATATCAGCAGACTGTTCATCGATTGCTGTGATAACTGCACATGTATCAGCATCAAATCCATATTTTCCACGTGTATATCCGATTTCGCGGATAGTATCTCTTACGATTTTCTGAATATCAACATATGCATTTGTTGTAATCTCACCCATAACAAGTACAAGACCTGTAGTTGTAGCAGTTTCACATGCAACACGACTCATAGGATCTTTTTCCATAAGAGCGTCAAGAATAGCATCGGAAATAGCATCACACATTTTATCCGGATGGCCTTCAGTTACAGATTCAGAAGTAAATAAAATTTTCTCCATTGTGTTCTCCTTTTTTATTCATTTACAATTGTTTCCCGACCGCAGAATAACCCACAGCCATTTATGTACTGTATCAACAGATTATTTTTCTCCGCTGATACTTTTCCGTTAACAAAAAGAAACAGCCCGAAGTAATCGGACTGTCTGATTATCTCAACAATCCTCTTATTGTTCGATCACTCGCTCAGGTTGGCACCTTCCTACACAAACAGGGGTTGCCGTGGCTTCGCAGATCCTTTGTATCTCCACCACTCTGAATAAAAGGCTATTACTAATTATTAACTTGCATTAATTAAGATTGCTGCATACCATACAATATACTTAACCCTTACAAATGTCAAGTAATTTTTTGGTATTTTTTATCATCCCACCCTGAGACGGAATTTCTGGATTTCTTTCTCATTGGATACTCTCTCAATCTCAGCACCGAGAGATCTCAGCTTATCTTCAAAATTCTCGTATCCTCTCTGGATATATACGATATCATCAACAACTGTGATTCCATCTGCTGCAAGACCTGCGATCACCAGGGCTGCACCTGCACGCAGATCCGGTGCACTTACTCTCGCACCTGTAAGCTTCTTCACACCATCAATAATTGCTGAATTTCCCTCAACTTTGATGTTTGCTCCCATACGTGAAAGTTCGTCCGCATACTTGAATCTGTTCTCAAAAATACTCTCTGTTACAATACTGGTTCCCTCTGCAAGTGCCAGAGTTACAGCAATCTGTGGCTGCATATCTGTAGGATATCCGGGATATGGAAGAGTCTTTACATGAGTACGGTGAAGTCTCTTTGGTGCACGTACACGAACTGCATCATCAAATTCCTCAACCTCACATCCAATTTCTTCAAGTTTAGCCGTAGTTGCTTCCAGATGCTTCGGAATTACATTCTTAACTGTTACATCTCCGCCTGTTGCTGCCGCAGCAAACATAAATGTACCTGCCTCGATCTGATCCGGAATAATAGAATACTCTGTACGGTGGAGCTTCTCCACACCTTTAATACGGATCACATCTGTACCTGCACCTTTAATATTTGCCCCCATACTGTTCAGGAAGTTGGCAACGTCAACTACATGCGGTTCTCTTGCGGCATTTTCCAAAATAGTACGTCCCGGAGCCAATGAGGCTGCCATCATAATATTGATCGTTGCACCTACAGAGACAACGTCAAGGAAAATATGGCTTCCATGAAGTTCATCTGCTTTCGCAACAATTGCTCCATGCATGATATCTACATCTGCACCAAGCGCTCTGAATCCCTTCAGATGCTGGTCGATCGGACGGCTTCCGATGTTGCATCCACCTGGAAGCGGTACCTCTGCATGTTTATACTTACCAAGAAGTGCTCCCAGCAGATAGTAGGAAGCTCTGATCTTCTTGATATATTCATAATCAACACTTACATCTCCAATTGTAGATCCGTTAATCTTCACAGTAGATTTATCAATACGGTCTACCTGTGCTCCAATACCAGCGATCGCTTCAAGCAATACATTGATATCCCTTACATCCGGCAAATTCTCTATCAGAATCGTCTCATCAGTCATTATGGCTGCTGCAAGAATAGCAAGTGCCGCATTCTTGGCACCGGCAATCTCAACTTCACCGACTAAAGGGTTGCCTCCTTTTATAACATACTGTTCCATATCACACCTCTTATTTATTTTCACTCCATGAGCAGAATTAATGGTCACTGTTCACTCTGTTTTTCGTTTTCTGCGAACATGTAACTTCTGTTTCAAATGCATATATGTTTATACTAAACGATCATCCTATTTTAAAGTCAGTTGTATATTATATCATATATTTATCATTTGTAAACAAAAAGTATTTACCACTGTCCTTTTCCCGAGCTGTAATAATCACTTTCCCTGCTCTTTGATATGTATTATCTCCAGAATTGCCCGAAGACTTTCATCCAAATCTTTCCCCTCTTCATCAATGGTAATATCTGCATATTTCTCGTACAGAGGTACACGTTCCTCATACAGATCTTTCAGGCTCTGACCGTCCTTTAACAGAACTCCGCGGCCTTTCAGATTTCCCAGTCTTTTGGATAAAGATTCCAGTGATAATTTAAGATATATAACCTTACCTATGGACTTCAGATGTTCCATTGCCTCATCACAGTAAATAACACTTCCGCCGGGTGCAATGACCGTATCTGTCACATGAATGTCTGCATTAACCTGATTTTCAATTTCCTTAAATTTTTCCGGTCCGTCCTGCTCTATGATCTCTGAAAGCTTTCTTTTCTCCTGTTTCTGTATCAGAAGATCCGAATCCAGAAATTCATATCTCAATGCTTTTGCAAGAATAACTCCTATTGTACTTTTCCCTGAACCGGGCATTCCTATTAATGTCACATTATTCATGTTTATGTCCTTTCATTTTATCATACATTGTCTGCGTCTGCAAATTGCGGGTTACTGTTTCTTTTTTCCGGATTTTTTCTTCTTTTTTTTAACGCTGTATCCAAATGTTCCCAGTTTTTTACCAATTCCCAGATATTCACCATGAGAATACACCAGAGGTTTCGCATCATTCAGATGAAATTTCTTCTTCTCGTCCATATACTGCGGATCAGCATGAACTGCAAGCACATCCGCCAGAAACATATGGTGGGAACCCAATTCCAGAACCTGCCTTACTTTGCATTCAATACTCACCGGAGATTCTGCGATCATGGGAACTTTCACAAAATCCGCCTTCTCTTTGGTAAGCTTCATTTCTTTAAATTTATCAACATCCCTGCCTGAACGGACTCCACAGTAATCCGTTGCATATGCCAGTTTCTCTGTTGTCAGATTTATTACAAATTCTCCCGTCTTTCTGAGCATATCATAGGAAAAACGGGATGGTCGCACAGAAATAGACACCATCGGCGGATTCGTGCAGACAGTTCCTGCCCATGCAACTGTAATAATATTGTCATTCCCCTCTCCGTCAGAAACACTTACCATAACTGCCGGAAGTGGATAAAGCATATTTCCTGCTTTCCAGGTTTCTTTTTCCATTTCTTATTATCCTCAGCTATTCTGTCTGCTGCCATCAGTTGTAATCGTTCTGTCCGGCCTGTGCAGCTTCCATAAGTGCCGGAATCAGCTGTTTCTTACGTGAAACAACGCCTTTCAGATCAAATACACCATCCTTTGGCTCCATATGGAAAGCAATACGTGCCATTTCCTCACTTCCCTCACCATAATAGAGAAGCTCTGTAGATTCCTCAATAATATTGGTAAGCATAAAGAATACGCGGGTAACACCATGACGGCCACACTCGCTGACCATAAACGGAACCAGACGCTCTTTGATTTCTGCCAGCTCATCGCTGTCCATAGAACTGATCTGTCCAACACCAAAGTTGATCTCATCCTCAGCAATAAATTTCTTATAATCCTGATAGAAAATTTCTTCCGGTGATTTGTCTTTCAGGTTACTTCCTGCTTTAAACATCTCTTTTGCAAACTGCTCAATATTGATTCCTGCAATAAGTGCCAGCGCACCTGCCGCCATCTTGTCAGATAATGTGCAGGTAGGTGAACGGAACATCAGTGTATCTGAAATAATCGCAGCACAGAGAAGCCCCGCAATACTCGGTGAAATCTCAAGTTTCTGCTCCCCATACATTTCATACAGAATCGTTGCTGTACATCCGACCGGCTGATTTCTGAAAGAAATCGGTACCATAGTTTCCAGAGACCCCAGTTTATGATGGTCGATAATCTCCACGATTTCAGCTTTATCGATATTGTCAACTGCCTGATCTTTCTCATTATGGTCCACAAGTGCTACTTTTTTCCTGTGCATATCCAGGAAATTTCTTCGGGAAATTGTTCCGATACATTTTCCCTTTTTGTTAATTACAGGGAACGCACGATGACGGTGTTTGATCATCTCATTCTGAATATCATCCGTAAAATCCTCTGTATTAAAAGTAACCAGATTATCTGTTTTCATAATATACCGTACAGGAATACTCTGGTTGATCAGTCTTGCGATCGTAAATGTATCATACGGAGACATAATAATTACAATTTCTCTCTCATGAGCAAGCTTTATCACCTTTTCGCTGACTTCAATTCCCATACCAACGATAATACAGCTAACATTCTGCGCAATCGCCTGAAGATGATCCTCTTCTCTGTCTCCCATGATTATCAGGTCATCCGGTTCAATATAGGCTTTGAGCATTTCCGGATTTGCAGTTCCCACCAGAACTTTTCCTTTTGTAAAATATCCATGCTCATTTCCCTCTACTACGGTACCTGCAATTGTCTCGGCAATTCTTCTGTACTGTGTCTTCGCTCTTGACAGCAGATAACTGTCCGTTGTATCCATATAAGTCTTAGCAATATCACCGATTGTGATCAGACCTTCCAGCTGTCCTTCTCTGTCTCTGATCGGAAGAGATACGATACTTTTCTCCATCATCAGATCCCATGCATTTTTCAGGGACATACTCTTATCAGCTTCCGGACTCATACGGATATCCATATCTTTTATCTGTGTTCCAATGTTAGACAGATATCCCGGCGGCTGCATGCCGAAACGATTTAACACATATTCTGTCTCTTCATTGATCTGTCCTGCACGCTTTGGAATGTATTTCACCTTCTGAGAAGTCCTGTTTTTGATGTCCGCATAGGCAATTGCTGAACAGATGGAATCCGTATCCGGATTCTTGTGACCTATTACAAATATTTTTTCCTGATTTCTCATACAGATTCTAACCTCAATTATCTAATTTAATGTTTGCAAAAAGTGCGCCAAGAGATGTGGAAGCCTCTTCCTTTGAATCTGGAAGCTCGATCACTTCCTCCTCAATTTCCTTAGCCATCATATCTGTTGCCTCTTTGATGCTCAGACTTAATTTTCCATCTTTGACAGCAGTTACTTTTACCTTTACTTTATCTCCAACTGTCAGAACTTCTGATGGTTTCTTAATTCTCTTCTCACAGATCTGTGAAATATGAACCAGACCTGACAGACCATTTCCCAGATCTACGAATGCACCATATGGCTGTAAGCTCTCAACAACACCTTCTGTTACAAGTCCGACCTGCACATTGGAGATTTTTGTTTTTCTCTCCTCTTCTGCTTTTTCTCTTAATATTTCCTTTGCAGAGAGAATTAATCTTCCTTTTTCTTTATCAATATCGAAAACCTGAACCTGGATTGGTTTGTTCAGATATTCGTTTGTATCCTCCACATAATTCAGGGCAAGCTTTGAGGCGGGAATAAATCCACGTACACCTTCTACATAGGCGATCACGCCGCCATTTACAATGCCTTTTACCACCACATCAATTACTTCTTTTGAATCCTTTAATTCTTTCAGCTTATCCCATGCAAGCACATCTGCTGCTTCTGTTCTGGACAACAGAATATTTCCATTTCCATCGTCTTTACTCACAACAGTCGCAGAAACTTCATCTCCCACATTCACCTGTTCCTTTAAAGAAAATCCCGGTTCTCTGCTGTAATCCTCTGCCGGAATAATGCCTTCCGCATAATACTTCAGATCTACCACAACTTCTTTTTCATCTACACTGATGACAGTTCCTGTAAGAATATCCCCTTCTTCAATTTTCTTAAAAGAGGCTTCCAGTTCTGTTTCGTAATCTTTCATTGATTCAGCCATTATCTTCTCCTTTACCTGGAATAAATGTAACTCTTCTCCATCTGTTACAGGATACTGAACAGTTACAAATAAAGTATATCATCTCAGCTATTTTCAAACATTATAACACAATCACTTTAATAATGGAAATCTGAATTTTCATACAGATAGTTCACACAAACGGATATTTATATGTTACAATAATATCATCAACCAACTATAGCAAATCTATAAACAAGTCCCCTGTGAGATTACAAAAATCAACGGGGAACTGCCTGTATCAGGAAAGGATATTATTTATACATGAATTATGATTCTGTCCCCTTGAGGGATTTTAAAGAACTGAATGACTGGGAGACAGTTATTTTTGTCTATCAGTCTGCCCTTAAACAGGTAGAAACAAAGATTGATATTCTAAACGGTGAATTTCAGCACAGACATAAATACAATCCGATCGAACATGTAAAATCCAGAATCAAAACTCCGGAAAGCATTGTAAAAAAACTGAAACGACATGGATATGAATCCAGTATCGAGAACATGGTACGCTATGTAAATGACATCGCAGGAATCCGTATCAGCTGTTCCTTTACATCTGATATCTATCTGATCGCAGACATGATTTCCAAACAAAATGACCTGACGATCCTTGCAAGACGTGATTATATGAAAAATCCTAAAAAGAGCGGTTACCGCAGTTATCATATGCTGGTTACCACACCGGTCTTTCTCTCCGACAGTATCATTGATACCAAAGTAGAGATTCAGATCCGCACAGTTGCACAGGATTTCTGGGCGACTCTGGAGCATAAGATGCATTACAAATTTGAGGGAGACGGACCTGACTATATCACAAAAGAATTAAGAGAATGTGCGCGATATGTAGCAGAACTGGATACCCGCATGGAAGAACTCAATAATGAAATCCAGAAATATGGAAAATTATCAGATAAAAAATAAAAAATCCCCGTAAAACGAGGAGTGCCCCGGCAGTGGTTTACCGGGGCTATTATTATGAAAAAAATTTATGTGTAATGATAACACATTACAACGTCTTTCGTAGGTTCTTTCGAACTATCTATATAGTAGCAATCATTTATGAATAAATTATGAACTTGCAGTTAACTTTTCGTTTATTTGCACAATTATTTTATATTTTTTAATATTTTTTTATAGAATTACCACATATTTATAGTTCTTGTTTTATTTTATGCTTGTCTATCTTGTATATCTCCCATAATCTTCCATAACTATTTCGTCTTTTCACAGTTACGATTTGAGAATGAGCAGATTTTACTCAAAAAGACTCTTTGCAAAATCAGCCAGTTTATGCAGGATTCCTTTTACCTCTTCTTTACCAATCCCCATTTCTTCCAGTTTATCATATGCCTTCGTCACAGCACTCCTGAGCTGTTCCTCATCAATATCAGAATCCTTGATCTGTTTAACGATCTTTATGATTCTGTTCTCTTCTTCCTCCGAAAGGCTAACTCCTGCAGTACTCTCCGCAGTCTGGATCAGCGATCTGATCTGCTCATCTGAAATATCCTGTTTTGCTGCCTCATTTTTCACATACATAATGATATCAACTACTTTGTCCGGATCTGATACAAGAGAATCAATCTCATTATCAGAAATAATCTCCTGTACAGATTCCGAAGTATCTGCTGCCATCGCCGGTACTGCCGGTGTCGTACATGTAATTGCTGCCGCAATAATAAGTATTCCTGCTTTTTTTATTCTCATGATTTAATTACCTCCATACTTTTGCCAGTCAATAATAAGTCTCTGTCTTTTCACTGTCAGCAGATTACAGACAATGAACAGGCATTTTCATTTACCGGCTCATTATATCAGAAATCTTATGCCTTCTGTAAAATAAATATCCCAATTTCTCTCTTCATAATTCCTTCGACATTTGTTCAAATTTTTTTCACATCTTAAACACGATTTTCTCATAATTGCAGGATATACTAAAGTTATAAAAATAATAAAGCCAACGTTATTTTTATAAAATTTCTTTTTCATATGTTGATTGCCGGAAGAGGCAATTAACTCTCCTTCCTTTTAAAAAATAAATTTGAACGTAATATAAAAAGCATCCGCTTAGCCACCGGATGCTTTTTATATTTATCTTTTTATGAAATTTCTGTAAATGCATTTGCCAGCTGTGCAAACTGTGCCAGTGTCAGTGCTTCTCCTCTGACACTCAGGGAAAGTCCACACATCCCCAACGCCTGCTCAATCTGTTCTTTAGAAAATGGTATCTCCTGTGAATTCTTCAGACCATTCACCAGTGTCTTCCTTCTCTGGTTAAAAGATGCTCTGATAATACGAAACATCAGCTTCTCATTCTTTACCTCAACCGGCGGTTTTTCATATCGTTCCAGTCTGATCACCGCACTTCCCACTTTAGGTCTTGGCATAAAACAGTTGGGCGGTACATTTGCCACGATCTTTGGTTTCGCATAATATTGCACAGCCAGTGAAAGCGCCCCGTAATCTTTTGTTCCGGGTCCTACCTGCATTCTGTCCGCAACTTCTTTCTGTACCATAATAGTAATAGAATCAACAGGAACCTGATTCTCAAACAATCCCATGATGATCGGGGTAGTAATGTAATATGGCAGATTGGCAACAACCTTGATCGGACGCCCCTGATTTTTTTCCAGTGCAAGCTGGCGGATGTCTACTTTGAGGATGTCGTTGTTGATGACGGTCACATTATCCCAATCTTTCAGAGTGTCGTCCAGAATAGGAAGCAGTGTTTTATCAATCTCAACTGCTGCCACTTCCCTTGCTGCTTCAGCCAGATACTGTGTCATGGTTCCGATTCCCGGTCCAATCTCCAATACAAAATCATCCTTTGTGATCTGTGCAGAATCTATAATCTTATCCAGAACATGAGTATCGATCAGAAAGTTCTGACCAAACCTTTTCTGGAATGCAAAATTATACTTCTGAAGCACTTCTATGGTATACTTTGGATCTCCTAGATACGGTCTGGGCATAATCTTTACTCCTTTTTCTTTATTACCTGTAACTGTACAAATACGCATTATTTAGTAAAATCTTTCTCGTACAGAACAATATATCCATCTCTGTCTATACGTTTCTTAGATACATTTCGTTTAAATTTACGGATTCCTCCCTGTGATTTTGCAATCGCAGCATCTATCAGTTCTTTTACTGCACCAACATTCATAGGAGAATCCTCTTTCTGGTTAATTCCAATCAGATTATACAGCGCAAGCATTCCCATCTGATCAATAGCATAACCATTCTCTTTTGTATAAACCCTTGCAAAATTGACAAGTTCATCATTGGTAAACACAGGAATATTGATCATTGAAGTAAACTTCTTTGCGAATTTCGGATATCTGGCAATCAGTTTTCGCATACCAATCTTCTCATCTTCCACGATTACTGTAAGTCCGTCTGTGTTAACTTCCATGGCTTTGTCAAGCATCTCTACTGTTTCCGGTGTCAGCTGATTTGCATTTTCGATTACAAGAAAGCCACCTGCCAGCTTTGAAAAAATCTTATAAATATTTTTTCCGTTGATCTGATCTGCAAAAACATATGCTACTTTTGACGCTTCCAGATTCAGTTCTTTACAGATTGCCGGAATCAGGCCTGAGATCAGTCTGGTCTTTCCGCATTCCTTACCGCCCATCACAATAATATTTCCAGTTTTAGAAGTCTTGTCTGCTGCAGCCATCTGTACATCATATAAAGTATCCACAAGCTGCTCTTTCATACCCGGAACCTTTACAAAATATGTAAATAACTGCTTCTCATCATCTGTAAGTTCTTTTTCTCTTGGTACGATATCCCTTGGATCTGCTCCATTTTCCGGCTGGATAGATTCTATAAAACGTTCCAGCTCCTCTTCTTCTGTCAGGGGTTGGGCTTCTTCCGTTCCCTCTGTATCATCTTCCGGATTCAGATCTGTATTCCCCATCGGTCCATGGAGAAATTCCTCTTCAGCTCTTCTGAGATCTTCTTCTGTAACCTCATCTTCTTCTTCAGCTTCTTCTATTTCCGGCTGCACCGGTATTTCCTTTTTCGGTTCTTCATCCGGCTTTGGATCAGCAACCTTTATATCTTGTATATCTCCGCTGAGGAAATCCGGTTCTTCCAGTTCCTCTGAAATATCATGGGCTTTTATTTCTTTATCATCAACATCAGTTTCTGAACTTTCTTCCTGTACTTCTTCTGTTTTTGACTCTTCTTCCTTCGGAATCTCAATTCCCTGCGCACTGGCAGCAGCAAGGATCGTATCCTCCAGATTCAACTCTTTCCCTTCCAGATCAAAAGAATCCATATTCAGTTTCGTCTCAGCAACTTCCTCAACTTTCGGCGGTTTGCTCAGTTCCATATTTTTCATGGATGCCGGAATATTTAATTCAGGCATCTTAATTGCAGCCATGGGTTCTGCCCCCGGTTTTTCAGGTTCTGCCTCCAATTCCGGAACATTTTCAGGTTCTTTCTGCGACGCATCACTCTTTATGATTTCTTCCGGAATCTCATCTTCCCTGGTGATACCGGCCTCGTTAACCATATCCATGGATTCTTCCGGAAACTCTTCTTTCTCTTCCTGAGTCTTACCTCCAAAGACATCCCTGATCCCCTTTGAAATCTTTTCCTGAATGCCTTCCATGCTGACCTGAACTTCCGGCTCATTGTTTTCTGTCGTTTCTTCCACTTCTTCAGCTTCAGGCTCTTCCTGCGCTTTTACTTCTGTTTCCGTTTTTTTCTTCTCCAGTTCTTTCGCCTGCTCTGGTGTAAGAAGTTTCGGAACAAACTGTTTCTCAAATTTTGCTTTCTCAGCACCTGTCAGCTCACCCATTCTCATTTTAAGATCATAGGCTTTCATAACATATTTGCCTTCACTGAACCAGAGAATGATTTCATTGCATAAATCCAGACATTTCTGTTTTTCTCCTGCTTTGTAATACAGGGCTGCCAGTTCATATGACCATTTCTCTGTAAATTCCTGTTCTTTATACTCTTCCAGGATTCTGATCTGCTCATTTAATGAAGAATTTTTTGCCCTTGCAATCTTGTACTGCAGAATATATTGTGTACTGTCATTCGAAGCCACCTGCTTATACTCTTCAAAAAATTCTTCTGCTTCATTGATATCATCCATTCGCAGAGAGATCTCAATCAGACGGTAAAGAATATTTTTTCCAATAGATGCCTTATGATATGCAAGAAGGAAAATCTCCTTACTGTCCTCATATCTTCCGTTTGCTGCATATATTTCACCGACAACACATAAGGTGCGGACATTTTTGACGCGTCTCCAGTCTATGCTGTCTACAATGTTCATGGCACCTTTATAATCTTTGTCCTGAACTAGCTTATTAATCTCTTCAAGTTTTATCCGAAATTCTTCTTTATCCAATGCATTCACCAACTTTCCATAATTACGCTCAGTGTATCATAAGCCCATACCCTTGTCAAAAGATTGTTTCTTCTTACACAGGCTGTGATACTGTTCCCTGAACTACCTGAAATACCTTATTTATCTGAAACTGATGACTGATAAAATCATCCAGCCCTGTACATGTTATCAATGTCTGGATATCACTGATACTGTCCAGAAGATAATTCTGCCTGCTACTGTCCAGCTCGGACAGAACATCATCCAAAAGCAGAACCGGTGTGTCTTTTATTTTTCTCTTTACTATATATATTTCTGATAATTTAAGTGAAAGTGCCGCTGTCCTCTGCTGTCCCTGAGAACCGTATTTCCTGATATCAATCCCATTTGCCATTACACACAGGTCATCTCTGTGTGGGCCTGCGGATGTCAGTCTCATCCTCATATCTCTTTCTCTGTTGGCACAAATGGTACTTTCCAGTTTCTCTGCTGTACAGTCCGGTTCATAAATAACGTTCAGTTCTTCCAATCCCCCTGTAAGATTACCATGTATTTTTCGAACCGTTTCATTTAGTTCTTTAATAAATTCACTGCGCTTGTCAATAATCTTCCGTCCATATTCAGCCATCTGTATATCCCAGATATCCAGTGTATCTTTAAGTGAAGGCTGAACACTGAGATCCTTCAGCAATTTATTTCTCTGATTTACAATATGGTTATATGAAGCCAGATCTGTAAGATATATTTTATCTAACTGGCACAGTTCCAGATCAAGAAATCTCCTTCTCTCACCCGGACCATTTTTTATAATATTCAGATCCTCAGGAGAAAAAAACACCAGATTAACTACTCCGAAAAGCTCACTGGCCTTCCGGATAGGAAGACCATTGATCGCAACGCCTTTTGCTTTATTCTTTTTAAGATGCATATCAATCCTGTAGGAAAGCTCATCTCTTTTTACCATCATCCTGATATGAGATTCATCCTTTCCAAACTGAATCATATCCTTATCTCTGCTTCCTTTATGCGATTTTGTAGTTCCGCAAAGATAAAGTGCCTCCAGGATATTGGTCTTTCCCTGAGCGTTATTGCCGTAAAATATATTCGTCCCCTGTGCCAGATCGAGTTCCAGAGAATCATAATTTCTGAAATTTTTTAACTGAACAGATTCAATATACATTTATTCACCTGATCACTTTAATTTCTTTTCCATCATAAGAAACGATGTCACCTTCATAAACCTTTCGGCCACGACGGTCATCTACCTCTCCGTTTACTTTTACCAGTCCGTCAGTGATCACATATTTCGCTTCAACCCCGTCCTGAACCATATCTGCAAGTTTCAGTAACTGCCCCAGTTTTATAAATTCATCTCTGATTTTAATTTCTTCCATTTTCATTTACTCCCTATCTTGCCTGATTCTGGTTGATATTTACAGGCAGAATCAAATATGTGTAATTTTCCTCGTCATCCCTGATAAAACATGGTGCTTTTGGATTTACGAGGTAGATACTGATTGTTTCATCATCGATTACTTTGAGTGCATCGATCAGAAATCTTGGATTAAAGCCAATAAGGATATCTTTGCCCTCTTTATCAATATCAATATTTTCATTCATGGAACCCATTGCAGAATCAATACGTAATTCCATAGAATTATCTGTAATTTCAATAATGATCGGTTTCTTTTCTCCCTCTCTTACCAACAGAGTGGCTCTGTCGATACAGTCCAGAAATTCTTTTTTATTAATTTTAATTTTGGTTTCATAATCGCTGGAAAGCATCTGATCAATACGGAAATATTCTCCGTCGATTAATCTGGAAACAACAATAGTCTGGTCAAACTCAAATAAAATATGATTTTTTGAGAAATAAATATTTACAATATCATCAATTTCACCGGATAAAATCTTACTGATCTCATTAAGTGTTTTGCCAGGTACCACCACTTTGCGGTCAGCATAATCTTTTTTCAGTTCCATACGTCTGATCGCAATACGATGTCCATCGAGAGATACTATTTTCAGGTAGTTATTTTTGATTTCAAAAAGTTCACCGGTCATCAGCTTATTGGTTTCATTGGAGGCAATTGAGAAAATAGTCTGTCTAATCATCTCTTTTAATGTGAATTGAGAGATAGTAAGACTTTCTTCTTTCTCAATCAGTGGGAGATATGCAAAATCTTCTCCTGATTTACCAGGTATCGTGAATTTTGCTTTCTCACAGGTAATGGTGGCAGTAAGTTTCTCATCTGTTTTAATAGTTACCGTATTGTCTGGCAGTCGACGAATGATTTCATAGAAAATTTTTGCATCTAGCGCAATGATTCCTTTTTCTTCAATGGTTCCATCAACAATTGTTTCTATACCGAGTTCCATATCATTAGTAGTAAATTTGATCTGGTTTGTAGTAGCATCAATCAGAATACATTCCAGAATTGGCATTGTTGTTTTAGAGGGAACTGCTTTCAGTGAGATGTTTACACTTTTGAGCAAGTTGATTTTCTGGCAAATGATTTTCATAATGTGTATAACTTCCTTTCTTGGGTGATGTGGTTTTTTATAGATAAATATATAAAAGGAATCCGTCGTCGCCGCCGTAGGGGATGTGAATATGTGAAAAACTCCATTGAAGGTTGATTTTTCAAGGAGTTCGGATATGGATAACTTCGTGTAAAGGTGTGCTTAAAGTATGTGTATAACTTGTGTATAACCGAAGCGCCCAAAAAGCGGCGAAAAGTTATACACACTTATACACATTCAATCAACATCTTATACACATGTTATACAGTCAGTTATCCTCATCCCTGTGGATTAATTTTTTTCTTTAAAGTTTCGATGGTGTTTTTAAGGTTTTCATCGTTGTTGATTTCTTTTTCAATTTTGTCGATGCCGTGCATAATGGTAGTATGATCACGATTTCCAAGACATTTTCCGATAGATTTCAGCGGAGTTGAGATGATTTCTCTGCATAAATACATGGCAATCTGGCGGGGGGTTACAATTTTGGAGTTACGCTTATTTCCACAGAGGTCATCCACTGTAACATCAAAATGTTCAGCAACCATGGAAATAATATAATCCGGCGTGATGACTTTCTTTTCATCAGGGGAAATAATATCCTTTAACGCCTGTTCGGCAAGTTCAAGTGTAACTTCCTTTTTTTCAAGTTTGGCAAAAGCCATCACCTTGTTGATCGCGCCTTCCAGTTCGCGGATATTGGATTTAATATTGTTTGCAATGTATTTGATTACTTCCTCGTTAATATCATATCCATCCATTTCTTCCTTCTTATGAAGAATTGCCATTCGGGTTTCGTAATCCGGCAGTGTGATATCTGCGATCAGGCCCCATTCAAATCGTGAACGGAAACGTTCTTCCAGGATTTCCATATCTTTTGGAGGTTTATCTGACGAAATAATAATCTGTTTTTTGGCACTGTGCAGGCTGTTAAAGGTATGGAAAAATTCTTCCTGTGTAGATTCCTTTCCTATAATAAACTGAATATCATCGACAAGAAGAACATCAATGTTTCTGTATTTTTCACGAAACTTGGTCATTGCCGAGTTATTTCCATTACGGATTGTTTCGATCAGTTCGTTGGTAAACTCTTCACTGGTAACGTAAAGTACTTTGCTGTTTTCATCATGATCAATAATGAAATGAGCAATAGAATGCATCAGATGAGTTTTTCCCAGACCTGCACCGCCATAGATAAAGAGTGGATTGTAGGTATCACCCGGGGATTCGGCAACTGCAAGAGCTGCGGCCTGGGCAAATTTATTATTGCTTCCGACTACAAAGGTATCAAAAGTGTATTTTGGATTCAAATGAGCTTCCTCGCAGCGTGCGTCCTGAGACTGCGCTTTTGGAGAAACTTCTTCTTTTTTCGGAACATCTTCCGGCAATATGAAATTGATGTCACAGTTTTCCATTCCGGTAACTTCACTGATCGTTACCTGAAGTGGAAGTTTGTATTTTTTACTTATATAATTGAGACCTACCTGCTCTGAAGGCACGATAATAGTGACAACATTGTCAACTACTTCGTAAACAGTAAGTGGTTTTAGCCAGGTATTAAAAGAAACGTCGGACAGATCATGTTCTGTCTTGACGATTTGCAGGATTTCGTCCCATTTTTCCACAACTTTGTTCATTTTCTGGTTCTCCCGGTTCGTATTACTTCTATATTAAGTGTGTATTGATAATATTGAGTTTTCCACAAACTCTGACCGTATTCTTAAAAAAGACATAAATATCCTTATATATATTATAATAAAATGCCTGTTTTCGCAATGTATATTTGAGGGAAATGTGGAAAAAAGTTATCCCCACTTTTTATGTGGATTAGTGTGGATAACAGTGGAAAAGCCAATTCCGGTTACCATAATGTGACGTTATTCTTTTAAAAACGATAAAAAATGGGGATAATTTTATGCACAGTAAGAAAAGTAGAAATAAAAGCATTTTTTTGAAGATATGTGTAAAATAGACAGGAGAAAGTGGAAAGATATATAGGTATTCCACAAGTTATCCACAAGTTATCCACAAAATGTGGATAATATTACGTAAACCAATTATGTAATCCACAATGGCATAAAAAACCATTTAAATCTTTGTGTAAATAATACTTGACGAATCCACCCTTTATGAATATAATTGAAATGATGTTCTAATAAGTAAAGTTGGCGGGCAGGAGAGCTGTAGAATCCGGTGTCTGTCATACTTAAAAAGTTACAAAATTTAACATGGATAATAGATAAAGGAGGTGCTTTACCTATGAAAATGACATTTCAGCCAAAAAAGAGATCCAGAGCGAAAGTTCATGGTTTCAGAGCTCGTATGAGTACAAAAGGTGGTCGTAAAGTATTAGCTGCCAGAAGATTAAAAGGAAGAAAGCATTTATCAGCCTAAGAATAAGACCGCAGTTATGTGGTCTTTTCTTCTCTTAAAAAAGAGATTATGAAAGGGGATTCTATGCAAAGATCAGAGTCCTTAAAAAAAAATCAAGATTTTCAAAAAGTATATAAACATGGAACATCAAAAGGTAATCGGTATCTGGTGATGTACGTACTGAAAAATCAGTACATGAAGAATCGTCTGGGAATATCAGTAAGTAAAAAAGTAGGGAATAGTGTGGTCCGCCACAGACTCACCAGATTGATAAGAGAAAGTTATCGGTTAAATGAAGCGGAATTTGAAAATGGTTTGGATATTGTAGTAGTTGCACGTCCCCAGGCAAAAGACAGAACCTATCATGAGATAGAGAGCGCACTGATGCATCTTGCGGGAAAGCACTGCATAGCAGGTAAGAACAATGATAAAGAAGTTTCTGATCAGAATAATTAAACTCTATCAAAAGTATTTGTCACCGATGAAGAGAACAAAATGTCCTTATATTCCCACATGTTCTCAATATGGTTTAGAAGCAATCGAAAAATATGGTGCATTAAAGGGTGGTCTTCTTGCGGTATGGAGGATACTTCGCTGTAATCCTTTTTCCCATGGAGGCTATGACCCTGTACCGTAAAGACAGGAATGTACTTGAAAATTGAATATTGATCGATCGAAGGAACCTCCTGTCATTTATGGATTCTAGGAGGAAATGAACTTGGAAATGATTTTAGCGACAAAGAGCAGCACTCCTATCATTGGTCAGCTTGCGACCGTTATGGGATGGATCATGGATGGTATTTACAGATTGCTGAATATCTTTGGAATTCAGAATATCGGTCTTTGTATTATCATCTTCAGTATCCTTATTTATGCTCTTATGACCCCACTGCAGATTAAACAGCAGAAATTCTCTAAGCTGAGTGCGATCATGCAGCCGGAACTTCAGAAAATTCAAAAGAAGTACAAGGGAAAAAACAACGATACTGCTGCAATGCAGAAAATGCAGGAGGAAACACAGGCTGTATATCAGAAATACGGCGTATCTCCTACAGGAAGCTGTGTACAGCTTGCAATCCAGTTCCCTATTTTGATGGCCTTATATCAGGTAATTTATAAAATTCCGGCATATGTAGGAAGTGTAAGGGATATCCTTGCATCTGCAGTTACCAGTATTACAGGTGTAAACGGATATACAGATATCCTTCAGCAGTTTATCACAGATAATAAGATGACAAGAGTTCAGCTTATTATGGATGGAAGTAAAGCTACAAGTAATTCAGTCACAGACTTTTTGTATGCATTATCACCTTCCCAGTGGAAAACACTTGCTGAGACAAGCCAGTTTGCAGGATTTACTGATACGCTGAACAGCACTGCAAAAGAGATTTCACATGTGCAGAATTTCTTTGGTCTGAATATCGCTGATCAGCCACTGACTTATATTAAAGCAGCTTTTGTAGGTGGATCTGTTCTTCTTGCTATCGTTGCGATTCTTATCCCGATTCTTGCGTGGGCTACACAGACACTCAGCATAAAGCTGATGCCTCAGGCAGCACAGCAGAGCGGCGATTCACAGCAGGATGCAATGATGAACTCCATGAAGACAATGAATATGGTAATGCCGCTGATGTCAGCAGTATTCTGTTTCACATTCCCTGTAGGTCTTGGTATTTACTGGGTAGCAAGTGCAGCAGTAAGAAGTGTGCAGCAGGTTGTTATCAATAAAAAGATGGATAAGATCCAGATTGAAGACCTGATCAGTGAGAATATGAAGAAGATGGAAAAGAAGCGTGAGAAAGCGGGACTTCCACCTCAGAAGATTACAAATCAGGCCCATCAGAGCGCCAAGAATATCAATAAGATTGAAAAAGGCAGCAGCAATACAAATGTTGAGACAAGAGCCAAGAAGGTTGAAGAAGCTTACAAAGACGCTGCGAATGCAAAACCTGGCAGCATTACTGCAAAGGCCAATCTGGTAAAAGCATTTGATGAGCGTAATAAGAAGAAGTAGTCAGGAACGGAGGGGTTGGCATGGAGGATTATATCCAGTTTTCAGCGAAAACAAAGAGTGAAGCAATTACAAAAGCATGTATCGAGCTTGGCGTATCCAGTGACCAGCTTGAGATTCAGGTAATAAGTGAAGGCAGCAACGGATTTTTCGGAATCGGAAGCAAGCCTGCAGTAATTAAGGTTCGTAAGATTGAGCCGGTTTCTGAGGAAGAAGAAATGAAGGAGATCGTAGAGACAGTGAAACTCGATTCCTTCAAAGAGGAAGCCCCGGTTCAGGAAGAAAAGAAAACGGAAGCTATAAAACCGGTAAAGAAAGAAATCAAAGAGCCGAAAGCTGTTTCTGAGAAACCAAGACAGCCAAAACCTGTAAAGGAAAGGGCTGCAAAAGAAAAACAGCCGAGAGAATTCAGAGAGCCAAAAGAGAAACAAATCAGAGAAAAGACGGCTAAACCGGTAAAACCGGCAAAGCCTGTTGAGATCCTTACAGATCCGGAAGAGATTAAAGAAGTAGAAAACAGAGCAAAGGTATTCCTTCGTGATGTATTTGCGTCCATGAATCTTGGAGAAGTAGAGATTACATCTGAATATAACACAACGGACGGAAGTCTGGAAGTTGACTTTGAAGGCGAAGATATGGGAATCCTTATCGGCAAGAGAGGCCAGACTCTGGATTCTCTTCAGTATCTGACGAGTCTTGTGGTAAATAAAGGTAAATCAAATTACATTCGTGTAAAACTTGATACAGAAGATTACCGCAAGCGCCGTAAAGAAACTCTTGAGAACCTTGCAAGAGGTATTGCTTATAAAGTAAGAAAAACCCGCAAGCCGGTTATTCTTGAGCCAATGAATCCTTATGAGAGAAGAATTATCCATTCTGCTCTTCAGGGAAATAAATTCGTTGAGACAGTCAGTGAGGGTGAAGAGCCTTACCGTCATGTAGTGGTAAAATTAAAAAGAAATTAATAATATGACTGCTTCATTGCAGATATGAAAAAAGAATGTTATTCTAGGTGAAAGCGTGAATAACACGTAACTTTGCGTGTGTACTTTTGCCTGGAGTAACATTTTTATTTTACGGAAAGTCTTGTATATATACCAGAGAGATTACACACTTGCAGAAAAAAATAACAGTAGTCAGTGTGATTTTCCTGTTATGTATATAAGATGACAGAATTATTGTAACAGTCTACTGTTCCGCAGGGGCGGAACTATTATAGAACAGGCAAGTGAGGAGAAAAAAATGGAAACAACAATCGCAGCAATTTCCACAGCCATGAGTGCGTCCGGAATCGGAATCATCCGTATCAGCGGCGAGAATGCCATGGATGTGATTTCCCGTATCTACAGATCAAAAGGCGGGAAGAAAAAAATAAAAGAAGTTCCGACTCATACCATTCATTATGGATATATTTATGATGGAGAGGAACTGATTGATGAGGTTCTGGTAATGATTATGCATGCACCGAGGACTTTTACAGGAGAAGATACAGTAGAAATAGACTGTCATGGTGGTGTATATGCTATGCAGAGGGTTTTGGATACAGTGCTGAAAAATGGTGCTGAAATTGCAGAACCAGGAGAATTTACCAAACGTGCCTTCCTGAACGGACGGATGGATCTGTCCCAGGCAGAGGCTGTTATGGATGTTATACAGGCGAAAAATGAATATGCGCTTCGCAGTTCCATGGATCAGTTAAGAGGTTCTGTGCAGAAAGCAATCCGAGATATCAGAGAAAAGCTGATTTATCACATTGCATATATAGAATCGGCACTGGATGATCCGGAACATATCAGTTTGGATGGATATCCCCAGGAACTTCTGGAAGTTGTGGATAATGAACAGAAAGAAGTGAAGCGCCTGTTGAAAACTTCTTCTGACGGAAAGATGATCCAGGAGGGAATCCAGACAGTTATCCTCGGAAAACCAAATGCCGGAAAATCCTCACTGTTAAATCTTCTGATCGGAGAAAACAGGGCTATTGTGACAGATATTGCAGGAACGACCAGAGACATTCTGGAGGAATATATCACACTTCATGGAATATCTCTGAAGATTATTGATACAGCCGGAATCCGGGAAACAAAGGATATTGTGGAAAAAATAGGGGTAGACAGAGCCAGAGAAATGGCACAGAAAGCAGATCTGATTCTTTATGTAGTGGATTCTTCTGTTCCGCTTGACGAAAATGATGAAGAAATCATGGAAATGCTTACTGGAAAAAAGGCGATTATCCTGTATAATAAAACTGATCTTCAGCCGGAAATCCAGCCGGAAATCTTGGAAGAAAAAACAGGACATCCGGTAATTCCGATTTCTGCAAAAGAAGAAAAAGGCATTACAGAACTGGAAGAACAGATTAAAGATATGTTTTTTGGAGGAGAGATTTCCTTTAATGATGAGGTATATATTACAAATGCCCGTCATAAAGCAGCATTGGAAGAGGCTGACAGAAGCCTTGATCTGGTCAGAAACAGTATCGAAATGGGAATGCCGGAAGATTTCTTTTCTATAGATCTTATGAATGCATATGAAAATCTGGGTAAAATCCTCGGAGAGTCTGTTGGTGAAGATCTGGTAAATGAGATATTTAGCAAGTTTTGCATGGGTAAATAAAAATCAAAAAATCGCCTTCGGCGATTTTTGAAAGAATAGGATGAGCAGTTGTAAAATAAAAGGAGACAAAATGAGAACGTTAGTAGAAGATTATGATATTGTTGTAGTCGGTGCCGGTCATGCTGGATGTGAAGCAGCACTTGCGGGCGCGCGCCTGGGCCTGAATACAGTGATGTTTACTGTAAGTGTAGACAGTATTGCATTAATGCCATGTAACCCAAACGTAGGCGGCAGTTCCAAAGGCCATCTGGTAAGAGAGCTTGATGCCCTGGGCGGTGAAATGGGAAAAAATATTGACAAGACCTTTATCCAGTCCAAAATGCTCAACTGTTCCAAAGGACCTGCAGTCCATTCCTTACGCGCACAGGCAGACAAACAGGCATACAGCAATGAAATGAGAAAAACGCTTGAAAATACACCTAATCTGACTATTAAACAGGGAGAAGTAACAAAACTTCTGGTCGAGGACGGAAAGATTATAGGGGTAAAAACATATTCCGGTGCAACTTATAACTGTAAAGCAGTGGTCCTCTGTACAGGAACTTATTTAAAAGCAAGATGTATTTACGGTGATGTAAGTAATTATACAGGGCCGAACGGACTGCAGGCAGCCAATTACCTGACTGACTCTCTGAAAGAGCTGGGAATTGAAATGTTCCGTTTTAAAACAGGAACACCTGCCCGTATTGCCGGAAACACAATTGATTACAGCAAAATGGAAGAACAGTTTGGAGATGAGAGAATTGTACCATTTTCATTTTCAACTAATCCGGAAGATGTCCAGATAGAGCAGAAATCCTGCTGGCTGACATATACAAATGAGAAAACTCATGAGATCATTCGTGCAAACCTTGACCGTTCTCCGTTGTATTCCGGTATGATCGAAGGAACCGGTCCGCGTTATTGCCCGTCAATTGAAGATAAAGTAGTTCGTTTTGCAGATAAGAACCGTCATCAGGTATTTATTGAGCCGGAAGGTCTCTATACAAATGAGATGTATATTGGTGGAATGTCCAGTTCTCTGCCGGAAGATGTGCAGGAAGAAATGTATCATTCCGTACCGGGACTGGAACATGCAAAAATCGTAAAAAATGCATATGCCATCGAATATGACTGTATTAATCCACGTCAGTTATATCCTACACTGGAATTTAAGAAAATCAAAGGACTGTTCAGCGGCGGTCAGTTTAACGGAAGCTCAGGGTATGAAGAAGCAGCGGCGCAGGGACTGATCGCAGGAATTAATGCTGCTCTGGAAGTTAAAGGTCAGGAACAGCTGATTCTTGACCGTTCTGAGGCTTATATTGGTGTTCTTATTGATGATCTGGTAACAAAAGAAAACCATGAGCCATACAGAATGATGACCAGCAGAGCGGAGTACAGATTACTTCTCCGACAGGACAATGCGGATCTGAGACTTCGTAAAAAGGGATATCAGGCAGGGCTCATCAGTGAAGAGGATTATCAGAAAATCCTTACGAAAGAAGAACAGATAAAAACAGAGATCAGCAGAGTAGAACATACAAATATCGGAGCAAACAAAGAGGTTCAGACCCTTCTGGAAAGCTATAACAGCACACCGCTGAAATCCGGAACTACTCTGGCAGAACTGATCCGCCGTCCGGAACTTTCTTATGAAGCAATCAAACCACTTGATAAAGAACGTCCGGAGCTGCCATGGGATGTACAGGAACAGGTTGACATTAACATCAAGTATGATGGATATATCCGCAGACAGTTAAAACAGGTAGAACAGTTTAAGAAACTGGAAGCAAAGAAAATCCCGACAGATCTTGATTATGAGAAAGTTGGAAGCCTGAGAATCGAAGCACGTCAGAAACTGGAAGCATACAGACCGATTTCAATCGGACAGGCTTCCCGAATTTCAGGAGTTTCTCCTGCTGATATATCAGTTTTACTGGTGTATCTTTCCAGTACGAAATAATTAATATAATACGCTTTAATGTGCTTATAAAAACAAGGAATTGGAAAAAATATTAAAATAGTACACAAAAGAGTAAAATAACGGACTATAAATAACGGACTATAAATAACAGATAAAATCATAAAAGCACATAAAACAACCCTGTAAAATATACAAAAAAATAATAAATAAAGGTAGAAAAAGGAGAATAATACATGCCGTATAATCTGACGACATTGGAAAATGGATGCAGAGAACTGGGTATAGAGCTGAGCCAGAAGCAGAAAAATCAATTTATCCAGTTTTATGAATTTCTGGTAGAAAAAAATAAGGTTATGAATCTGACAGGTATTACTGAGTTTGAGGAAGTACTTACAAAGCACTTTCTTGACAGTCTTGCCTGTGTAAAAGCCATTGATATGACAAAAGTAAAAACAATTATGGACATCGGTACAGGTGCCGGATTTCCAGGTGTGCCTTTGAAAATTGCTTTTCCACATCTGGAGGCATGTCTGCTGGATTCTCTGAAAAAGAGGGTAAACTTCCTTGAGGAAAGTTTTGAGCTTCTTGGATTAGAAGGGATTAAGGCGATTCATGGAAGAGCAGAAGAGTATGCAAAAAATAAAGAGTATCGTGAGAAATATGATCTCTGTGTATCCAGGGCAGTATCAAACCTTGCAACTCTGTCAGAATATTGTCTTCCTTATGTAAAGACAGGAGGAACTTTCATTTCCTATAAATCAGGAACTGTACAGGAAGAGGCAGAAGAAGCAGAGAAAGCAATCAATATCCTCGGTGGTCAGGTGAAAGACATCACATACTTTAAATTGCCGGACTCCGAGATTGACCGATCCCTTGTCATTATAAATAAGAAAAAATCTACACCTGGAAAGTATCCGCGTAAAGCAGGAACACCATTAAAAGAACCATTGTCATAATAAATCTATGTATAGTTGTCTCATGAAATCTTCTGGCAAAAAATGCCGAGATTTCGGGACAGCTATTTTTTTCAAACAAACATCACAGAATAATCACACTTTTATCCTAATTTCATCACAACTTCATCATAAACTATTTTTATAGAGATGTCCTCGGGTTCCCCCATTCTCTGTTTCACCTGGGGACATTTTCTATATTTTATTTTGGCAAAAATTAAGAGGAGGAGAACACATTGATTGAAGTAAACAATCTGGTCAAACGATATGGTAACCATACGGCAGTTGACCACCTTTCCTTTAAAATAGAGAAAGGCAAAATCTATGGATTTCTGGGACCAAACGGTGCAGGAAAATCCACTACAATGAATATGATAACCGGATACATCGCATCCACCGAAGGAACCGTCAAAATTGACGGACACGATATCCTCGAAGAACCGGAAGCGGCAAAGAAATGTATCGGTTATCTGCCTGAACAGCCGCCGGTCTATTTTGATATGACTGTCCTGGAATACATGAAATTTGTGGCAGATCTCAAGAAAATCCCAAAAGATAAAAAAGCAAACATGATCGAAGAAGTCATGGATATGGTAAAGATTTCAGACATGAGAAACCGTCTGATAAAGAACCTGTCAAAAGGTTACAGACAGAGAGTTGGTCTTGCTGAGGCGATTATAGGGTATCCGGAGGTGATCATCCTGGATGAGCCGACAGTAGGTCTTGACCCTAAACAGATTATTGAAATCCGAACCTTAATTAAAGAATTAAAAAAGAAACATACCGTTATTCTCAGCTCGCATATACTTTCTGAAGTAAGCGCGGTATGCGATTACGTGCTGATCATTTCTCATGGAAAACTGGTAGCAAGCGATACTCCTGAGAATCTTGGAAAACTTGCAGAGGGATCCAATACTCTGGAGATGCTTATTAAAGGTGAAAAAACACAGATCAGGCTGGCTCTCGAGGGAATCGAGGGAGTCAACAGCGTAACAATGGAAAAAGATGAGAAACAGAATCTCTGGAGTGTGAAAGTTTCAACAGAGGAGCAGAATGACATTCGGGAAAAAGTATTCTACAAAATGTCGGAGATCAACAGCCCAATCTATGAGATGAAGTCCAGGAAAGTATCACTGGAGGAAATCTTCCTTGAACTTACTGCATCCGATAAACCAATATCTGCAGACGAAGTCCCAAATACACCTGAAGATAAAGATACTGATGCCGGTAGATCAAACGAGACAAACGTAAAACAGACATCAGCAGAAATACCGGAAGAACAGAATAATGATAAAGGGGGAGAGAAATAACCATGACAGCTATATATAAAAGAGAGCTGAAAAGTTACCTTACATCCATGGTAGGATATTTATTTATCTTTTTCATTCTTGTATTGACAGGTATTTATTTTTCAGCATATCAGCTTTCAGCAGCATATCCGAAATTTGAATACACCTTAAGCGCAATTACCTTTGCATTCCTGATCGGAGTACCGATTTTGACTATGCGTGTACTTGCAGAGGAAAGAAAACAGAAAACAGATCAGCTGCTTCTGACAGCACCGGTTTCTGTGAGCGGTATTGTAATAGGTAAATATCTTGCACTGGTAACTGTATTTGCTGTTCCGATGGCAGTTATGTGTACTTATCCGCTGATTATGTCCAGGTTTGGCACAGTAGAGTTTGCATCTGCATATACAGCAGTTCTGGGATTCTTTCTTTTGGGATGTGCAAATATTGCAATCGGCGTATTTATGTCAGCATTAACTGAGAGCCAGGTAATTGCAGCGGTACTCACATTTGTTTTCTTATTTGCATTTTATATGATGAATGGTATTTCTTCATTCTTCTCTCAGACATCCATGTCGACATGCGTGACATTTGGATTATTGATCCTGGCAGCAGCCATCATTATCTATACCATGATCAAGAATATTCTGATCTCAGCAGTGATCGGTGTGATCGGAGAAGTGGCACTGATTATTATTTATGTAGTAAAATCCAGTATTTTTGAGGGCGGTATTCAGAAAGTCCTGGATGTGTTTAATCTGAGCGGACACTTTGATAATTTTAAGAGTAACATCTTTGATATAAAAGGAATTGTATATTTTCTTTCTGTGATCGCAGTATGCCTGTTCCTTACAACACAGTCTATTTTGAAGAGACGCTGGAATTAGTGGGGAGGTGAAAGAAAATGAAACTGAAAGAAAAGATGAAAAATAATAAGCATAAAAAATTTGACAAAAAGAAACTGATTGGCACCATCAGTAAGAAGCATATCAAAAACGGTTCTTACACAATGGTTATGTCAGTGATATTTATTGCAGTAGTTGTAGTGCTCAACATGATTGTAAATGCGATTCCGTCCAAATATTCAGAAATTGATATCAGCAGCCAGAAACTCTACAGTATTGGTGATGATACAAAAGCAATGCTGAAAAATCTGGACAAGGACGTAACAATTTACCAGATTGCACAGAGCGGTTCTGAAGATGAGAATATTACCAATCTGCTTAAGAAATATGAGGATGAATCCAAACATGTTAAAGTAGAGCAGAAGGATCCGGTAGTAAATCCTAAATTTGTAACAGAATATACAAGTGATGATCTTTCTGCAAACAGTCTGATCGTTGTATGCGGTGACAGAAATAAAGTCATTGATTACAACAATATCTATGAGAGTACAATGGACTATCAGACCTACAGATCTCAGACCACTGGTTTCGACGGTGAAGGTCAGATCACAAGTGCGATTGGATATGTAACATCCGAAGATCTCCCGATTCTTTATACACTTGAGGGACATGGTGAGAAGGAGATGGATTCTACTATCAAAGAAGATATCGAGAAAGCAAATATGGATATTCAGTCTCTGAATCTTCTTACAGAGGGAAGTGTTCCGGATGATGCAGACTGCCTGTTCATCGATTCCCCGTCCACAGATATTTCCGAAGATGAAAAGACGGCCATTATTGATTATCTTGAAAATGGCGGAAAGGCGATGATCTTCTCTGATTACACAACAGAAGACCTGCCAAACTTTGATGCAGTTCTGGAAAACTATGGTGTTCAGAGAGAAGCTGGAATCGTATTTGAAGGTGATAATCAGCATTATGCAATGCAGATGCCATATTACCTGGTTCCGACTATAAACAGCACAGATGCAAGCTCTGAGACTGTTTCCGGAGGATATTATGTACTTGCACCATATGCACAGGGAATCAGAAAAATGGATGATGTAAGAGATACCGTAACGATCAACAGTATCCTCACCACATCAGACCAGGCATATTCCAAGACAGATCTGAACAGTGATACTCTGGAGAAAGAAGACGGAGACGAAGCTGGCCCATTTGATCTGGGAGTAAGCATCACAGAGACTCTGGATGATGACAAAGAAACGCAGATTGTATACTATTCAACTTCCAATCTGATGGAATCACAGGTAAATCAGATGGTATCCGGTGGAAATGAGAAGCTGATCATCGAATCCCTGAAGTGGATGACAGACACAGAAGACAGTGCAACCGTATCTATCCCATCCAAGAGCCTGTCTGTATCTTATCTGACACTTACAGACTATGATGCTGCATTCTGGAAGATCTGCACCATCGGTCTGATTCCTGGATTCTTCCTTGTTGTAGGGTTTGCAGTCTGGATGAAGAGGAGAAAAGCTTAAATGAAGAATAAAACTGTAAAAATGGTTCTTGCAGTTGTAGTTCTTGGTGTCTGCTGCGGGGCTTACGCAGGTGTAAAAACCTACGTAGCCCATCAGGAGCAGAAAGAATCCGAAGAAGATTCTGAAGAAAGCACAACTGTATTTACTGCATCAACAGATAACATTAAATCTCTGGATTTTATGGTTGATGATACAGAGACAACATTTGAAAAAGATGATGACAGCTGGGTAAAGAAAGACGAAACAGATTTTCCGGTAAATCAGACTACTCTGGACAGTGCAGCATCTGCTATTGCATCTGTCGATTCGGACAGAGTTCTGGAGGACGTAGATGATCTTTCAGAATATGGTCTGGACTCTCCGTCAAACACGATTAAGATTGTAACAAAATCTGATGAGGAAGATGGCGATGACATAACAACTACACTGTATGTGGGAGATGAAAATTCCTCCACCAGTCAGTATTATGTAAGAAAAAATGATGATGAGAAGACAGTATACCTGATAGATTCTTCCTGCGTAGAGCCGTTTACCAAATCATTGAATGATTATGCGCAGATGGAAGATTTTCCTGCAATTTCCAATACAGATACCATTACAAAAATTTCTGTAGACGGCGATAATTCCTATGAATTATCAAAAGACGAAGATACAAGTACCTGGTCAGTAAAAGGCAGCGAGGATGAAGAAAAAGCAGACTCAGCTACCGTAAGTTCTCTGGTATCCTCATTTGGAAGCATGGCATATAGTTCACTTGCAGATTATAAATGCGACGACAAGAGCAAATATGGTCTGGATAAACCATATGCAACAATCACAGTAGATTATCAGGAAGAAGTTGCTGATGATGACACTGATGAAGACACACAAGATGATACGACAGCTTCCGGTGAGACGGCAGATGAAGATGCTTCATCTGTGGAAGAAAACAGTGACGATGCTGAACAGGATACAGAATCAGATGAAAACGTAAATGAAACTACGGATGAAACATCTGAGGCTGAAGATATTGACAGCGAAGAAGCAGGAGACGAAACATCAGAAAACTCAGACAGTGCATCAGACGATGAGGATTCTTCGGAAGAAGAAACTAAGATGGCAGATAAGCAGCTTACAATTCTTGTTGGAAATGAAACAGATGACAGCAGCAGATATGTCATGGTAAATGACAGCAATCAAGTCTATGCGATGTCAACGGATACTCTGTCCGCGCTCACTGATAAATCAGAAGAAGACTTCTGGGATATGACAGTAAGTTATGTATCTTTAAACAGCCTCGGAAGCCTCAAAGTAAATTATCAGGGCAGTGATTATAAAGTAAATGTTTCACGTGAAACATCCACAGATGATGATGGAAACGATACAGAAACAGTTACCTATAAATTGAATGGTTCTGATCTGGATGAAACAACATTTACAACATTCTACAATAAACTGATCAACATGACGGCTCAGAAACGTCTGACAGATAAATATGAACCTGACGGTGATGCAGAACTGACAGCTACATTTACAGAAGAAGACGGTGATACACAGGAAGTTGCATACTATAGCTACGATACAAACTATTATGCAGCAGTGGTGGATAATAAAGTATATCTCGTAAATAAGATGAATGTAAAAGAACTGTTCACAGCATTTGAATCAGTTGTTGGAACAGAAGAAGATAGTTCAGATAAGACAGATTCAGACGAAGCAACAACAGATGATACTAAATCAGATTCAACAGATATGCCAGGTGAGAGCATAGAAGAGTCCGATGACAGCACATCTGAAACAGCCGGCACAACAAACGATTCTGATACATCCGAAGAGGAGAATACAGATTCTCAGGAAACGGACAGTACAGAAGAGTAAAAGAATAAACAAATCTATAAAAAAGTGAGGCAGGCATATAGAATTTCTTCCATATGCCTGCCTCACTTTTTGTTGTATTAGAGCGTGGTTGAAAAATCATTCCCACAATCTGCACGCCCCATTTTGCGGTATATTTTGTCCGAATTCGGTTGCTGTAGTCACCGCAACGTTGCCTTCTTCCGACTTGAAATAAAAAAATTTATCCTTCAAAACTGTCTCAAAATCAACTCGTCGACTCATTCTGGCTTAAATATAAGGCTTAAAAGAAGATTTTAACCTGTTCAAGAAACGCTTCAGGTGCTTCAACATGTGGAAGATGTTTTGTTTCTTTGAGAACAGAAACTTCAATAGCCGGGTTGGAGGCACAATAATCATCAGTGACAGCCTTTCCGTTTGGCTCTGTTTCACCTTCAACAATATAAATACTGTTATCCAGTGCCTTAAGTGCATGACAGATATTTATATTTATATACTTAGCTGCAAGACTGGAGTACAAAAATCTGGTATAATATCCACCTTTATGAGCTGCTTCATAATAAGCATCTGCCATTTGATTATCCACATGGAATGGATTATAATACATCTTCTCGATAAAAAGATTATTTATATTATCACGTGATACGATCATATGATAAACCAGAGTTCCGAAAATCGGAATTTCCAGAGCTGCTTTTAACAGACGGTCCTTTCTGTTTGGCATCTGTTTTAATTGAGTCAGGCTGGGCGGATTTACCAGCATGATTTTGTTAAAAAGTTCTTTCTCATTGTGACAGGCCATAGTAACAAAAGAGCCTGAAAAACCACTTGCAATCACATCTGTTTTCTGACCAATTATTTTTTTGATAAAATCACTGATCATCTGAACATAAACAAAATTTGTATAGGTAATGCTGGATTTGTCCGAACGTCCGCATCCTAACAAATCAACAGTATATACGGTATGGTCAATTGCCAGTTCGTCTTCAATTTTGCTCCATTCATACCCGGAAGCTCCAGGTAAAGTGTCATGAATCAAAAGAATCGGTGACCCAGTTCCCTTTTTGGTATAATAAATGTTCCCAAAGCGCCATTCAAAGTAATTGTCATTAGAAATGTGGAGCATCTGTTTTAATTGTGCAGCAGTAGCAATCGTGTGGTTAATGAAATGAACAGCAACAGTTGCGCCGGTCATCAGAGCAGCAAATGTAAGAAATTTGTGCTTGTTTTTACTCATTTTCGGCCTCCTTTATCAAGCATAACAAGTGATTAGCCTGCTAAAATTATATACCCATATTATACCGCGATACTGTCTGTTTTACAAGAAAATATGATGCGAAAAAAAGAACCATATGGATTGATGATGTTACTGTTCACTCCGTTCACAGCAACACGCTTCGCGATGCACAGAATTTATGCTAATCGCATAAATTCGCGCGGTATGTCTCGGGTTTTCTGTGACCTTCACTCACAAAAAACACCTCGCGGGATATTACCAGTGAACAGTAACTTGATGATTACTGTTCACACACCACAATCCCGCGAGGTGTTTTGGCATGAATGTGTCAAAATCCCGAGACATACAAGCCAAAATTCCAGATTGCCTGCGGCAATGGAATTTTGGCTACGTTACTGAGAACGGAGTGAACAGTAACGATTGATGGAAAAAGAAAATGTCAATCACCACAAAATATACAATATTTATGCTAAAAATAATGTGTTTTTTTATGTTTCACGTGAAACATTATGTGGCATGATTAAAATAAAAGTGTTATAATAAACCTGCGTATGCATGTTGGCATTATAAAAAATAATGTAACAGGCAAAATAGGAATAACTACAATTAAAACCTCATAAAGGAGGAATGAAGTTGGGAAGAATTATAGCAGTTGCTAATCAGAAAGGCGGAGTTGGAAAGTCAACAACTGCAATTAATCTTTCAGCATGTCTTGCAGAAAAAGGGAAAAAGGTTCTCGCAATTGATATGGATCCACAGGGAAATACTACCAGTGGTTTCGGCGTTGATAAGAACGGCATAGAAAATACATTGTATGAACTTTTGCTTGGAGAGGCAGAAATGAAAGACACGATTGTAAAAGATGTTGTTGAGAATCTTGACCTGATTCCATCTAATATTAATCTTTCCGGTGCAGAAATCGAGCTGGTAGGAATCGATGATAAAGAATTTATCTTAAAGGGAATTACAGATAAGCTTCGACGTAAATATGATTACATAATACTGGATTGTCCGCCGTCATTAAATATGCTGACGATCAATGCATTAACCGCAGCTACATCTGTATTAGTGCCGATCCAGTGTGAATATTATGCGCTGGAGGGACTTTCACAGCTGATTCATACCATTGATCTGGTAAAAGAAAGACTGAATAAACGTCTGAAAATGGAAGGCGTAGTATTCACAATGTATGACGCAAGAACAAACCTGTCTCTGCAGGTAGTGGAAAACGTAAAAGAGAATTTAAATCAGAATATTTATAAAACAATTATTCCACGTAATGTAAGACTGGCGGAGGCTCCAAGCTATGGACAGCCGATTAATATCTATGATCCGAGATCAGCAGGAGCAGAAAGCTACAGGCTTCTGGCAGAGGAAGTGCTCAACAGGGAGGATAATTAATGGCAGGAAGAAAAAACGGTCTTGGCAGAGGCTTAGATGCATTTTTTCCAGACAGAACATCTGTTGTCAAAGAACCTGCCAGAAAGACAATAACCAAAACAGTTAAAACAGAGAAGAAATCTGACGTAGCTGAAAAACAGACAAACCCTACTGTTGCAAAAAAGCAAACAGCAGATTCGAAAACAGGGGCAATGATCGTAAAGATCTCAAGTGTAGAGCCGAATATGGATCAGCCACGTAAACAGTTCGATGAAGATGCACTCATGGAACTGTCTGAGTCTATTAAACAGTACGGCGTACTCCATCCGCTTCTCGTGTCTGATAAAAAGGACTACTATGAAATAATTGCAGGTGAAAGACGCTGGAGAGCGGCAAAGCTTGCCGGACTGACAGAGATTCCTGTAATTGTTAAAGAGTTTTCTGAGCAGGAATTAGTAGAAATTTCCCTGATTGAGAATATTCAGCGGGAAGATTTAAACCCTGTGGAAGAAGCGATGGCATATAAACGACTGATTGATGAATTTCATCTGAAACAGGATGAAATCGCAGAGCGTGTAGGGAAGAGCAGAACAGCAGTAACAAATGCAATGAGACTTCTCAAACTCAGTGAAAAAGTGCAGCAGATGCTGATTGATGAGATGATCACTGCCGGTCATGCCAGGGCAATCCTTTCGATAGCAGATAAGGAAAAGCAGGAATCAATTGCAATGAAGGTTTTTGACGAGAAATTAAGTGTTCGTGAAACAGAAGCGCTTGTAAAACGTATGCTGGAGCCGCCAAAAACAGCAAAGAAGAGCAAATTCAGTTCTGCTGAGGATGCAATATATGAGAGTCTGGAAGAAAAAATGAAAAGTATCATGGGTACCAGAGTCCAGATTCACAGAAAGAAAAATGACAAAGGTAAAATTGAAATTGAATATTATTCCAAGGATGAACTGGAAAGAATCATAGATCTTTTCGAATCCATTGGTTAGGAGTGACAGTAATATGAGTGGCATTTTTGAAAATCTTGGAATTGATTCCGGGATCATCATTATTATACTGCTGATTCTTACTATCTTCCTGCTGGTAAGGAATATCAGTATGAATATGCGCCTGAGCCGTCTGGAACGTAAATATAAGACGTTCATGAAAGGTTCAGATGCACAGTCTCTGGAAAAAGTATTCGTTAGAAAATTCGCTCAGATAGATAAGCTCTATGATGCGAAGGAAGAACATGATCATGATCTTCTTTTTATCAAAAAGAATCTTGATAAAATGTTTAATAAATATGGTGTAGAAAAGTATGACGCATTTGATGATGTAGGTGGAAAGTTAAGTTTTGCGCTGGCTTTGCTGGACAAAGAGAATACAGGCCTTATCTTAAATGCAGTACACAGCCGGGACAATTGTTTTTTGTATATGAAAGAAATTGTAAAAGGTGAATCCTACGTTATGCTCAGCCAGGAAGAAGTAGAGGCACTTCGTAAGGCAGTGAATTTTGGACTGGATAATATTGAAGAATAAAGTTTTTTAAAAGTTACTGTGAACGGAGTGAACAGTAATGTTTAAAAGCTGAAAACAAGAGCATACTAAAAGAGAATCTGTTTTGTGCAGGAATGCACATGATATGATAAATTGATATCAGGGGGAAAGTTGTTGCCAGATTTTACCCTGACATCATTACATAATGTAATAGAATATTTCAGGAGGAACAAGATGTTAGATATTAAATTTGTGAGAGAAAATCCGGAAGTTGTAAAACAGAATATCCGCAACAAATTTCAGGATAATAAACTGGAATTAGTGGATAAAGTTCTGGAACTGGACAAAGAGAATCGCGAAATCAAACAGGAAGTAGAAGCTCTTCGTGCAGAGAGAAATAAAATTTCCAAACAGATCGGTGCACTGATGGCACAGGGAAAGAAAGAAGAAGCTGAAGAAGTAAAGAAACAGGTAGCTGCTTCCGGAACCCGTATTGAAGAACTTTCCACAAGAGAGAAAGAGGTAGAGGAAGAACTTCTCAAAGATATGATGGTAATTCCGAATATCATTGATCCATCTGTACCGATCGGTAAAGATGACAGCGAGAACGTAGAAATAGAGAAGTTTGGTGAACCGGTTGTTCCGGATTTTGAAGTGCCATATCATACAGAAATTATGGAAAACTTTGATGGAATCGATCTTGACAGTGCAAGACGTGTTGCGGGAAATGGTTTCTACTATTTAATGGGAGATATCGCAAGACTTCACTCAGCAGTAATCTCCTATGCACGTGACTTCATGATAAACAGAGGTTTTACTTACTGTGTACCTCCTTTTATGATCAGAAGCAATGTTGTAACAGGTGTAATGAGTTTTGCTGAAATGGATGCCATGATGTATAAGATTGAGGGTGAAGATTTATACCTGATCGGAACAAGTGAACATTCCATGATCGGTAAATTTATCGATCAGATCATTCCTGAGGAAGAACTTCCGAAAACTCTTACAAGCTATTCTCCATGTTTCCGTAAGGAAAAAGGTGCTCATGGACTTGAGGAGAGAGGCGTTTACCGTATTCATCAGTTTGAAAAACAGGAAATGATCGTTGTCTGCAGACCGGAAGAGAGTCCGATGTGGTTTGATAAATTATGGCAGAATACAGTAGATCTGTTCCGTTCTCTGGACATTCCGGTTCGTACACTTGAGTGCTGCTCCGGTGACCTGGCAGACCTGAAAGTAAAATCTCTTGACGTAGAAGCATGGTCTCCACGTCAGAAAAAATATTTCGAGGTAGGAAGCTGTTCAAACCTTGGTGATGCACAGGCACGTCGTCTTAAGATCCGTGTAAACGGAAAAGATGGTAAGAAATATCTTGCACATACATTAAATAATACTGTTGTAGCACCGCCTAGAATGTTGATCGCATTCCTGGAGAATAACCTGAATGCAGACGGTTCTGTAAGTATTCCTAAAGCTCTGCAGCCATACATGGGTGGTATGACAAAGATTGAGAAAAAGCACGCTTAATGGAGGGTGAGCTTTTTCAGGGAGGTGTTCTTATGCACAGTTATCTGAGGGCAGTTGGTTTTTCCAGGATCACCAAAAGAAGCAGTATCAGACAGATCATTACGGATGTGGTTGAAACTTATGATGAGAAAACGGTCATAGAGAACTACCCTGATGGTATGTTTGCAGAGTTTTCCAAGAATTATGGATGCGATTGTGGAATTACTGTCTGCGGGCAGTATGATGAAAACAACGTATTTTATCCGGATTATTATTTTCCTTTTTTTCGCGGAACAGGCATTACAACACAGGAGAGTGTTGTGATAGAAAGACATGCAGACAAAGAATCTTTTGCAGGTGCCTGTGACGATTTGAGAATTGGGGTTACTTTAATTTTCTATCTTCAGAATGCGGCTGAGTATCTGCAACAGCGTGAAAAAGGCAACATACTTCCGGGTGGCCAGCCTTTAACCCTTTCCGGGCTGGCCAGGGAAGGAAAAATCCTTTTTCCTGTAGAGAAAGATAAAGAAGCAGTAAAAGCAGAACGTGAACTGACAAAGAACAGAAATCATCTCATTGCAGCCGCCAGAAACGGTGATGAAGAGGCTATGGAGAGCCTCACGATGGAGGATATGGATACATATTCCATGATTTCTCAGCGTATAGTTACAGACGATATTTTTTCTATAGTGGATTCCTATTTCATGCCATATGGAATTGAATGTGATCAATATAGTATCATGGGTGAGATTCTGGATTTTATGACATTCAAGAACATTATAACAGGAGAAGAAATCTGCCAGCTTACATTAGACTGTAATGATATGCAGTTTGATGTTTGTATCAATAAGAATGATTTGCTGGGGGAGCCGAAGATCGGACGTAGATTCAAAGGAATCATATGGCTCCAGGGGCAGTTGCATTATTAAAATTAAAAGATATGTTCAGAATGATAGCATGATAGCATGGACGAGAGTACTTCGTCCATGCTTTTTTTGGTGTCATAGTACTTCGCGCTCTGCTGAACTGTCTTGATTGCATTTTTTTATGGAGTTGCTATAGCATATAATTTTTGATTTATAAAAAACAATGGGCAAGATTTCTTTGTAATGTTTCACGTGAAACATTGTAAAATATCATGTAATTTCTACACTTGACAAGAGATAGGAAAATATTACTGTTTACGCGCCACTATTCTGCGAAATATTTTGATATGAATATGTCAAAATCCTGAGACATACGGAACAGAAATGGAATAAAGATATACAGGAAAATACCGAAAATCCAGGAGATACTACATTTCCGGCAGTAAAGGGAGATGCACTTTCTATGTGTTGATTTATTTGTAACATTTTTCGTTTACAGATGTTATATTAGTGAAAGGGATAAAAAACTGGAAACAAAACAGATATGAAAGCTATATCCAGCGCGAAAATCAGGGAAGGGGGAATGATAGAAGTGGATAATCAAATCTTATTAAAGCTTTACAGCCTTTATCAGAAAGAATTATATTTATATTTATATTCGCTTTGTGGGGACAGATATCTGGCAGAAGATTTGCTCCATGAAACCTTCCTGAAAGCACTTCTGGCCTTGCCGGACGGACATAGCAACATGCGGGCATGGCTCTATATGGTAGCGAGAAACCTGTTCTATAATCAACAGAAAAAGAAATTACGGGAGATTCTGATGGATGAACAGATATATCCTTTAGAAGAAAAAACAGAAGAAGGTCTGCCTGAAAAAATTTTCGAGGAAGAAGACAGGCGGATGCTTTATCAGGCAATCCTCAGACTGGATATAAAGAAGCGAGAAATCATTCAGATGCAGTATTTTGGCGGAATGACACAGAAAGAAATCGCGGCAGTTTTACATATCACGTTGGAAAATGTACGGGTGCTTGCATACCGGGCAAGGAAAGAATTGAAAAAATATCTGGAAGAGTGTAGAAAGGAGGACTCCAAATGACGTATCGTGAGTTACTGAACTTATATAAACAGGGAAAATTGGACGATGTTAGAAAAAAAGAAGTTGAAGCAGCTATTGAAAAACAGGACGCAATCAGTGAATTTCTCTATGAAGAAGGTGAGATACCAGAATTTTCTGATCTGGAGAGTGAGAATGCAGAGAATCCGGAAAATAAAGAATGGTTAGCAGGACAGAAAAACAATCAAAAAGATGAGATCAACAGGCAATTTATAAAAGAAATCAGATGGTCAATCCGCAAGGCTTTTATTAAAATGGGAATGATTGTAGGAGTAGCTGTCCTTGTAATTGTTTTATGTGCTGTATTTATCCTCCCAAAGGCCGTGTCGGATTTTTATTATAATCCCAATGAAGTAGTTGGTAAATATGAAGAAATGACTACGACCAGAATGGATTTGGATCTTTCTGTTTATTCTGAACTGTTTTTGCCGGGTAATCATCGTAGTCAGGTCAGTGCGGTATCGAGAGGGTATGGTGAATACGATATTATCATTCCGCAGACTTTTAGTTGGACTGGAAAATTCACTTCTGTCAGTGGACGTTTGGTGCGAGGAAATCTTATTTTTTATGACAATAACATATTGAGCAGACCACTTATGCAGTTTTATCTTCCGGGAGATACGACCGCGTGGGAGGCGTGGGAAGTGCATGAAAATGGAAAAGAAACTAAAATAGACACAGAAATGCGTAAGGGGGAAAGCATTCAGGATTCCAAAGACGCAATCGCAGAATACAATGATAACGACTGGTATCTTGCCTATGTTTCCATAAATGATATTGTGGATTACAGAGATTTTATTGAGTGGTATCAGAAACTGTCTGATGATAAAGAACTGGAATGGGGAGAACTCTGGTGTGCAGTTCATACGGAAGACGCGGATGGTTACTGTGTGGAACCAAACATTGGTTTCTGTCCGTATCCGTCGGGGATGAGCATGAATTGGGACAGAGAGAAATATCCATATTTGTCGCTTCTGGATAATACAGATATCTGTCATGATGTGGATGTGACAGACGAAGAAACTATGCAGACCCACTTTATCAGCATGCTTTCCTACATTCAGGATTATGACGACATTATTTCAATGATGGGACAGACGACGGATTCTCCGAACAGATACCAGGATATGATTAACTATGTAAAGAAAAATGGGCTGAAGATCCATGGCTTTGCAGTTTATGCAAAGAAAAAGAATCTTCTCGAATTATATAAACAAGATATGGTGTCCTATGTCCAGACAATACTACAAAATTAAGAAAGAAGTGCAGATATATCAGAAGAGATATTTCTGCACTTTTTTAATCAAATCAGGTAAGCAGCGAAGCGGATTGTGAATATTTGTCTGAATGTAAAATTTAAAATGAGAAGCCAGATTATGCTTGTAATTTTTCTTTAGATATAGTAAAATCATAGATATGGGTTAGGAATTCTCATAGTTCAGTTAGATAGAGTATCCGTCTCTATAAAGAGAGCAGGGGTATTTCTCTGAGTAAAAAAACAACTCAGAAAAATCTGTGATTGACAGCTTGTAAAAGAGCTGATAATCTAATATATGGCCGAAGGGAAAAATCCCAGAAACCCAGTAAAATGAAGGGTTTGCGGCATATGTCGTCATAGCTCAGCTGGATAGAGCACTCGCCTCCTAAGGGCTTGTTGGAGCAATCGCCCAACACTAAAAATTTTATATACGTCCATGTACCTCAGCAGGATAGAGGGTTCGCCTCCTAAGCGAAACGCCGCAGGTTCGATTCCTGTCATGGACGCCAGTAAACAACGCTGTAAGCCTTTGTTTTCAAGGGTTTACAGCTTTTTTTGTTATCACGGACAGGGAAGCAATGTATAGAGGCTTATGTCCGTGAGAATTTCTAAAAGCCATTTATTTTGCAAGATAGCTTGCTAACACTCATTTAAGGTAGATGATGATTTCATGGATTTTTACGATATTTGCTAACACTTTTTGGTTAGCAGGTTTTTTCTGTTTGGAACAAAGCCCTTTGCTAACAGTTAGAAAGGGTTTCTTTTAAGAGCTTTTCTTTCATTTCCGGTGTCATGGATTTTAGCAATTCAAGCAGAAGTTTGTCATTGTCACTGATAGGCTCCTGTGCTTCTGAATGGAGATTGTGTTCAGGTTCCTCTGTATCAAGGGTGTCATAAAATTCTTCATCCAGCTTTTTTGCATTAAGCCGTCTGTCTTCATCCACGATTTCAGAGTAAACATCTGTTACCATTTCTGCTTCGGCGTGACCTGTATCTCCCTGAACAGACTTAATATCGCCATGTGTCATTTTGAGTTTATATTTTGTGCTTAAATGGCGTAAGCTGTGAAAAACAACAACTTCAAAATTGTGTTCCTCACACAGCGTTGTGAATCTGTCCCGAACAATGCGGCTTTCTACGGGATTCCCATTTTCAAGAGCAATAACAAGGTTATAATCGTTATAGGCACTTCCTAAAAACTCTTTCAATTCCTGCTGGTCTTTTTTGTATTGAACCAGTAATTGAGCAAGCGTTGTCGGCAGCCATACGGTACGATTACTTGTTTCTGTTTTGGGTGTTTTTAACACCAGCCTTGTAGTACAGTGGGGCTTCTGGGTTGGGAAAATTTTAATAATATCTTTTTCTTTCAGCTTTTGCATAGCTGATTGAGAAATTCTTGCCAACTCCTTATTGACGATAACTCTTGCATTATTATTTGCAATAGCTTCTTCATCAACAATCACATCATCCCAAGTAAGTCCTGTAATTTCACCTACTCTTAATGAGCAGGCAAACGCCAAGTGCATACAAAGCAGGAGTAAATCATCATCCACAAGTTTGATTGCTTCCTTAAATGTCTGTACATTCCAGACCTTACGTTTTACCTTTGGTACTTTGGGTAAGGTGGCTAAGGAAGCCGGATTACGCATTTTGCTGTCCAGATATTCCCAACGGATAGCCTGATTTAAGGCACAGCGGATAATATCATGAATTTTCTTAATGTTGGCAGGCTGCACACAGCGACCAGTCGCTTTGCGGTTAGCACGAGGAACTTCTGGAACACTTAACAGGTCATTGTAATATTGAGAAAGTTTTTTCGTGGTGATTTCATTTAACTTCCAATCTCCAATAATAGGGTTGATATAGTTGTTAATTGAACTCAATTTACTGCTGTAAGTGTTGGCAGACCACTTCGATACGCCATATAGATTGACAAAAGTAACAAGAAATTCCTTTAAAGTGATTTCATCATCTGGGGTATCTATTGCTTGTTCTGCTTCCTCACGCTGATGGGCGAATTGTTCTTCTAAAGGGACGAGAACATATCCATAGGTTTGTTGATAAAATTCAATAAACGCTTTTCGTGCCTTTGCTTCTTTTTTTGTTTCTAGGGTGTCCCATTTCTGCTTTCTTTCGCCTGTATCATCCATATACCAGTAAATAACTGAAAATTTTGATTTTCTTTGTTTGATTGAAGCCATATTATCTCTCCTTAAATGATTATTCGTGTAACCATTTATCGAAAGATATTTTAGATACTCTAATCATCCTGCCAGCTCTGATATAGTGAAATTGACCGCTTTTGACTAAAGCATATGCCGACTTCATACTGATGTTTAAAAGAGCTGCTATTTCATCTACCGTATATGTCTTTTTTTCAGACGTTGTAATACCGTGTGTATTCTCTTTACCATTTAACATAAGATTAAGGCTCCTTTCTATGATGGTAACAGTAAAATACACCTCTCTAACACTTTGAGTATAACACAGGAAATTAAAGTTTTGTAGAGGTTCAGTGCATTTTACTGTGAGCAAGTCAGCCGAACAGCTTTCGCTAAAGCTCATGGGAATCTCACCCCTGCATGGTTCTCATCCAGCCGTACCCTTTGCCAGCGGTGCTACATCATCACACGGACTAAGGCTGTACGGAAGTATCATTATCACAATAGAAAGGTCATGGCGGCAGCTTTTGCGGTAAGCTGCTTATGGAACGCTGGCAGGAATCGCTATCCGGTTTCATCCCTCCTTTGGTGGGTCACGGCGTGCCAGCCCAACGGCTCTCTTTCTATCGAAACGTATTCGGCTGCTTTATGCTGCGTTGATTAGACGCTTTCTTTTTCAAGGAACAATCCGGCTTTGTCAGCCTGTTAAAATGCACTGGTGATAATGCACTTTAATAGACTGGCAAGCTCTGTCTGGGAAGCATGAGCTTGTCCATGCTTCCACAGGAGAGCGTTATTTCTAGTTGGGTTCCTTGATTTCAAAAGATAAAATCTTTGCAATCAGACGTGTTTCCATCCGGCGGCGTAGGGTTTCATCTACAACCATGTGGGTATTGCCATATTCATCTTTCATGGGACGCATGGAACGGCTGGCAATAAAACCGCTGTAATGGCGTACAATCTGGTTGACTGCTTCAATGTCACCATCCGCAGCCCTTACAATCACAGGAAACGGAATCATAGGGTGCTTTGCTGTCATGCTTCTTCCTCCATAAATTTTTTGATAAATTCCAGTCCGGCGTGTCTTCTTCTCTGGATGGTAGAACGGTTGACTTCCAGAATTTTTGAAATTTCTGTATCGTCAAATCCGAGGAAATAATATCTCAAGATAACATCACGTTTCTTTCCGTCCAGATTTTCCAACGCTTCTGCTAACAGGCTGTTTTCAATACGGACAGTAAATCCATCCATTTCAAAAGTATGGAAGTGGGATGGATAGGTGTCTTCGGAAGAAAACAAGTTGACGGTGTAATCGTCCATATCACAGAACAGGGTTTCCCGTTTACACTGTCTGGACAACGCTTTAAGATAATCTTTGCGTTCATCCTCCATAGCGACTTTACAGATATAATCAAACTGGTTCTCTATGGTTGTCTGAAATTCAGATGGCTTCATCATTACTCACCCCCTTTCCAGCCTTGAAAGGGAGCGAGTTGATAGGAATTTCTGCTTCTTTCCCCCTTTTCGCTCTTAGTCCCGACAGGACAGGGGGTGCAGTTGCGTTTTGAGAAGAAAAATTTAAAAACTTTTTCTTCCAACTAAAAAAGCACGCAAACAGACGATATTTCTGCTTGTGTGCTTCGATAGTTCTTTCTATGTATTCTGAAAAACCACATTGAGGGTCAGACTTTTCTAGTGTAGGCGGATGGCTTTTTTTAACGGTTTACCGAATGTAGATATATTTAAGAAAATATTTTGCATAGCGGCTTCCTCCTGTAAGCCGCTGTCTGTATAAAGTAGTAGACTTTAAAAATCATCTGCATTTCAGGCAAAAAAGACGGCGGCTTTTGTTAAACCGTCGTCTGGAAATGATGATGTAATTTTTGACGCAGGGAAAGTATGCTGCCAAATAACGGTTTTTTTTTATTTCCGTTTCAGCAGCATAGTTTTATCTTTGGTACGCATAATAGGAACTGTACAACTGTATAATACGTTTTTCTATACCTGTCACTATTATAACAGGAACAGTAAAATGTATAGAGGTGGTGTATTATGCGTAAAAAAGAAGATAAATATGATTTCAGGGCGTTTGGGCTTGCCATAAAAGAAGCCCATAAAAAACAGGGATTGACCCGTGAACAGGTGGGAGCAATGATTGAAATTGACCCACGCTATTTAACCAATATTGAGAATAAAGGGCAGCACCCAAGTTTACAGGTGCTTTACGACCTTGTATCTCTGCTGAATGTATCAGTGGATGAGTTCTTTTTATCCTCTGATAGTCTGGTAAAAAGCAGCAGACGAAGACAGCTTGAAAGCAAAATTGACAATTTTACAGACGCAGACCTTGTTATCATGGAAAGCGTTGCGGATGGTATTATGAAATATAAGCGAATGGAAGAATAATTCTTCCGTTGGCTTACTTTTCATTTTCTGGCACAATTTCTATATTTGACATATCCTCCTGCTCCGAAATTTCGTAATCGTAAGAAACTTTTTCAGATTCACTTTCTTCTGTTCTGTTTACACATCCACTAAACACAAAAGTAGAAAGTAATAAACAAATTATTAGTATAATCAATTTTTTCATTTTTTCACCTGCCTTAATATTCCTTGTTTGAGTTCTAACACAGCATCAGCTTTTTGAGCAACATCTTTAGAATGAGTAACAATAATGACACATTTATTCAATTTGTGGGCAGTTTCCTGTAATATTTGTGTGATTTCAGCGGCAGTTATTTCATCAAGATTTCCTGTAGGCTCATCTGCCAGTATAATAGGGACATCGGTAGCTAAGGAACGTGCGATTGCTACACGTTGTTGTTGCCCACCAGACAATTTTAAAATTGTTCGTTTTAGTTCTTTATCAGAAAGTCCCAGACGTTTTAAAAGAGGAACCACATCAACATCTTTCTTTGTTGCCAAAGTTGCATTTTCAATCGGCGTCATATAATCAATCAAATTATAATTTTGAAATATAAGAGAAACATGATTTTGTCTATGAGATTCCAATCCTATTTTTTTAATATCTTCATTTTCGTATAAAATAGTTCCGGTAGTTGGTATATCAAGTCCCCCTAGTAGTGAAAGTAATGTTGTTTTTCCGGAACCAGATGAACCTAAAATCGCATATACTTTTCCTAGTTCAAATGAAAAGGTAATATCTTTCAGCACGTTTGTATTTTTATCATAAGAGTATGATACATGATTACACTTAAAAATTGACATTTGTTCCTCCTTAACTCATACGGGCTAAAATTTCCCGTGGTTTTAAACGCATAACACTAATCGAAGATATAGTTACTGAAATAAAAATGATAGAAAAACCGATTGTGTATAATTGCAATATATCGGGCAAAGTAATTTCTACCTTAATATCAGGAGTAGCGGATTCTGAATCTTCTGAAACGCTAAAATCCAGACTTTTCATTTCTGTATGGTCTTCTTGTGTTGAAAGCTGCTGTTTTTCATTTTTTGTATTTTGTTGCAAAAGGGTATTTGCGATATTTCCAGAAATCATATTGCTTGTAACAAAAGATAAGGTAAAAGCTAAAATTGCTATCATTAAAACTTCAATAAGGTATTGTCCTAATATGCTGGATTTTTTTATTCCAATGGAGAGCAAAACGCCTGTTTCATGTATTCTCTCTTTTCCCCAAAGTGTGAGAATAAGTGAAAGAACAATAACGCTTGCGATAATGATTACAAGTAATAAGCCGATAACTAACTTATCTAAATTCTCTAAAGAAATTGCTGTGTTTTTGTAAACCTCATCATTAGCATAAATGTTATAAACATTTTCTTCATAATCAGGGAAATGTTTTACTTGCTCTATAATTTTTTCAATATCTTTAGGGTCATTTACGGTAACTTTTACTGTATCAAACCCTTGCACTGCAACACTATTTTCAAGTTCGACAATAGATTCTATATCTGTAAAAATTAAGTTTTGTATCTTATCATATGTTGGGATTGATTCTCCAACTTTTTCAAGTTTTTGTGCATGAAACAATCCAATAATTTCAAAAGATAGCTGCTTTCCGTTCTCATTTGTTACAATTAAGGAATCACCTAAATTTAAGTTGTTTTTTTCTGCTAAGTCTTTACACAGAATAACTTTGTGTATGTCATTGTCTAAAATATGCCTGCCTTCTATTAGTTGGATTTTTCCAGAAGTAAAGAAATTTTGTTCTTCTGAACGCCATACACCAATGCTTTTTACACAATGAGAAAGACTTTCATCTAATGGAACAGTTCCGGCAAATGGTAAAAGTTTATCAAAATTTATCAGACTTTCCGTTGTTGCATCACAGAATTTAACACCGGAAATATTCCGAATGTTTTCTACCATTTTTGATGTCACCTGTTCAGTCGAGTACATTAAAAGGTCGGAAGACCCATCTTCATTCTCACTTTCTTCTTCGTGATAATATGGATTTGAATCTGAATAATTGACATCAATATTGAAAGAACCGCCGATATTTTGTCTTAAATTTTTTTGAGCTTGTTTTGACGCACTTCCAATACTTAGTCCCGTTAGAACAAAAGTTGACAGAATTAAAAGGATGAAAAAAAGCAAAATACTCTTTCCTCTTTTGCGTGAAACATATAGAAATGCTCTCTTCATAAAGTTCATGATTTTTTATACCTCCTGATTTTTTATTTTGAATACAGGAATATCATAAATGTTCAATATGGAATGCATATGAAATGAATATAGAATTTAGGGCGAAAAAAAGCCCTCTGAAATTAGAGAGCTTTTGGCAGGAGGATAGAGAAACACATCCCTTTTTGTGATTCTGTTGGTAAAAATTCATATGAAATATGAAGTGATGAAAAAATAGTTGAGACAATGTAAAGTCCTAAGCCATTTCCACCGCTATCACTATTGCGAGAAAAATCAGGACGGTAAAATGGTTCAAATATATGTGCTAATTGTTGTTTATCAATCGGAATACATTCATTTTCTACCGTTAAAGTATGTTCTTTTAAACAGACAAAAACACTCCCCTCATTTGGAGTATAGGTGACAGCATTTGCAATAATATTAGAAAATGCCCGACTAAATTGCTTTTGTGGAATCATTATCCTGTATTCTTGAGGAATATCTAACTTTAAATTGATACCATGAGTCGCAGCAATCAGTTTATATGGTTCACATACATTCAAAATTAAGTCTGATAAATTACATTTCGTAGAATCTTCCTGAGTAGTTTCCATATTTATTTTGGAAGTTTCTAAAATTTCATGAATCATGGTTGCAAGCTGTTCTACTATATCCTTACATTCAGGAAGATATGTGGAATAATCACAATAACTTCCCACTCCTAAAATCATGTTTTCCAAGGTTGCATTTAAAGCGGTTACTGGGGTTTTTAATTCATGTGACGCTGCTCTTAAAAAATCAATTTTTGCCTGTTCACTTTCTTTAACCTTTTCCTTTTCTGCTTCAAGATTTTTAATAGTTGTAAATAGACGATAATATAATTGATTGATATTATCAGCCAATTCTCTCACTTCATCTTGAGAAGATACTATACAAACAGCAGATTTATCCATTTTAGACATTTGTTTTGTCACACTTGAAATTTTCCGAATTGGTGTTGTAATACTTTTTGAAAAAAAATAGGAACATATTGCACAAAGAATAATACAACAAAAAACAGAAAATGGTAACGCCTGCCAAATTGCCTGTGATACAAACTGCAAAGGGTCGATACTGCCATCTAACACATATTCACTTTGATTTGATATTACTGATGGAGTGTAATCTATAGCAATTCGTGGGGCAAGTAAATATAAAATCAGATGAGCTGCAATTATAATAAATACCATAATGCTGAATGTATATAAAAAAATTTTAGGCAATATTTTTAATCGTTTCATTCCACCACCTCATACTTATAGCCGATTCCTTTTACTGTTACAATACAATTAAGACGTAATTTTTTTCTCAAATTTTTAATATAAGTGTCTATTGTCCGGTCGATAATAGGGTAATCATATCCCCATAGTTCGTCAAGAATTTGTGAACGGGTCAAAACCAGTCCTTTGTGTTCTATAAGAAGTTTTAATAATTCTATTTCTTTTGGAGTAATGTCAATTCTTCCATTTTTATCATGGGCTGTATATCCAGAAAAATTGACAGTAACATCCCCGAAAGTAATAGTGTCTATAGACTGCATTTGTCCACAGCGGCGTAAAAGAGCGGTGATTCTTTTTCCAAGCAATACCATAGAAAAAGGTTTTGTTACATAATCATCTGCTAATTCATCAAAACTTTGTGATTGCGTATATTCATCCTCAATCGCTGTGAGCATAAGTACAGGTATAAGACTGCTTTTTCTTATTTCATGTAAAACAGCAATTCCGGTTAACCGTGGAAGCATAATATCTAAAACAATTAAATCTATTGTTGTACTATGAAATAATTGCAATGCTTCCTCACCATCATAAGCAGAAACAATGTTATGTCCGGTTGGTTTTAAATATTCACAAATAGCCATATTTGTTCTTTTATCATCTTCGACAATCAATATTTTAGCCATATATTCACCTCCATTTTTACTGTACAGCATTTATATGAAAAGAATATGAAATTAGATTGATAATTTAATTTTATTATAGAAAGATTTAGGAATTAAAACAAGAATTTATCTCACATCCAATAGTAAACAGATGATAAAAAGTCATCTGTTTACTATTGGAATATATAATCATTTCACAATCTTCCAGTTTTCCCCGTTCTTTTCCAGCACAAGGTCAAACTGTGATACCTGAGTTGTCATGGTCTGGTTATCCAGATATTTCACTGCAAGGGAAGCTGTCACCTGATTTCCGCTTCGATTGTAGACTGGATTCACCAGTTCTGAGAAAATATACTCTTTTCCCACAGGTTTCAGCACGCCCTCATTCACATAATAGGTCAGCTCCTTTGCGGTTGCCGTAGGATACAGCTTGAAAAAGGTAGTGAGAAATTCGTTGATTTCCTCCGTGGTGATGGAATCCACCGTGCCGTCACTTTGTACCGCTTTTGGGGTGTAACCGGATTTTACGGCAACGCTGGTGATGGTTGGGTTCTGGATAATCGTCAGGTTTCCAGAGCCGTCCACATAGACCGTTACCTGATAGGCGGAACGGACGGTTTTACTGGATTCCCCCTCTGTGATACGCTGTTCCACCGTGTAGGTCACTTGATAATGCTGTTCCTTTTCTTCTGTGATTTCCCATATCTGAAAATCGGTCAGGGCAGACGATACGGGGATGTCCTTTCGGACAGTATCTACATTCAGGGCTTGCAGCTCTCCGGTGAGATACCCTTTTAAAGCATTTGTCCGGTTATCAATGGAAGCGGCAGACTGTTCCCATGAATAGTAGACTTCTGCGAAATTCTCCACAAAATTCTCTATCTTGTGGGTGTCGAGGATGGTTTCCTCAATTACTTTGGTTTCATGGACAGTATGAATGTCTATTGCCGTGAAATTCTTATAGACGGCAAACAGGAAGCTCACTGCCAGCAGCACCCACAGGGCAATCACGGTTTTTTTATGGGTATTGACTTTGTAGACTTTCAGTTTCTTTTCTTTCTGCTTTTTCTGGTTATCCTCTTTTCTAATCTGAATCATATCGGTTCATCCTTTCTTATTGTTTGATTCGTCCGGCTCCGGCAAGGTGCTGTTGCCAGTAGGAGCCTGTCAGGTCTGCGTAACCAATGGGATTTCCGGCATGGTACATCCGGTTATTTCCCACATACAGCCCCACATGGGTGATGTAGGTTCCGGCGTTGTAGGTGGAGTGGAAAAAGACTAAATCCCCTGCTTTTGCTTCGGACAGGGGGATGTGCTGCGTCACATTGTACTGTTCCTGTGCTGTCCGTGGCAGAGCGATTCCTGCCTTGCCATAGCACCACTGCACCAGTCCCGAACAGTCAAAGGAAGTGGAGGGGGAATCGCCCCCGTACACATACGTCCAGCCCTCATACTTTAAGGCTTCCTCCATGATAGCCTGTACCGTTTCATCATCAAACTGTGCCACGGTCAGGTATTGCGATACCAAGAGGACATAGAACATATTTCCATAGGAATACCGCCAGCCGCCGTTTTTCTCTACGGCAACAGGGTTGGTGTAGGTGACTTTCTTTCCGCCGGATTTGTCCCTTGCGAAGCTCTCTGCCAGTTCAAAGGTGTATTTTTTCCCGTGTCCTGCCACATAGTCTAGGAAACCGCCGCCGTAGTTGTAGGATTGAATCACACTGTTTAAGTCACATCCCTTTGTTTCTGCCGCTGCGAGCAGTTCCGAGAAATACTTGCAGCCCTGTTTGATGGATTCCTCTGTACTAAGGGAGTTCGGGGGAAGCCCCAAAGATTCCGAGGACTGCATAACGTCTTCCAGTGTGCCGCCGGATTCCACCTGAATGATGGCGAGCAGCACATTTAAGTATTCCTCTATGCCATATTCCCTTGCATGCTTTTCCAGCATAGGCTTATGGGCGAGGACTTCCTGTGATACGCTCACGCCCCCATAGATAAGGTTTCCGCCGCTTCCTCCGTCTTCCTCATCCGAGAAGACAATCACCACCAAAAGGAGCAGGGAGAACATCATCACGAACACGCCGGAACAGGCAAAGAAAAGGTGTCTTAACTTCATGGTTTCTCCCCTTTCTTCTGTTTGGCAGCCGCTGTTACCGTTTTTGTCCACTCCTTTCTGGCGGTGGTACGCCGGATGGTAAAGTTAGATTCTTTTACCACAGGGGCAGCCCGTTTTCTTTCCGGTATCACAGGAACCGTATCGTTCTGGACAGGTCTTGTCGGACGGGGAGCAGCAGGTGTGATGGTTGGAGCCGCCTTTTGTCTTTCATCTGGATGGGATAGGGAAGTAGATGGGACTATCTGGCGTTCTGTCCTTATAGGTGGTGTCTGTTCATGGTGGATGGAAGCCGTTTTTACCATCGGAACCGAAGCCCGTTCTGCCACAGTTCCCCCATAAGAAATTTGTCCCCGTTCCCTGATGGATGGGGAAGCTGGCTGCATGGCTGGTTTTTCTGTATGAGCGGTATCTGCACGATTTCGGAAATCTTCTGGCTGCTTTGCAGTAACAGGGCGTTCATGGACAGGAGCAGTCCCTTTGGGTGCTTCGGAAGCTGTCTTTTGCGGTTGTTTTGCCTGTTCCAGTTCCGCCCTGCGTTCTGCAATGGTCTGTCTGCGGCTTTCTGCCTGTGCGTTCCGCTGTTCCGCTCTGGCAGTTCGGGTCTGGGTCACGCTGGAAGTAAAATCCCTTACACCCTCTGATACCTGTGTTTTCCCGTGGTAAAGGGCGTACTTTGCATTGACAGGCAAATCCTTTGCCTGCTCCCGAAGCTGTCCGGCAGTATCGGCTATCTTATCTTTGGTATCTACCGCCGCACCTACCGCAGAGCCAGCCCGTTTCCATGCGGATTCCTTTTCCGGTGCTGCCTGTCCGTCTGGTCTGCTGTGGTCTGCCTGTGTCCGTTTGGAAGAGCCGGAGTGGGAAACAGTTCTCTGGTCTGAGCCAGCCTGTTTCCCTGCGTGGTATGCAGCCGTTCCAGCCCCAAGAGCCGCCACAGAACGTCCTAACTTATGCTGTAAACGGTGCATATGGGCGTGCATGAGCATACGGGGTCTTCGCATGATACGGCTCCCCATGCTTTGGGAATCCCCACTCTGTAAGGAGAACATCCCCATCAAATCCCCCAGCTTGAAATAAATTCCGGCAAAGGTCACTATCTGCAAGAACGCCGTCAGGAAGAACGGATATTCCCCAGACAGGTTGTAGAGCATGGTGGAAATACTGAACGCTACCGTGATAATCAGGGTGATTCCGGCTCTGGTAAGAATGGTATTGAACAGTTTTGTAATGGCACGTTTTGACATCCCCTCAAAAGAGGGAACCATGCTGAGGAGGAAGCTCACAGGCAGGAACATGGCGTAGATGATAAAAAGCACCTGTGAGAAAATCATTATCCCTGTGAGCAGGAATACAAAAATGGAGATACCGATATTGAAGATAAATAGGAAGAAGACGGTTCCCAAGCGGTTGATGGTCTTTGTGATGGTAAGGTTGGTGTTTTCCCTGTCTTCGATTTCCTCCACCACGATTTCTTCCCTGTCCTGCCCGTTGTTTTCGTCTGGACTGGTTGAGAGCAGGCGTTCCACACGGTCAGCCCCAAGGCTTTCCACATCCGAGTTGCCATATTGCAGCAGGAGCCACGGCTGCTTGACCTGTATGGAAAACAGGCTGTCCCGTATCAAATCCACGCTGTCTTTTCCTTGACTTTCCGAGTTCGGCAGCACAATCTTTGTGCCAAGGGTCAGGCTGGCATTGCTGATGTCTGCGGAAAATTCATTGATTTTCCCGATATAATCAGGAGCATAGGCGATAAAGGCAGCGGACAGCACGAACACCACCACGAAATTGACAACGGCATGGATGGCTTTTGTGGTTTCCCGTTTGATAAGCCCTGTGTAGGCAACGTAAAGCCCCACCACCAGAATGAGAATCAGCAGGAACCCGATATAAAATCCCTCCGAGGACAAGCCGCCTGTGGTGACGCCTGCCAAGGTCTGCATATTTTTTCCAATGGAATCCGCCGTAGAGGAAATGAAATCCAGCGAGTAGGCTTCCTGAATCAGATACCCCGTGGCGTTGGAAAGGTACAGGCTGATTGTCCAGATAAAATTTGTGATGGCATACAGCCCGTACATCACCTGTTTTCCGATACCGTCCAGCCAGTTCCACGGGAGCCAGTCCCATCCGCTGTCCACATAAAAATCAAGTTGGTAGTTGTCCAGAGGATATTTGCTGTATTCGTTGGCAGCGTCCACCGTATCATCCACCAGTCCGGCAGCGTGGGCGGCTGTGCCGAAGACTGCAAGCAGCAGGAGGAGGAGCAGGAGTGCCAGAAGCACCCTGCCAATCACTTTTCCTGCCATGCTCCCGATTTTTTTCAGGGAGGTTTTTCCCTTTATCCGGCAAGGGACAAGGGCTGTCCCCTGCTGGATGGGCTTTCTTATCTTCATTTCTCCACCTCTTTTCTAACAGGCGGTCTGGTGTCAAAGGCATGGAACAGGTCTTCAAAGATGGGATGGAACTGTATCACTCCCACACGCCCGTACAAATCACTGATAAGGCACTGCCCGTTTTCCAAGTCACGGAGTCGCTTCTGGTTGTTTTCATCTTCGGAATCCACCCCGAAAAAGGCAAGGGTCTTCTTGATTTCGTTGATGTCCGTAGAACGGAACGCAAATTTCAAGCCCAGATTATTTTTCAGCTTTTCATCCAGCAAATCGTCCGTGTTCTGGGTGACAAAGTAAACGCCTGCGTTCATGGCACGTCCGGCACGAACCAGCTTCATAGAAAGGGTCTTGCCCTGTGCCACCTGTAGGAAGCTCCATGCTTCATCCAAATCCACAATCTTAAACACGCTGCGGTCTGTATGGATGAAGTCGAGGGCAAAGGTACTGATTACAATGAGCATTGCCACGGAAAGCAGCTCCATTGTGGTGTATTCTTCAAACGAGGTTTCCTTATCCGGCAGCACCAAATCCGCCACCTGAATGATGTTGAGTTGCTTTTCAAGGCTGATGGACTGTGTGACATCCCCATCCGAAAAGAGCAGGTGTGCAAAGTCATAGTCCGTAAAGGATTCGATATGGTCGGCTATGCTGGTACTGATGGCGGTTCCCTCCGCCCGTAGTTCCTCAATCACCTTGAAAAGCCCCCGTTCCTCACTGTTTGTTACCGCACGGATGGCTTTCCGAAGAACAGGGAATTTCTCTCCGTCACGGCTGGAAATGCCTGTTAAAAAGGTCAGGATGTCGATTGCCAGTGATTCGGAATCCTTTGGGTTCTCCATAATCACATACGGGTCGAGCAAGCCCCTGTTCTGTTCCTCTGAGGTCAGGTTTACGATATTGATTTCATGGGCGATTTCCGGCAGGGTTTCTTTCCACCGTCCCCGTTCCGCTTTCGGGTCAACAATGAGTGCCTGTGCCCCAAATAATACGGAATAATAGACTATCATGTTGTTACTGAATGATTTTCCACCGCCGAGGGAGCCTACAAAAGCGGCAGCAAGGGCGTTGGTGACGGAGCCTTTTACCCCTTGACTGGCAAGGGCAGGCTTTAAGTACACGTTTCTTCCTGTATCAAGGCTGTACCCGATATAAATGCCCTCCGGTTCCCCCAACATCTGGGTTGCCCCGAAGCCAAGACCAGCGAGGAAGTCGCTGGTGACATACTGGATATAATCGTTCAGATACCGCTTGCTGGCAGGGAGAAATTCCCCATGCAGCCCCAGCATATCCCCAAAGGGGCGAACCAGCTTCACGTTCAAATCGTCATAAAAATCTTTCACCTCATTGCAGCGGCGTTTCAGTTCTTCCAAGTCGGGAGCCGTCACACGCACTACGTAGGATAGTTTGTACATGGATTCCTTGCTCTGGTCTAAGGTGGATTCCAGCTCATTTACGCTGTCTAAAGCGTCCACCACGTTTGTACTGGTTTCACTGTCATTCTGCCATGCGTGGTTGTCCAAATCTTTCAGCTCTTTTTTCTTGTTCCGCACCGTGGAGAGGGCTTTCCGGTTTGTCACAATCTCCACATTCATAGAGGTATCAATGGGAAAAGTAAATTGCTGCTGTTGATAGTAAAAGATTTCCGAGGATGGGAAGTCCAGTTCCCCCACAATGCTGTTGATGGTGAAGTAGGCGGCATAGACCGTCCCGTCTTCCTGTTCGATTTTCAGATACCGCTGGTTTTCCTCTATCAGACAACGGGTAGGTTTGATGAGGTCATAGTATTTCACCAGCGTTTCCTCCTGAAACCGTTTCTTCGGCAGGTAATACTCATAATCTTCGTAGGCAGTTCCGGTCTGCCCGTATAAATGCTCAATCAGATAGCCAAAATCGTCCTTATCCAGCCGCCGGACTTTGAAGCGGCGTGAGATTTTACTCTCCAACAGTTTTTCCATCTTCTGAAACCGCCAGATTTCCTCATTGCTCATGGAAACAAAATCCCCCATGAGCTTGTGGTTGACTTCATGGAGGAAGTCGGAAACAGCGGTCTTTGCTTCCCTGCGAAACTGCTTCATGGTGACTTCCTGCTCATTGACAAGCAGCTTGAAGCCAATAAAAAAGCGGTAGTCCACCTGATTTTCCCCTATCATGGAAATCAGGGCTTCGGTCTGTGCGTCAATCTTTGCACAGGCAACGTCCTTTAGCTTGCCCGTCACTTCCTGTTTGGAGCGTTCCTGTGCTGCCCGTATACTGGATTCGGTGCTGATTTGCAGGGCGTGAATCTTCCCGTCCCTGTTCTGGGCGATAAGCTGCCGGAACGAATCGTGTACCTGATATTTCTGTTCGGGGCTTAAAAAGGAATAGTTGTAGGGAAGCAGCTCATAGTAAGCGAAGCACTCCCCGTCATGGTTGAATACAAGGTTATTTTCGATATATTTAATCAGATATGCCATAAATATCACTCCTTACTGCCGTGATGGGCTGTGCCGGATATTCCTTTTCCAGTTTCACGGGCTTTCCTGCATACGTCAGTTTCGGGCGTACCAGATATGCCAGTACGGATTTCAGGAAGCCGTAAGGCTTCTTCCCGTCAAAGGTCTTCTGGCACATGAACCAAGTGAGGGCAAAGGGTACGCCGAAGTATTTCAAAAATGCCCCGTCAATGAACGAAAGGGGAGGGAGGTTCCCCAAGAGCATAACTGCAAACACCGACACCACGAACCACGCCATCTGTGTGAACGTGATGGGGAATGGCAGCTTAAAATCATTGATGGAATAGAGTACCTTTTCCACCGACCAGATACTGGTATAGCTTCGTATTTTCTTCATGTTGTCCGTCCTTTCTAAAAGATGGGGCAGCAAAAGCCGCCCCTGAAATAAAAAAGCCGCCTGCACTTCCAAAAGGGAATACAGACGGGTCTACCGTATGATTTCATATACGCCGTGGTTCGTGACAACAAAGGTTCCCTCCAATTCCATGTCACGCCCATAGGCGGCATAGTCGATATAGTTTTGTAAATGTGCCGGAAGTTCCCCAAGTTGTCCGCTTTCTTCCAGATAGTAGCGAGCCACATCCGCCATATCGTCACAGCCGGAATGGCAGATAATATCGTCTTCATGCTCACAGAGTTCTTCGATACTGCCAAAGTAGGATTGCAGCTCCGATAGTTCCTCCTGAATGTACTCCGGTAAGTCCTCCACCATTTCACACAGGCGGTTGACTTCCTCAATGGGGGTATATTCGTCAATCTCAAAAGGCAGTTCATAGTCATGGATGGCGTATTCCTCATACTCATCATTCAAACCGATACGCTCCTTGACTTCCTCAAAATCCACAGGCGGCGTGAACCATGCTCCTACCAGTTCGCCCTCATTGTATTTGCCTAAGTTGGCAATGTAAATCCGCATTTCTTCCAAGTCCCTCCACCTCCTTTTAGCGGTAAGAAAAGATACCATTGTCTGTAAACAGGTAGTTTTCGCTGGTTTCCAGCTCCCGACCAATGGCGGCGTAGTCGATATGGTTCAACAGGTCTGGATGTACTTCTCCAAATAGCTGTACCTCCTGCACCAGATAACGGGCGAGAGCTTCCCCGTCCTGCACCGGATAGCAGCGTATCTGGTCTTTGTGGTCGATAAATTCCGTAAAGCTGGAAAACCACCGCTTTTGTACCACATCCATTTCATAATAGAGGGGCGTTCCCTGCATTTCCTGTACCATCCGGCAAAGGGCGTTGATTTCCCAGAGCCTTGTGTTGCCCTCCAATGGAAACGGCAGTTCATAGTCTTCAATTTCGATTTCTTCCTCACTCTGAACCCCAAGACGTTCCCTGATTTCCTCAAAATTCACAGGACAGGAAAACCATGCCCCAGGGTATTCCTCAAAATCCTCATGGTAAAACCGTGTGGTGTTCAGGATGTAGATTTTCATTTCCTCAATCTGTATCACGTCCTTTCTCTGTTAAGTTTTTGGGGAGTTACGCTCCCCAAGCCCCTAGTGGACTTCCGCCATGAAGCAATCAGAGCTTGCTCCATAACGGAAGTGTAACAAGGGTTTCCTATGCACCGATAATCTTATTGAACAGTTCCAGTAAGATGTCCTTTACACCGTCCGCATTGAAGACCAGACCGACCGCTACAAGGGACACCACCAGAAAGCCGATAAGTTTGGAAAATTCCCTCTTAAATCCGAGGTACAGTCCAATCACCACGATTGCCAGCAGCACAAGGGACTGGGCGTTGGATAAAAACCAGTTGTAAAGATTTTGTCCGAAATTCATAAAAGCTCCTTTCTTTCCTGTAAGATTTCTTAGGTTCCAAGATTGCCGCCGTTAAACCACCACCTCCTTTGCAGCGGCGGCTTGCTGCTTCAGGATTTTTTCGTGCTTCTCCGTCAGTTTGGCATGGGTGATGATGTCATGGACAATCTGGGTGTGGTTCATCTTATCCAGACGGAGAGCCAGCTTTAACGTGGGGGCTACCTGATGGGAGAGCCAGTGCAGGGTACGTTCAAAGGAATATGGTTCCGGTTTCGTTGTCAGTTTCAGGCTTCCTTTGTGTTCCCCCATAAACCACGCCCATTCCTCATTGATACGCCAGTCAGAACGGGGCTTCGTATCGTCCCTGTCCACGAACCGGACATAGCGGTTGATGATTTGAAAGGCTGTCCGTTCTGGATTGTCATGTTCTAACAGGTCACGGATGGCGTAAAAGGCACGCTCATTTTTCAGCCGGATTTCAAAACGGTTCTTTACCTCTGCGTCCGCAATGGGAATATCATGCTTTTTGTACTGCTCATAGTCTTTTTCGTAAATGCAGAAGTACACCTCACTCTGGAGGGAGCCGATATACAGGGTGTTCCCCATACATTCTTTTTCCTCACGCCGTACCAGTTCGCCGCTGCGGTAGCTTTTAAAGCTGCGGAAGACCGAGATACATTCCTCATTCCGGCACTTCTCTGTCAGATGGGGAATGTTCAGGATTCCCGTTTTGTCATTGATAGCGAGGTCAAGCCGCTTCATCACGCCGTCCTCCATGAGAACATCCATGAAAAACTCATACCAGCTCCGTTCCTGTGCCAGCAGATAGCTTTCAAACTGGCGGCAGCCACGCCCTTTCAGTTCCAGCAGCACCCCTTTTTCCAGTTCCGGTGATACCAGAACGAAAATATCCCCAAGATAGTAATGTTCTGTGTAAGAGTAGAAGCCGTAGTTTTCATGGATAAAGTAGGGCAACTTTAGCCGAAGCACGTCTTCCACGATATGCTTCACATCCGTAGTGGGAAAACGAATCCGCACATAATCAAAGAGCATTTCAAGGGGATTGTCTGGATTGAAGCGTTCCAGTGCTTCCGTGATGGCTTCCTGTAATGCTTCGGACGGGTGAGCCTTGCCCGTTTCAATATCGCTCAGGTACGGACGGGTGATTCCGGCAGCTAGGGCAAGTTTCTGTTGTGAGATACCATAAATTTCCCGTTTTTCTTTGATGTCCCGTACCCATGTTTCTTCATTCAGTGAAAATCCCTCCTGTCTAAAAAAAGCGTATGTCAACTTTCAGAGCCTTGTTGACACACGCCGGATATGGGAAAATCCCTTGTGTACTGTGGGATTCTGCCCTGTTGTTTGGTTGTTGCCTGTCGATTTGTACCCCTCTGTTAGATACGAGGGGGTTATGCTGGCGTGCCTTACGGCACACCAGCCACAGCAGGTCAGTCCGCTTCTGCGGCTTTCGCTTCGCACGCCGCCTGCACTCCCTGCCTGCTGTCTGTCAGTTTTTTTATTTCTTTGAGGAAATCGTGTCCTTTTGGTACAAGGGGCGTGTAAAACTCCGAGATAACGCTGGTTCCCACATCCACATAGCCACGCCCTTTTATCTGCTTTAGGAAGAAGTCCTTTGTGGTTTCCCCGAACATCATCCCATAGCCCATTTCCGACATCCGCCCCAGAGCCACACGGAAATTGAACTGGTCACGGATTCCGTCCCCCAGATACTTTGCGTCCGGACGCTGGCAGGCGAGAATCAGGGAGAAGCCAGCCTGCCGCCCAAGCATAACGATTTGTTTTAACTTGTTGAGGACAGCGGCATTTTCCTTTGTGCCGAGCATTTCCATAAATGCCACATATTCATCAAAGATAAGGAAATTTGCCGGAAGTCCCAAGTAAGCATAGTTTTCCCCTGTCCGGTAATTCTCCATGAGCTTCATGTTTTCGCTGCGTTTCATCATTTCCTCATAGAAACGGTCAATGCAGGCGAGCATATCCTCCTTTTTGTAGTGCACATCCGGCATAACCGCCTGTAAATCCGCAAGGTCGGCGTTCTTCGGGTCTAGCACGAACAGGACGGCGTTGGTGCGGAGCAGGGCTTCAATGAGGGTCAGGATAAAGTAGGTCTTTCCGCCGCCGGTTCCTCCGGCAATGAGCATATGGGGGAGCTTGTCATACTCCCACCAGACATTTTCCATAAGACGGAGCCTGCCGTCCTTTGCCTGTACGTCCTCAATGGAAATACGGTTGGCAATGGTATCATAGAGCAGGGTGTACTCCACATAGGAATCCTTTAATTCCTTATCCGTCAGCTCACAGTACAAGCCGCTTTCCAGCTTTTTTTCCAAGTTTAAGAGCTGTTCCTGATATTTCCCCAAGGTGATTTCCACACGGATATGGAGCAAGCCCTGTTTCATCCGGTAGTAGATTTTGGGAAAATAAGTGATGGTTTCTTTGGAACGGCTGGAAGACAAGTCCTTGAAAAAAGCGTCTTCCTTTCTCTGTTCCGATTCATACCACTTGTTTTCCAACACCATCCTTGCCAGCTTTTGGCGGTGGATGAGCTGCTTTACTTCATCCCTGCGGTATCGCCAGAACAGAAGAACGGCTGCAAGATACACCAGCCCTGCCACGCCCATGCTGAATAACAGGTAAGGGAGATCTACGTCCTGTGTTATCTGGGAGAGGGACACTTCCTGCCAGTTGGTTCTGGCAATCTGCCGGATATGAAACAGCAGGACAACCAGCAGGAAGACAGGGAACAGGGCGGCAAGGGCAGTATGGAACACAAGGTCTTTATCCGTGGGACGGATACGTTTTCCACGGGGGAAAAGCTGCTTCATGGGAATAATCCTCCTTTCGCTTTTTTTATGTTCCTGTTATTTTACAGAGGAAGCGTCTTTCTTCGGTGGCTGCGGATTCATGGCAGCCCCTTTTTTCAGGACAATATCATCCGCCTTGATGTACCAGTCCACCTCTGCTCCCTGAAAGGTAGCCGTTGCCACGGTATCTGCCACAGGATTGATAAGTTCTACCTCTGCGTTGTAATCGAACTCCTTTAACGGCACGCTGGCAGGGATAGAAACCTGAATCATACGCCCCTGTCCTCTGGATTTTAAGTCATAGGTACGCTCCTTGATTTCTTCTGATACCGAGCCGTCTTCATTCTGGAGGTGAACCTCACGGCGGAGGGCAGAAAATTTCAATGCCCCGAATGTTGCTTCCTTGTCAATCACGATTCCGTTTGCTAATCTCATAGTCTGATGTCCTCCTTTTCCTTACGCTTTTACCATATCGTCAGCGTGTAAAATGTAGTTGGTAAAGCCCCTTGTGCCGATTTTATAGCCCTCTGCGGTGATACGGGGATTGATGAGTTTCACACGTTCCTCAAAGTCAAAATGCTTCTCTCCGGCTTCGGCAGGGAGGATAACTACAATATCATCCGCCCTCTGTACGTCCGAATAAAGGTTGAAGCTGCGAGAAAGTACCGCCATGCGTCCGTTGATTCTTCGCTGTTCTGTTTTGTCTTCTCCGGCAAACTCCAAGTTGCCGAATGTCTTTTCCATGTTGGGGATAACGAATTTTAATTCCATATAGATGTACCTGTCCTTTCTGAATATTGTGCTTGATGGGGTGGTTTCGGGTTCTGGTCTGGAAGCGGAGGGGAACGCTCCAGCGGTGGTGATTTCTTCGTGGTATCACATCCTTTCTGGTTTTAGGGTAAAAAAATAGACGCTCAGTTTTGAACGTCTATAAGGAAACTGCTTATTAACTTTTTAGTCTTCTGCTGGATGTTTTGAAAGATAACGGGAATAATCAGTGTCAAATTGTAAAGATTTCAACTGTTCATCTATAATTTGTAATAGGTTTTTACCGTTAAGGATTGCTTCAAATTCTTTTATAGAGAAATCAATAATGCAATATTTATCTTCCAATTTCTCCTTATGGAGATAAAATTTTTTTATTAGTCCAGCACCATTACTCCATCCAGTTCCGCTAGTACCATAATACGAAAATAAAATGCCTATTTTTATGTTGTTTGTTAAAAGCAAACTACAAAATTTTCCTATGTATGTAACACTAACGGCTTTGTCGTAATTTTTGCATTCTCCTAGAAAGGTATCAAGTTTCGGGTCAATCAGATGATATGTCAACAAAACTTTTCCTTGAGGAGTTAAAGTAACGATTTGGTCTATTTCATTCGTTGAAGTTCGTAAGTTTCTATCTACATTAAAAATATTTCCAGAGATAGTTAAGAGATAAGAAACTAAATTTTCTAAAGCTTCGCCTTTTAAGTTATGTAAATTTTTAGGGGCATTATCTGTAGGGGAAATGTCATGAAGCTGTTTGAATTTTTCAAGTAATTTTTTATAAGTGTTTTTTTGGGCTTCACTAATTTCACAAATTTTTTCATATCTTAATTTATCAGATATATTATTAAGGACATTTAATGCCTTAGAAATTTCTTTATCATCTGGCATAATATCAATCATCACGTACCACCATATATATTAAAAATGAATTTTCTATTGAGGAAAGTTCGCTATGGCAGAGTTCACATTCAAAAGTTTCTGGTAACTCATTAAACAAACGTACTGTCCCCATAGATTTTTGGCAATTACTACAATATAATTCATAATAACTTTGCAAAATTCCTTGCTTTTCCAATTCAGATAAAAAATCATAGATTTCAGGAATAGATAAGGAAAATTTTCTTTTCAAAACGCCAGGATAAATCCACATATTTTTTCTATAATTCTTGAAAAAATTAGTTAAGGCAATGCTATCTATATTTTTATTCATTTTGCGTTGTATCGTCATTTCTATGATTGACAATGTATTCGATAACATAATTCATTCGCTCCATTCCAATTAGCACATTACTATAGTAATATTGTATTAAGCAATAAGATTTATTCATGTAATTGAAAACGAACTTAACACGGTTACTTCGTGTTTTTATTTCGTTTTCCCATAATAATTCAATCCAAGGATAATCGGACATTTCTTCCATTTCAAACATAAATTGTTCTAAGGCTTCTCTGAAATCAGGTACTTTCTCTAATTCAGCCTGATTGTCATTTAATAGTGAGCGTAGTTCACCGATAAATGGTAATATATATTCTTGATTGTTACCAACATCCAGTTGTGCGTTTCCACCATTAGGTAATTTCATGGATTGAGCAATAAGTTTTACATTTTCATCACGTTTGCATACATTAACCATAAAGTCTAAATTTAGTGGAATCAAATCGCACTCAAAATGTTCTTTAAAATAATCAGACATTTCTGCAATTAAGTTGGAATATATAGTCGGTTCTTTTTTGTCGGATAAAAAGACCCTTTTTAAAACATCAAAACGGAATTCTATCAATTCTCCTTTTTCATGAAATACAACTAAAAAGGGATATTTGGTTAAAAATTCTTCCTGTGTGAGAGGATGAATAGCTGCATATGCTAAATTAAATTTCAGAAAATAGTATCCATCCATAGAGTATGCAACAGGTTTTACGAAAGATGTATATAAGTAATCATTCTCATAAGTATTTTCAAGAGGAATGATTTCCTTTGCTTTTTTTAATGTTGATGAAAAATCATTACAAGTAAAAATAACGGAATACTTATAATCTTTTAAAAATTCCCATTTTTCTAAAGCATATCCAGCTCTTTTGCTCTGGTGAATGCAAGTTACAAGCTGTTCGGACAATGTTTTTTCTGAAATATCTACAGTTTCTAGCCCCTCTATGTATAACTGTCCCGAAGTATCTGTTTGTTTAGTCGCAATTCCGTGCTGAATGAATTGTTTTACTAAATGGCGTTTTACTTTATCTGAGTAAGCCATTACTGTTTTTTCAAGATATTCTAAATAGTTGTTTAACTGCATACAATCCCTCTTTTCTGTGCATATATCTTTCGTTATCCTGATTATACTTGATATAAGTGCAAAAAGCCATGCACAAATCAAAATTTTTATAGGATTTTCGATATATACATAATAATAAAAGTTTTGGTGCTATTGCATATATAAAAAATAGACGTTTCATGTTTTCACACAAAACGTCTACTCCTTGCATTAAGGAAAAGAGTATCGTATTATCTTGATAAATGGTTTCCTAGCTGAATTGAGCCAGCTAACACGTTGCTAACACTTTTGTTACCAGTACAGGATATTTCGTGAATCTATCTTCCGTACAGACCTCACGTTTTTCCTGTATTATAAGGTGTTAGAGAGTATTACAGGAGGTTAGAAACTACTTGCTGCGAAAGGACATTTAGAACTCCTAAGCGAGGGGTCGGAGGTTCAAATCCTCTTGGCGACGGGCTTCAAAGCGTTCGAAAATGTTAGCTGGATTAGCTGACAGCGAACGCTTTTGTTATTTTCTAATCACGTTTGTGACATGAAATTGCATTCAAAATGATTAATTTCCAGCTAACGCAATCCGATTTTTGTTAGCTGACAGCTAATCAAAATTACCGGTTTGCAAACATGGGTTTTAGGAAGTTCAGCTAACATTTGGGTTCGCTCCGTTGTCACCCCTTATTCGGGGATGTAAATCAGAGAAAAGGCGGGAAAAGAAACAATCTCTCCCAAACTTGCAAACATAAATTAGCTGAAACAGTACTCAATTCTATTAGCTACAGCTAATGGTCAAACAGCAATGTCTGTTTGGAACTTTACTATCTATAAAAGTTCCAGTCAGGCATTTTTTAGTGTCCTGAATCCTGGAGGAAAGGAGTCAAGATGACTGAACTAAACAGACAATCAGAAGAAAACGAAGAAAGAATCATAGAAATTGAGATTGAGCGTCTTCGACCGTTCAAAGAGCATCCGTTTCAGGTGAAAGATGTCTTACACTGTATGAGTGGTAACACCACAAAGGTGAAGAACATCAAGAAATATTTATTAGCAGCCCTGTTTAATGCACCGTCAACGATGAACGGGTATTATCAGGCAGAGGTGAACCATGATATGCCAGGATTGGTAAGATAGGAGGTGCACATGTTTATTTTAAAACTTGCTGGAAAGATATTATTACTGCCGGTATGGCTGATCCTTTTTGTGATCGGCCTGGTAGTGAAGATGACAGTACAGACTTATGCGGTTGTAAGGGGAATCCTTGGTTTTATATTCACTTTGTTGATTATAGCAACTGCATACTGTTACCATGACTGGGTACAGGTTGCATTCCTGTTTGCGCTGAGTGTTATTCTGTATCTGATCCTGTTTGCAGGAGTGTTCGTAGATACTGTACTGGACATGACAAGAGAATGTATTATTGACTTTATTTTATCTTGAGGAGGATATGAAAATGAGTGAAAAGAATGATTTTATACAATTACCACCAATCAAAAAAGACACACCGTCCGAAGTGGTCTCAATAATCTGGCAATATTTGAAATTACCTGAGGAATCCAGAAAGAGAGTGACGGCAGATCTAATTGATGTGGATGAAAATTGTGAGAAGGAAGATTTTCAGATTCCAGATCTCTATGACATCGTTCCAAAAGAAGAAATCGCGGAATTTGAAGAAACTATGCGTAAAATTATAGCAGGAATTATCTCTCAGGCTAGAGCGTGTCTGAAAAATCATTCCCGCAATCTGCACGCCCCACTTTGCGGGATATTTCACCCGAATTCAGTTGCCGTAGCCCACTACGGCGCCCTCATCCGGGCAAAATATCCCACAAATTGTGACGCACATCTTGCAGAAAGCCTTTTTCAGACACGCTCTAGCAGTGTTGCCACCTGGGTGTATGTACAGAAATATGTGAAGCACAAAACTCTGGATGAAATGCTGCAAGAATGGAAAGGGGCAAGCCAGTTTATTATTGTCATGGATACCTGGTTCGAAAGATTGATGGCAGAATAATAGATGCTGTGATAGAATGAAGAAAACGATTTGAAGTGCAAATCGGGATTTTTAAAGGAGACTTGCTATGGATATGAATCTTTCATTTTCTGTACTTACAGCAGATATTATTAGTATACTGCTGATTGGAACGTTGTATCTCGCTAACAGACAAAAAGCGGAGTACGACAGAGATATGCGACTTCTACAGCAAATGATGGTAACTATAGGGATTGCCAATATTTCTGACAGTTGCGTTTATTATCTTGCTGGCAGTTCTAATATAGTTATCAAAGTTTTGGTCTTTCTGAGCGGATCAGGGCTCTTTTTAGGAAATGTAATGATTGGATATTTGTGGGCTAAATTCATAATGGTACATATGAATATCCCATTTTCTGATATACGCAGAAATATTTACCGAACAATTGGACTTATTTCTATTGTACTGTTAGTAATCAATATTTTTTATCCATTGGTATTTTCGGTGAGTGATGGTAGGTATCAGAGAGGATTCGCATATATTATTTTTCTGATTTTTGCTGCTTTTTACATTTTGGACAGCTTGTATTTGTATGTTAAGCGTGTTAAAAAAAATGGCAGTTTAAAATTATTTCCAGTTCATATATTTCTAATTCCTGTTATATTAGGGGTAGTTATTCAAGCATTTTTCGTTGAAATTGCAATCACCTGGACATCTATTGCAATATCGGTCGCGGGAATAATGACAGCACTAAAAAACGAGATTATTTTTACAGATTGCCTTACAGGATTATATAATCGCGTGTATCTGGAATTTTTACATAAGCGAGCCTGTAATAAAAAGGACTGCTGGGTATCCGGTATTATGATTGATCTGAACGGATTTAAACAGATTAACGATAACTACGGACACGCAGAAGGAGATCTGGCATTGTGTATTGTTGCTGATTTACTTCGGAAATCGTTCTCTGAATATGGTGTAGTAACAAGATATGCTGGTGATGAATTTGTTATAATGCTAAATACAACAGATGATCAGCTCATACAAAAAATAATCAAATCTGCTAAAAAGAATTTTGTGACAGAGAATGAAAAGAGCGATAAACCGTATTAGTTATCTGCATCTATGGGATACGCAATAACTAATCTAAGTAACGAAACAATAGATGATTTTATGAATAGAATCGATGAACAGATGTATCAAGATAAAATGAAATACTATGAGCATAATGATCGTAGAAATAGCAAATAAATAATTTCGGTCATTTTACTTGTAAAATTCAAGTTTGTATATATCTTTTAAAAGGTATATGATTAAGAAAAACGGCAGGAGGTATCTGAATGAAATCACATAAATATTGGTCTATCGGTGCACTGATTACAATGCTTGGAACTTTTTATACAGGTTATAAGGGATCAAAAGAAGGCCATAAGTACTTTGCAGCAAGTTCTTTGCTTTGCATGATTATGGCTATTTATACAGGACACAAGATGATTTCTGGTAAAAGTAGGAAGAAAAAAGAAGTTTCAGTAGAGAGTGTTGAAGATTAAAAAACAAAATATTTTAATAAATAACGCCGGTGCGGGATTTTTGATATCCAGTACTGGCGTTATTTATTCTACAGGGGCTTGGGGGTGTAGCCACCAAATATACTATTCGTTTTCTGATTCGGCAAGTTTGTTAAGGATCCACGCCCTATTGATAACTATTTCATCATCATCGCGGAGATCCTTGAAATCATCGTAGTGTGAAGAAGCAAATTCATACATATTGTCAATGTCAACTGCACCAGTAATCTCACCCTTATTAATGATTACAAGAATATTTGTTCCGTCGTTGTCGACAGCAAAGCGCAGTTCATCAAATTCTTTATATCAAAGATTGGCTGGAAGATACGATTGCAGAACAAAAAGAAGTTTCGGAAATGGACGATGTAGAAGAAATCATTTCGAAGATATCAGAAGAAAGTCCTTGCAAACGGCGTCCAACACAAAAGCGAACCTGGATGACCGTGCCGGAAATGGGAAAGCTGCTGGGATTAAAAAAGACAGATCAATACTGGCTGGTGCATAAAAATGTTTTTGAATCTAAAGAGATTGCCGGAAAGATACGAATCAATATTGCCAGCTTTGAAAAATGGTACGCCAATCAGATTAAATATCATAAAGTTACCGGAGAAGAACCGGGGAAAGAATTGAAATCCTGGTCCTATTCCGTTAAGGAAGTCGCGGATCTGTTAGGTGTTGATGATTATCTTGTTTATGAATTACTCAAGAAAAATCAAATGGAAGCGGTTATTGTCGATTACTGGAAACGAATACCAAAAGAATCTTTTCAAAACTGGTATAAAAGCCAGTCCCGGTATCGAACAAAGGAAGACAGAGAAAAAGACGCTCTTCTGGAAGATGCAACAATTACGATGCCTGAGATGGCACAGCTGCTTGGAACAACCAGAAGTGCAGTATATACAATTCTTGATAATCCAAAGTATAGTCATTTTTTGAATTCATTGTGATTGCAGAAAAGAAAAGGATCACAAAAGAGAGTTTTCAAAAATTCCTGGAAGGTCAGGATTGGTATAAGCTGGATGTCTTCATCAACAAAGAATCACAGCGTATAAGAAAAGAATCGTTGAATGCATTGGATGAAGTCGATCCGGAACTTCTGGCAAAAGTATTGGCTAATCCAGAGATGCGGGCATTACTCAATTCGTTGGCGAAGACGATGAAGTAATGAATTCTATATCCCAAGGAGTATATTTATTGGTTACTGTTCACACACCACTGTCCCGCGAGGTGTTTTGGCATGAATATGCCAAAATCCCGAGACATACAAGCCAAAATTCCATTGCCGCAGGCAATCTGGAATGAATTTTGGCTACGTTACTGTGAACGGAGTGAACAGTAACATTTATTGTGCATATGGAGAATCTATCTCCATCAAATCTATTGAAATCTCCATCATTTAGCATTAAAATGATGGAGATAAATTCAAAATGAAGGAGATTTCAATGAGAAATTTTGATTATATTACAAATCCTGCGAAGTTGCTGACACCTGAAATTGTTCAGATGGTTGGCAGTATTCATGAGCATAAAGGTAAACAGGAATTATTTCTGGAAGCAAACATAGATGAACTGAAAACACTTCTGGAAGTTGCTTTAATTCAAAGTACGGGAGCATCTAACCGAATTGAAGGTATATTTACAAGTGATAAACGTTTGGAAGAACTGGTAAGTCAGAAAGCAGAGCCACGTAATCGGTCTGAACAGGAAATTGCCGGCTACCGTGAAGTGCTGGCTACGATTCACGAAAGTTATGAATATATCACTCCAAGACCAAACATTATTTTACAGTTACATCGTGATTTATATTCTTATTCCCAAGGAAACATCGGTGGTACCTATAAGAATTCAGACAATGTAATTGCAGAAACCGATGCCGAGGGACACCAGAAAGCTCGTTTTATTCCCGTTCCAGCTTTTCAGACTGCAGAAGCAATAGACGAACTTTGCGCTCGTTTCCTTGAAGCATGGGAAGCTGACCGCATTGATAAACTGGTTTTGATTCCTATGTTCATTCTGGACTTTCTGTGCATCCATCCTTTCAATGACGGAAATGGTAGGATGAGCCGTTTGCTCACTTTACTGCTTTTTTATAAGGCGGGATATATCGTTGGAAAATATGTCAGTATGGAAATGCTGATTGAAAAGACAAAAGAAACATATTATGAAGCCCTTCAAGCAAGTTCTACTGGCTGGTATGAGGGCGAAAACAGCTATGAGCCTTTTGTTAAGTATTATTTAGGTATTATGCTGAAAGCATACAATGAATTTGAAAGCCGTGTAGAACATTTGAAGTACCATAATCTTTCCAAGCCGGATAGAATTAAGGCGGTGATTGATAATAAGGTTGGTAAGATAACGAAGAAGGAAATTGTGGAACTATGCCCTGACATAAGTAAGGTTACCGTGGAAAGAACACTGACAGATTTAGTTAAGAGTGGGTATATCGCAAAGGTCGGTGCAGGTCCATCCACCGGTTATGTCCGTATTTGAAAAATTATTTTCAGATTTCCATAATAATAATATTACTACTTTGAATTAACCAATTTGCCAGTCAAAAACGCATGGACAAACCGTCTCGTATGCGGTATATTATTTATAGACAAGAAAATATCTTGTGCTTTCGATAGGAAGTTTAATTGAATAATTGCGCGTCGCATTCTCGTTACTTAGTGATGAGTTAGACGCGCAAATTTTTTACCCAAAGGAAAACATATGTTTATTTTTA
>OBXZ01000194.1_pt1 | contig 79231 bp, 45 predicted proteins | sample 1538171 | NCBI WGS metagenome assembly OBXZ01 (sample SAMEA2580161, study PRJEB22360) | human gut metagenome | biome: human gut; feature: human-associated habitat; material: faeces | place: Denmark | collected 2008/2010
AACTAATTCGCAATGAAGTAGTTGCCTTAAATTTTATTATTTTAGGAATATCCCTGCATAGAAACGAGTTAAACGTTGCGCTAATGAATGGGTCAAGGGTGAGGGATGGTGAGGGTAGATTTATAACCTTTTATTTTATTATTTTCTATACTATCACCTTTTTTATCCTCAAAAAAAATACGAAAGTTATAAATCTACCCTCACCATCCCTCACCTTTGACCCATATCTTATAATAAAAAGATAACGGGGAATCTTAAAAACTCAATCATCTTTTTCAGATTTACCACAACGTTTCCAGAATACTCTATTATTTTATTCAAAACCGTGCAGAAATGAACAAGATTCACCTCTGTGTCCTCCGTGTCCTCTGTGGTGAAAACCGTGCCTTTTGCACATCAAAACAATACTGTCTATATATCTATAAATTCCGAATGTCATAAGTCCCGCCCGCTTTTGTGGCAAAACTGATGAGATGTTCTCCCAGAACCTTTACTTTCACTTTCCGTCCGTCTTCCGCATGGACCGCTACCGTTCCTGCATGGTTACATTTCAAAACACATTCGCCACCACTTCTTGACAAAATCTGCATACGGGTGATTTGCTTGTTGCTCCACTTCACGGAACAAACAAAGTTTCCACGGGCCACCAACCCCTTATAAGAGCCGCTTGACCATGCATCCGGCAAGGCCGGAAGAGGTTCGATATATCCTTCATGACTTTGCAGAAGCATTTCCGCCACTCCGGCTGTTGCCCCGAAATTACCATCTATCTGGAAAGGCGGATGCACATCCCATAAATTCTCCAGTATGCCGGTTTTCAACAATTGCTGATACAATTTAAAAGCCCTGTTTCCATCCTTCGTACGAGCCCATAGGTTCAACCGGTGTGCCATTGCCCAACCTGTCGATTTATCTCCGCGATTGTTCAACGTGACAATAGAAGCTTTCATCCATTCAGGGGTAGTACCATTGATAAGAGTTCCCGGATAGAGTGCGCATAAGTGGGAGATATGACGATGACGCGGGTCGCCGATGTCACTGTACTTCTTTTCTTCCCGATATTCTTTGATTTGTCCGGATTCTCCGATATGGATAGCATCCAGTTTGCCGATTTGCTCCTTGACAAGCCGGAGAAACGGGTCTTTGATTTTCAAGATACGCGCAGCCTTCAACACATCGTTATGATTCTCGTAAATCATGCTTTGGTCAAACGTGCATCCTTTAGTCTGATAATATTCTCCCTGATGACGCTGTTCGGGCGAAGCGGACGGATCTGCCAATAAAAAGCCGTCGGGCGAAGGCCTCAACGTCTTGCTCAGGAATTTCGACATACCCAAAATGGCGGGATAAGTATGTTCACGCAGGATTTTCTCGTCGCGCGTAAAGTCATAATAATCCCAAAACAGTTTCGTGGTGAATCCGCCTGTTCCCGGTCCGGAGTGTCCGCCGGGGCCGGGGATGGCGAACGCATTGGCTCCCGTACCGATAGTCCATCCGTTCTCTTCCGGGTCGGCAGCCAGAGCGGAAGGGTTATGCTTCTTAAGATAGGCAATGGCCTTTTGGTTCGCTTCCTTACGGAACGCCTCGTTGTAATCCACATATGACTCGAACAATTCAGCCAGGTTCGTATTGAATACCGGCCAATAGTTCATCTGAATGTTGATATTATGCCAATACCCTCCTGACCATGGCGAATAATCGTACTGACTCCACACTCCTTGCAAATTAGGCGGCAACGCCCCCTTCCGCGAGGAAGCAATCAGCAGATAGCGTCCATACTGGAAAAGCAACTCTTCCAGATACCGTTTCTCCTTGCCATTCTTATAATCCAGCAGCAACCGGTCGGTAGGAATATTCGATTGTTTATTTGTCAGAGACAGCTCGACACGGCCATACAACTCTCTGTAATCTTTCAGATGCTCCGCCCTTAGCGCAGCTTCTCCCTTTTGTACAGCTTGCGTGATGCGCCGGGTCACAGTTGCATGAGGATGTTCATAGCCAGTAAACTTATTTTCCGGAGCAAGCGTGAACAAGGTTTCGTTCAACTGGTAGGAAGTCCCGGCAGCAATCAGCAGAACGACACTATCCGCATTGTTCACCTGAATCATCCCGTGGTCTCCGTCTGCATCATTAAAAGCACTCATCTTGCCACCACTTGGCAACACCTTGATTTGGGCTTCGTACGGGAGACGGAAAAACTGGACTTCCCCGGTCATGGTAATCAAATCGCCTTGCGCAGACACACGTCCCGTCCGCCCGTTCTTCTCATCATTATATTCGCGCAAATAGGGAAGAACCGGCCGGAGAAGAAAAGTCACCTTTCCGGGTTTGTCCGCTTTCAGTTTGACAACAATGACATTGCTGGGATAATTGGCGAAATACTCCCGCGTATAATTTACGCCGTCGTACTCGTAACTGACCGTAGAGATGGCATCATCAAGAGACAGCGCACGACGATAGTTCATGGGGACCTGATGATGGATATCCAGGTAAATATCCGCAAAACTGGTAAGGCCTCCCCTGTTATAAGGCCCTTTGTTTCCGAGTGTTTTCTCGGTCAGTTGGATGCGCTCCGTATCCGTACGCCCGAAAACCGACGCTCCCATGTATCCGTTTCCGATAGGCAGGCTCCAGCGCTCCCAATCTTCATCGTAAGGAAAACCCCTGCTCTTAACACGGCTCACAGAACCGCTGTTAGGCGCAGGTTCATTATACCATAACACACTTTTCTTGCTTTGACCGGCCACCACATCAGGAACTTTTTTCGAAGAGTCCTGTGCATATAGAGTGACACCTGCATAATTCATAAAGAATATGCTTATGAATACAATCAATCTCTTCATTGGTTAGTTTTTATAGATATCATTTATTACAAGAATATCAATCTTCTCCCAAATTCTCAAACGACTTGCCGTCTACGATTTTGTCGGCTGCCATTTCTTTAGAATAATATTCCTTGGATATTTCAAAGTATTTCTTGAAAAGCCGTTTGGCGATTTCAATCTCGTCACCTTGCGTAATTGGTGTACGTGCCTTGTTATAGGTAGAAACAAAGTTCATCTCCCAATCCGCCATTTTATTGTAAAGCGCGTTGGCACGGAAATCTTCGCGTCCATAAGCCAGTTTCAGCCCTTCTTCCGTATACTCTTCCCCACGGTCGAGATAGCCCAGCATTTCATCATAGAACATTTGCCAACGCTTCAGATAGAAATTCTCAATCAGTCCGGCCCATTCACGCCAGGAGTAGTCGAAGATACGCGGGTCACCGTCCCCTCCCCAGATAGTCACCAGTGCGGTAGCATCCTTTTCGAGCAGGTTCTTTTCAGCTTCCGTTGTTCCCCAGCTACGGGCATCGGTCAGCCATTTATCAAAGTTGAATTCTTCGCGGGTACGTAGCAAGACATCCGTATCGTGCATCAATTCAAGAAAACGCTTGCTGTGCAAAAGGAAGTTCTTGCGGTCTTTCTTCTTGAAAGCACCTGCCGCACGTTTGTGCATCACTTGCCCTAAATTGGTAAGTATTTGACGTTGCAGGTCTACCAAATCGAAACGGTAAGGTTTGGAAGCTCCCAACTTGTCTGCTTCATCCAAAAGCAATCGTTGAGCTTTCCACAATAATAGCGGAGAATAAGGGATACCCAGTCCCTTGTTTGGTCCCGACTTCTTTACGTTCAACGCCGGACGGGCAGCAATGATAGAACTGCGTTCCGTACCGTTCGTTCCTTTTTTATAAGGACCTTCGAGAAGATACAGCCATGCCTGTGCTGTTTTCTTGGAAGATGCGCCATAACGGCGTGCCGCATAATCCGCCAGCCATTCTTCAAGATTCACCTTTCCGGCATGAAGGGGCATCTCGAATGTCAGTTCGTAAAAGACCGGATTCTGAATGATAGATTCCATAAACAGACCGGAACCACACACATTATCCCATTTGTCGCGAGCCGTCGCATACTGGTTGGAAGCTATCAGTCCCAAATCACCATGCATATTGATGCGACCGCCGAAATTGTGCAGATTACCCGCTACGACCGGATACCCCCAGACAGGAGCATTCTTGTTGTTCCTTTCCTCTTTGTGTGTCTTGTCGCAACGTCCGCCGCTCAAATCCAGAATCAGCAGGTCGGATTTGGGGACAGCCTTCACAATCGGCTCACGAAGACTCCACGACTGCATTGCCCACAACGCGTTCGGGTCGAACGACTTAAACAGTTGGTGAATCGCTTTTCCAACCGCATCCAGATACTCGGGAGTATCAACGGGCGGTTTCCCTTCGTGGAAAGGGTCGGCAGCGTAAACGCCATGCGCCCCGAAAAGCTTCTTCTCCTCTTCCAGGAAGTCACGTCCGAAAGAGAGGAACAAAGGGTCGGTAGGGTCAAGCTGTGCCGCTCCCTGAAAACCACACCATCCTCCCCGTTTGCTGATTTTAGCTTTCGGGAACTTCTTTCTCATTTCACGGGGTACATAACCGGAGAACCCTTGCTGGATAGGCTGCATGCCCAATTCCAACTGCCGGTTGATAATCTGCCTGCCCAGTTCGATATGCGACTCTATCCACGACAGTGGAAGCGGACCGCCGTAGCTCTGTATATTCTGCATCCACTGCCAGGCGAAATGTGCCGGACCGGTCAGGCAACCACGGGCTTCTTCGTCTGTAAATCCATACTTTAATAAGGTATTATACCATACGGCTTCCAGTCCGACTGCCGCAAGAGGCATATTGATGGAATTCATCGCCATATAGTCCAGTTCACGTTCCCAACGCTTCCAGTCCCACCAAGGAGCGGTATAACTGAACGTACAGTAATTCATATACACCCGGTACTTGCCGTTGATAACCTGTTGTTTCCCTTTTTGTGAAGCAACGGGCGCAGGCAGCGATTTGGGAAGTTTCAACTGGTCGCCAAACCAGGATACATGCGCCCCGCAGGTATACTTCAGATATTGGTTGTACGCCGTAGCCAAAGAGACAGGATTGTTTCCGCGCAGGATAACTTTTCCTTTCTTTCCGTCGATTTCATATACATCCTGTCCGTCCTTGCCGGCAGGAATCAGTTCCAGTACAAACTGCTTACTGTAGCCCGGGGTCACCCGTTCTATCAAACCGTAAGCGGCACGAATCCCGGTATCTTCTTTCTTGAACGCTGTGCTCAGGAAAAAAAGCCCGATGATGAATAAATAGCGGTAGAAAGGCAGTACCGCACTGCTTTGAGTAATTTTCATGGTTGTTCTTTTTTTGGTGGCTAAGATACGGGGGATTCCCGACAACGAGTTGCAAGAATAAACCGAATACTATCAAAGCCACTTTTTTCATGTTTGCAGAAAACGACCGGTTTGTAATTTTCCGTCATTCATTTGCAAAATAAGGTATTTCCGGTGAAATAACCGTTTTTATAAGTATTAGACTTACCTTTATAATCCGTTTTCATAAAGATGTCGTAGTTTTGAGCCAGAAAATTAATCTATCTGATATCATAAACGAATAACATTCACAACCATGAAAAGATTCTTATCTATCGTATTAATACTGACGCTAACCATAAGCGCTTTCGCACAACCACAGCAAGGAAAGATGAGCCATAATGAAAAGATGGGCTGGTGGCGCGAAGCCAAGTTCGGCATGTTTATCCACTGGGGACCTTACTGCCTCTACGGGGGAGTCTACAACGGATTCAACCAACGCCGCGGAGGAGCCGAATGGATTATGAACCGCTGTAAAATTCCCGTTCGCGAATACCGTGCCAAGGCAAGCACCTTCAATCCGACCAAGTTCGACGCGGAAGACATGGTGCTCACTGCCAAGAATGCCGGAATGAAATACATTATTTTCACGACCAAGCATCATGACGGATTCGCCATGTTCAAGAGTAATGCAAGCAACTTCAATATCGTAGATTATACACCTTTCAAGCGGGACATTGTAGACGAACTGGCCAAAGCCTGCCGCAAGCACGGCATCAAACTTGGATTCTACTATTCGCAAACTCAGGACTGGTGCAACCCCGGCGGTGGAACCATCCGCAAAGAGATGAAAGAAGGATGGGCCAACCCCGACTCTGTTGCCATCGACCAGTACACCAAAGCCAATCTGGGCGGTTGGGACTGTCTGCAACGTTCCGCTTCAATCGAAGATTATTTCAAGAATGTAGCTATCCCGCAAATCAAGGAACTGCTGACCAATTACGGAGATGTAGCCGTCATGTGGTGGGACACTCCGCACCGCATCTCCAAAGAGATTGCACAGGAAATCATGGACGAACTTGCCAAATACCCGCAGGTTATCATCAACGACCGTCTGAAACGTCCGGACTTCCCCGGAGATTACAAGACTCCGGAAGGACGTATCCCGAAAGCCAAAGACATCGAACGCGTAGACTGGGAAACCTGCATGAATATCGGTACCTCATGGGGGTATAAAAGCTGGGAGAACAAATGGAAAAATGCGGAAACCGTTATCCGCAACCTGAATACAATCGCTGCCCGCGGTGGAAACTACCTGCTCAATGTAGGTCCCGACCCGACCGGCACTATCCCGGCTCCTGCCATGAATTGCCTGAAGCAGGTAGGCGAATGGATGAAAGTAAACGGCGAAGCTATCTATGGCACACAACGCAGCGAAGTATTCCCGGCATGGGGAGAATGTATCCGCAAGGATGAGAAGAAAAACTCAGTCTATTACCTCTCGGTATTCAAATGGCCGAAAGACGGCAAACTGACTTTCGAAACTCCGCATAAGGTGAAAAAAGCAACTTTGCTTGCCGACAAATCGACACTGAAATTCAGCAAAACGAACAATGGAATCGTTATTGACGTACCTGCAAAAGCTCCGGACAAGATAGCAACTGTCATCAAACTGGAACTTTCAGGGAAACTGGCTCCGGTTGAATTAATATCCAATACAGCCAAAGCTTTCGAGATTGTTGATGAATAATTAATAGTAGACGAAAAAATATGAAGGTAAAAAGTCTATTGTTTTCAGGATGGATGCTCTTTTCCGCAGTATCAGGATACGGAAAAGACTATAAACTCTGGTATGACGCACCGGCTACCGTATGGGAAGAAGCCCTTCCCCTCGGTAACGGTCGCATCGGAGCAATGGTTTACGGCAATCCGACACAGGAAGTGTACCAACTGAATGAGGAGACATTATGGTCGGGGTATCCGCAGGACTGCAACAACCCGAAAGCGGCGGAAGTACTGCCACTGGTTCGCAAGGCCGTCGACGAAGGAGATTATGTCAAAGCCAGCGCCCTATGGAAGGAAAACGCGCAAGGACCGTACACAGCACGCTATCTCCCGCTGGCAAACCTAATGCTATCGCAACCGACAGAAAAACAGTCAAAGAACATATACAGAGATTTGAACATCTCAAACGCCACAGCTACGGTGACTTACGAAGCAGATGGAGTAAAATACCGCCGTACCTCATTTATCTCATACCCTGACCAGGTAATGGTGGTCAAAATGGAAGCGGACAAGAAGCAGTCAGTCTCTTTGGACGTACGGCTGAACAGCCTGTTACGCTATCAGGTCAAAGCGACCGCACAAGATGAATTGCTGCTGGACGGAAAAGCACCGAGCTACGTTGCCAACCGCGATTACGACCCGCGCCAGGTTATTTATCATGACCAATTAGGTTTGAAGTTTAAAGTAAAAGTTAAATTGTTGTCGAAAGGGGGAACGTATGCTTCGGGTGATTCTCTTCTCTCTATACGAAACGCAGACGAAGTGACGTTACTCCTATCGGCAGCAACCGACTTTTACCAACCGGAAATCAAGCTGAGTGACTGTAACCGCACTTACGAGGAACTGATAGACAGGCATCTCAAAGACTATCAACCACTGTTCAACCGTGTGGAACTCTCATTAGGGAAAAGCTCTCCTGAAAAGGAAAAGCTACCCACCAGCCAACGGTTGAAACAGTTTGCCGCCGCCCCCAACGATAACGGCCTACTGGAGTTATACTACCAGTACGGACGCTACCTGATGATTGCCTCATCCCGTCCGGGCGGACTCCCGGCCAACCTGCAAGGTATCTGGAATCACCGTGTACAACCACCCTGGGGTTCGAACTATACCACCAATATCAACACCGAGATGAACTACTGGATGACGGAAACAGCCAACCTGCCGGAATGTTTCACCCCTCTTTCCGACTTCATCCGACGCTTATCCGTAAACGGAGCCCAAACTGCCAGAATCAATTACGGCATGAACCGCGGATGGCTGGCACACCATAACTCGGACGCATGGGCACAAACGGCTCCTACCGGGGGATATGACACTGACCCGAAAGGTTCTCCACGCTGGTCTTGCTGGCCACTGGCAGGCGTATGGCTTTGCCAGCATCTATGGGAACATTACGCTTTCGGCGGCGACCGCCAATACCTGTCGCAAACAGCTTATCCCATCATGAAAGGCGCTGCCGAGTTCCTGCTGCAATGGTTACAGAAAGACCCGGAAAGCGGAAAATGGATAACGAATCCATCCACCTCTCCCGAAAACCGCTTCCGCTATATGGATAAAAACGGGCAGATACAAGATGCGGAACTAAGCCGTTCTTCGGGTATGGATCTCGGTCTTGCCTGGGATTTGCTGACCAACTGCATCGACGCTTCCCGTATCCTGAATACGGACGCTGTTTTCCGCAGCCAACTGGAAGAGGTACGTTCCAATCTCCAACCTTTCCGAATCGGCTCGAAAGGGCAGTTGCTGGAATGGGAAAAGGAATTTGAAGAAATCGACCCGAAACACCGTCACGTATCCCACCTGTTCGCCCTTCATCCGGGACGGCAGATTCTGCCTGAAAGGGATACAGAGCTCGCCAACGCCTGCCGCCGCACGCTGGAACTTCGCGGAGACGGGGGCACAGGATGGGCAATGGCATGGAAAATTAATTTCTGGGCCCGCCTGCACGATGGCAACCATGCATTCCTAATGCTGAAAAACGGATTGAAGTATGTAGACGCTACCCAGGAGAGCATCAAAGGCGGGGGCACATATGCCAACCTGTTCGACGCTCACCCGCCCTTCCAGATAGACGGCAACTTCGGTGGAACGGCAGGTATCACGGAAATGCTCTTACAGAGCCATGCCGGTTATATCCATCTGCTTCCCGCCCTGCCGGACAACTGGCAGGAAGGCAGTATCCACGGCATCCGTGCAAGAGGCGGTTTCACAATCGACATGGAATGGAAGAAGGGAAAAATCACCCGTCTGTCCGTCACTTCACATCTGGGCGGTACTTGCCGCATACGGGAAGGTGCTTCGGAAAAAGAAAGAACAATAGAGACTCAAAAAGGAAAGACTTATTCAATTCTATAAAAAAAATAACAGACCATGAAAAAGCAATATAAATCTATCGCATTAGCTTGTTGCCTTGCCATCAGTTGCAACACTTTCACCGCTTGGGCGCAAAGCGGAGACGAACAAGGGCTTGAAGTCCCCGGCAACACACAACTTCCCCAAGACAAGGAAGCCATTATAAAAGCCGGCAAAGGCTGGTGGAAAGAATCCCGCAAGAATTACGACGCACGAATGGCATGGTACAACGAGGCCAAGTTCGGCTGTTTCATCCATTGGGGTGTCTACTCCGTTCCTGCCGGCATCTGGAAAGGAAAGAAACTGGGCGGATATACGGAGCATCTGATGCGCAAAGGACGTATCCCTTTGGAACAATATAAGAAAGAACTTGTAGCCCCGTTCAATCCCACGGAATTCAATGCGGAAGAATGGATGCGCCACGCTTCGGAAGCAGGCATGAACTATTTCATCATTACTGCCAAGCACCACGACGGATTTGCCATGTATCCTTCGGATGCCTATCCGTATGACATGCGCCTGACAAAGTATGGCAAAGACCCGATGGAAGCACTGCGTAAGGCAGCCCGGAAATATGGCATCAAATTCGGTTTCTATTATTCGCACGCTTTCGACTGGGAACATCCGGACGCTCCGGGCAATGACTGGGATTATGACAATCCCGGCGGAGACAAGTTGCTGGGCGGAGCCAATTGGTGGACAGGGGAGCGCAAAAGTTTCCTGCCGAACGCCGAGAAATATGTGGAAGAGAAATCTATCCCCCAAATACAAGAACTTATCAAAAAGTATGATCCCGACATTCTTTGGTTCGACACGCCAAGCAAACTTCCCCTTTACTTGAATATACGTATCTTAGAAGCTATCCGCGAAGTCGACCCACAGAACAAGATTGTGGTGAACGGACGACTGGTAAGATTCGGTTCCCAGAATATGGGGGACTACCGCAATACGGGTGACCGCGCCGCTTTCTTCTTTCCTACAAAAGGGGTGTGGGAATCCATACCGACCACGAATGAATCTTACGGATACAGTGTCGTGGATACCGTACGCAAGTCTGTCCCGTTCTTCGTGCAGCTATTGGCAAGCGCCGCTTCAAAAGGTGGCAATATCCTGATGAATGTAGGGCCGATGGGAAATGGTAAATGGGATGCCAGAGACGTGGAAGTATTCCAAGGAATCGGCAAATGGCTGAAAGTAAACGGAGAAAGTATCTACGGGACACAACGCACCAACCTGCCCGTGCAACCGTGGGGAGTAACGACTCTGAAAGGAGATACGCTATATGCCCATGTCTATCGCTGGCCTTCCGATGGCAAACTGGTCATCGGTGGATTGCGGTCGGAAATCAAAAAAGGCTGGTGCCTTGCCAACAAAAAAACTTCGGTCAAGTTCAACCGGTTGAATGCCGATGACTACGAACTGGCATTGCCCGCCAAAGCTCCGGACAGCATGGATGCGGTAATCGCACTGATTCTGGACAAGCAACAGGCACCGAATCCCATCCGCCTGCTCGATGCCAGACAGAGCAATATCCTTTATACTTTCGATGCCCAGCTACAAGGCAGGGGACTTGGTTTCGGCGACGGCAAACCAAACCGTAACTACGTGAAGAACTGGAAAAACGAAAACCAGAGCATGAAGTGGAAACTTCGTCTCAATGAACCTGCCGAATATACCGTCTATCTGGACTATAACACCGCAGGCAAGAACGACACGGGAACTGTTATCATAGAAATCGCAGGGCAGAAGTTTGAAGTAAACTATCCCGCTTTCTACGAAAGAAATGGCAGCAGCAGTGTTCTTGTCGGCAAAGTGAAACTGGACAAAGGAGCATTGGAATGTAATTTGAAAGGCAAACAGCATACAGGAAACCAGTACATGAATCCTATCGCCGTGCGTCTGGAGAAGTAATTATGAAATTTGTATATTAACTCATCAAGTATGAAACGAAGAATACAACAATTATCACACACTCTCATGCTGGGTTTGTGTATAGGAATAGGTTCTTCCTGTACCCCTAAACTCGGAAATACGATAGTAGAAGACAACATGATGTTCGCCCAACTGCAATTACGGGTTGCCTTCGACGAGATAGACTATGCCCGCACCAACGAGTCGCCCGAAAGCCGGGAGAAACGAGAGAAAAACGGTTGGGGGGAACTCACCAACCCGCGTAACTCCGAACCGGACGGCAGCCTGCATCTTGTTCCGTCCAAAGACTGGACCAGCGGCTTCTTTCCGGGAGAATTATGGTATATCTACGAATATACCCAAAACAACTTCTGGAAAAAGAAAGCGCAGCAGCACACCGATATGCTGGAGCAGGAAAAAATGAACGGAAAAACGCATGACATGGGGTTCAAGATGTATTGCAGCTACGGCAACGGCTACCGGTTGACCCAAGACGAACGGTATAAAGAAATCCTGCTACAATCGGCACGTACCCTTGCCACCCGCTATAAACCGGCAGCCGGCATCATCCGTTCCTGGGATCACAACAAGAACAAATGGCAATGCCCTGTCATCATCGACAATATGATGAACCTCGAGCTATTATTCTGGGCAACCCGCGAAAGCGGTGACTCCACCTACTATAATATAGCGGTCAACCATGCACGGACGACGTTGAAAAACCATTTCCGACCGGATTATAGCTGCTATCATGTAATAGATTATGATACCATCACAGGAAATGTACTGAAAAAGAATACACACCAGGGGCTTTCACACGAATCGGCATGGTCGCGCGGACAGGCTTGGGCTTTGTACGGATATACCATGTGCTACCGCGAAACGAAGTTGCCCGAGTTCCTGCAACAGGCACAGAAAGTGGAAGAGTATCTCTTCAATCACCCCCATATGCCGGCAGACCTCGTCCCTTACTGGGATTTTGACGCTCCCAATATCCCGAACGAACCCCGGGATGCTTCATCGGCATCTGTGATTGCTTCGGCTCTCTACGAACTTAGCCTGTATGATACGGAAAACGCAGAGAAGTATCAGCAACAAGCAGACAGGATAATCGAAAACCTCGCAAAGAATTATCGGTCTGACATGGGACAGAACAACGGCTTCCTGCTGCTGCACAGCACAGGAACCAAACCTTCGAACACCGAAGTGGACGTCCCCATCGTCTATGCGGACTATTACTTTATCGAAGCCTTGATGAGAAAAGACAAATTGGAGAAAACAGGCAAACTCTTTTAAAAAGACAAAAACATGAAACGATTGATTTATATATTATGTATCTTGATAGGTTGTCTCGCCACATCGGAAGCAAAGGTACCCGCCAGGCATAAAATCCGCCTGACCGACAACTGGCTTTATCTCCGGGGAGACATCGGGAACATTTGGGAGGCAGTACGCCCAGCCAGTCCCGGCACTTCCGAAAGCGTGCCTTTATGGACTCCCGTCAGCCTGCCGCACTGCTTCAATGCAACGGATGCCGTAGACCCGGACGTAAACTACTACCAGGGTCCCGGCTGGTACAAGACATTGCTCGACATACAGAACCCTTACCCTAACGGACGCATCCTGCTCGACTTCGAGGGAGCCGGACAGAAAACGGAAGTTTATATCTACACCACTCTGGTAGCCTCTCACGTAGGCGGTTATGATGAATGGACGGCAGATATAACGGAAGCGGTACAGGCATTTGTCTCCACCCCCGAATACCAGAAACGTTTCAAGGGAAAAATCCCTCTCTCCATCCGGTGTGACAACAGCCGGGATGCGGAAATGATTCCTTCCGACTTGTCGGACTTCAACGTTTACGGCGGATTATACCGCTACCTGAACCTTGTATATGTGCCGGAAGTTTCCATCGAACGGTTGCAGATAGACGCCACAACAGACAAAAGCCTGAAAAAGGCAGAGCTTGCCGTACAGGCATTCTTCTATAATCCGGCAGATGTGAGAAAGGCGACCGCGCAGATTATCATAAAAAGCCCTTCGGGCAAAGTGATACTGAACGAAGAAAAGGAAGTGATGCCTCTCGGCAAATCCTCTCTGCTGGCAGCTACCATTCAGAAACCAGAATTATGGTCGGACGAACACCCGACACTTTATACCTGCGAAGTCATTCTGAAACACAACGGACAGGAGCAGAGAGCCACCGAACGTTTCGGCTTCCGCCACTTTGAATTTATAGAAAAAGGGCCTTTCATGCTCAACGGTTCACGCCTGTTACTACGCGGCACACACCGCCACGAAGACCATGCAGGCGTAGCCGCCGCTATGACGGAGGAACAGATGCGCAGGGAAATGACCTTAATGAAGCAGATGGGTGTCAACTTCATCCGCCTGGGACATTACCAGCAATCGGATATCATCCTCTCTTTATGTGACGAACTGGGTATCCTCGTATGGGAAGAAATCCCCTGGTGCCGCGGCGGACTGGGTGGCGAACGCTATCAAGCGCAAGCCAAACGGATGCTGACGAATATGATTCACACGCACCGGAACCATCCTGCGGTTATTATCTGGGGATTGGGTAACGAAAATGACTGGCCTAATGACTTCCCGGAATTTGACAAAGGAAAGATACGCACTTTCATGAAAGAGCTGCACGACCTGGCTCATCAACTGGACGACAGCCGGGTGACTGCCATCCGCCGGTGTGATTTCTGCAAGGATATTGTAGACATCTACTCTCCCTCTATCTGGGCAGGCTGGTACAGGGGCATCTTTACCGATTACAAAAATGCTTCCTACCACGAAATGCAACAAGTGAAGCACTTCTTCCACGCCGAATGGGGCGGCGACTGCCATGCCCGCCGTCACGCGGAAGACCCGTTTGCCAACCTGGACAAGATTGAAGGCGGAAAAGGTACGGACGAACGGGCGGGTGACGCTTCCCTTTACGGAGGAAACGCACGTGCGTCAAAAGACGGAGACTGGTCGGAAAGCTATATGGTACGCCTCATCGACTGGCATCTTAAAGAGCAGGAAACCATGGACTGGCTGACCGGCTCGGCTTACTGGCCGTTCAAGGATTTCTCCACCCCGGTACGTCCGGAGAATCCCGTTCCTTATGTCAATCAGAAAGGGGTGGTAGAAAGAGACCTTACTCCCAAAGAGACTTATTACGTTTTCCAATCCTACTGGACCAAGAAACCGATGATACATATCTACGGACATACATGGCCTATACGCTGGGGAAAAGCCGGTGAGAAGAAAGAGATACTGGTATATTCCAACTGCCCGCAAGTAGAGCTGATAGTCAACGGTACGTCACAAGGCATGAAGAAACGTAACAGCCAGGACTTCCCGGCCGCAGGACTTCATTGGAACTGCCTGTTGCAGACGGGAGAAAATACAATCATTGCCCGCTCACAAGGCAAGGAATCCATCGCAGATACCATACGTTTCGTATATGAAACCCGCCAATGGGGAGCTCCTGCACGGATACAGACAAAAGTCACTCCATGCGGAGAGGGTATTTCCCTGCTGGAAGCCCAACTGACAGACGCACAAGGCGTACCTTGCCTGGATGCTAAAAACTACATAGAATTCGGGCTGACAGGAGACGGCAAACTGATTGAGAACCTGGGAACTTCCACCGGTTCACGGAAAGTACAGGCATACAACGGCCGTGCAGCTATCCGCATAGACAAGAAAAAAGGTGAGTCCGTGGCATCCGTCCGTTGTGATATTCCACAAATTAAAACTACATTTGTTGTGATTAAATAAACAGACAACCATGAAAAACTATATGCTATTAATGATTGTTGCCTTTTTCCTGTTCACCGGAGCAGGAAAAACGGCAGCACAAATCCCCGCCACCCGTATCTATGACGGGGAGAAACTGGCCAAAGTAAAAGCACGTATCCATTCGGAGGAATACGCGCCTGCTTTCAACAAATTAATAAGTGACGCTGATAAAGCACTGAAAAGCAAACCTGTCTCTGTGATGGACAAAGAGATGGTTCCAGCCAGCGGTGATAAACATGATTATATGAGTATGGGGCCTTACTGGTGGCCCGACCCGACCAAACCGGACGGCCTGCCCTATATCCGCAAAGACGGAGTACGCAACCCCAACGCAACAAGCGACCGTACCAACATCGGGAAGACTATCAGTAATATATTGGCTTTAGGAACCGCCTACTATTTCTCCGGCAACGAGAAATATGCAGCCAAAGCTGCCGAGTTTGCCCGTGTATGGTTCCTGAATCCCGAAACACGTATGAACCCGAACATCAACTACGGTCAGATGATTCCGGGGCGCAACGGCGGCAAAGGCAGGGGATTCGGCATGATTGACGCTTATTCCTTCATCGAAGTACTGGATGTCGTGGAAATGATGAGTACCTCTTCTTCTTTCACGGAAGCAGACCGCAAAGGACTGAAACAATGGTTCACAGACTATCTGGAATGGATTCGGACAAGCCCCATAGCCAACGAAGAACGGACAGCGGAAAATAACCACGGGCTGGCATTCGACGTGCAGCAGACGGTCTATGCGCTTTTCACCGGAGATTCGGCATTAGCACGGAAAACAATCAGTGAATTCGCGGAAAAACGCCTGTTCCCGCAAATCGAACCGGATGGCAAACAGCCCCGTGAGCTGGCGCGTACCACAGGCTTCGGTTATACAAATTTCAATTTAATTCATATGATGGATATGTGTGCTATCTGCAAGACACTGGGCATCGACATCTATAACAGCACTTCCAAAGACGGACGCAATATGGCAAAAGCATTGGAATATATGGCTTCTTTCGTCGGCAAGCCACAAAGTGAATTTCCTTATCAGCAAATCAAAGGCTGGGACAGGGAGCAACAGTCCAGTTGCTGGGTATTGCGCCGCGCTTCTTTCTACGACAAGAAATCCGGCTGGGAGAAAATCAGTAAGAAATACATGAAAACTCCCTCATCAGACCGCAGATATTTATTGTATAGCTTAGAATAACCGACATGAAAAGTAAATTACTTCTTATCATCCTGACTGCTTTTCTCTGCCTTCATTCAAAAGCGGAAACAGCCTCAAAAGCAGCTCCCAAGACTCCTAAAATAAAAGTAGCCTGTGTGGGCAACAGCATTACCGCCGGAGCCGGTATCAAAAACCGTGACAAAGACAGCTACCCCATGATGTTGGGACAAATGCTGGGAAAAGAATACGATGTACGCAACTTCGGTGTCAGCGGCCGGACAATGCTTCAGAAAGGAAATTCGTATATGAAGGAAAAAGCCTACAAACAGGCACTCGACTTCCAACCGGATATCCTGATTGTAAAGCTGGGCACAAACGATACCAATCCTTCTTTCTGGAAATACAAAAGTGAATATTCCAAAGATATGCTGACCATGCTTCAGGCCTTCCGCCAAAAATCGCCTTCAGTGAAAATATATCTTTGTTATCCGGTAAAGATAAACGGTGAACGGCTGAACGCACGCGACAAAGTAATCACAAAGGAAGTAATTCCCATGATTAATAAGGTGGCCGGACAAATGGACGCACAAGTAATAGACCTACATACCCCTACCGAAAATATGCCGGAGAATTTCGTTGATGAACTTCACCCCAACGAACAAGGTGCACACGTACTTGCAAAAGTTATCTACAAAGCACTGACAGGCAAAGAAACGGCTCACGAAATACAGCCGCTCCCCGGTCTGAAAGGAAAGTGGAAAGGATACGAACGGTATGATTTTACATACAAGAACAAAGCTGCTATCGTAGTACGTCCGAAAAAAGCACTGGAAGGAAATCCCTGGATATGGCGCCCCGCCTTTTTCGGTTCTTTCGCCTATGCAGATGAAGTACTGCTTAAAGAAGGTTTCCACGTTGTCTATTATGACTTGACCCACCAATACGGTTGCCCAAGCTCTATCAAAGCCGGAACGGATTTCTACAATAATATGGTTTCCCAATACGGGCTTTCTTCCAAAGTGACATTGGAAGGAATAAGCCGCGGAGGTTACCAGGCACTGCAATGGGCGATTGTGCATCCTGAAAAGGTAGCGTGCATATATCTGGACAATCCGGTATGCGATATGTTCAGTTGGCCGGGAAAACAAAGAGAAAAGTTATGGAAAGATTTCCTGAAATTATGGCAACTGGACGAAACTATCACTCCAGAAACGTTCAAAGGCAACCCGATACACCATCTGCAAGCATTGGCAGAACAGAAAGTACCGATTCTTGCCGTATGCGGGGATAGTGATAAAGTCGTTCCTTTCGCGGAGAATATGAAGCTAGTCCGGGACGCTTACGTCAAACTGGGCGGACCGGTGGAACTGATTATCAAACCGGGAGCCGACCATCATCCTCACAGTTTGGAAAAGCCGGAACCTATCGTCGACTTTATCATCCGGCATCAACCCGCCTATCAGAAGAAACAGTATTATAATGTACGCGGCAGCCTGGCAAACTCTTTCATCCGTTTTGAGAAGGAACGGAAAGGCCGTGTCGCTTTCTTCGGCGGTTCTATCACAGAGATGCGCGGTTGGAGAAATATGATTCAAGACCAACTGAAACAACGTTTCCCTTTCACCGAATTCGATTTTGTCGATGCCGGCATACCTTCAACCGGAACAACTCCCCATGCCTTCCGAATGGAAAACGACGTATTGTCAAGAGGAGATATCGACCTGCTGTTTATCGAAGGTGCCGTAAACGACCATACCAACGGGTTCTCGCCACGCGACCAAATCCGGGGAATGGAAGGGGTAGTCCGCCATGCACTGACGGCAAATCCTTATACCGACATTATCATGCTGCACTTTGTATACGAGCCTTTCCTTCAGATGTTCCCCAAAGGGCAGACACCGGATGTTATCCTGAACCACGAAAGGGTTGCCAATCATTATCTGATTCCTTCCATTAATTGTGCGCGAGAAGTTTCAGAGCGGATAGAAGATAAAGAATTCACCTGGAAAGAATTCGGCGGTGTACATCCTAAATGGTTCGGACACAAGTTTTATGCAGCCGATATACAAGCACTATGGGACGAAATGTGGTCATTGCCGGAGAATAGTACGCGCCAGCCGCACGAAATACCTGCAAAGGCTTTGGAAAGAAAGATATGACAGACCGGCTCCTTGAATCTTCTGGAAAGGGCTACTAAAAAAAACAATCTTTATTAAAAGGAGAAACCGCCATAGTGGTTATTATAAACATAATTATTATATTTGCAATAATCATGTTTATAATAACCACTATGTCCATTGTCAATAACCCTTTTATCGTAGGCGGATACCTATCTCCTCATTACTTCTGTGACCGGGAAACGGAAACAGAGCAACTGATTCGTAATATTACGAATGGCAGGAATGTCGTAATCATCTCTGTACGTCGTATGGGAAAGACAGGGCTCATCCGCCATTGTTTTTATCAGGATAAGATAAAAGAGAATTATCACACCTTCTTTATTGATATATATGCCACATCCAGCCTGCGGGAGTTTGTCTTTGCTTTGGGGAAGGAAATCTTTGAAAGACTTAAACCCAAAGGAATGAAATTCATAGAACGGTTCTTCTCCATAATCTCATCTCTACGGGCCGGATTCAAACTGGATACTATCACAGGTGAGCCAACCTTTGACATTGGATTAGGAGATATCCATGCAGCGGAAACAACGTTGGATGAAATCTTCGCTTACCTGGAACAAGCAGATAAACCCTGTATCGTTGCCATTGATGAATTTCAGCAAATAGGCAATTATGCGGAAAAGAATGTAGAAGCCATATTGAGAACTAAAGTCCAACATTGCCAAAATGCCCGTTTCATCTTTGCCGGAAGTCAGAAGCATATTATGATGAATATGTTCAACAGTCCGGCTCGGCCTTTCTACCAAAGCGTCAATATGATGCAACTAAAAAGTATCCCACTTACAGAATACAAGGCATTTGTTAAAAGGCTTTTCCTTGAAAATGAAAAGCACATTGAAGAAGAACTGATAGACGAAGTATATAATTTCTTTGAAGGACATACCTGGTATATACAACTCATGTTTAATGAATTATATATACTGACCGGAAAAGGGAAATTATGTAGCCGTTCCCAACAAACCATCGCTCTGACCAATATCCTTCAGATGCAGGACTTCACTTACCAGGAGATTTTCTCCCGCCTTCCGGAGAAGCAGAAAGAGGTACTCATCGCTATAGGAAAAGAACAAAAAGCGATAGGAGTAACTTCAGGAAAGTTTATAAAAAAGTATAAGCTAAGTACTCCCAGTTCCGTACAATCTGCGCTCAAGGGGCTACTGGAGAAGAATTTAGTCTCTCAAGAACAGAATCAGTATGAAATATCCGATAGACTGTTAGGGGTGTGGTTACAAAAAAACTATTAAGGGCACTGTCTATGTACATATCATGCAGCTATCATTACAACCACCTAATTTTTTCTCTTATGAAAATATTGAAAGTTTTCCATATCGTTATTGCCGTTACCGGGCTACTGACCGGACTGCTCTTCTCCTCTTCCATATCTGCCCAGGATATTTCGGGCACCTGACACGGAAAACTAACCGTCCCCACCGGTTCGTTGACTATCGTATTCCACATTAATCAAACAGAACAGGGAACTTATGTCACAACACTCGACAGCCCCGACCAGGGAGCCAACGGTATAAAGACGCAATCCACTTCTTTCAAGGACTCCATAGTGACAATTCAGATACCTTCTATCCATGCTTCCTACAAAGGTAAATTGAGCAGTAACCATACGATAAGCGGAACTTTCACGCAAGGAATGCCCATACCGTTGAATCTGGAAAAGGGAGAAGCCGCTCCCCCAAAACGTCCGCAAGAGCCTCAGCCGCCTTTTCCTTATAGAAGCGAAGAAGTCACGGTAAGGAATGAACAGGCCGGAATCAATCTTGCAGGCACGCTGACTCTTCCCGAAAAGGGAAGTAAATTTCCGGCAGTGGTTATGGTGACAGGAAGCGGCGCACAGAACCGGAATGAAGAGATTATGGGACATAAACCTTTCCTTGTCATCGCCGACTATCTGACCCGAAACGGAATCGCAGTGCTGAGATGTGACGACAGAGGAACAGCCGCATCGCAAGGTGACCACACAACTGCCACCAACGAGGATTTCGCAACAGATACGGAAGCTGCCATCAACTATCTGCGTGGCAGAAAAGAAATAAACACAAAGAAGATTGGCATAGTTGGACATAGCGCAGGCGGAATTATAGCATTCATCGTAGCCGCCAAAGACCCGTCGGTTGCATTTATTGTTTCATTGGCAGGAGCCGGTGTAAGAGGTGACAGCCTGATGCTGAAGCAGGTAGAATCAATTTCCAAATCCCAGGGAATGCCGGATGCGGTTTGGCAGGGAATGAAACCGTCTGTACGAAACAGATATGCCATACTGCAACAGGCGGACAAAACAACAGGCGAACTGCAAAAAGAATTATATGCAGATGTTACTAAAACGATGTCGCCCGAACAACTGAAAGATTTGAATACCGTACAGCAGATTTCCGCCCAAATCAGTTCAATGACTTCGCCATGGTATCTCCATTTTATGAGATATGACCCCGCCAAGGATATGAAGAAAATAAAATGTCCCGTTTTTGCGTTAAACGGAGAAAAGGATATTCAGGTGGATGCCGCCATGAATCTGACAGCCATCCAACAAAGAATCAATGAAAATGGAAATAAGAAAGTAACTGTAAAAGCCTATCCGAACTTAAACCATCTGTTTCAAACCTGCCAAAAAGGTACATTGGCCGAATATGGACAACTGGAAGAGACTATCAGTCCGGAAGTATTGAAGGATATTACTGATTGGATAAAAAAACAATAAGCCCATCAAATGTATTACCTTCCATTTAGACTGATATTATACAAATTGATTTAAATCAAAATCTATCCGTGCGAACTCACTCTGACTGATTTTGTTTTACCTTTGCAGCCGAAAAAAAGCAGCGGCAGGTAATTAAGGTAAAAAGTAACAGTATCAGGTATAGTTTCGTATGAAGAAAAGTCTTATCGCATTGGCGTTCGGTACCTTGGGATTAGGTATTGCCGAATTTGTAATGATGGGAATATTGCCCAACGTGGCAAAAGATTTAGGTATCAGCATCCCCATGGCGGGACATTTCATTTCAGCTTACGCCTTAGGCGTTTGTGTTGGCGCACCTGTACTGACACTGGCTCGCAAATATCCGTTGAAACATATTCTCTTGGTATTAGTCACCTTGATTATGGCAGGTAATATCTGCGCGGCTATGGCTCCCAATTATTGGGTGTTGCTTGCTGCCCGTTTCATCTCCGGTCTACCTCACGGAGCATACTTCGGCGTGGGTTCCATTGTTGCCGAAAGACTGGCTGACAAGGGAAAAGGTTCGGAAGCTGTTTCGATTATGATTGCCGGAATGACTATTGCCAACCTTTTCGGCGTACCGTTGGGAACTTCTCTCAGCACCATGCTTTCCTGGCGTGCCACCTTCCTGTTGGTAGGTATTTGGGGAGTTGTCATCTTGTATTATATCTGGCGTTGGGTTCCTCACGTGGAAGGATTGAAAGATACAGGTTTCAAGGGACAATTCCGCTTTCTTAAAACTCCGGCGCCGTGGCTGATTCTCGGTGCTACGGCATTAGGAAATGGTGGCGTATTCTGTTGGTATAGCTATATCAATCCCATGCTGACACACGTTTCCGGTTTCTCTGCCGAAAGTATTACTCCTTTAATGATTCTTGCCGGCTTCGGAATGGTAATGGGGAATCTGATTAGCGGACGTCTCTCCGACCGCTATACTCCCGGAAAGGTGGGAACCGCTGCGCAGGCACTTATCTGCATTATGCTATTGCTCATATTCTTCCTTTCACCTTACAAATGGGCGGCAGCTTTGCTAATGTGTCTTTGCACGGCAGGATTGTTCGCAGTCTCCAGTCCCGAACAAGTATTGATTATCCGCGTGGCAAAAGGCGGAGAGATGTTGGGAGCCGCTTGCGTACAGGTTGCCTTCAATTTGGGAAATGCTATCGGTGCTTATGCAGGCGGACTTGCCATCAGCAGCGGATACCGCTATCCCGCACTCACCGGTGTTCCGTTCGCATTGATTGGATTTACTCTGTTCCTGATTTTCTATAAGAAATATCAGTCCAAATACGAAAGTTCCTGAAACAGTTATACCCGAAAAAAAGAAAATCAAGCTATCGGATGAAAAAAGAAAGAGCCGGACGGTTATTGATTCAATAATTTACTATCTTTGTACGGTCGTAGCGCGACATGTATTTACATTTTAGATAAAAAAGCGTTTACTGGTTTCTGTGCAAATGAAAAGTCGAAATTATCAAGCACACACGAAAACAGACGAATGCTCCCTGCAATAGGCGGGGGGTATTTCCTGTTTGTGTATAAGGGCTTCGACTCCCTCTCTGACGGATAGGCAAATACCTTTCCGCTTTTTTTATGCCCATACGTTTGCAAAAGATATGAAATATAATCTTGCAATAACTATACAGGCAAGTAGAATCAGACAGGAGTGTCCCGCGTCTGACGGCTATTAAGTTGAAATCGCAACATTCAGGTGTTGCTACTTGCCTTTTACGATATTCTTTTTTAAGGCTAGCTACCCCCCGAAGGGGAGCAAATGGATTTTATCCGGCTGCTCCCCTTATTTTTATGAATCCCACAGGCAGGATGGGACTATCAGCAACGGTTTGTTCAATATTCAATAATTAGTTTTATTGCGACTTTTCTTTTGCCATGTATTGATAATGTGTATATCTGCACAAAACTCATATCAAAAATGTGATGATTTATATATGAGGACGCTATTCTATGGCTGGAGCAGGCAGGACTCATTAATAAGGTTGTGTTAAGCAAGTCGCCAAAGTTCCACTTGAAGGCTTATGATGATTTGGGCGGAAAAAGAATAGCTTGTTCATTCCAGTTCGCATCGGTTATGAATCAAATCCGTACGGTTTTGAATCTTTTCTATTCTGTTTAACTCATTTCAGTACGTTGTGTTTTAATGTGGGTTCCCTGGCTATGTTGTTTAGAGAAACATAAGTTATGAAGTAAGGAAGTGTTAGTTATGTTGCCTTTATCCTTGCGTTAGGCTGCCGGTATTCTTTCATTAGATTACCGGTAGTGTTATCTCACTACGGCCGTGGTAACTATTCGTCACGGCCGTGATGAATTAGTGATATCGGTAATCTAACGAAAGGATACCGAAGAGATAACGTTAATATCCCGTTAGTATATCCTATGTTTTATAGTAGGATGGGATGATAATACCCTGAGAGTAAAAGTTACTCTCAGGGTGCTATCATGACCTGCTCTCATAGCTGAAGCTACGATGAATAAAGGCTTTGAAGAAATTTATGAGGGTATGAGGGTAAATCGTGAAAATTTTTGTTTGGAGTGCGTGTTTATTTCTGAAATCGAATTAGTTTATTTTCGCATCAGTTTTGTTCATTACAGTTGCATTTTCTTCTCTTTTTACTTGAAAATCAACAAATTATTTTTATCTTTGTGAGAAGTGCAAGCCTTTCGTTTCTAATAACTTAAAAAACGACGAGTATGAAACAGCAGTATCTGTTCGACCGCTTCTCGCAGCAAGCGTTGCAAACCCTGCATCGCTACCGTGCTGTCATGTTCAGCCCCACCTTCCGTGATATGTAAATTGCAATTTGAGATTTTTTTCTTCATTTTCCACAATCTACATAGAACAAATTCTTATGGACAAACAATTTCAACCGACCCTTTCTGAAGTACGGGATTGGGTACTCAAGCTATATCAGACTTGTGAAGATACCATTACCAAAGCCGAACGCCGGGAACAGCATAAATACGCCGTTATGGTACAACGCCCGCAGGACAAGAAGTTCCTGGTCAAGATGCTTGATGAATCATCGCAAATCCGCGACCGGAAAATACTTGCCAAACGCATCAAGACTCTTCTCGACCAATACGGCGTACCCGAATTTCTGAATAAACGGGATACTTTCTTATTCAAGATGTACCAGGCATTCGGCTATCATTTCGATTTTATCGCTATCCCGATTATCAAAAAGCGCCTGCGCATGGATACCTCGCAAGTCATCATCAACGAGGAACGTCCGCAACTCACAAAGCATCTCGCTACCCGCGCCAAAGAGAGAATCGGACAGAACGTAAATCTGCTGGGTGAAGTAGTGCTTGGCAACGGGGAAGCCGACCATCGTTACCACCATTATTTAGAAGCATTGGAATCACCCGATATCAATTATATCTCTGTGAAAATATCGGGAATCTACGCTCAGACGCATGCCCTGAATTATGAGGAAAGTTTTCCCGAACTCGTCTCGCGAATGTCCGCACTCTATCAGAAGGCTATTGATTTCCCGTATATAGACGAAACCGGTGCCAGACAAGCAAAATTCATCAATCTGGACATGGAAGAGTACAAAGACGCGCACTTCACATTGCGTCTTTTCAAGACTGTGCTCAGTCTGCCGCAGTTTAAGAATTACTCTGCGGGAATCGTTGTTCAGGCTTATCTGCCGGATGCGCATGATTTCCAAACGGAATTGTTGGAATTTGCCAAAGCCCGTATAGAGGAAGGCGGTGCTCCTATCAAGATGCGTCTCGTGAAAGGTTGTAACCTGGAGATGGAGACGGTCATTTCTTCCTTGAGAGGTTGGCCGAATCCGATTCTTCCTTCCAAGACGGAAGTGGACGCCAACTATCTGCACCTGTTGGAACGGGCATTGATGCCCGAAAATGCCAAGGCACTGCATCTTGGTGTAGCTTCTCATAATCTGTTCTCTATCGCTTACGCTTATTTGCTAGCTCAGAAGTACGGCACAGCCGAATTTATGACCTTCGAAATGCTGGAAGGAATGGCCAATCATCTATGGCGTGCCCAGTCTATGCTCGGCAATCGGGTGATTCTCTATACTCCGGTGGTAAAGAACGAGCATTTCCTGAATGCAGTTTCTTATCTTGTCCGCCGGATGGATGAAAACACGGCACCTGACAACTTCCTGACTCACTCTTTCAATCTGAAACCGGATACGAAAGAATGGGATTTCCTTGCGAAGCAGTTTGAAGATGCGTATGCGATGAAAGATACTATTACTCATGTATCGCCACGCGTTCAGAATCGTAATCTCCCTTATACTCCCATCGCGCCGTCGGATATGATGAAGAATGAACCGGATACGGATTTCGATTTGTCACAGAATCAGGAATGGGTACGTCGCATCTTCGCCAAATGGAAGAAAAACGGGACGGAAGAACCGGAAATTATTCCGTTACAGATAGGTGCGGAAACAGTAGTATGTGAAAGCCGTTATAAATATCTCGACCGTTGTCAGAATGATGAAGTCTGTATCTGTGAAATGTCACAAGCGGACAGCGGGCAAGTGGAAAAGATTATCGGGATTGCAGAAGCAGACCCTGCCGGATGGAGAAAGACTACACTGGAAGAACGGCATCGGATTATGTACGAAGCATCCAACCGGTTGGCCGACATGAGGGGCGACCTGATAGGTTGCATGTGTGCCGTGACGGGTAAAACGGTGATTGAGGGTGATGTGGAAGTTTCGGAAGCGGTAGATTATGCCCGTTTCTATACGACGGCGATGAAGAAGTTTGCCGTATTGGATGACATAGAGATGAAGCCGAAGGGAACGATATTGGTTATTTCTCCCTGGAATTTCCCTTGCGCTATCCCCGTAGGTGGTATAGTGGCGGGATTGGCAGGCGGAAACACGGTTATCCTGAAACCTGCTACTGTGGCAGCTCCGGTTGCCTGGATGTTTGCCAAGGCATTTTGGGACGCAGGTGTACCCAAAGAAGCATTACAGGTCATCATTACCAACCGGGAAGCACTGAAAGTACTGACTACCGCTCCCGCCATCAAGCATATTATCCTGACAGGCGGCACGGATACCGCCCAAAATATCGCAAAGACTGCTCCGGCAACTCCACTATCCGCAGAAACCGGTGGCAAAAACGCCATTATCCTCACAGCATCGGGCGACCGCGACCATGCTATCATGAATATCGTCGCTTCCGCCTTCGGCAATGCCGGACAGAAATGTTCCGCCTGCTCACTGTTGTTGGTAGAACGCTCGGTCTACGAGGATGAGAACTTCCAAAGCAAACTGAAAGATGCGGCAACAAGTCTGAAAACAGGCAGTGTCTGGAATGCCGGAAATGTGGTAGGCCCGATGATTACCAACAAGAATGACAAACTGCTGAAAGCCTTCAATCTCAGACCGGGAGAGTCGTGGCTGGTTCCACCGCGCTTTATCGACGAGAAAGAATATATATTGGCCCCCACCGTAAAATGGGGAGTAAAATCGGGGAGCTTCTCTTTCTGCACTGAGTTATTCGGCCCGCTACTAAGTGTCGGCTGCATTGATAGTCTCGAAGAAGGTATTGACTTGGTCAATGACCTGTACTACGGATTAACTTCAGGATTACAGAGCCTCGACGAAGCTGAACAGAAACTATGGAAGGACACCCTATCGGCAGGAAACCTATATATCAACCGGGGAATTACGGGAGCAATCGTCAACCGTCAGCCATTCGGCGGAATGAATATGTCCGCTTTTGGTGGCGGCCTCAAAGCGGGCGGCCCCAATTATTGCACTTGCTTTGTAGAAATCACAGACAAGCCGGACAGCAAGACTGATTATAAACAAAGCTATGAGAAAGCCTGGCAGGAAGAATTCTCAAAAGCCAAAGACATCAACAAGCTATACGGGGAACAGAATCTTTTCCGTTATCTGCCTCTGTATGAAATGATTCTGCGTCTATTCCCGGAGGATACGGACGAAGAAGCATTGATGATTGCCTATGCGGCAAAGATCTGCGGAACACCGCTCGCCATCAGCTTCGACCCGACTGACAACCGTAGTGCCGCACTTGCCGGAGCCGGTTGCGAACTAAGGGAAGAGTCAATGGAGAAATTTCTGGAAGTAATGATAGATTATGCAAGAATACGGACTTGTTCGCCCAATATTCCCCAAAAAATGTATGAAGTAGCTGCGGAATATGATATGTACATTGCGACAGCACCGCCCGTTAAGCAAGGACGCATCGAGTTGCTGCACTATATCCAGGAACAAAGTATCTCTTTCGAGTATCACCGGTACGGTAGTATTTCCGAAGTGCCGCCTTGCGAGTAGTAATGAAATGAATACTTTCTCCCCTTATTCTTCCGGCTTAACTTTCTAATTGGAAGTAGCCGGGAATAAGGGGAGAAGACAGAAAGTGCACCAAGTTTCCTTTATTAGTTCAAAAATGATTATCTTTGCAAACTAAAACGAGCAACTTGGTAACAAAAGTAATAATAGATTAATATGGCATTGCAATGTGGTATCGTAGGACTACCGAACGTGGGTAAGTCAACACTTTTCAACTGTTTGTCGAACGCAAAGGCACAAGCGGCAAACTTCCCTTTCTGTACAATTGAACCGAATGTAGGTGTAATCACCGTTCCCGATGAACGTCTGAATGCACTGGCAGAATTGGTACATCCCCAAAGAATCGTCCCTACAACAGTAGAAATCGTAGATATTGCCGGACTGGTGAAAGGCGCAAGCAAAGGTGAAGGACTGGGAAACAAGTTCCTTGCCAATATCCGTGAGACGGATGCAATTATCCACGTACTCCGTTGCTTCGACGATGAGAACGTGACGCATGTAGACGGAAGTGTAAATCCTGTCCGCGACAAAGAAATCATCGACTACGAACTTCAGTTGAAGGATTTGGAAACTATCGAAAGCCGTATCCAGAAAGTGCAGAAACAGGCGCAAACAGGTGGTGACAAAGCTGCAAAACAGGCTTACGATGTGCTGGTTCAATACAAAGAAGCTTTGGAACAAGGCAAATCGGCACGTACCGTTACTTTTGAAACCAAAGACGAACAGAAGATTGCCCGTGAACTGTTCCTGCTGACCAGCAAACCGGTAATGTACGTCTGCAACGTAGACGAAGCAAGCGCGGTAAACGGAAACAAATACGTCGATATGGTACGCGAAGCCGTGAAAGACGAGAATGCAGAAATCCTGGTTGTCGCAGCCAAGACAGAAGCGGACATCGCCGAACTGGAAACGTACGAAGACCGTCAGATGTTCCTTGCCGAGGTAGGTCTGGAAGAATCGGGCGTGGCGCGTCTTATCAAATCAGCTTATAAATTATTGAATCTTGAAACTTACTTCACAGCCGGCGTACAGGAAGTACGTGCCTGGACGTACGAAAAAGGATGGAAAGCTCCGCAATGCGCAGGTGTTATCCATACCGATTTTGAGAAAGGCTTTATCCGTGCAGAAGTTATCAAATACGAAGATTATATCCAATATGGCTCGGAAGCAGCCGTGAAGGAAGCCGGTAAACTGGGTGTGGAAGGAAAAGAATATGTCGTACAGGATGGCGACATCATGCATTTCCGTTTCAACGTGTGATTATCGGTAATCACCGACGACTTATTAATTACTAATTCGCTAACAACATGAAATATCTCATTGCAGGAACGGGAGGTGTAGGCGGCAGTATCGCAGGATTCTTGTCGCTGGCAGGCAAAGATGTAACTTGTATTGCCCGTGGAGCTCATTTACAGTCAATTCAGACAAACGGCCTGAAACTGAAGTCGGATTTAAAGGGCGAACATACGCTCCGAATCCCGGCAACTACGGCTGAAGAATTTAACGGGAAAGCAGATGTGATATTTGTATGCGTGAAAGGTTATTCGGTCGATTCCATCGTAGAACTGATAAAAAGGGCAGCACACAAAGATACGGTTGTCATCCCTATTCTGAATGTATATGGAACAGGGCCGCGCATACAGAAACTTGTTCCGGAAGTCACTGTCCTGGATGGTTGTATCTATATCGTAGGCTTCGTTTCCGGCACTGGAGAAATTACCCAAATGGGCAAGATATTTCGCTTGGTATATGGCGCCCATCACGGCACGGTCGTAAAACCCGGATTACTGGAAGCTATCCGGCAAGACTTGCAGGAAGCAGGCATAAAGGTAGACCTGTCACCGGACATCAACCGGGATACGTTCATCAAATGGTCGTTCATCTCCGCAATGGCGGTAACGGGTGCTTACTACGATGTTCCGATGGGAGAAGTGCAGAAACCGGGAAAGGTACGGGATACATTTATCGGACTTTCTACGGAAAGCGCCGCTCTCGGAAAGAAACTGGGCGTTGAATTCCCGGAAGACCCCGTCAGCTATAATCTGAAAGTGATTGATAAGCTCGACCCCGAAAGCACCGCTTCCATGCAGAAAGACCTGGCACGCGGACATGACTCGGAAATCCAAGGTCTGCTCTTCGATATGATTGCGGCAGCCGAAGAACAGGGAATAGATATACCGACCTACCGGATGGTTGCGGAGAAATTCAAAGAATCTAATCATTAACATTAATCCAATCATAGAATGAATACCATGCTATTATCCATCAACTGGAACCCGAACCCCGAACTATTCAACCTGTTCGGCATTTCTATCCGTTACTACGGATTACTGTGGGCAGTAGGAATATTCTTTGCTTATGTTGTTGTTCACTACCAGTACCGGGATAAAAAGATAGAGGAGAAGAAGTTTGACCCGCTTTTCTTTTACTGTTTCTTTGGTATTCTGATCGGTGCCCGCCTGGGACATTGTCTGTTCTATGATCCGGGATATTACCTGTCTCATTTTTGGGAGATGATTCTTCCCATCAAATTCATGCCGGACGGAAACTGGAAATTCACCGGATATGAAGGATTGGCCAGCCACGGCGGTACACTAGGATTGATAATTGCCCTTTGGCTGTATTGTCGTAAGACGAAGCTTCATTATATGGATGTGCTGGATATGATTGCCGTAGCTACGCCAATCACAGCCTGCTTCATTCGTCTTGCCAATCTGATGAACTCCGAGATTATCGGTAAACCGTCTGATGTGCCCTGGGCATTCGTTTTCGAGCGCGTAGATATGTTACCCCGCCATCCGGGACAGCTTTACGAAGCTATCGCTTATCTTATCCTGTTCTTCATCATGATTTTCCTGTATAAGAATTACAGCAAGAAACTGCATCGCGGCTTCTTCTTCGGCCTCTGTCTGACGTATATCTTCACCTTCCGCTTCTTTATCGAGTTCCTGAAAGAGAATCAGGAAGATTTCGAGAACAGCATGATGTTCAATATGGGACAATGGTTAAGCATTCCATTCATCATAATAGGTATCTACTTTATGTTCTTCTATGACAAGAAGAAGAAGAAAGTAGCCTGAAACGGAAAAAGAAAAAGGGATTGGTGATTTAAACATCACTAATCCCTTTTTTTATCATTTACTCTTTTCTTGTTAGAGTGGATATCATTTTCTTATTTCCCCCTGACTATCTTCTTTATATCATTCAGCTTATTCAGCGCTTCAATCGGAGTGAGATTATTCACATCCAAATTTAATATCTCATCACGAATCTGACAAAGAATCGGGTCATCCAACTGGAAGAAGCTCAACTGCATACCACCACGGTTCTCGCTCACTTCCGCCAATGGCTTGCCTGCTATTCCCTGTTGACGATTATCAGATTCAAGCTGTTTCAATATCTCGTTGGCGCGTTTCACGATGCTTTTCGGCATACCCGCCATCTTTGCCACATGGATACCGAAAGAGTGTTCACTGCCACCACGTTCCAGTTTACGAAGGAAGATTACCTTGTTATCCACTTCTTTCACCGATACATTATAATTCTTGATACGCTTGAAGGATTTCTCCATCTCATTCAATTCATGGTAGTGCGTAGCAAATAAAGTACGTGCTTTTGCCTTCGGATGCTCATGGATATATTCTACAATTGCCCAGGCAATGGAAATACCATCATACGTAGACGTACCGCGGCCTAATTCGTCAAACAGCACCAGGCTTCGGGAAGAAACGTTGTTCAGAATATCCGCCGCTTCGTTCATTTCCACCATGAATGTAGATTCACCTACAGAGATGTTATCACTCGCTCCCACACGGGTGAATATCTTATCCACCAGTCCGATATGTGCACTCTCGGCAGGAACAAACGAGCCGATTTGTGCCAACAGCGTAATCAACGCCGTCTGACGCAAGAGTGCCGACTTACCCGCCATATTGGGGCCGGTTATAATGATAATCTGCTGCGTATTACTATCCAGCATCACATCGTTGGCAATATACTTCTCACCGATAGGAAGCTGCTTCTCAATCACCGGGTGACGCCCCTGACGAATATCCAGTACGTCATTATCCTCAATGACCGGACGGATATAACGATTCTCACGAGCCACATTGGCAAATGACAACAGACAATCCAGCCGGGCAATCTGATTCGCGTCAATCTGTATCTGCGGAATAAATTCCATCAATGCCTGTACTAAATCCGTATATAGCTGCGTTTCCAGCACCAGAATCTTATCTTCCGCCCCTAAAATCTTCTCTTCATACTCTTTCAATTCCTGCGTGATATAACGCTCTGCGTTGACCAACGTCTGTTTGCGAATCCATTCGGGTGGAACCTTATCCTTATGTACATTACGGACTTCAATATAATAACCGAACACATTATTGTAAGCCACTTTCAAGCTCGGAATACCCGTCCGTTCGCTTTCGCGCTGCTGTATCTGAAGCAGATAATCCTTTCCCGAATACGAAATCCGGCGTAGTTCATCCAAATCCGCATTCACCCCGTCTTGAATCACTCCCCCCTTATTAACAGCCAGTGGCGGGTCATTCTTAATCTCTTTGGCAATCCGGTCGCGAATAGTGACACAAAGGTTCAACTGCTCCCCTATCCAGTTCAGACTTGCGTTATCGGCCTGGATACATGCCAACTTTATCGGCTCGATAGCCTGTAAAGCCACCTTCAACTGAACCACTTCACGAGGCGATACGCGCCCTACAGCGACTTTGGAAATGATACGCTCCAAATCGCCTATCAGATGCAACTGCTCTTCAATCAATTCCTTAAAGTCCGGTTGGCGGAAAAAATACTCCACGACATTCAACCGTTCGTCAATCGGCTTCTTATCCTTCAAAGGAAAGACCATCCAGCGTTTCAGCAAACGTGCTCCCATCGGGCTGATTGTCCGGTCGATGACATTCAACAAACTGCTTCCGCCATCATTCATATTGCCAATCAACTCAAGGCTACGCACCGTAAACTTATCCAGACGAACATATTTATCTTCCTCAATACGAGCCAAAGAAGTGATATGTCCAATCTGTGTATGCTGCGTCATCGTAAGGTATTGCAGGATAGCGCCGGAAGCTATGATACCATTCTTCAAGTGTTCCACGCCGAAACCTTTCAGGTTCTTCGTCTCAAAATGCTTCAGCAGCTTCTCACGGGCGGTGGTTTCCGTAAATACCCAGTCGTCAAGCTCGAAGGTAAAGAACTTGCTGCCGAAATTCCCCTCAAACATCAGGCGTTTGCCACGCTCGAAAAGAATCTCTTTCGGAGCGAAGTTGTTCAGCAGTTTGTCCACATAGTCAAAAGGGCCTTCCGCAGTAAGGAATTCGCCGGTAGATATATCGAGAAAGGCAACGCCACAGGAAGCCTTTCCGAAATGGACGGCAGCCAGGAAGTTGTTCTCCTTATAGTTCAATACATTATCATTGATGGAAACACCCGGGGTCACCAGTTCGGTAATCCCCCGTTTCACTAACTTCTTGGTCATTTTGGGATCTTCCAACTGGTCGCAGATAGCGACACGCTTTCCGGCACGAACCAGTTTCGGCAGATATGTATCGAGAGCATGGTGGGGGAATCCCGCCATCTCAACAGTTTTTCCTTTTCCGTTAGCGCGTTTTGTCAGTGTGATTCCTAATATCTCGGACGCAACGATAGCATCCGTAGAATATGTTTCATAAAAGTCGCCGCAACGAAACAGCATCACTGCATCAGGATGTTGTGCTTTCAAATCCAGAAACTGTTTCATCATCGGGGTGAGGACGATTTCTTCTTCGTTCACGGTTCTCTCCCTTTCTTTTTTATTTAGAGTAAACAATTACAATATCTTTGCAAAGATAACGGTTTTTCGGCAGAGAATCAACGGTATCCCCTGTTTCAATTTTCAAAATAAGTGTTGCATAGATTTAAAAAGGAACGGCGTTTTTCTTAACAAATAGGGAGATAATATTAAAACGTGTTATAAAACATACTATTTTACTTGGATAATTTGCTAATTTCCCAAGAGTCCGTATCTTTGCAATGTGTTTTTCATAGTATTAGATTTAAGGTTAACAAAGGTTGGAGCAAGGCGTTGCTCCTTTTTTTATGTCCGTACGTCAATTTACTCCTAAATAATCCTGTATTTTCTTTGCAATATAACGCCCCATTAATTGTTGTCCTTCTACATCCGGATGCAACCCGTCTTTCAAATAACGCCCACGTTCTCCCCAAACTTCGTCTTCCGCTTTAATACCACATTCAGAATAACAATCAATCACCGGAACAGAAAAAGCATTGCATATTTCCCGCAAGACTGCTATTTTTTTCAAGTTCAAGTCATTATGAGACGAACTTCCCGACTGAATTGGCGTACAGAGAAATACCCGACACTCCGGGAAACGCTCGATAATTGTCTGAATAGACCAGCGAGCTCCCCCCGCCATAGTGGTAAGATCCACTTTATCCAATATTTTCTCTTTTAAGGCATCAGACGCGCTTCCTATTTTAGTATCATTTGTACCCATAGAAAAAACAAATATATCCGGTACCGGAAAACTACCGTTTTCTACTTCTGATATAAACTTCTGAATATGTACTTTTGCCACATTATTGTGTCTTTTCTGTATTTCCACTTTATCATCTGTAGATTTCCACCCACTGGAAATACCGGCAAAGTCCTTACTACCATATTCTTGCGTATCAATATAACTCGCCCATTTTGCCGATCCTACCGCAACATTATGATGAGTGGCAAAACCAAGTATATCAACAACCGTTTTTGACCACTGATTACCCGCAGTAATACTATTCCCGTCACAACCGAAATGCATCTTACTGAAATCCACCTTCACCTGTGTCTGCACTCCCCCTTCTTGTGCCTGATGCTCCACCGAACATCCGGTAAAAAGTAAAACGATTAAAATCCATTTCTTCATCTTAATACTCCTTTCTTTATTATTCACCTAAAACCGCTCCATTATCTCCATACACATTCTCCCATTATGGTAAGGACATTTCCAAAAACCCGCCTTATCTTCTGCACGATTCACTGTTCCGTCTGCACGTATTCCCCAAAACCATTCTCCATTGTCGTTATCAACCAGATGTCTTTTCACAAATTCCCAACATCGTACTGCCCTCAACAGTGACAAACGGTCATCAAAATGCTGGTAAAGGTTTACATATCCAACAATCGCTTCCGCTTGTACCCACCAATGCCGTTCGGCATCTATAGAACCACAACTCCTATTCATTTCATAAATCATACCCGCACCTGGAAGAAGCCCCTCGGAAGCCGCTTCCGCTATCTCTATCACAAGCGGTTCTATCCGGGTTATCAATCGTTTATCACCGATAAGCAAGGCAGCCTCATGCAGCAGCCATGACGCTTCTACATCATGCCCATACGAAACCATGTCATGTCTACTATTCCAGTCATCATCAAAAAACAACCGTAAATGCCCGGTTTCAATATCCAGTATCCGGTCGGTAAAGAGCTCTATAAGATTACGCAACTGACATTCCAGGTACTCATTATTCCAAACACGAAAAAGATTTGTATAAGGCTCTAGAATATGCAAATGCGTATTCATCGTTTTCCGCTCATTTTCATCCTTCTCACTCAAACGCATATCCTCTATTTCATTCCATTCACGGGTCAACGCCTCACAATAACCGTTCTTAATCCGATCAAAGCTATGTTCTTCAATGTCATAAAACAGACGTATAGCATATTCAAGCGCTTCTGCGTCTCCCGTAGCCCGGTGATATTCACTCAATCCATAGATAGCGAAACCTAATGCATAAATTTGTTTTTTAGTATCCAAAGGAGAACCGTCTTCACAAACTGACCAAAATACCCCTCCATATTCGTGATCATAGAAATGAGTTATCAATTCCTGTTTGGCACGGGTTGCCATTTTCAGATATTCATCCTTATGCAACAAACGGTAAGCCGATGAGAAAGTCCACAAAATTCTTGCATTCAGAACAACGCCCTTAGAAGCTCCGGGAACACGTTCTCCTGTGCCGGAAATTCGTCCATAAAAACCGCCATACTCCGAATCTACCATATGATTCATCCAAAACGGAAGAATATTGCCCGTTAGCATACACTGCATTTCTTCCTTTAATTTTCTAACTGTCGTTTCCATATCATCTGCCAATTTATAAACCTAGTTGACGACAAAGCCATTTATTCCACTCATCGGATTGCTCCTGATATAGATAATGTCCCGTCTCTAAATAAGGATGCAACTCCTTTTTAGCTGTAATAATATTGTAAGCTGCATACATAGAGGTAGGCGGACATACTTCGTCATTATATCCCCAACTGAACCAACCCGGTGCAGTAATAAGCCGTGCAAAATTTGCCACATCATAATACGCTGCTGTGGTAATCCGCTCTTTTGACGGTTGAGGAAAATAATAGAAGTAATGAGGCCATCCTCCGGCAGTCTTCTTTAAATGTGCCTGATGGTCACACATCGCAGGATGGATAGCCGCATAAAAGGTAATCCGTTTGTCCAATGCCGCCGTTACAACAGAAAGTGCTCCCCCCTGACTGGAACCTGTCACTCCCATATTTTTTCCGTCATATTCCGGTAAAGAAGCTATAAAATCGACCGCACGAAGAGCACCTGCGAAAACACGCTTATAATAACTCTTATCCCGGCTATTATCATTTTGATAAGGATACCCGTTAAGCGCTCCTTTCGACAATACGTCATATATCATCTGCGACATTGTCACAGGAATCCCGTGAATGCCTATTTCCAACGTAATCACTCCCTTGGAAGCCATATGGACATCTCCCGAATAAGGACGCACTCCGGCACCGGGCACGCGAAGTAACGCCGGATACTTACCCGGCTTTTTGGGCATACAAAGAATGCCGAACGTTCTCGAACCGTTACAAATATTCTGGAAACTGACATGAAAGACATCTACCTTATCCGTACAACGCTCAGGAATAAGCTCCATAGTAGGAAGCAAAGGAATCTGTCGGGCTTCCTTCAAAACAGTATCCCAAAATTGACGGAAATCTGCAGGCAGTGATGTATGCGGCCTCAACTCTTCAGGTGCGTAAGCCACAGTAGCCAATCCTTCATATACATGCCCGTCAACAGATGCACGCACTTTACAGCGCAAAAAACCGGGAACATCCATACACCCCGTTACACTTGTCTTTCCGTCTTTCAATAAAACCCCTTTCTTCTTTTCCACCGGATACCATTCCGGCCCCAACTCATAGTCTATTACCACTCCGGGCAAAAGGTTTTGTGCCTTATATACCTGAATTGTAAACGAACATTCTTCCTTCAACTGATATTTCCAGTCTGTATGGTCGGGAGATACGACTACAGTAATTTCCGTTCCACGGATTTGTGCGGAAAGAAAAGTTACACAACAACAGAATACCAGGCTAATAATCCATCTATGTATTTTCATAATCTTATTACTTTCTTTTATCATTCAATTGGTTAGTGATTTTTCTCATTTCTTTCTCGGAAAGCGGATAAAGGCTGATAAAGATGACACTCAGCACCGTACCCATAGCCGGTAGCCAACTTAGGAACATCCTTATTCCATGAATAGCTTCCTCGCCCTGCACCGCGTTGGCCTCAAAACCGTAAAAAGCCAACAACCAGCCCGTAACGGCGCTTCCGATAGCCCAGCCAAATTTCTGACTCATGGAAGAAGAAGAGAAGATAAGCCCCGTAGCACGGTTACCCGTTTTAAGTTCCGAATAATCAGCACAGTCTGCATACATCGACCATAAAAGCGGGAAGATACTACCCGCACAAATACTTATCAACACCTGAAAAATAAACATCAACATCAACTGCTCTTTATCAAACCAGTAGAAAATTACTGAAAGTACCGTCGCTATCGACATCGCCCACATATATGTCTTTTTTTTGCCGATACGATTGCTCAATGGAGCTGCCAACACCACTCCGACAATATTGGCGGCTTGCCCGACAGCCAAATAAAGCCCGCTCAATACAAAGGAAATTCCAAATAAAGAAATGGAAGCATATTCTTCTTCTACAACATAATACTTAAAATAATAAACCGTTGCCCCGTCACGAATAGAATTAAAGACCAATGCAGCTACACCGGCTCCCAACAGAATCCACCAGGGACGGTTATGAAGCAAATCCTGCAAGTCACTTTTTAAGGAATTCTGCTGCTTTTTAATAGGTTTTACCCGTTCAGTAGTCCATGCAAAGCAACCATAAAACAGCAACGCACACAACACCGCAATTACAATGACGCTCATCATCCAACCATGCTGCTCGTCGTGTCCCATACTGAACCGATTCACCATCGGCATGAACAAAAGTAATGCTATAAAACTTCCGATGTAAGCGAAAGTCATACGATACGTAGAAAGCATGTTCCGGTCTTTCGATTCCGGACTCATCACTCCCAACAACGAAGCATAAGGCACATTGATAGCTGAATACACCATCATCATTAACGAATATGTAAAATACGCATATATTACTTTCCCGCCATCACCGAAATCAGGAGTTGTAAAAGTCAGCACACCGATCACAGCGAACGGAATAGCCAGATACAACAGATAAGGACGAAACTTTCCCCACCGCGATTGCGTCCGGTCGGCAATAATCCCGATTATAGGGTCGAACGCTGAGTCCCAAACACGAGTGATGAGAAACATCGTGCCCACCACTGCTGCAGGCATGCCAAACACATCCGTATAAAATATCATCAAATAGGAGCCAAACAATTTCCAGAACATGGACGAAGCCATATCACCGAAACCATAGCCTATCTTTTCCCTAATCCCTATCATAAAGTATGCATCAGTTTCAGATTCTTATCAATCTGTTTCTTCAGCGTCTCCACTGAAGTAGAAGTAAAAAGACCGTCCGCAGGCGTATTCATACAATAATCGACCAACCGATCTATTGTAGAAGTCGCCACATGCATACGGGTGTCAGAAGAAGCATAGTAAATAAAAACCGTACCATCTTCATCAGCTATCCAGCCATTGGTAAACAATACATTAGAGACATCTCCGATACGCTCTTCTCCTTCCGGCGCCATAAAGAAGCCCGCAGGAGAAGCAATCACTTTCGCCGGATCTTCCAAGGAAGTCATATACATATACAGCACATAACGCAAACCGGCTGCACACCCACGTACACCGTGCGCCAAGTGCAACCATCCCTTCGATGTCTTAATAGGATGAGGGCCTTCACCATTTTTCACCTCTTTAATTGTATGGTAATAACGCCGGTCGATTATCGTCTCTTCCTTTACTTCCGCACAAGTAATATCATCTACCAAGGCCCAACCGATACCACCGCCACTTCCGGCATCTATAAAACCGTCTTGCGGACGGGTATACAACGCATACTTTCCATCCACAAATTCAGGATGAAGAACCACATTCCGTTGCTGGCTTCTTGTTTTCAAATCCGGCAAACGCTCCCAAGTCTTCAAATCCTTGGTGCGGGCAATAGCTGCCGTAGCGGTAGCCGAGGAAAGATCTCCCGCAGGTGCCGTATCATCATGACGTTCAGCACAGAAAATACCATAAATCCATCCGTCTTCATGAGCCGTCAAGCGCATATCATAAATATTTGTCGCAGGAATAATGTCCTCAGGCATAGTCACGGGATAATCCCAAAAACGGAAATTATCTATGCCGTCAGGACTTTCAGCCACTGCGAAGAAAGATTTACGATCCGCTCCTTCAACACGCACCACCAGCAAATATTTACCATTCCATTTGATAGCTCCCGAATTTAACGTAGCATTCATGCCGATACGTTCCATCAAGAAAGGATTTGTCTTTTCGTCCAAGTCATAGCGCCAAAACACAGGAGTATGGGCAGCAGTCAGAACAGGATATTGATAACGTGTGAAAATTCCATTTCCACCTTCAACAGGTATATTCTTACGAGTTACCAGTTTCTCGTAATCATCAAATAAGTCGCGAATTTTTTCTTTAAATGCTTTCATCTATTTAGTATTTTAATTTCATTTCAAATCAGACACAAAAATGGTTTTAGGATGCTTATAAAACTCCACAAAATCAAGTGCAGATATTTGTCCCGGATACGGGGCATAATAATGCGCTTCCTTTTCGCGGGCATTTCGCCAGACCAATACATAGCTGACAGGATATTTGTCCACTATAGGAAACAAGGTTTCCGTCCACCAGGTGGAATCCGGGATAGCTTCATATCCAGTCTCCGTCACTGCAACCGGTTTTTTATGCAACCTTCCGACCTCCGTAAGAATCGTCAATGACTTCTCCATTGTATCCACATATTTTTCACGCTCAAACTGATAAGTGTCAAACCCGAACAAGTCTACCATGCCATCACCCGGATAGCGTTCCAGATATTCATTCACATTATCGGGCTCACTACCCGGAGAATAAGCATATAGCAAATGATTCACTCCCTTTTCCTGTAGATAATCATAAGTCATTTTCCACAACGACTTATATTCTTCGGCAGAACAAAGATTTTGTCCCCACCAAAACCAGCTCCCCGTATGTTCATGCCAGGGACGGAAAATCACCGGTATTTTAACTCCTTCCTTCGTGACAAGCGAATTCATAAAATCTGCTACCCTATCCAGCCATCCAAGAAACTTCCCATGATTCTCTCCTCCGGGAAGGACGGAAGCAACTGCCGTTGAATCACTCACATCCCAAGACGCTTCTCCCGTCACAGGGTTATCCACATGCCAGCTAAGAGAGCAAACACCCCCCCTGTTATAGTGTGCTATAATCTCTGCTCGTATCCGTTCGAAAAGAACATCATCCAAGTTCTTCTCTCCTCCCCTTTCAATACGCCCCAGGTCAAAAGCCATCACTGCCGGATAATCGCCACACACACTTTTGACATCACTACGGTTCTCGTCTCCATCCCACCGGATACCATATACCGGATCATCCTGATGACCAAACATGAATCCTTTCTTCGGCAAGCGGATTAACTTATCCAACAATGCCTCCGTCTCCGCAGTTTTCGAAGCAGACTGTTGCTCTCTTATCACACATCCGCCCATTCCTAAAGCAAGCAGGAAAACGCCTGCCATAACTAGTTTATTTTTCATCTTCAAGCTATTAAGTATTATTTAAAAGAGGGTAATTGATCGCGGGTGATTACATAATCCTGTGACATTGCATCCACCCACCAATCCTTATCTGCATACCTATGGGATGTCGCAGTAAAAGCTTCCGAATCCAATTCTTTCGTACGGCTGTAATCATACCACGGCATAAAGTATGTCCATTTTGCCCCTGCCTCCCACTGGGCGGATATCCGGGCAAGATGATACACTTTCCCGCTTTGTTCGCCATTTCCACATTCGCTCAATGCCACCAGCTTACCCGGACAAGAAGCAGTTATCGTACCGTACTGCCTGAAACAGTATTCCCCAGTAGTGTACTCATCCTTTGCAGGATACATATCACGCCCCACCATATCGACGTATTCATCCCCCGGATAAAACTCGCTATCCTTAGTTTGTGTAGTCCATACCCAAATCAGATTGTTGATTCCTTCTTTCTTAAAATAATTGAAAATATAAATCCATAGTTTCTTGTACGCTTCCGCCCCGTCATTTCCCCACCAAAACCAGGCTTTTCCATTCTTATAATTATAGATATTACCGGCAGCCTCATGCAAAGGACGCCATATTACAGGAATTCTCTTATCGCGAAGCAACTTCAAATAGCCCGCCAGCTTCTTCAAATCGGCCTTGACGACTTCGTTTTCCCAAGTGCCCTCCTTTGTAGCGTTAGCAGCACTGAAAACAGTCGTCGTCCTTTTTCCCGTACCCGGATCTACAGAACCGTCCCCCGGAGTATAGTGCCGTTCGGCACTTCCTTGGACACATGGCACTCTCCAATGCCAGCCCGCACCCACAAGCCCGTTCTTGTTCCACCAGTCTTCCACTATTTTCGTTTTCGAATAATCAATCCACGAACAAGGGGAATACTCCAAAGAGATATAGTCAAAAAAAGCAATAGCCGGATACTTGCCTGTATGCTGATATACCCATTCCGCCTCATTGATATTCCAACTCGGGCATGCCATTGTTCCGGACAGTGTTTTCTTATTCCTGTTCTCCCTTAAGAAATCATATACTTTCACCGCTTGCTCCGAAGCACCGGAAGTACAAAGGACAGGTGTAATAACAGGTTCCTCTCCTTTGCCCGAATGCCCGGCAAATTCTTCTCCCGACGAACATGCCATAAGTACGAACGCAGTCCCTGTCAGGAACACTCGGGATTTCACTATACCAATGGTCGGTCTACTTTTTTTCATTGTAATATTTTTAAGTTTAATGTAGGTAATAAAGAATTATCTTTCCGAAAGCAAAAGTAGAGATGTGCACATGAAATATGGCTCCCAAATGGTTTTCACACTATCCTATTTGTCACATGATACATTTGGAACAGTATTCAGATACATTCGGGGAAAAAAGAATCCCTGACAAAATAAACATTGCCAGGGATTTCGTCAAGCAGTTCCGTTCTAACTAACGGATGCCGTCTTATTTTGAATTATTTTTCAGGCTCTCCTAATATCCTCTTTACATGCTGCTTCAAGATATAGAATGCCGGATCGCCCATGGGGCCATGGCCATGACCACCGATTTCATAAAGGTATGTTTCTTTGTGCCCGACCAATTTCATCATCCGCCACATATACGCATTCTCTTCATAACGTCCGAAAAGTTCCAATTCCCGGTCGCCTGTAATGAGAACCAAAGGCGGAGCATCCTTGCGAACATGAAACAAAGGAGCAAATTCATCAACAGTAGGCTGAAGATTATCTATGCCATTCATCTTCCGATAAGAAAAATGACTAATCACCTGCCCGCTGAAAGGTATCAATCCGGCAATAGAATCAGCATCTATATCATATTTTTTCAACCATCTTTTATCCAGACCGACCATAGCCGTCAGATAGCCGCCTGCAGAATGGCCGGATATAAATATCTTATTCTTATCACCCCCATATTTTTCCACTTCCCGGAAAGCCCACGCAACAGAAGCAGCGGCATCATCCAGACATTCGGAAATAGCCACCTTCGGAAGTAGGCGATAATTTACGGCAATAACCACCATTCCATTTTTCTTCAGCCTGCCCGGTATTGATTTATTGCCTTGGGTAAGCCCCCCGCCATGAAACCAAACTACCACAGGACATCCGGTCTTATTTTCCGGATAATAAACATCCAGCTTGCAACGCTCCGTTGCATAAGGGTCTTTTGAAGAACTATATGACAAATCCTTTACAGTACGATACGTAATATCCTGGGCATAAAGGACGCCACACATCAAAAGACTCAATAAAAAACAAATTCTTTTTATCATTCTACTTCTATTTATCAGTTAAGTGCAAACTCACTATCGAATTACTGTCCTATCTTCTTTTCAATACGGATATTGGCAAAACTATGGTCTACATTCCATTCTACATTAGGTTGCATTGCCAAAGTTAAAGCTATTTTTCCGGAAACCAATCCGGCAGTAGCTACATTTTCAAGTTCCAGAGTTACAGTATACCATTCTCCAAATGTATTCATATTCTCATCTAATGAATATTTCCACTGGTAATTACCGCCATTCAGCTTAATCAGATAACCGCCTGTCTTCGACGTAATGTCATAGAACGGATAATCCGAAGCCGAATTAACTTCAAATTTGAACAGGTAGTCAGAAGGATTAGCGGCAACTTCCTCATCTAATATAATACTGCCGGAAGGCAATCCTGTATAACTCCAAGCCTTATAAGTGCCTTTTACCCGGAAAAAAGAACCGGCCAAAGCTACAGGGTCTCCTGTATTGGAACCATCGGTTATAAAATCCTTACCGCCCCAAATACCATAATCCGAAGGATTAGCCAAGTCCCAAACAAGATTGTCCGTTTGCCGATAAGGTAATTGATAAGAGCAATGTCCTTCTGTACCATTCCATTCCACTACAATCATCGAGTTATCCGGAATATCCCCCGGAAGTTTGGCAGTAATCACCTGGTCTGTCACGCTTTCTATCTCCAGTTCCGTATCGCCAAACTTGATGACAGATGACGAATTCTTGCCAAATCCATATAATTCAAAATATTTGCCCTTTATCTGTAAGGACGTGCCGGGCAAAGCAAATTCATTATACAGACCGTTTATTTCCATCACAGGGACATCCAGTTTGAATTCACAAGTCGTATTCCCCCGCTCTGTTTCATAATATAATTTGTTCGTGATTTCTTCAGGCATATCCCCCGGTAAAGGGAAACACGCCTTTTTTGACGTCGCATACACTTCCGACAAATCCACTTCCATATTATTGAAAGTAATTTTCGTCACATTGCTCAAGTTCTCCCCGACCAACACAATCATTTCACCAAATCCCCCTTTGGTCAGCGGAACCTGTAAATCCGTATCATCCGGAGAATAGATGCCCTGCACATCGGGTGCTCCAAATGAGTTCATGCCATCATCATAACCATCATTATAAGTTACAACATCCTGACAAGAGAACAGAGTTGCCAACAACACTGTCCCTATCAATATTCTATTCAAAGTCTTCATATTATTCATAAATTATTGGGTTGAACATACGGCTTAGTTCCAGCCCGGATTATTTTTATCAATAGCCATATTGGTAGAAACTTCCAACGATGGCAACGGATACAGCAGGTGACGGAATTCACGACGTTTGTTAATACTTCCCTCGTCATAAGGAGTACGCGTACCATCTTCATTGATTCCACCCAAAGAATTCATTACGTCCAAATATATTCCCCAACGGAGCAAATCCCAACGACGGTCACCTTCATAAGCCAGTTCCTTTGCACGTTCCTCAAAAATGACCGAACGTAACTCCACTTTCGTTTCAATAGCACCGTCTCCGGTTACAGAAGCCTCTTTGGCATTCGAACGGATACGAATATCATTCAAAGCATCAATCGCATCCTGTGAAATCCCGTCATTCAATTCGCATTGTGCCTCTGCGTAAATCAATACAATATCAGCATAACGCAAGAATGGCCAATAAGCATCCGTACGGCCAATCGTGGGGTCTGTCACATCGGCATATTTAGTTGTAAAGGCGAGGCAATTAGATGATATGCTGTTCGTATAGGTGAGTCCGTCATTGAATGGCGCTACAGGTTCCTGCACTTTCACGTCGTCCATATTCTTACCGGTAGCCATCAACTTATATTCCGGGGTTCCCGGATAATAATATCCCCTGCCATTCTTCACCTGACTGTCATACTGGAAGCGATGCTTGACTCCTTTCGTTATACGGTAATCCTCGTTATCAAACAAGCAATACCAATGAAAACGATTGCCTACCCAAGGGCCTTTCTGCAATACCCCTCCGGCATCCTGCATGCCGCAGTACCATTGATGTACTCCGTTACCATACTCTTCGTCAGCACTCCTTGTCCGTACGGAAAACATATGTTCACTTTCATCAAAACCGCTTTTCTTCCACAATTCATCAAAAGACAACAGTCTGTAAGTCCCATAACTCACATCAGGATTCCTCCCCATTATAATACCTGCATAATACGCCGCTTTCTCATAACAGTCTTTCCAGTTAAGCGATTCATAACCTGCCACCTGTGTCTTCTCGAATGTATTCGAAACCGGATTAGTCAATATTTTCGTTCCTGCATTATAACTATAGGAAGGACCGGACTTCACAATCATCTTTTCTCCTGCCGGAAGCGCACCCGCCCCCATAGTGGCATACACTTTTGCCAGCAGGCCAATCGCAGTGCCCGCAGCGACATGTCCCTTTTGATATTCGGCATCCGTATTTTTATACATCATACCGGCTGCCTGCTCCAACAAACGTATAATCTCCGCATACACATCAGGAATAGGACGACGAGGCTGGTTATAGCTGGCTCCTTCACTGATAGCAACATCAAACAACGGAATTTCACCATATGCACGGGTCAGCAAGAAATAAGAGAATGCTTTCTGAAAATAAAGTTCTCCCAACGCATTCCGTTTTACTTTCTCATCCGCACCGGTTATTTCATTTACATAATGTATGGCTACGTTTGCCCGATGAATCAAATTATAACAACCCGTCCAAATAGAAGTCGCATACTCGTCCGCCTGAAAGTTTCCCGCTCCCAAATTACTGAAAGCCCAGTCCGGCCCGGTTATATAATCGGAATCAAGTTCCAGGCAACGTGGAAAACTACTATAACGAAACATATTGTTTCCCCATTTACTATATACTCCGGTCAGCCATAAATCTACAGCCGCATTATCATTGCCCAACTGGTCGGGACCGACAAAAGCATAAGGTTCCTCCTTCAAAAAGTCACTGCAAGAAGCCAGTCCCAGACTGCCCGTTGCCCAAAGACTTAAAACAACATACAATTTATATAATTTCATAATTCTATATCTTAATGGTCAGTTTAAAAATCTACTTTTAGTCCTAATGAGAATGTACGGCTACTCGGATAAGAATATATATCCACACCACGCCGGGAAGTATCAGAACCAAAGGCGTTTACTTCAGGGTCAAACCAACTATATCCGGTAATGGTAAACAAGTTGGTAGCATTTCCATAAATATTGATAGAACTGATACCTTTAAACTTAGGTCTCCATGTATAACCGATACTAAGATTCTTCAACTTCAAATAAGAGCCGTCTTCCACGTAGCGATTTGAAATTAACATAGTCCGTTCATAACTATTCACCGCTTTAGGCCATTTGGCAGAAGCCCTATTTGCTTCTGTCCAACGAGTATTATAAGCATCTACAGGAATATTAGCCGTATTGCCCATCTTTACTTCCATCAGGTTACCATTAAAAATATCATTTCCCTGGCTTCCTTGCAGGAAAAAACTCAAAGTGAAATTCTTCCACCGGAAATTATTGGTTATACCATATACATAGTCAGGGTTCGTATCACCAATCACTACCCTGTCTGCATTCGTTATGGCAGGGTCATCGTCAAAATTCCGGTACTTTATTTCTCCAATCATACTCTTTCCTTTCGCACGGACACTTGGATCCGGAGAAGCCATGACTTCAGCCAGATTATTATAGAAACCATCTTCTACGTACCCGAAAATTGTTCCGATAGGATAGCCGTTACGCTGCAAGAATACATCATCCGCTTTATACCATAGTCTTGCGGAAAACTGGTCGGAATCAAGTCCGCCAACTTTATTTTTATTGAAAGATATATTGGCGTCGATGTCCCACTTCAAAGGAGTATTCCGCAATACATAGAATTTCCCGGAAATCTCCAGCCCTTCATTCGTCACATATCCCCTGTTCACCATCATACTTGAGAAACCGGTACTGGAAGGTATTTTCACCTCCTGCAGCAAGTCGCGCGTTTTCTTATAATAATAATCAACAGTCAGGTTGACGCGATTATTAAAGAAGCCTATATCCAATCCGGCATTATACTGGGCAGTTGTCTCCCAATGCAAATCTTCCGCTACGGGCCCGCGCCATTCCACTTCTGCGAAACCGCTGCTGATAGCACCACCACTAAAAGGATAATTAGCAGGATTCAACATGGGCAAAGTCCGGTAACTTCCAATCCCCTGATTACCCGTCTCACCATAGCTGAGACGCAACTTCAAATTACTGAAAATATTCAGATTCTTAATAAATTTCTCTTCCGACAAACGCCATGCCACAGCTCCCGAAAGGAAGTTCGCCCATTTATTGTTTTCCGTGAATTTGCTGGAACCGTCAACACGATAAGATGCCGTAAAGATGTATTTATCCATCAACGTATAATTGATACGCCCCAAAAATGAAGCCAATGACGAATCCGTACGGTCGCTCTTCAATTTGCCGGGAAGTGTACCCAAGCTCATATCATATTCCTGAGTCAAATCACTGGGGAATCCCGTAGCCGACATCGATTTACTTCCATAATCCCTTTTCTCGACAGTAAAACCGCCTACGGCATTAACGGAGTGGATTTTCTTGAATGTCTTATCGAAAGTAAACAAGGACTCGGCAGTAATTCCCATACTCCAGTTGGTAGACTGTCCTGCCTTACCGTTTATATTATTAGCTTCGGAACCTTCTGATGTCCTGCGGCCATAATACGTGCCGCGTTCCCTATTTGTATAGTTAATACCCAAGTTCTGACGGAATTTCAAAAACGGGAACAGCTTTATTTCCAAATAAGAAGAAGTAAATACATTATTGGACTTCAGGTTATCCTTTGCCGAGTTAATATAAGCATAAGGGTTGGATGCCAGCCAGCTCAATTCGTCCGAATTCAGTGTCTCGTCGTCACTCGGGTCATAAGTAGTCGGAAACACGAGCGCGGAACGGATAACTCCATAATCATTAGAGTTCGTCCGGGAAAAGTCGGTGTCCGTATGAGAAAAGCTGATATTCACTCCCATATCAAGCCAACTCTTAATCTTGCGCCCCATATTGGCACGAATCGAATAACGTGTAAAACCAGATTCCTTGATAATACCCTGTTGTTTCAGATAGTTGCCCGAGAACGAGTGCCAGCTACCGTTTCTGGAGCCACCGGACACACTGATATTATATTCTTGCGAGAAACCGTCCTGATAAATCAAATCCTGCCAATCGGCCACACCGACTTTCGTTGCATTGCCGTACTCATCCGTGTAAATGCCCGGATTCAGAAAATCTTCCGGTGCAGGATTGTACTTACCTTGAGACTTGTCGGAATTGCTATACGACCACTTTCCCGGATAAGGCAAAGAAGTGTATGCTTTTCCATGATACTTATAACTATTCTCTACTTGCTCATTCCTGTATAGCGCATATTGATAAGCATCCAATACATCTACGCGGTTAGCAATCCGGGAAAAAGAGAAATTAGCAGTAAACCTCACCTTATCCGCCCCCGGTTCTCCACGCCTGGTCGTAATCAATACAACACCGTTCGCACCACGTGAACCATAGATAGCCGTAGCCGACGCATCCTTCAAGACTTCAATTGACTGTATATCATGCGGATTGATAAATGCCAGAGGATTGGACTCATTATTTCCGGAATTGGCATCGCTGCTTGGTGTCCCCCCCGCGTCATAAGGTACGCCATCTACAATATACAAAGGCTGTGAATCCGTAGAAAAAGAGTTCGTACCACGAATCTGTATACTGATACCACCACCGGGAGCACCGTCACTTTGATTCACTACCACACCAGCTATTTTTCCCGCAAGTCCCTGGCTCAAATCCGCCGGATTTCCCCTCATCAAGTCATCCCCTTTGATTTGTGACACAGCGCCGGATAAGTCCCTCTTTTTCATCGTACCATAACCCACTACCACGACCTCATCCAATAATTCCGCGTCATCCGACAGCTCCACCTTTATTTGGGACTGTCCACTTTTCAAAGTTATTTCTTTCGATTTATAGCCGACAAAAGTAACGGACAATACAGCCTTTTCCGGCACACTGTTCAACGTAAACCGACCGTCTACATCGGTTATCGTACCTTTGGACGTACCTTTCACCACTACATTGGCGCCAATGACCGCCTCACCATTCTTATCGACAACCGTACCCTTAATTGTCCTGCTCTGCTGTACAGCTTCATACTCCTCCGGTGCGATAGCCCGTACGTTCATTATTCCTCCGAATAACAACGCCAGACAAGCCCCTGTTATCAACATATTCTTATGAAAATTCTTTTTCATATATATCAAATTAAATGTTAACCTTTAAAATTTGCCATTTCTTTTCACGCCGCAACTATTTTTTCTCCTTGAGATTCAAGGATTTCAGTTTGACTACTCCCGCTTTTGTTGCACTGATACCCAAACCATCAACAGAATTCTTATATGTCGGTTCCAGTTCAAGAACAGCTTTCTTTTTTCCTGCAGGAACCTTAACCTTGGATTTAATTTTCTGGTCTTTATCATCTTTAGCGGAATAAGTTGCCATAAACATGACATCCATAGGCAAAGCCTCCTCAAACTCAATCACGACACAATCATATGCCGAGCAATCCAGGCGGGACAGCCACCAGCCGCCTCCCTGCCAATTTTTAGTAAAAGTAATGGTAGCTGTTTCCGCATCAAACTGTGCTTCCCCCCAAGATTTAAACTTTTTGGTTTCCACATTGTAATCTTTCGCCCACACTGATGATACAGTTAAAAGCAAAAGTACGGCAATTAATAAATTTTTCTTCATAATACATCGTTTTATTAAGATTAATAAAAAAGTTATCGTTTCATTTCTTCCAAAACCAGAGATTTCACACAAACCGTACCCGGTTTCGAACCACTGATACCCAGACCGTCTATGGATTTCTTATAAGTAATATCCAACATAATCGCTGCCTCTTTTTTTCCGGCAGGAATTGTAACCTTAGATTTGAGTTTCTCATTTCTTTCATCCTTCGCCGAATAGATGACTATAAACACGACATCCATCGGCAAAACCTCCTGAAACTCAATCCGTGCGGATTCATATTCCGAACAATCCTGCGCCAACCACCAGCCACCACCCTGCCACTTCTGTGTCCATGTTATTTTCATGCCTTCCATGTCAAATTGTGTATTTCCCCAGGGCTGAAAGTCTTTTGTCAATACATTAAAGTCCTTTCCGCATACGGAAGATGCTATCATAAAAGAAGTTGCAGCTATTAATAATTTTCGTTTCATATCCTGTTATTTAATTCCGGTTTCCTATTTTGATACCTGTATCTATAGTTTATTTCGATAGCAAATATAGAGAGAGGATAACCCTCCCTCTTTCTCCAAATGAGTTTCAGGCTGTCCTTTTTGTATCTTGATACATTTGCGCTACTATCCTGATACATTTCGGAATATCAGAAGCGACCGGAAAGGGATTTCCGATTCCTAATTTTCATATCTTTGCAAAAAACGAATCAATCCATATGAAAAAACATCTCTTATCTACATTGTTTTGTCTATTTGTCCTGACGTTACAAGCCAGCGAAAGACTTAATTTCCGTACCTTTGATGTAAAATCCGGTATAGCTGACAACTATGTGCAATCTATCCTGTGCGACAGATACGGTTTTATGTGGTTCTCCACTCTCAACGGGTTAAGCAGATATGACGGCTATCAATTCAAAACATACACCACTACACAATTGGGAGCCTACAACAACGACATTGAATTTACAGCAGAAGATGCTTCGGGCACAATCTGGATAAAAACTCCCAAATCTTATTATTTCTATAATCGCGAAAAGGATGAAATTGATGACCACATAACTCCTATACTGGAACAATTCGGAATATATGGAACTCCGGACAACTTATATATAGATAAAGACCTGAATTTATGGTGCACAGTCAATTCCACCCTCTATTATTATGTATTCAGGCAAAAAGAACTTTATACTTTATCTCTTCCTCAAAATTGCCAGGTGCTGCAAATCGACTGTTACCAGTCAAACGCTTATGTACTATTGTCAGACAGCTACATTTATCACGTCGACTGGAGAGCGCAAAGCCTTTGCAAGGAAGTGCAGATTGTCCTGCCCCTCGGATGGAAACAACGAATGTACATAGACACCTTTTCCAAGCTTTGGCTTTATGTCCCCCATACCAAAGGAGTATGTTGTTATGATCCTAATGCCAAAGAATGGTTTTCCTTTCCCGGAGAAAAAGAGATAACCAACGAACTTATCACGGCCGTCATAGACGACGGAAAAGGGAATATATGGATTGGTACGGACAACAAGGGCATTTACATAAGTTATCATCAGGACGGAAAAGGATATGAGAGACTTAGCAAGGAAGTGGACAATCCATTTTCATTGCCCAACAATCATATCTGTTGTTTTTATAAAGACCATTCGGACATAATGTGGGTAGGTACAAGCAAATTGGGAGCTACCTTCACGAGTCTGCACAACGTCACATTTGAAACCTGCCGGTTACCCCAGCAAGAAGATGTAAGTTGCCTTGTGGAAGACAAAGACGGAAATCTATGGCTGGGATTTGACGGGGAAGGACTGGCTTACTATGACAGGAAAAAAAACAACTATACTTTCATTTCGAAAAAACAGGATGCTATCCCTTCTGATATAATTGTATGTTCATATAAGGATTCAAAAGGACGGCTTTGGTTCGGCAGCTACGGCAACGGAGCGTTCTATGAGCAAAATGGAAAATTCAGCAAAGTGGCAACTACATACGAACAAAAATATTCTATCGATTATGTCCGCTGCATCACAGAAGACAAATATGGGAACATTTGGTTGGGAACCATCATGAACGGAATCTACTGTCTGGATAATGCCGGAAATATAACGCCTTATACTATGGAAAAAACCGGAATGCTCACCAACAGTATCACCACATTCTCGTGTGCGGACGGAATCAATCTCTATATAGGAACCAGTAGCGGACTGTATTGCATGAACACTGAAACCAAAGAAATATCGCTCCTGGAAAACAACAATTCAGCTTCAAATTTATTTGAAGAAGTACACATCAACTGTATTTATCAGGATACAAGGGGGCTTTTATGGATTGGCACCCGGAAAGGTATGGATGTATATAACAAAAATACAAAAGAGCGAATTCATTTGTCTACCAAAAACGGATTGTCTCATGATTATATACGGGCAATCACTGAAGATAAAGAAAAAAACATATGGGTTACTACCGACCATGGCGTGACAAACATCATAGCGACCAACTCACCGGAACCTTCGTCCAAATTTCTCTGTTATCCTTATTTTGAGGAAGACGGAATAGGAAATATGGCTTTTAACAATCATTCCATTACTTGTACTCAACAAGGTGAAATCCTGATGGGGGGCTCTGGGGGCTATCTGCGTATCAATCCACGTTTCATAAACTACCGTCATGAAAGCCATCCGGTTATATATACCAGTCTTTACCTCGCCAACCAGCGCATGGAAGTAGGCAGCAAAAACAGTAGCGGACGTATATTACTAAACAAAAATATCCAATTGCTGAATGAAATAACGATGGACTATTCCGACAGTAACTTTGCATTAGAGGTTTCTTCCATGGACTACAACTCCTTGCATAAATTACAATATGCTTATCGTCTGAACAAGGACGAAGAGTGGGTTAAACTGGAAGGAAACCGGATTTACTTTAATAAGCTTTCTCCCGGAACCTATCAATTGGAAGTAAAAGTATACGAGAATAATAACAGTTATAAGAACAGTAAAGCCAGTTGCCTTACGATACATGTCTTACCTCCTTTTTGGTTGTCCGTTCCGGCATATATAGGCTATACCCTACTTCTAGCAGGTGTTATCATTTTCTTCTTCCTGAAAATGAAACGTAAGCACATCCGCAACCTTAGCCAGCAAAAGCGTGAGATGGAGATAATCCAGCAACATGAGATGGATGAAGCCAAAATGCGCTTTTTCACGAATGTCAGTCATGATTTACGCACTCCTTTATCGTTGATAATCATTCCTTTAGAAAAATTGTTGTCTTCTAATCTGGAGAAAGGAGTAAAAGAAGAGCTGGAACTGATACACCGAAATTCGGAAACTCTTTTAAATGAAGTAAACCAATTGCTCGATTTCCGGAAATTAGACCAACAGAAAACGCAGTTAATGCTTTCCCACGGTAATCTTTCGGACTTCGTAAAAGAAGTATGCGGTTCCTTTATCCCACAAGCCGTCAAAAAAGGCATAAACATCCGTCTACACATAAACGAAACGAAAATGGATATGGATTTTGACCGTAACAAGATACAGCGTATCCTGCTTAACCTTTTATCCAATGCTGTAAAATACAATTACGAGAATGGAGAAGTCATCGTTGCATTGGACAAGATAACAGCCAATGGAACAGAGAACGCACAAATACAGGTTGCCGATACCGGTATCGGCATTAAAGATGAAAATAAAGATAAAATATTCGACCGTTTTTTTCAAGAACAACATTCTACCACTACCTATATAGGAAACGGTATCGGTCTACATATTGTGAAAGAGTATGTCACTATGCATCACGGGACAATCACGGTGGAAAACCATATTCCTCAAGGGACGATATTTACCATCACTCTTCCTGTCACCCACAATTATGCAGTCAATGATGAAAAACAAGACGAGGCTGAAATCCGGGAAAAAGCAGTTGATGAGGTGTCCGACACAACAGATACTCATAAAACTTCCCTATTAATAGTTGAAGACAATGACGATTTTCGTAACTTTCTTATCAACTGCCTTAAAGGCACTTATCAAGTATTTGACGCACCCAATGGAAAAGAGGCATTGGAAATACTTGCCCATCAATCCATACAGATTGTCATCAGCGATGTTATGATGCCCGAAATGGATGGAATGGAACTATGTCGTAAAATAAAGACAGACATCCGTTATTCTCATATCCCTGTAATTCTACTAACGGCACGCACAGCCGACGAACATGAATTAAGCGGATTAAAAGAAGGAGCGGACGATTACATTACTAAGCCATTCAATTTGGAAATACTTCTTCTGCGTATTCAAAAGATACTAAAATGGACGAAAAACAACCACGAGAAGTTCAAAACCATTGACATATCTCCGAGTGAAATAACCGTAAGTTCCCTGGACGAACAACTCATAGAAAAAGCGGTCCGTGCAGTTGAAGAAAATATGGATAATTCCGAATTTTCTGTTGAAGAACTAAGTTCTTATGTAGGGATGAGCCGCGGACATCTTTATAAGAAACTAATAATGATTACCGGCAAATCTCCTCTTGAGTTTATACGAATACTACGTGTCAAACGCGGAAAACAACTGTTGGAGCAAAGTCAGCTGAATGTTTCCCAAATAGCTTATCAAATAGGACTTTCTCCCAAGCAGTTTGCAAAATATTTCAAGGAAGAGTTCGGATATGTGCCTTCCGAATACATAAAAAATAACAATACAAACTAAATACAAGTTTTACTCTTCCACTTTTTCTCTGCCTGATAGACTCCAAAAATAATGCAACCTGCTCCCAATAATGTAATCCATGTGATTTGTTCGTGAAGAATGATTATGGATGCCACCATTGTTACCAACGGATTGAGATAGATATAATTGGAGGCTCTAACGGTTCCCAACTGTTTCAATACCACATTCCAAAGGACATAACAAACCAAGGATGCCAGGACGGCCAAAAATAAGAGATTGGATAATACAATCGGTTTTAAAAGTACATCGAAATCCGGTTGCAGCGGATGAAGAAGAAAGGCGGGAAGTATGGTCAATACTCCATAAAAGAATATTTTGCGGGTGATAAATACAGTGGGGTAACGCCCTGTCATTTTCTTTATCACCAAACTATAAAATGCCCACGACAGGGCGGCAAGCAAAGTAAGCAAATCCCCTACCGGAGATAATTTGAGTACAAAACTACCGTTAAAGACCACCAGTCCCACCCCGATTAAAGCTAATATGGAACCGTAAATCAAACCTTTGGTGGCTTTTTCACTCTTATAAAAGAGAAGGGAAAGAATGGTAGTAAGCAGGGGAGCTGTGCAAATGATGAAAGCGACATTGGATGCTTGTGTGATCCCCAAAGCTGTATTCTCTGTAAAGAAATAGAGTGAACCACCGAAGAAACCTCCTGCCATCAACCAAAGTTCGTCTTTCCAATTACCCGCAAACAGACGTTTGGGAGAAATCACCCAAATACCCAGATAAGCAATGAGAAAACGATAGAAGAATATCTCCTGAGGGGTCAGTCCGTGATTAATCAATACTTTGGTTGATATGAAAGTCAATCCCCAGATAGCAACTACAAGTATCGCAATCAGATGGTAATATCCATGCTTCAATTCCATAATGGTGGTGATGTTTGTTTAATAGAGTGCAAAGATAGCGAGAAGTTATGGAATGTTTGTTTGGAGAAGTAACAAAAAGCCCGTACCTTTGTTTATGTTCAAAGAAAGCTCCTAAAATAAGGTATAAGTTATGGAAAAATATATAGCACCGGACAGGAAACGTATCCCCTATGGTATGATGAACTTTGCAGTAATCCGCCGCGACGACTGTTATTATGTGGACAAAACCCGGTTTATACCCATGATAGAAGAAGCGGACAAGTTTTTCTTCTTTATTCGCCCGCGCCGTTTCGGCAAAAGTCTCACAGTAAATATGTTGCAGCACTATTATGATATACTTGCCAAGGATAAGTTCGAAGCGCTGTTTGGCGACCTTTACATTGGGAAGCACCCTACACGCGACCGGAACAGCTATCTGGTACTATACCTCAACTTCTCCGGAATAGTAGGCGAACTGCACAACTACCGCAAGGGACTGGACGCGCATTGCCAAACAATGTTCGACTACTTCTGTGACATTTACGCCGACTATCTCCCCAAAGGCATCAAGGAAGAACTCAACAAAAAAGAAGGAGCTGTCGAACAATTTGAATATCTGTTCACAGAATGTAATAAGACCAACCAACGTATTTACCTCTTTATCGACGAATACGACCATTTCACCAATGCCATCCTCTCGGATATAGAAAGCCTGCACCGCTATACGGACGAAACACATGGCGAAGGTTATCTGCGCGCTTTTTTCAATAAAATCAAAGCCGGAACCTATTCCAGCATCGAGCGTTGTTTCATTACCGGCGTAAGCCCCGTGACAATGGACGACCTCACAAGTGGTTTCAATATCGGAACCAACTACTCGCTCACACCGGAATTCAACGAGATGATAGGTTTCACGGAAGAAGAAGTGCGCCAAATGCTCACTTACTATTCCACCACCAGTCCATTCAACCACAGTGTGGACGAACTGATAGAAATAATGAAACCTTGGTATGACAACTACTGCTTTGCGGAAGAATGTTATGGTGAAACCACTATGTACAACTCTAACATGGTACTCTACTTCGTCAAGAATTATATTCAACGAGGCAAAGCCCCCCGGGATATGGTAGAAGACAATATCCGTATCGACTACGAAAAATTACGTATGCTCATCCGGAAGGACAAAGAGTTTGCCCATGATGCCTCCATCATACAGACATTGGTGAGCGAAGGCTACGTCACCGGAGAACTGAAAAAAGGTTTTCCTGCCATCAATATCACCAATCCCGACAACTTTGTGAGCCTACTCTACTATTTCGGTATGCTCACCATTAGCGGCACGTATGAAGGAAAGACCAAACTCACCATCCCTAATCAGGTAGTCCGCGAACAAATCTACACTTATCTGCTGAGTACCTACAACGAAGCCGAACTCAATTTCAGCAGTTACGAAAAGAACGAACTTGCCAGCGCTCTTGCCTACCGAGGCGACTGGAAAGCCTATTTCGGTTATATTGCCGACTGCCTGAAACACTACACTTCCCAGCGTGACAAGCAGAAAGGTGAATTTTTTGTCCACGGCTTTACGCTTGCCATGACGGCACAAAACCGTTTCTACCGTCCTATTTCCGAACAGGACACACAGGCAGGCTATGTCGACATTTTCCTCTGTCCGCTACTGGATATCTATTCAGACATGAAGCACAGCTACATTGTAGAACTGAAGTATGCCAAGTATAAAGACTCCGAAAGCCGCGTGGAAGAACTGCGACAGGAAGCTATTGCACAAGCCAATCGCTATGCTGACACTGATACAGTGAAAAGAGCAGTAGGCACTACACAGCTTCATAAGATTGTGGTGGTATACAAAGGAATGGATATGCCGATATGTGAAGAGATTTAATAAATTGTGCAAGGCATATATTGAAGCGCGATACAACCGGTTGTTCACCGTCAGCAAAGAGCAATACGAGTATATGCTGGCACGAACAGAGGTATTGCGCGAAGTAACTATCCGTGAATGTGCCGCACGCCTGGCATATTACGACGAGATGATAGAAAAAGAAGAGAAAAGCAAGATATGAACCGTATATTGTAAAGTAATACGCCAACCTTTATAGTATCCCTTTCATGTATAGTTTGTTTATCGAATATCTTCCTTTTTAAATAGTAAGCACTCTCTCTTCTTTACACTTTACGTCCGAAACCGTATAAACTTACTTCGAGTTTATAATAAATAAGTGAATAGTTTATTAGAAACGGTATCCAAGTTTATTATAAACTATTTTTCGGTACTTTCAAAAGCACGGACTGAATTATCACAACAGAAATGGGCAAGAACCTTCACAGTTTCTTGCCCATTCGTTATCCTCGTAGTGCATTACACACCTCTAACCTATTGAACTTATGTAATAATATTTATATATTTCATCTTTCATTTTCTGTTTTAATTTCTTCAAATATACGAAATAAAAACGAGAAAGTCAATAGGGAAAGCGTGGTTATCTGAAAATATTCTTCGACTACTTTTCAATGACAAATGACAAGCTATGCTCAATTGCTTTGGAAGATGTGCCTAACATAATGGTATATCGTCCGGGATTAACTTTCCAGCCATGCGATTGCTCATCCCAAAAAGCGAAATCCTGTTTGGTTAGTTCAAATTCCACAATTCTTTTTTCACCAGGAGATAACGCTATTTTATCAAACCGTTTGAGTTCCTTTACCGGACGCAGCAATGTCGGATTATCTTCCCGGACATATAACTGAACAACCTCAGAACCTTTTCTCTCCCCGGTATTAGTCAATACGACAGTACATTTTATAGGTTGGCTACCTGTTATCTTTTTCACTGTCAATTCTGGTTTTGTTAAAGAGAAAGTAGTATACGACAATCCATGACCGAAAGGATATAATGGTTCTATTTTCTGGGTATCATACCACCGGTATCCAACGAGTATATCCTCATTATAATGTATATCATATACCTTTATCATAAACTCATTTTTACATTCATTATATAAAGAAGCTCCCTTAGGAAGATACCCCCATGCCGGAGAATCCTTAAAGTCCTTTTCAATGCTTATTGGCAGTTTCCCCGAAGGATTGACTTTTCCTGTTATGATATCGGTCAAAGCCTCAAACCCGGATTGTCCTCCATACCATCCATATATTAATGCTGCTACCTTATCATTCCATGCAGACATATTAATAGCGGAACCTGAATTAATGACAGCAATAACATTTTTATGATTACTTGTAATGTAGCGCATAAATCCTTCTTCCTCATCTGGTAGAGTGAACGGTCTTTCCACCGCTTCCCTATCTCGTGTACCCATACTTAAAATTACAATATCAGCTTCCTGTAACTCAGCTACAGTGGGATGTTCTATGTAATATACAGTACGTCCGAATTCCTTTTGCAAAGCATCTACTAACCGAACATTGTTGTAGCCTATAACTTCTGCCGCCCCGTAACCACGTGGAATTTCGGAAACAAACTTACCCGTTAACAAGATCTTTCTGTTAACCGCCGGATCTAATGGCAAAATATTATCTCTGTTTTCTAACAATACAATGCCCTCTTCTGCCACTCTTCTGGCTATTTTTTCATGCATGGGAAAGGTTGATAGCAGAGAAGGCTCATATTTAGGCCTTTTATAAAAATTCATAGCTATGCATGTCGCTAAAGTAGGCAAAAGCATATTATCCAGATCTTTTTCCGTTATTTTACCCTGATTGAATAACTCTACTATGGATGTTCCGAAATCATAACTGCCGGGCATTTCAACATTCTGACCGGATTTTACCACCTTTTCCAAATCCCAGACAGAATTCCAGTCACTCATCACCAACCAACTGAATCCAAGTTGTTTTCTCAACAATTCTTTTATCGCATAAGGATTTTGACCTACCCAGTCTCCATTTAATTGGTTGTAAGAGGTCATTACACACATAGCACCCGCATCTACTCCTGCTTTAAATCCAGGTAAATAGATTTCATTGATTGCCCGTTCACTAATGATAGAATTACTCCGTTTACGATAAAATTCTGTATTGTTACCCAAAAAATGCTTCAAGCAAGCAGCAGTACCCGTACTTTGCATACCTTTTACATATTCCTCAACCATTCTAGCTACAAGATATGGATCTTCTCCGAAATACTCAAAATTACGGGAACATTGCGACTGTCTATAAATATTAAGCCCAGGTCCTAACAGAATTTCGATCCCTCCAGCTCTACATTCCTCTCCAACGGCTTTTGCATATTGATATGACAATTCCGGCGAAAACGTTGAAGCCAATAGAATGGGAGCTGGAAAAGCGGTAGACTTTTCCAGCTGTTTCACCATATTGGGATCCGGTAAGTTGGTACGGATATTAACTCCTTGTGTCGCATCCGACAGGTAAATAGGAGGAATTCCTTTTCTCTCAATACCTTTCAGAAAAAAACTGTTATATCCCCGTACCATTGATGCTTTTTCTTCAAATGTCAAGGTTTGTAATAACTTGTTTGCCTCTTCATAAGCTTCTTTTACATTCATCTCTCGCTGGGCATACAGCCCAACGAGATTGAATAATAAAAGAGCGGTCAAAGCTAGTTTATTCATGGAATTTGTATATAATATATTGAAAACTGATTTACTATAACGTTATCCCTTTATTCCCATACCAAATGATTGAACCCGGGGGGAAGAAGGGTAGAAACGATCCCTGTGGAATCATCGTATTCAAAATCTTGATCTACCCGTGCCATACGTGATTCTATTTTCGCATAATTTTTAAGTCCGGTATAAAAACGGGCTTTCTCTATCTTGTTGTCAAACTCAGGATTGTGTAAGGAGGGAATAGACTCATTGGAGCGCTCTCTTACCATTTTAACAGGTCTCTTGCCTGTATAAAATGAAACTTTGACACGGATGGGAACCGGTGGTTCTTTTCCCTCTTCTATCTTGGGATCATGAATTAATACATATTCATTCCATGGATCCGGCTCCAGGACAAAAGTGGCTCTTTGGGATTTCAATCCCACCAATCCTGTCACTTTATGTTTATATAACTCTTTCCATGGAAAGGAGTATAATTCCGTCTTTATCAATGAACGTCCGGAGACAGACAATTCGTAACCGTTACTTAAAGTATACTCCTGTGGCTGCATAGCACTGTTATTGCAGACGACTGCAAATCGGCCATTTACAAGAATCCCTTTTTCGTTTGTTTCCTCCGAAATTAAAATATGTCCGTATGAAGATGAAAGTTTCTTACCCTTTTTACCCCAATTGCCTATTGTATAAGGATTCGTTTTATGAAAAGGTATCAATACATTGAAGAAAGCGGTAGAATCTGCTTTTTGAGATTTGACCATAAGCGTATAATTAGCCCATCGTGCATTAGGGCCATCCCAACGAGGTTCATCCTTGAAGTCATTCCGAAATGGATAATAGTAATCGGGAATTCCTTTAGTACCTCTCCCAATTATTGTTGTGGGACTTTGTTTTCCGACTTCGACAATAGCCAATCGTGCTTTTTCATCACCAATGATATAATTTTTATCCGAAGATATCAAATGACCGACAGGATTAAGATACCATTCGTAGTTTTGCATATAAGGACTGGTGAGATTGTCATGCACAATCGTCAGTGAATTCTCACGAAACCAGACAATGGAACGCTCATGTTCCACATTTTCGTAGGTGGTTGCTTTGGCTGACAATAACACAACATCTTCTACATCAGAAAATGACATCAGACGTGTTGAGTTACGATAGGTGTTAATCTGCTCCTTTTCGTACCTGAATTCTTTACCATGCTTATTGATATGTTCCTTGAAAAGTCCGTCTGTACGGCTATATCCATAATCATTCCCCAGTCCGACGGTATTATGCGCAATAGTTGCCTTCCAAAATCCCCCATAAGTCTCATAGTTAGCGTATACCCCCCGATAACCTCCGTCAACAAACATTGGAATGCCATGGTACAACATTTCAATTCCCATACAGTCCTGATGAGAATGTCCGGCAATGACCGGCTTCTTTTCTATTTCCCTGCGTCCGGCCCAGGTAGGCCCGTATTTCATCATGATGAAGTTATCATCCGCATTCCATCCGGAACGGTAAATACCATATCCGCTCCATATATAGTTAGCATAATTATATTGTGGTTTTTCAAGTCTGAATGAAGCGTTGAAGGTGAGCAACTGTTGAGGAGATAAAAGATACCCGCCATGTACCCGTTCGTGGATGGATTTGACAATCCATGCCAATGTGTGGTCTTCCAACAGGTAAGCGGCGTCTAATAATTCTTTTGAACCGACTTCACACCTGTGTGCATCACCTATGGCAACTTTCCGCCCATCTGTAGTCGTAAGATTAGCACGCCATCTCATAAACTTCTGAAAAAAATTCCTGAATGTATAATCTTTCATATAATCCTTATATCCCAAGTTGTGACTGGCAGTGATATAAAGAAGTATTCCATCTGTGGTCGGAGCCCAATAATGGATAGAGTTCTCCCCATAAGCACCGTCTGCAAAATTCTCAGTCAGCAACAATCGGGTCACTTGATCCTGCGCCTTTTCTACCCAAAGTGCAGATTCTTCAAATTCGGGAAAATACATGCCTATGACACCAAGCATACAAATAGGGTAGTACTTGATATTGAAACAATAGGTTTGCCCTTGGAAAATATAGTTGATAGGACTTTCAAGAGTCCACGCCTCCAAAAAACGTGCGGCTTGATGCAACTCTGATATGATAGCTTCATGTTCTTCTTCTGAAAAGATGGATAGATGACAGGCAATATCATACGCTTGAAGGAACCGTCCCAGCCTTTCACCCTGGTGGATACCTAATTCACGCCAAGAACCTTCATCTTTATGAATACCAATTTCGTATAACATTTTCTCCCGCAGAACGGTTGCTACCTCTTGACTCGGATAGAGGATCATTGCCGCAGATTCAGTCATTAAATCCGGCCGTGTCTTGGTTATTTTGGCTATCTCGAACAATTCGTTCATGGAGTAGGGTGTTGCCCGTTCCGGTATCATCTTTCTCCAGGAACGAAGATTCTTTTCCAGCGTTTGTTGTAATGATTCCACACTCCTTTTTAAGTCCTCGTTATGTACGACTTGTTGTTTGGCCCGATTAATTTGCTGTTCATTGATAAACATATATGGTCTTTGAGCAACCTTACCGGACAACACAGGAACGGAAAAGAAAATGAGAAGCGTTATAAAGGATATTTTTAAATTATACATACTCAAGTTCATTTAGTTATTTGCATATTCAAATGTGTGACTTCCCTTTTTTATATTAATTCCATTCTTAGTAAAACGGATAATGTCCTTACGACCGTCGATTTCTATTTGCAATTCTTTGTTGGAACTGTCATATGAAGTCTTTAACGGTTTTATACCTTTCTTGCGAGGATGAAGAACCGTAATATAGTTTTCACTGGCTTCTCCTTTTATTTCAATGTATTTTTGCGTTTTGAATTTATACCAGCTACGTGTATCTGCAATCTTAGATGTCCAGGCTCCAATCTGGCCTTCACGCTCGTTAGGCTGGAGCTCCCGTTCCGGGAGAACAGCATGTACGTCAAGCCATGTTTTCCAAGGAGTATAAAGACTGAATGAATGCTTATCCCATTCTATACGCTCTGCCGACGAATGGATCAGAAATGAACTTTCCCTATTTGATTCTATTTCATCCATAATCACAAAATATTGTGGTTTAATAAACACGACATGACGAATATATTTTTCAACTTTGTTGGGGATGGAAGCATCCGTTACCGAATAGTCTATCTGATCGTTACTTTGCCAATTGATTATTTTACCATCTTCCCAAGCTGAACTGTTATATTTCTCTGGGTCTGTTTCACCTGTTTTTCTGAATATGACCAAGTTATGGGCTATTGATCTCTTATTCCATTTTTTATGGTTGGGATCGCCATAATCTCCGGAACCGGCATCAAGCGCAAGCGGAGTACCAAAAGCCATTAAGGAAAATGAATTAGCATCCCCGTTTTCATGTCCGCAAAGCGAAGCCTTTCCACATTTTAGAAGAAACCATATTTCGTCTTTAGTATCATGTTTGTCACGCATAAGAATATGCCCCTTTTGAGCAGCTATGGTACTTTTCAAATGAACATCTGTAGCAGGGAGTGACGGATTAATCAATAAGTCAGTGACTAACTCTTCCGAAAACTTGAATCCTGTCCGTTTCCAAAGCCACATGAGCTCTTTAGAAAGTTGCGGATCGCTGTCTTTAAGATAATACGCACAGATATTGATAACAGACATGTTTTCTCCCCAAGTGGAATCTCCCAATCCTAATGACATTACTACTCCTTTGGAAACATTTGCTGCCGCTCCTGCCACCAAATCCCGTGGAGTAGAGAAATCGATACACCATTTGGCTAAAGATTTCATTGCCGGATGAGTGAAAAGATTAATGCCCGTACGATTGAAAAGAGCAATGAAGAAATTGGAAGTTGTTTTCATCTGATAAAGATGATAACGGGGACATTCGTGCCAGGCACCGTCCCAAGTACCATTTTCTAATATCCACAGAATCTCTTTTACAGAAAAATTAAGCCATTTCTCAGCTTGTGGAAGTTCTGGAAAAGCCAATGCCACAGTCCCGGCCGACAAGGCGACATCTGCCCAGATATTGGATACCCGCCAACCATAAAGTTTTTGACCGGGAAGTTTCAAATTATCGGGATTGCTTCCCAAAGCATATTCTACTGTACGGACTAATGCATCACGAAATTCCAGTCTGTCTTTTTCTGTGAGATACCCATAGCTCTCTACCAAGTCATATAAATGGATACACCGCCATATCCCTCTCATTGATACTCCATCAGGTTTCTCACGTTCAATATTTTCACGCGACCATCGCTTCGTATAATTTTTCCAGTAACGGATAAATTCTCGTGTCGCTGCTTCGCGATCATTTTCATTATCTGAAAACCAAGCTCTTACGATCTTATTTCGTTTTGCATTCGAATCATCGGGAAGTTGTTCGAAATTCCGGCGCAACATTTCATAATCCTGAGCCCTGACAATAATAGCGGGATATTGTTCTATAGATGTCAGAGTAATATGTTCGACAGGGTATTCAGGCACGCCCATTGGAGTGGATAAGGTTTGTGCCTTGCTGCCCAAAGGCAGCAAGGAGCAAATAATCCCAAGTAAAGATATGATATATTGTCTCATAAGCATATTTTAGTTGTTCTTGATTTGGACTGCCTCATCCCAGGTACGTCCTACACGTATGCTACCAATCTGACAGTTGACATTGGCATTATTGGTGTTTTCAAGCGTAAAGAGCGTCCTGACTCTAGAGGCAGTGTTCGTATCATTTTGTGGATTGTTTGTTTCCAAATCTATATAAAGAGTAGGTTCGGGTTGGGCATGGGTCAAAGCCGGATTGATAAATAAATCAAATCGTTTTGTACCAACATTATATTTCAGGACAATGAAAAAAGTTTGATCGGTTTTATCGAAGAACTCCTTGTCATACCACAATACTTTGCCACCGTTGTTAGAGGCAAGTGTAAGCCCGAACCTATATTTCTCTTCACGCTCCACTTTACCTACCCAAAAAGAGGCTATACGGCTTGTACCACTGTCAGAGAAGCCCAAAACAGAATATTGTACCGCATGATAATTCCCGGAATTATTATCTCTATAAGGAAGTTGGTCTAATTTAAATAAGAAAGACGCATAGATTTCCCCTTCTGTGATTGGTGTAAACGTAGGACTGACATGCTGGACAGATATAGAATTTTTATCTGCATAATAATTCCTTTGAATAGTACGTCCTATGCCTGAAAGGATATATTCCCCGTTACTGTCACTGTATGATAAAGGTGTCTGATTGAAGGTAAGTGAAGTGTATTCCGCTTTATCTCCTTTGGTACGTTCCCAGACATTTGCAAAATCGGATTCTCCCGTACTGAATGTCTCTTCAAATAATACCTGGCTTCTGGATATGACAATCCCTTTTTCCAGCATCGTTAATCCAGTGGCTTCGCCTATACCTATAATGTTATATCGCGCCGATGTATCAAAAGAAAGACCGTCTGCATTGACAGTTATTGTAAATGAAGCATTCCGGGTTTGGTTATCCGCATATTCCAAGGCAGAAGCACTAATCAGATTATTCGGATCCTGCGCTTCAAGTTTTTCAGAAAGGGCAATTGTACCTTGCGCCATATTGGTAGTGACGTTTACAGTTTCATTTATATTTTTATCACTGACTAAGATAATAGTTTTATCCAGTTGCACAAAGGGTGCCTGTTGTCTGATTCCCAGTATCATATTACCTTGTGAAGTATTTTGTATGCGCAGGGCTCCGTTTCTGTCTGTTACCCCATCTCCATTTTTCCAATTGGCAGCAGTCACAATTACTTTCTGTGTGGACTTATCATAAGTATATGTCAACCAGTCATCCCCCACTAATTTGTCAACAACAATTTCTTTTCCGCTTGCCGGAGCCACTTCTAATTCGTATGTTCCTCCTTCCGGATAAAACTCAGTTTCTTTTTCAACGACCTCTCCTTTTGTGTTTTGTACAACCGATAACGAACTGGTACCATCTGCTGATTTAACAACATAATACTCTTGTACGGACGTTTCTTTCTCATTATTCTGAAGCGCGCTGATTTTCAGTTGATATCCCCCTTCAACAGCGATCATCTCATACTTCAAGTTATTAATACTTTGATAATTATTCTTTTTTATTTCATTGTTGTTTATTTCAATAATTGATTCAGTATTAACACTAACCCCATCTATTGAAGTGTAAATTTTGAGATAACTTACACTCGTTTGAATATTTACCACGTCAGAAGAACCGGCCAAGTAATCAAGATTAATCTCGGATTTATCCAATTTGAGAACGAGGCCCTGGTAATTCATATTTTCCGTTTCACAACCAATCATGGTTATAAAAACTATTATTGATACTACTAATGATTTGATTTTCATACTATTTTCATTAATTATTTAAATTCGGAAATAATGTTTTTGCTCCCGATCGTAACGTTTACACCTTTCTCTGTGAATGAGATTTGATCTTGACGCCCATCTTTTGTTATATTCAATGTCTGCCCATTGTCACGTGAAGTAACAGTCAGGCGTTTTGCTCCGTCTTTCATGGGATGAAGTACAGTGACAATACTCCCGGTTGCAGGTGCTGGAAATTGTATCGTTTGCTGATACTTGAACGGGTAAATAGTTGTATTTCTATCCGGACGTTCTTCTGTCCATGTCCCAAAATGTCCCGGATTCTGATGTTTTACCAATACCGTTGACGGAGAAACAACATGTACATCAAGTGCTGTCCCCCAGGAATTCCGGCAATATATATTATGTTCCTCCCATTGAATATCCTCACAAGGCGTTTGCATCATCCATACAGCTTCTTTACCAGCGGCTGCATTCACCTGATCTCTGATAACAAAATAATCCGGTTTCACAAAAATGACTTCCCGCATATACTTGGAAACTTTAGCAGCTTTTGAAGCATCTGTCACAGAATAATCCATATCATTCTGAGAATCCCAGTGTACTATGACTCCGTCTGTTGCATTCTGACTATCGTATTTGTTGATGTCTGTTTCTCCTTTATTTCTGAAAGTGACAATATTATGGGAGATTGATTTTTTATTCCAGTTTTTGTGTCCCGGATCATTATAATCGGCCGCACCTGCATCAAGTGCCATAGGAGTACCATAAGCAATCAGCGAAAAAGAATTTTTATCCGCATGATCGTGCATGGATGTTTTACCACATTTCAGTAAAAACCATATCTCATCTTCAGTCTCAAACTTGTCACGCATCAATATATATCCTCTTTGGGGACATATATCGCTGCCCATATTTTGGGGAGCAGCGGCAGGAAGCGAACGGTCAATCAAAAGGTCGAGTACCGGTTCTTCAGAATACATATACCCTGACAATGACCAAAGCCACATTAACTCAGCAGATAATTTCGGATCAGTCTTGGCATAATGCGATGCATATTGGTTGACAGGAGCCAGATTTTCCCCCCACGCTGCGTCTCCCAATCCGGGGAATAATTTGACTCCGTCCGCTATGCCAACATTCAAACTGGCCACTTTATCACGCGGACTATTGAAACGTACGAACCAATATGCGAGTTCTTTATTCTTCTCATGCTGAAACATATCTATTCCGGTACGGTTATAAAGAACTTCCATAAATTGTCCCATAAGCTTCATAGTGTAAGCATGATATCTTGGAGTCTCATGCCAACATCCGTCCCATACACTGTGTGACAGTTGCCATTTCAACTCTGCTAAAGCGTAGTTGACCCAATCCTTACTTTGGGGCTGATCATAAAATGTCAGTCCTACCAATCCTGCGGCTAAATATACATCCGTATAAATATTCCCCGAACGAAAATAATCATCCGGAATCCGGGGATTTTTACTATCCGTACCTATCGCCCATTTTATAGCCTGTACCAAAGCCGTTCTGAAATCATTTTCTTCTCCCGCTTTAAGATATCCAAAGCTTTTTACGATATCATACAGATGTATGCACCGCCATACACCCCGCAATGAAACTCCATCGGGTTCCGGTCTTTCCAAGACTTCTTGAGTCCATCTGGATGCATAGTCTTTCCAATACGAAATGAACTCTGCCGTAGCATTCTTTTTTTCGGTTTCCGAATCAGAAAACATTGCTTTGACAATCTTATTTTTTTTTGCAGGACTATTTACCGGAAGCATTTCAAAACGCTGTTTATAAATATCATACATTTCCGCACGTAGAATCAGTCCCGGATAGTTTTCAACAGGCTTGAGCTCTGTTATATCTTCAGAAATATTTTCTTGTGGCGGTTCGCCTGTAATAGTATCTTCTTTGCAACTGTACAATGCAACAGAAAAGAACAGGCTTATATAAATTAGCTGGCGTTTCATATTATTTTGTTTATAGGTAATCTCTTAATTATATCAAGATTCTTCATTATTCAGATTGACTCTGATTGTAATATCCTTCACAATATCTGTATAATTCTGTTTTAGTCTCATAACTTCTATCCCAGCCTCAATAAGTGCTCCCAATCCATGTTTTTCATTAATGCCACATGGACGTGTGTAATAGTATTGCAGATCCTCATGTACTTCAGTACCTTCACATATATTTTTCATATCACCATTGCCAGTAAGCATGTGTTTTTTCAGACCTTCCCATGCAGTAATCGCCAATGATGCATATCGGCTGTCCAGCCATTTGTTATTTACCGCGGAAGCAATAGAATAAGTAAACATAGCTGAAGCAGAAGACTCAAGATAGGAATCATTACGGTCGATGATTTGATGCCATAATCCTTCAGGACTCTGATAGCGGGCAAGACCGCAGACTTGTTTGTTAAGCAAGTCTATTACCATTTGTCTGCGGGGATAATTCTCAGGAGTATGTTTCAATAATTCTATTTTAGCGAACATGAGCCAGCCGTTACAGCGTGCCCAGTGCGCAACTCCATTTCTTTTGAGGTCAGTATAATAAGCATGATAATATAATCCTCTTTGCGAATCCCATAACAACTGATCAAAACTTTCTATCTGATTCAATGCATCATTCAAATAAGTCTCATCACCTGTGATTTGGTATAATCTTACCAATAAAGGTACACTCATATAAAGGTCATCTCCCCAAAGGGTATTCTTCTGCGGAAAGGAACGTACAAATGTTCCATTTTCAGTGCGAAGTTTTTTATCTTTAAGAAACTTTCCCATCTCCATTGCATAGTCAAGATATTCCATTTTTTTTTCACCTAACGGATGCATATAAAGATCAAGCGTACTAGATATCATAGCGCCAAAATCATCAAGTTCGAGCGTATTGAAAAGTTCCCCTAGAGGATATTTCCAATGTTTACCATGCTTCTCCGGTTGGTATCGTGGCTGAAAATACTTGTAATTATCAAATCCGAAAGCAATATGATTGCGGACAAAATCAACATATTTAGGCTCTTCAACAAAGTCAGCGAGGTGAAGCATTGCTATGTTCAACACCCCATTTGTATAATGCCAGTTACAATACTTGTTTTTAAATCTCAATTCTGCATTTTCAGGAGCATCCCAAGCAGAAGTATATTCTTTTTGAGTGTTCGTATCTATAAATTTGAGATCAGCTTTCTCGCATAGATTGTCGGCAATCGTACACAATATTTCTTTATCATCCACATCGGCCATATTATCAGGCGGAGATACTTTCTTGTTGGAGGAGCATCCGCAGAGACATATATAGACTGATATGATAAACAGACTTATGGAAGTTTCAGTTAATATTTTCATGATATAAACCAATGTTGTTATTTTATAAGTTTGATAATTATTGCCCATATCCGGGATTTTGGTCTACTTTATTTGACAAACGGCTAGTCCACTCAAATGGCAACGGGCGTAAATAATGTTTCTCACTGATATTACATGTATTGACATGTCCTGCTTGCAAATTGTATTTCTTGACACGTTCAATGAGTTTGCCTGTCCGTTTCAAGTCTACCCAACAATGAGCCTCTCCGGCAAGTTCACGACCCCGTTCATCAAGAATCAAATCTATATCAACCTCGTTTTCGGACAATTTGTATTCGTCTTTCCAATCTTTCCCGTATGCTCTCTTTCGCAGCTGATTGATGTACGAAGCCGCTTTATCCGGTTCATCATTCTTGTAATAAGCTTCAGCTGCTAACAAATACACTTCTCCGAGACGCAACAGGAACAAATCCCTGATTCCTTTGGCATCATCATACATACCTGGTTCCCAGAATTTATTAAGGAGCGGACGGGCATTATTGGCATCTCCTGCCCAATCATTTGACGTGCGTCGATGATACATATTGTTATTGAGTACTGTATATCCTGCTTTATCTATCCTTTCAAAACTCCATGGCTCATTAGGGTATGGCATATAGATAGCAGTGTCATTTTTTACAATTGTCTTCTTTACATTCGCTTTTTGTGGATTGGCTCCTACTTGCGGAGAATAATTTTTAGCATCTTTGTCAGCTAGTAACATACGTAGGAATGTTCCGTCAAAACGTTTGTCGATTTTAAAACTGGATTGCGGTGGCAAATTCACAACAGCGATTCCATCCGATGTCCCATTTGTTATTTCTGCAGTAAGCGGCTTACCTGTACTTTGGTCCACTCCAAAAAGATATATAAGAAAGAAAGATTCCGAAAATTTATTTAATCGTCTGTTGTAACGAGTTGAACGGTCCATACCTGTCCATCCATCATATGAGCCAAAAAGCGTATGAGTAGTATTTCCTTTACCATTTGTCGTAAGGTCTGAAGAATATTGTACGGAGAAAATTATTTCCGAATTTTCTTCATTTTCCGGGACAAACAAATCCGAATAATCTGTCAGAAGCGAATAAGGGCCTTCGTCAATGACCATACGGGCATATTCTGCCGCTTTTGAAAAGTCCGTACTTTCGGCATAAGATTTATAGCCACGTGTCAGATAAAGTTTCGACAGTAGTGAATATGCCATTCCTTTACTGACACGACCGAACTTGTCTACCTGCCAGTCGAGTGCATATAATACATTTTCTACATCAGATATAATCTGATCGTATATTTTTTCTTCCGGATCCCTTACTGCAGTAGTATTTATATCCTCAGTATGCTTTAACATTAATGGTATGTCCCCGAATTGCTCAACAAGATAATAATAATATAATGCCCGCAAAACAGTAGCTTCTGCCAACCGTGTCTGTTTCAGCTCTTCGTCCATTTCAATGTCTTTGCATTGATCCAGTACAATATTGGTTCTATTTATTCCCTGATAACAACGAGTCCAGAAATTATAGAATACTTTATTGTCAGATGTATGCGTTTGGGTACTATAAACATTAAAATCAGTAGCGGTCCAATTGGCACTTTCCGGAATACCACTTCTTCCGAACAGATCTGTTCCATCAAGCCATAATGTCTTGTCTTCATGTATATCCCTTAAAGAAGAGTAACATGCATTTAGAGCAAGTTCTAGACCTCCAGCAGTTGTGTAAGTGGTTTCAACTGTTCCAATATGAGACGGATCCTCTTCCAAAAAAGAACAACTGTTTAATGATAGTGCTGCAATAAATGCTGTCAGCAAATATTTTTGAAATTTCATATAGTGTGTGTTTAATGGTTAAAATGATAGATTTATACCTCCCATAATAGTCGTATTGGCCAAAGCACTACTATTTACCGAACGTTCTGCCCATTCGGGATCCCACCCGTCATATTCGGTGAAAACAAATGGATTTAAGGCAGTGAGATAGACTCTTAACCGCTCAAGTTTTAAATTCCGTAACATTTTAGGATTAAATTCATATCCTAGTGTAATATTACCGACTTTAACGAATGAACAGTCCTTATAGTTAGCAGCTTTACGGATTTCACTATTTGCCTGCGAACCCGGTGCCCAATGTTTCGCCCCTTGGTTTTCCGGAGTCCAGTAATCATAGTTCAGTACATTGAAACGACCAGAATAATCACTCGCAAATGTTTCATGGAATGTACTCAATTTTTGTTCACCAATACGTGCATAAACAAATACAGACAAATCAAATCCTTTATAGTTGAAGGTATTGGTCATTCCACCTGTCCATTTCGGATCCATATTACCTATAATCTGCTTGTCATATTCTGACGAAATAACTCCGTCATTATTGAAGTCTTTCACCTTAGGCTGTCCGGGAAGCTGTCCGTATTTGTTAGTCGTTGTAAAAGTTGGAGTACCATTAAAATTGTCACGTAAGGCCTCTCCAATCTGCCAGATACCGTCATATACATAAGCATAATTTGTTTTTACCGGATGTCCTATAAAAAGCCCATTGCCAATATCATCTGCATTATCTCCATATAGTCTCTTGATTTTATTACGATTCATTGCAAAGTTGATATTGGTTGTCCATTGAAAATCCTTTGTCGTGATATTCACAGTTGTTAAAGATAGCTCTATTCCCTTGTTATTCAGTGCTCCGACATTATCACTTACTTGATCATAGCCGATATGCGTGGGCAGTTTACGAGTTAAAATCAAATCTTTCGTATCTTTGGTATATATGTCAGCACTGAATGATACCCGATTGGAAAATAATCCTATATCAAGTCCCAAGTTAAACTCCTCGCTCTTTTCCCAACGCAAATTTTTATTAGCGAGAGTTGTTGGGATGAATCCTACTCCGGGTTCTCCTGCGAAATCGTAATCTGCACGTGATAGTAACATATATGAGGAATAGGATTTTGCACGGTCATTTCCACTGATACCATAACTTGCCCTTAATTTCAAATTAGACAAATTTGTAAATCGTTTCATGAAAGCCTCTTCACTAATAATCCAGCCAAGTGCCGCTGAAGGGAAAATTCCCCATTGGTTATCTGTTGATAAACGTGAGGAGCCATCAGCACGCCCGGTCACAGTCAACAGATAGCGATTGTTATATATATAATTAATACGCATCATGGCCGACATCAGGTTTGATTTGGTCAGAGAACTGTCTATGCCACGAACTTTATCTGCAGCTCCCATATTATTCCATAACGTATTCCACAGCATACCTTCAGCTTCCATATTATTCCAATCAGACTCACTAGATTGCATACTGAACAAACCCGTTGCCGTAATTTTGTGATTTCCATATGTCTTATTGAAAGTTAACGTATTATCCCAAGTATATGCATATGATGTCTGCTTTCTGAGTGATGAATATGCCGGATTTCTACCCGCATTGGCTTTGGTGTAAACATCTTCAAAGATTCCCGAACGTAAATAGCTGAAACTTGGATTAATACTAGTCTGAAATGAGAGAAACTTCCAAGGTTTGATATCGACATATATTTTTCCCCAAGCTTGAATTTTCCTGTTCTCACGTGTTGAATTTTCTTTTTCAAAGTATGGATTCGGTATCTGTTGTTCCCACGTATTCAACCAAAATATTGGTTCGGCATTATCGTCAAAGCAACGAGTAGTAGGTCTCGTTCTATATATGGAACGTAATGCTTCACCTCCTGCCAAATTAGTATTTGTATAGTTTACGTTAATACTTCCACCGACATTTATATACTTACCTACCTTTGCCGACATTTTCAGGTTGGCAGATAAACGTTCAAATCCTTCCGGTTCAAGATTTCCTTCTTCCTTTGTATATCCCAAACTCAAATAGTGGGTAGATTTATCATTCCCGCCAGATACTGAAACGTTATGTGAAGTCTGCATACCATTGCCGATTAAAAAGTCTATCCAATCGGTGGTAGTCCCATTCAACACATTATTTCGTTCTTGATTATCAATGCGGTGTTGCCTGTTGACATTCCCCCAATAAAGATCCATAACGTCGTGCATACGAAGAAATTCTTGTGCTGTCATCATATCGGGTTTGTCACGCACTATTTTTACGCCAAAGCTACCATCATAACTAATTCTGTTTTTGCCTTTCTTGCCACTTCTAGTCGTTATGATAATAACCCCGTTGGAGCCTCTTGAACCATAAACTGCTGTTGCCGATGCATCTTTAAGTACATCCATTTTTTCAATACTGTTCGGATTTAATACAGAAAACATTGAAATATCCCCTTCAACTCCATCAATAATAATAAGAGGAGGAGAATCTTGTCCGATAGTATTAGTTCCCCGAATCTCAATCATCATCTCCGAACCAGGCTTACCACCTGTATTCACCACATTAACACCTGCTATTTGTCCCCTCAGCGCTTCGGCTGCGGAAACAGTGGCTTGTCTCGCTATCTCATTTTCTCTCATTGAGGCAACAGAACCGGTCAAATCAGACTTCTTTTGCACTCCATAGCCCACTACCACTACCTCATCAAGAGCTGCTACATCTTCACGTAAAATAATGTCGAGCATCGGTTGCTTTCCCACCTTGACAGTTAGTTTTTGAAATCCCAAATAAGAGAATATCAAAGACTCATCTGGTTTTACTCCTTTAATTGTAAAATGTCCGTTAGCGTCTGTAATTACTCCGTTTTGCGACTCTTTCACTACTATGGATACTCCCGGCAGTGGTTGTTGCTGTGAATCACGCACTATCCCCTGTATGGATTTAGTTTGTGCGAACATTGTAAAAGATGTAAATAGAGCGATTAGCAAAAAAACGTCTTTTAGCAGTTTCCGTTCTCTAAAAAATAGGTGCATAAATTTAAGTTTTAAAAAGGTAATAACTAATCTGTGTTTCACTAAGATAAACCTCGAGTGTATTTATCATTGGCAAAAGTATCGAGTAATAGAGCATAATATTATAAATATTCTTGCAATTGCTACTACTTTCTTTGCATAAAATATTTCTATGTTCTTATTAACAGAAGATTTTGAGAAAAAATATCTATGTTTGTATTACAGTTATGAAAAACCAATATTTTAATCAACGTTCAAATCTTAAGTTATGAATTTCCTGCTGGCATTGATGACACTATTTACCTCCACTAATATGCTAGGGCATAAATATGAGAGTATCACGGTAGACGACGGATTAAGTAATATGATTGTAAGATGCACGTCCCAAGATAATAATGGAGTATTGTGGTTTGCTACCAATAGTGGCATGCAATCTTTTGACGGTACTAATTTTACAGATTACCATATTCAGAATATGGATGGTGCAAGTAGTTCCGATAACCGTTTTCAGCAAGTCTTGACTAACAAACAAGGGAAACTTTTTGCTATCAACCGTTCAAATGTATTCAAATATAACAGACTGTCTGATCGCTTTGAAGCTATTTTCTCCTTTCAGGGAGATTCTACCTATACAGGAATCATTAACTTAATCAACATTTTGGAGAAAGACAGAATATTCGTCTCAACAAATCATGGCTTATATATATCACGTTCTTCCGGTGAACTACCATATGAATATCTTCCTATAGGAGATTGCAACGGAACTGCAGTTTATGATAATAACATTTTTGTAGCAACATCTAATGGAATAATAAAACTCGAAGTTTATGCAGATAAATACCAACCAATTGCCAAACATCGGTTTACTTCTCTTGGAAATGCTCCGGTCAGGTTTATATATGCCGACCGTCACGGAAATATTTGGTTGCAACAAAAAGGAGGCGGAATTGTCTTTTTTGATACAAAAGGAAAAAAAACAATTCCCGAATGGAATTCTGTCCTAGCTAATAAACCTGTACGTGCAATCACTGAGTATGATGGTTTATTTGTAATTGCCATTGATGGTTTGGGATTACTTTATTGTGATTCTCAACTTCATTTTATCGCTATTGACAAACCAAACGATGACGATGAACATTCTTTAACTATCGACGGTATTTATCATCTTTTCAGGGATAGAGACAATTATTTGTGGATATCAACTTTTGCAGGAGGAGTAAACTATATAAATCCTAATTCATGGGGATTCCATCATATTAAACATGAGTTGAATAACAAAAATAGTCTTTCTAACAATAGTGTCAGAGCTATAATGGAAGATAGTGATGGTAATCTATGGTTCGGCAATAAAAATGGAGTAAGTTGTCTAAATGAGAGAACCGGAAAATGGAAGCATTTGAGACAATTACCTTCCAATACCGTATTGGCACTGGCTGAAGATATTGATAATAATATTTGGATATCCGCTTTTTCGGCAGGAATTATTGTTTGTGATAAGAAACTTAATATTCTACGTACGCTAAACCGGGAAAACTCTTCACTTTTATCAGATGATATTTTTGTCATTTTCCGGGACTCGGATTCAGACATGTGGCTGTCTGGAGAAAATGGAATTCTATCTTTAGTTAAAACATCATCAGAGAAAATAATAGAATATAAAACAAATAATGTAGTAAGAAGCATCATCGAATTAAAAACCGGAAAAATTATAGCTGCCGGTTCTGCAGGTATTGATTTGATTCATAAAGAAACAGGAAAAGTCGACAGAATTTATCCCCCTACTACCGGAAACTCAAAAGTATCGATGATTTATTCTATCATTGAGGACAATCGAAAACACCTATGGATTGCATCGGAAGGGGATGGAATAATGAAAATTGATACTATCGGAAATATTCTCGAACATATATCCACAAAGGAAGGTCTTATTTCAAATGTAGCCTATGGTCTGGAACTGTCTCCGAATGGCCATTTATGGATAAGTACCAATAAAGGATTGTCACGTTATGATATCAATAACAAGTCTATTATTAATTTCACAAAAGATGCGGGGTTGGGAATGAGTGGTTTTATGTACTGTTGTCACACTCCTGTCAGTAACGGAAGACTAGCATTTGGAGGAATAGGAGGAGCCGTTGTTTTTAATCCGGCAAATATACATTATTCATACAAAAAACGCCCACTTATATTTACCCATCTCCACGTTTCGAATCAGTTAGTAACTCCGGGCAAAGATGCTCCAATAAAGAAAGCCATTAATGAATGCGAGAATATCATATTGAAACATTATCAAAATGCTTTCTCAATAGGTTTTAATACTGTATCTCCCATTGACGATGTTTCCCAAGAATATGAGTGGATGCTGGAAGGTATTGACCGGGAATGGTCTCCTTCATCTGCAGATAATATGGCAGTTTACAATAATCTTCCTTCAGGAAAATATCTGTTTAAGGTACGTACTTCTCATGTACATTCGGAAGAAACCGTGCAACGTGAAATCAGTATCATAATTTTACCAGCATGGTGGGAAACTTGGTGGGCTTATTTACTGTATACACTTTTCGTTATAGGAACAGCTTTATTTGTTTTTCAGCATCTGCAAGGAGTAATACGTTCCCGGGTTAATGCCAATAAAGTCAAACTGTTTGCCGGCATAGCTCATGATATAAAAACTCCTTTATCAATTATCCGGTTGTTGCTGTCTAATATTAGACATAGATTGCCTGATAATGATTTAGAATCGCATAAAGATATAAAACTGGCTATCTCTCACTCCGATCATTTAGCTGATTTAGCAAATAAATTACTCGAAGTGGAGAAATCAACCAATGAAGTCATGCCTGTAAAGGTTGCCAAATATAGGATTGAAGCTTCCATTGATGGAATTTCATATGCTTTCGCTTCGATTATCGCACATAAAAATATTCAATTAGAATTCAAGTTTCCGGACACACCTACCTGGGCTTGGTTTGATATGAATATGTTCCAAAAAGTTATATACAATTTATTGGATAATGCTATTAAATACACTCCTAATGGTGGAAAAGTAATAGTCAGCACAAGCATAATTTCCAAAGTCTGCCGGATTATTATATCTGACACTGGAATAGGTATTCCTGATTCGGAAAAAAAGAAAATCTTAAAAGAATATTTTAGAGCGACAAATGCTGTCAATTCTTCTGAAAGTGGAAGTGGAGTAGGATTACTGTTAGTAAAAGAATTGGTGAAACATATGGGTGGCAATATTTCTTTTTCATCCAAGGAAGGGGAAGGTACTACTTTCATAGTAGAATTACCATTAGGAAAAGAGCACATCAAACATTCCGATATAGTAATTGAGGATTATGCCCTGCCAAAGCAGTTTCCTGCCGGACACCATAAAATAATGATAGTAGAAGATAATACCGAACTTCGTAATGTGATTTGCCAACAATTGGAAGGCATCTATACCATATTTGCAGTTGGCGATGGTAAAGAAGCTCTTGAAATGTTGGAAGAATCAGTCCCTGATATTGTGATAACTGATTATATGATGCCACGGATGAATGGTATAGAATTATGCAAACATATGAAAAAACAACCACAATTCAAATATATCCCAATTATTATGCTCACTTCCTTGTCATCAAATAAACATAAAATAGAAGGGTTTAACGTCGGAATAGATGCCTATATTGAAAAGCCATTTGATATGAATGTCCTGCTTTCACGAATAGAAAATATTATTCATAACAGGAACATGATTTTAAAATCAAATATAGAACCGCTTTCTGTTGATACAGATTTACAGGAATCTTCTGAAAATCATTTGCTTCGAGTGTTCGAAGCTCATGTTTTAGAACTATTATCCGATAGTGACTTCTCTGTTGAAGACGTCTGTAATCAAATGGGTATCGGATATACAACATTTTATCGTAAAATCAAATCTATGACAGGAAAGACACCTGTTGATATTATAAATGAAATACGGCTTAAAAAGGCTGAAGAATATTTATCATCAGGTAAATATACCGCATCACAAGTCGGATATATGACAGGATTTTCCAGTCCCAGTTATTTCGCTAAGGTATATAAAAAATATTTTGGTTACACTCCTTCACAGAAAGTACGCAAAAATTAATAAAATGCAAGAATATCACCAATAAATGCCATTTTTATTATAGTTCATCATAAAATAGAACTCTACATTTGTGATAGTAATATTTTATAATTTATGCTGATGGTTAAAATAATAAATGCTATTATCACACTGTTTTTCCTGCTTGGTTGTTCAGGATGTGAATCACACTGTCAAACAATTCGTATTGAGAATCTTACAAATGAAACAGTACAAGATGCGAGTTTCATTATAAAAGCTTCTAACTTAAAGATTATAAAAGGGAAACTTCCTATTATCAAAGATAAAGATGGAAAATATGTACCTTGCCAGTTTGATGACATGAATAGAGATGGAACAGGAGATGAATTGGTTTTTGTATATTCACTTCCCAGTTATGGAAGTGAGGAACTTACCGTTGACTGGGTCGAACATGAAACTTATCCTTCATTCATACCTCGTACTCATGTCAGATATGGAAAATTAAATTCAAAAGATAAAATAGAATCATTGAGTGAGGATTCTCGTGACAAGCACAATTTACCCAGAGGAGGAGATGATTATCCATATCAACATGACGGTCCTGCATGGGAAAACGATAAAATTGGTTTTAGACATTATTTCGATGGTCGTAACGTCAATGATATTTATGGAAAAATCACTTCATCTATGGTGCTTGATAATGTGGGAATAGGAGATAATGGTAAACCAGCTAATACATATCAAGTTTCAGGGCAGACGCATTAAAAATTATTTTCCTGTAAAAGTTGTGATAAATATTTTTC